>Ga0335080_10003052_pt1 | contig 16856 bp, 15 predicted proteins | sample Lox_Sample_34_FD_206720 | JGI IMG/M metagenome (GOLD analysis project Ga0335080, IMG submission 206720) | Soil microbial communities from Loxahatchee National Wildlife Refuge, Florida, United States - Lox_Sample_3.4 | ecosystem: Environmental > Terrestrial > Soil > Wetlands | place: USA...
CAGATCTTCACCGAGACCATGGTCGGCCCGATCTTCTTCGAGATCATCCAGCGCAAGGGCGACGAGGGCTTCGGCGAGGGCAATTTCCGCGCGCTCTTCGAATCGATCGAGCGCGACCAGGTGCGCCGCGGCGTGCTCAGCGACAGCGCGGCCTGAGGCGGAGAACGATCATGAAGCAGGATCTTTATCCCGATCTGCGCGGCGACTATTCCAGGATGGCGCCCGACTACACGATCGATCAGGACTGGCGCCGCTATACGGCGGCGGAGCACGATCTCTGGCGCCAGCTCTACGCGCGCCAGGCAAAGCTCCTGAAGCGCTATGCGGCGCCGGAGTTCTTCGCCGGCGTCTATGCGCTCGATGCGGCCAACGGCATTCCGCGCCTGGAGCAGGCGTCGCAGCGCCTCGCCGATGCGACCGGCTGGCGTCTCGTCGCGGTGCCCGGCCTCATCCCCGAGACCGATTTCTTCGCGCATCTCGCGAAGCGGCAATTCCCGGTGACGGAGTGGATCCGCAAGCCGGAGGAGATCGACTATCTGGTCGAGCCCGACATCTTCCACGACTTCTTCGGCCACGTGCCGCTGCTCTTCAACCCGGTCTTCGCCGACTACATGCAGGTCTATGGCGAGAAGGGGAAGGAGGCGGCCCGGCTCGGCACCTCGAAGATCCTGGTCCGGCTCTACTGGTACATGGTGGAGTTCGGCCTGATCCGCACCCCCGGCGGCCTGAAGGCCTACGGCGCCGGCATGCTCTCCTCGGCCTCGGAAACCCGGTTCTCGATCGAAGACAAGAGCCCGCACCGGATCGGCTTCGACCTCGAGCGCGTGATGCGCACCACCTATCGGATCGACGATTTCCAGGAGACCTATTTCGTGCTGGACCGCTTCGAACAGCTGTTCGAGGCGACCGGCCGGGATTTTGCCCCGCTCTATGACAGGATCGCGACCCTGCCGGAGATCGCGCCGGACACGATCCAGCCGGGGGATCGCGTGATCACCCGCGGCGACGGCAGCTGGAAGCGCCGCCGCCTGCGGCACGCCGCGGCTTAGCGCCCTCGCGCTACCCCGAGGTTTCGTGAACCTTCTGCTCCGGCGACAAAATCCCTGGAACAAAGCGATAACTTCGGTGTATTCCCCTCAGCCGATTAGAATCGTTCAAACTTTGGTGACTGGCGCCTCGGCCGCCGGCGGCTAGAGTGCCGCCGGGAGAACGAGCATGTCGCCGGAAGCCGCCGGATTCGAAGCTGCGTCCGAAGTCATTGGGGAAGCCGGAATGTCCGCTGCCGAGACGCCGACCCGCTGGACGCCGTGGCGGCTCTGGCCGCTGCTGCTGATCGCGGCGGCGATGACGCTGTTCTTCGCGCTCGATCTTCAGCGCTATGTCAGCCTCTCGATGATCCAGGCGCGGCACCAGGAATGGCAGGCCTATGTGCAGGCGCATTTCGCGCTCGCGCTCGGCATCTTTTTCGTCGGGTACATCGGCATCATCGCCCTCTCGATTCCGATCTCGACCTGGGTGACCCTGGGCGGCGCCCTGTTCTTCGGCGCGGCCGTCATCATCCCCACCGTGGTCTGCGCCGCGACCATTGGGGCGACGCTGACCTTCTTCGCCGCCCGGACCTCCATCGGCGATCTCCTGGAGCGGCGGGCCGGACCATGGTTCGTGCGGCTGGAGAAGGGATTCCAGCGCGACCAGTGGAGCTACATGTTCTTCCTCCGGGTGACGCCGATCTTCCCGTTTTTCGTCGTCAACCTGGTGCCCGCCTTCCTGGGTGTGAGCCCGACCTGCTTCATTGTGGCAACCTTCTTCGGTGTGATGCCCGTCACAGCGGTTTTCGCCCTGACCGGGGCTAGTATCAGTGACGCTCTCGAAGCCGGAAGCGCCATCACGATCGCGAACATCTTGTCACCCAAGATCATCGCCGCCCTGATCGGCCTCGGCACCCTGGCCATCACGCCGGTGGTCTATCGCTATATCCGCCATAAACGGGCATGAACGGGATCCTCCGCTGCGGCATCTGCGTGATCGGCGCCGGCGCGGGCGGCCTCTCGGTCGCGGTGCGGCCGGGGGCCGGTCCGCTGGCCTTCGCCGGGGCGGCGCGCTATCATTCGGGCATCGCCAGCCGGAGCACCGTGTTCCGCGCCATGGCTGGAATCGGGCCGGTGATCGCTCCTCGGACCGGCTTCGCTGATCCGGAACAGATCGCCATCGGAGCACCCAATGCGGGGGTGGCGCCGACATTTTCCGCCGATCGAAGCGCCGATTCGGATTTCATGGCCGAGCACATGTGGATGGAATGCAGGGTTGCATCCGTTCCACCCCGGCAGCAGGCATCTGAGACGGAGAGATGAGCCGCCGTAACATCATCACCGAGATCCCGACCACTCTTCCGCCGGTCGCACAGCCGGCCGGGGAGCGGCCGGCTGTTGCCGAACGGGATCGGGGACGCATCGAACTGCCGGGCTTCGGCCGCGGCCTCTCGGCGCGCGTTCTCGCCTTGACGGTGGTCTTCGTGATGCTGAGCGAGGTGCTGATCTACGCGCCTTCGATCGCACGGTTCCGCCTCGATTGGCTGGAGGAGAAGCTGGCGAGCGGCCATCTCGCCACTCTCGCTCTGGAGGCGACGCCGGATTACATGATCGATCCGCAGCTCGAGCTCACGCTGCTGCAGCATGCCGGCGCGCGCCTGGTCGCGCTCCACACGCCGGACGGCAAGAATCTGATGCTGCGCGGTGCGACCGCGGCGCAGGTCGTGATCGATGCGACCATCGATCTCGACGACCAGCGGCCCTGGACCTCGATCGGCGGCGCCTTCGGCACGCTCGGCCACGCGACCAACCGGGTGTTGCGCGTCATGGGGCATTCGCCCCGGGCGCCCGACACCGTGGTCGAGGTGGTGCTGGACGAGGGGCCGCTCCGGCAGGCGATGATCGCCTATTCCTGGCGCGTGCTCGGGCTCTCGATCGTCATCTCGCTCATCACCGCGACCCTCATCTTCCTCGCGCTCCAATGGTTCATCATCCGGCCGATGCAGCGCATGACCGCGGAGATGGTGCGCTTCCGCGGCGATCCCGAGGCGCCCTTGGATTCCGGCCTCTCCCGGCGCAGCGACGAGATCGGTATCGCCGAGCGGGAATTCGGCCTGATGCGCCAGGAAGTGCGCCGCGCGTTCCAGCAGAAGGAGCGCCTGGCGGCGCTCGGCACCGCGGTCAACAAGATCAACCACGATCTCCGCGGCATCCTCTCGACCGCGCGCCTGGTGGCGGACCGTTTGACCGGCAGCGGCGATCCCGAGGTACGGAAGGCGGCGCCCGCGCTGGAGAAGGCGCTCGACCGCGCGGTCGATCTCTGCTCCGATATCCTGAATTTCACCCGCGAAGGCCCGCCGCGTCCGGAGCTGACCGAATTCCCCTTGGGCGAGCTCTGCGCCGAGGTGAAGGAAAGCCTCGCTCGGCATCTTCCCGAAGGAAAAGCGCTGGAAACCGATTTCGAGCCGGGCTTCGCCATCGTCGCCGACCGCGGCCAGCTCTTCCGCGTGGTGCGCAATCTCGGCGAGAACGCCCTGCAGATGGGCGCGCAACGGGTGACGGTCCGCGGCCGTCGCGGCAACGGCAAGGTCGAGATCGAGGTCGAGGATGACGGGCCGGGCCTGCCGCCCAAGGCCGTCGACAACCTGTTCCGTCCGTTCCGCGGCTCGGCCCGGGTCGGCGGCACCGGCCTCGGCCTCGCCATCGCCCGCGAGCTCGCGCGGGTCCAGGGCGGCGATCTCAGGCTCGCCGCCAGCGGCAAGGACGGCGCCAAGTTTGCGATCGAGCTTCCTGACCGGGTCTCCGCCTAGCCTCGGATCTCGATAACCCGCTTCGGAGGGGTGCCATGGACGCAGCGCCGAGATTCATCTGGGGAGCCGTGCTTGCCATCGTGGGCATCATCGGGCTCGCCGTCGCTTCGCGGGCCGAGAGCGCCGGTGTCTATGCTATCGGGCTTCTCTGCTCCCTCTTCTGCGTTGCCCTCATGTTCGGCCTGATCACCGAGGCTTTCGACCGACCGGACAAGGGCCGGGAGGCCGAAGGCGCGGCATTGCCTTTGGGGCCGTTCCTGCGTAATTTCAGCCGCATTCGAGCGCAGGGCTACGAGGTGATGAGTTCCATGAATGCAATTGAAAAGTTCGTAACCGGCGGATTAATTGGAATATTTGCCGTCATTTCGCTGTTCGTGGCCGCGCGCCATGGCGAAGGTGCCTCCTACTGGGGTGGACTCGCCGTCTTCGCATTCTTGATCGGACTGATCTTCTACATGATCAGCAGCGTGAAGCACGGCGCTGACGAGACGCACTGAGCGCGCTCCGTCTTCAATCGATCTGCAGCACCAGCGCCTTCAGATAGGCGGATTCCGGCAGGAACGGATGCACCGGGTGATCCGGCGCGGGGCCGGTCGCATAGAGCTGCCGCGCGCTGCGGCCGCCTTCATGGATGCCGCGCGCGACCTGCTGGGCGAACTCGTCCGCCGGCATGTTGTGCGAGCATGAGGCGATGAACAGCAGGCCGCCGGGCTCCACCGCCTGGCAGGCGAGCCGCGCCAGCTTGCGATAGGCCTTGCTGCCGACGTGGAAGTCCTTCTTCGACTTCACGAAGGCCGGCGGATCCGCGGAGACGATGTCGAAGCGCCGCTTCTCGTTGAGCAAAGTCTCGAGCGCCTCGAAGGCCTCGCCGCGCTGGACCGCCGCCCGATTATCGACGCCGTTGAGGGCTGCCGCCTTGCGCAGGAGATCGAGCGCCGCCTCCGATCGGTCGATCGCCAGCACCGAGCTTGCCCCGGCCACTGCGGCCTGGATGCCGAAGCCGCCGGTATAGGAGTAGAGGTCGAGGAAGCTTGCGCCTTTTGCAAAGCGCGCCATCAGCGCGCGGTTGTCGCGCTGGTCGTAGAACCAGCCGGTCTTCTGCCCGCCGGCGGGATCCGCGAGGAACTTGACGCCGTTCTCCAGGAGCTCGATCGGCCCTGCGATCTCGCCCTTGGCGAAGCGCGTCATCGGCGTGAGGCCTTCGCTCTGGCGGGCGGCACCTTCGCCGCGGAGCAGGATGCTCTTCGGCTTCACCACCGCATCGACCGCGGCGATCAGCGGTTCCGCGAGGAGATCCATACCGGCGCTGTTGAGCTCGACCACCACGTTCTCGCCGAAACGGTCGATGACGGCGCCCGGGAAGCCGTCGGCCTCGGCATGCACGAGGCGATAATAGGGCGCGCCGATGAGGCGTTCGCGCAGCCTCAACGCGCGCTGCAGGCGTTTCTCGAAGAAGCGCTGGTTGATCTCCGCCGTGGCGTCGCGGCTCAGGATCCGCGCCGCGATCAGCGAATGCGGATTGAACAGGGCGGCGCCGAGCGGCCGCTTGTCGGCGCGGATCAAGGTCACCAGCGTCCCCGGCGGCAGCGCCTTCGCCGCCTCGGTCATCTCGATCTCGTTGGAATAGGCCCAAGGGTGGCCGCCGGTCAGGCGCTTCTCGGTCCCATGGCGCATCGTCACCTTGGGCCGGCTGTCGACAATCGTCGTCGCGTCAGTCACCGAGGGCCACCCCTTCGCGCCGGGGATCGCTGGCGCCGATGAGGCCGTCCTGGGTGAAGGCGACGATGTTCAACCCGCTGTCCATGTCGTCGTATTTCACCGTGTCGCCCATGCCGGTCAACGCGGTGCCCAGCGGCTCCAACCCATGGCCGGCCTCGAGATAAGTCGGGCCATTGCGGTTGATCACGTGGGGCAGCGCCGCGGCGCGTCCCGGACCCATGTGCCAGTCGATCAGCGCCACCAGCGCCTCCGCTACGTAGTCGATGATGTTGGCGCCGCCGGGCGAGCCGAGGGCGTAGAGCGGAGCGCCGGATTTGTCGAACACGATCACCGGCGCCATGGAGCTCCGCGGCCGCTTGCCGGCCTCGACCCGGTTCGCGACCATGCGGCCGTCGCTGGTCGGGCGGAAGGAGAAGTCGGTCAGCTCGTTGTTCAGCATGAAGCCGTCGACCATGACCCGCGAGCCGAAATTGTTCTCGACCGTGGTGGTGAAGGTGACGATGTTCCCGCTGGAATCGACGATCACCATGTGGCTGGTCGAGACCGGCTCGAACTGCCGCGGCTCGGCGGCGCCAAGCATTGCGCCGCTGGGCTGGCCAGGCATTGCGTCCGGCGTTGCCGCATCGGGGCGGATCAGCTTCGCGCGTTCGGCGAGATAGCTTGGATCGAGCAGGCCATCGACCGGGATCGAGACGAAATCGGGATCGGCGAGATAGCGGTCGCGGTCGGCGAAGGCGAGGCGGCTCGCCTCGGCGAATTGATGCGCCGCTTCGGTCGAAAGCGGCGGCTCCGAAGCGAGGTCGAAGCGCTGCAGCAGCCCCAGGATCTGCAGCACGGTGACGCCGCCGGAGGAGGGCGGGGCGACGCCGCAGACCTTGACGTCGCGGTAATCGCTGCAGGGCGCCGGACGCTCGACCGCGTGATAGGCGGCGAGATCGGCGAGGGTCATCCGGCCGGAACGCGGCTTCGCGGTGTTGACTGCGGCGATGACGTCCTGCGCGATCTTGCCGTGATAGAAGGCGTCCGCGCCGCCGGCGGCGATCGCCCGCAAGGTTTCCGCGAGGGCGGGGTTCTTCACGATGGTGCCGGCGGGGAGCGGCTTCCCGGCCGCGTCATAGAAGTAGCGGCCCGCGGCCTCCATCTTGCCGAGATACTTGTCCTCGCTCACTTCGGCATTGAGCCGCGGCGAGATCGCGAAGCCGTTCTCCGCAAGCTTGATCGCCGGCACGAAGAGCTGCGCCCATGGGAGCTTGCCGTGCTCGCGATGCGCCAATTCCAGCATGCGGAGATCGCCGGGCACACCGACCGAGAGCCCGCCCACCACCGCGTCATAGAACTGCAGCGGCTTGCCCTCGGCATCGAGGAAGAGTTCCGGCGTCGCCGAGGCCGGCGCGGTCTCGCGTCCGTCATAGGTCACGAGGGCGCGGCTGGCGCCGTCGTAATGCAGCAGGAACCCGCCGCCGCCGATCCCGGAGGATTGCGGCTCGACCAGGGTCAGCACCATCTGGACCGCGATCGCGGCATCGACTGCGCTGCCGCCCGCCCGCAGCATCTCCCGGCCCGCTTCGACCGCCAGAGGATGCGCCGCGACCACGATCTGGCTTCGGGCGACGGTTTCCGGCGCCGCCTGGACCGGGCTCGCGGCCGGCGCCGGTGCCGCCGACGGGCCGCCGCCGCATCCCGCTGCCGCCAGCGTCAACATGACCAGGATCAATGCGCGCTGAAGCTCGTGACGTATCATGCTGGTGAGGGGCCGCTTAAGGCTGTGATTTCAATCGGTTTTGCCGCCGCCCGTTCTTAGCGGCTTTCGGCGGGGAGAGGAAGGGCGCGTGGAGTTCGTGCTGGTGATGGCGGTGGCGGCGGTGCTCGTCATTGCCTGCATCCTCGTCCATTACGAGATCATGCGGCTGACCGCCGACTTCCTGCTCCCCCGGCTCACCATCGTGCCGCGCCGTGCGCATGTTGTGTTCGGCATTTCCGCCTGCTTCGTCGCGCATACGATCGAGGTCTGGGTGTTCGCCGGCATCTATTACCTGCTGGCGATCGAGACGGACAGCGGCTTCGCGGATGAGGGTCGGCGCCAATTCCTCGATTATCTCTACTTCTCGACCGAGACTTACACCTCCCTCGGCTTCGGCGAGATGCGGTACCTGACCAACGATCTCAGGCTCCTGGCCGGGATCGAGGCCATGATCGGCTTGGTGCTGCTGGCTTGGACCGCCTCCTTCAACTACTTCATGATGGAGCATTATTGGGTTGAACATCGCCGGCGCGCGCGGCGCCAGCAGGAACACCGGACCCACGATCCGGAGCACAAGTAGCTGACAGAAAAAGGAAATTATCGGAATTTGCCCGCCACCGGCCGGCGCGGCGGCGCCGCGGATTTCTATTGTGCACCGCAGCAGATTGGCGGAAAATCCCCGCGCGTCTCGTTCTGGGAGAGGAGGCGAGGGTGAGTGTGCAACGGCCTACCGAGCAAGGAAAGCCCGGCGGCGCCAAATCGGCGCGGCTGTCCGTCCCCGATATCTTCGCCCGCAAGGGCCAGGAACCGATCGTCTGCCTGACGGCCTACACCACGCCGATGGCGCGGCGGCTCGACGCCCATGTCGACCTGCTGCTGGTCGGCGATTCCCTCGGCATGGTGCTCTACGGCTTCGACAGCACGATCCCGGTCACGCTGGACATGATGTGCCAGCATGGCGCCGCGGTCTGTCGCGGCTCGAGCCACGCGCTGGTCGTCGTCGATATGCCGTTCGGCTCCTATCAGGAGAGTCCGGCGCAGGCATTCGCGAACGCGGCGCGCATCATGAAGGAAACCGGTTGCCAGGCGGTGAAGCTGGAAGGCGGCCGCGCGATGGCGCCGACCGTCGAGTTCCTGGCGGCGCGCGGCATCCCGGTGATGGGCCATGTCGGCCTGATGCCGCAATCCGTGAACACCATGGGCGGCTTCCGCGCCCGCGGCCGGGGTGATTCCGAGGCGACGGCGGTGATGGCCGATGCCATCGCCATCGCTGAAGCCGGCGCCTTCGCCATCGTGGTCGAAGGCGTGATGGAGCAATTGGCGGTGGCGATCACCGATCGCGTCACCGTGCCGACCATCGGCATCGGCGCCTCCGCCGCCTGCGACGGCCAGGTGCTGGTGGCCGAGGACATCCTCGGGCTGTTCGCCGATTTCAAGCCGCGCTTCGTGAAGCGCTATGCCGAGCTCGGCGACGAGATCGAGGAAGCGGCGGAGCGCTATGCCGCCGATGTCCGCGCCCGGCGCTTCCCGGGACCCGACAACATCTTCGGCGCGGTCAAGCGACACGCCTAGGGCCGCACGAACCTCCATGCCGACCATCGACGTCGTTCGCCGCGTCGCGGATTTGCGCGCGGCCGTCCGCTCAAGCCGCAAGGTGGGCCAGCGCATCGGCCTGGTGCCGACCATGGGCGCCTTGCATCAAGGCCATCTCGCCCTCGTGAACGTCGCGCGGGAGAAGAGCGGCTTCGTGGTCGCGACCATCTTCGTCAATCCGCTGCAGTTCAACCCGAGCGAAGACCTCGACGCCTATCCGCGCGACGAGGCGCGGGATCTCGCGCTGCTGGCCGAGGCCGGCGCGGATCTGGTCTTCATGCCGACCGTCGCCGAGATGTATCCGGATGGCTTCTCGACCGAAGTGCGCGTGACCTCGCTCACCCGCACGCTCGACGGCCCGGCGCGCCCCGGCCACTTCGAGGGCGTGGCGACCGTGGTCAGCAAGCTCTTCCATCAGAGCGAGCCCGACATCGCCTGCTTCGGCGAGAAGGACTTCCAGCAGCTTCAGGTGATCCGCCGCATGGTCTGCGATCTCGACTTGCCCATCGAGATCGTCGGCGTGCCCACGGTGCGCGAGCCGGACGGCCTCGCCATGTCCTCGCGCAACCGCTATCTCACGCCGGCGGAGCGCGCCGTTGCGGCTCGCTTGCCGGCGGTCCTCAGTGCCACGGTCGGCAAGCTCCGGAGCGGGGCGCCGGCGCCGCACGTGCTCCAATCGGCACAGGCCGAATTGCTGGCGGCGGGCTTCAGCCGGATCGACTACCTGGAGCTCGCCGACGGCGAGACGCTGCAGCCGCTGGGTTCGGCGCAGCCAGGCGCGCGGCTGTTCGCGGCGGCGCATCTCGGCCGCACGCGGCTGATCGACAACTGGCCGGTGCGATGATGCGCGCGCGGATCAGCCTCGAATCAAGGTTGCCGCATCTTGGCGATGGGCTGGACGAATTGCGGCTCGATGTCCCAGGGAAAGTAGATCCAGGTGTCCTGGCTCACTTCGGTGACGAAGGTATCAACCAGCGGCCGGCCCGCGGGCTTGGCGTAGATGGTGGCGAAATGCGCCTTCGGCAGCATCTCGCGGACATACTTGGCTGTGCGTCCGGTATCGACCAGGTCGTCGATGATCAGCCAGCCCGCACCGTCGCCGCTCACTCCTTTCAGCAGCTTGAGCTCGCCGGGCTTGTGCACGCCGGCGGCGCTGTCTTCCTCGGAGTAGCTCGACATGCAGACCGTGTCGATCAGTCGGATGTCGAGTTCGCGGGCGATGATCGCCGCCGGCACGAGGCCGCCGCGGGCGATGGCGACGATGCCGTTGAACGGGCCGAGGCCGACCAGGCGCCAGGCGAGCGCCTTCGCGGTGCGGTGCAACTCTTCCCAGGAGACCGGGAAGGTTTTCTGCGGACTGACCATGCCGAACCCCCAACGGATTTGCGCGTGGATGCGCGGGCCGCGAATCGCGGAAATCGGCCGCGATCAATAGCGGATGGCCGGCCCGCCAGCAACGACCAAAACCGTCATCTCGCCCATTGCGGCGGGTCGGGCTTGGTGACAGGATGCGCGAAAATCGGACCCCAGGACTGGACCCAAGGCGGGGCCGTGGGTCGGACCCGGCGTTGCAACCTGCGCGAGGGTCGAAGGCGAGCGAACGGGGCGCTCAGCGTCGTCACAGTGATGAAAACCAGTACGCAATTCGGCCGATTCTGCTCCGCCCGGCGCGGGTGTTGATGCGATGACCGCCAATCCCGTCATTGGGGAAGAACCGACCGCCGTCGGCCAATCGGGCGACAAGTCGGCCGGCGCCGACCTCGCGGCGCATGGCACCGGAGAGGGCGCGCCGAAGATGTGGCGACTCGCTTTGGGCGCGGTCGGCGTGGTCTACGGCGACATCGGCACCAGCCCGCTCTACACGTTCCGCGAATGCTTCCACGAATCGACCGGCATCGTGGTCGATGCGGTCAGCGTCTATGGCGTGCTGTCCCTGGTATTTTGGGGCGTCATGATCATCGTCAGCGGCAAGTACGCGCTGCTGATCCTGAGGGCCGACAACCAGGGGCAGGGCGGCATGCTGGCGCTGATCGCGCTCGCGCTGCAGCGCGCCCGCAACATGGGGCGGCGCAAGCTCCTCTTCACGCTGGGCATGATCGGCGCCGCTCTCTTCATCGGCGACGGCATGATCACGCCGGCGATCTCGGTCCTCTCGGCGGTGGAAGGCCTCACCGTCGCCGAGCCGGCGCTGCAGCATTACGTGGTTCCTATCACCCTCATCATCGTGATCCTGCTGTTCCTGGTGCAGAGCCGGGGCACCGGCTCGGTCGGCAACCTGTTCGGCCCGGTCATGTGCCTGTGGTTCGCCTGCCTCGCGATCCTCGGCATCGGCGGCATCGTCTTCAATCCCGGCATCCTCGTCGCGCTGCTGCCCTATTACGGCATTCGATTCCTCATCGAGCACGCGACGGTCGCCTTCCCGGTGCTGGGCTCGGTGCTGCTGGCGATCACTGGCGCCGAGGCGCTCTACGCCGACCTCGGCCATTTCGGCCGGAAGCCGATCCAGACCTCCTGGTTCTCCATGGTGCTGCCGGCTCTGGTGCTGAACTATTTCGGCCAGGGCGCGCTGGTGCTGGCGGACCCGACCGCGATCAAGAATCCGTTCTATCTGCTGGCGCCGGCCTGGGCGCTCTATCCGCTGATCGTGCTCGCGACCTGCGCCACCATCATCGCCTCGCAGGCCGTGATCTCCGGCGCTTTCTCGCTGAGCTGGCAGGCGATGCGCCTCGGCGTCTCGCCGCGGCTCTGGATCGAGCATACTTCCGAGCACCAGGTCGGCCAGATCTACGTGCCGCAGATGAACTGGATCCTGATGGTCTGCGTCGCGCTGCTGATCCTCGGCTTCCGGTCGTCGAGCGGTCTCGCCAGCGCCTATGGCATTGCCGTCACCGGCACCATGATGATCGACACCGTGGTCGGCTACATGGTGGTGCAGAGCCACTGGAACTGGAGTCGCATGAAGGCCAGCCTCATCTTCGGCGGCATCCTGGTGGTCGAGCTCTCGTTCTTCTCGGCGAGCCTGCTGAAGGTCGGCTCCGGCGGCTGGTTCCCGCTGGTCATGGGCGCCGCCATCTTCTTCGTGCTCTCGACCTGGATGTCGGGCCGGGCCCTGCTGGCGCGGCGCCAGGGCCAGTCCTCGCTGACCGAGGACGAGTTCCTGGCGGCGCTCTCCGAGCGGCATCTCTCGCGCGTGCCGGGGACCGCTCTCTTCCTCACCGGCGATCCGCACCGCGTGCCGTTCTCCCTGCTGCACAACATGCGGCACAACCAGGTCCTGCACCAGCGGGTGATCCTGACCAGCATCCTGACCGAGGAGGTGCCGGTGGTGCCCGACGTCGAGCGGGTGACGGTGAAGGACCTCGGCCGCGGGTTCTACCGCCTGATCTGCCGCTTCGGCTTCTATGAGACGCCGGACATCGGCGTGGCGCTCCGCGGCGCCAAGCGCTTCGGCCTCCAGCTCGATCCGCAGCAGATCTCATTCTTCCTCGGGCGCGAACGGATCGTCGCCCATGCGCGTTCCCAGATGTCGGGTTGGCGCCGCTGGCTCTTCATCCTGCTGTCGCACAACGAGACCAGTGCCTCCGACTATTTCCGCCTGCCTGCCGGCCGGATCATCGAGCTCGGCGCGCGGGTCGAGATCTAGAGCAAGATCGCCTCTTCAGAGCGAGACCGATGCAACAAACTGCTTTAACGACCGCCGCGGCGGGGCCGAAATCCCACACCAAGCTCTCCGGCCTCGCCTTGGCGGCGCTGGGCGTGGTCTACGGCGATATCGGCACCAGCCCGATCTATGCCTTTCGCGAGAGCGTGCTCGCCTCCGGCGACGCGCCGCAATGGCACTCGGTCGCCGGCCTGCTGTCGCTGATGTTCTGGGTCGTCACCATCGTCGTCAGCTTCAAGTATGCGAGTCTCATCCTCAGGGCCGACAACCAGGGCCAGGGCGGAATGCTGGCCCTGGTGGCCCTCGCTTTGCAGAAGGCGAAGGCGGCGCGTGCCCGCCATCTGCTGCTGATGCTGGGGGTCGCGGGCGCAGCGCTCTTCCTCGGCGATTCCGTGATCACGCCGGCGATCTCGGTGCTGTCGGCGATCGAGGGCCTGGAGCTGAAGGCGCCGGGCCTCGCGCATTACGTGATCCCGCTGACGATCCTGATCGTGATCGGACTCTTCGCCGTGCAGTCCCACGGCAGCGGCGCGGTCGGCCGCCTGTTCGGCCCGATCATGCTGCTCTGGTTCGGCACGCTGGCCGTGCTCGGCCTCACCCAGATCGTCCGCATGCCGACGGTCTTGCTGGCGATCAACCCGATCTACGCCGTCCGCTTCATCGTCGAGCATGCCGGAATCACGCTGGTCGTGCTGGGTTCGGTGCTGCTGGCGGTCACCGGCGGCGAGGCGCTCTACGCCGATCTCGGCCATTTCGGCCGGAAGCCGATCCAGGTCTCCTGGTTCAGCATTGTGCTGCCGGCTTCGATGCTGAACTATTTCGGCCAGGGGGCGCTGGTGCTCGCCAATCCGGCGACCGTCAACGGCCCGTTCTTCCTGCTGGCGCCTTCCTGGCTGCTGCTGCCGCTGGTCCTGCTCGCCACCGTCGCGACCGTGATCGCGTCGCAGGCGGTGATCTCCGGCGCCTTCTCGCTGGGCTGGCAGGCGATGCGGCTCGGCATGTGCCCGCGGCTGCTGATCCGCCACACCTCCGCTGCGCATCACGGCCAGATCTACGCGCCGCACCTCAACTACCTGCTGATGATCTGCGTGATCCTCCTGGTGATCGGGTTCAAGTCGTCCGGCGCGCTGGCCAGCGCCTACGGCATCGCCGTCACCGGCACCATGATCATCAACACCGGCGTCGCCTTCCTGGTCTCGCGCTGGCACTGGCGGTGGCCGCTCTGGAAGTCGGCGGCGGCCTTCGGCCTCATTATCCTCACCGAGGGCACGCTGCTGGCCTCGAGCCTACTGAAGATTCCGGAGGGCGGCTGGTTCCCGTTGGTGCTGGGCGGCGTCGTGTTCCTGGTGATGGCGACCTGGATGCGCGGCCGCAACCTGGTCAACCGCACGGTCGGCCAGTCTGCGCTGACCGAGGAGGAGTTCCTTGCGGCGCTCTCCGAACGGCACCTGACCCGCGTCCCCGGCACCGCCTTGTTCCTGACCGGCGACGCGCAGAGGGTGCCGTTCTCGCTGCTGCACAACATGCGGCACAACCGGATCCTCCACGAGCGGATCGTGCTGACCAGCCTCACGACGGTGGAGGTGCCGTTCGTGCCGGAGGAGGAGCGGGTCGAGGTGCGCGAGCTCGGCCGCGGTTTCTGGCGCCTGATCGCACGCTACGGCTTCGTGGACGAGCCCGATATCGGCTCGACCCTGCGCGCCGCGGCGAAGGCGGGGCTGGAGCTCGACCCGCAGCAGATCTCGTTCTTCATCGGCCGCGAGCGCATCATCGCCCGCGCCTCGAAGTCGCGGATGATGGCCTGGCGGCTCTGGCTCTTCATCGTGATGTCCTACACCGAGACCAGCGCCGCAGATTATTTCCGTTTGCCCGCCGGCAGGGTCATCGAGCTCGGCGCCCGGATCGAAGTCTGATCACACGTTCTGGTCGGTGCCGCGGGTGAGATAGCAGCCGTTGATCATCCAGCTGCCGTCGGGCTGCTTCTGCATGATGTAGTGGGCGGTGTAGGCGACGCCGTCCGGCCCGATCACCTGCAGGATCTGGTCCGGCCCGAACTCGGTATCCACCAGCTTGTCGAAGGCGACCGAGCGCGGCCGATAGACCGCCGGATAACCGGACTTCACCATGGCCATGAAGTTGGCGGCATCGCCGAACTTCTGCTGGATCGCCGGCGTCGCGTAGCCGAAGGCCTTGCTGCCGTCGTCATGCTGGAAGGCGGTGAGCTGCGCCTCGATCACCTGGCGGATCGCCTGCTGGTCGTGCATCGCCAGTTGGGAGGGCGGATCGGCGGGTACCGCATTGCCCTGAGCGAGGGCGGGAAGCGCGGCGGCACAGAGGCCGACCGCCAGGATCAGAACGCGGAACAGATGCCGGATCATCGTCGCACCCCACCATCGCGTCAGGCCGTCATCCGGTGGCGGTCGCCACGCGGTTCCGGCTGATGTCGATGATACTACGTCGGAGGGCTCGCGCCGGATGAAGCCGATAGCCAAACGGGCTGAGTGCCCCCAGGTTCCCCTGAGGTCTCCGGGCGGGGATGACCCTATTGTGACCCGATCCGTCTCAGCGGACGAAGATGCGGACTTCGTTGGCCTGGATGCTGGGGTCGCTGGACTGGCTGGCGCTGATCCGGTCTGCTGGCAGACCCATGCCGAGCAGCGAGCGGACCACGCGGTCGGCATTGGTCCGCGCGATGTCGCCGTTCAAGGCGGCCTGCGCCTGGCCACCGCCGGCCGGCGCCACGCCGACCACGTCGAAGGCGGCGTTGGGGCGGACTTCCAGCGCCTTGCTGGCGGCCTGGTAGAGCGCCTGCTCGTAATTCACGTTCGGCCGGTCGAAGCGGATGACGACCAGCGGGCGGCCGTTGGCGGCGCCGGCGCCGGGCGGCAGGGTCGGCTGGACCGGCGCCGGGATCGTGCGGCTGGCGAGGGTCGAGCCCAGGAACTCGCCGCGGGCGACGGCGCCGGCGAGCGAGGTCAAGTTGCTGCGCTCGGTGCCGAGGAACTCGTTCTGGCGCGCGACGTCCTGGGAGATCTGGCTCAGCAGGCGATCCACGTTGACGTTGGTCTGCGCCGCCTGGTCCTGGAGGATGCGGAGCTGGCGATGGTCCTCATCGACCGCGCCGGAGACGCCGAAGGCGGCGCGCACCGAATCCTGGATATAGGCGATCGAGGCGGCGTTGCCGGCGACCTCGTTGGAAAGGCCGTTCATCTGGCCGATATCGGCCTCGACGGCGTCCAGGTTGCCCTGGGCGGTCTGCCAGGCCTGCACGAGGCCGGGATTGCCCGGGGTGGTGCCGACCTGGAGCTTGCCGGAGATGGCGCCGGTGATCGCCTGGTAGGTGGCGGCGTTCGATTCGATGTCGGCATGGATCTGCTGCTGCTTGGCGGTCTGGGCGCCGAGGTCGCCCTGCAGCTTGGCGAGATCGGCCTTGAGCTCGACCACCTTCTGCCCGACGGCGGTGCCGGTCGGCTGGTCGGGCTTGGAATTATCCAGCGGCGGGACGGTGATCGATCCGTCGGAATTGTGGATCACCCCGAGGCCGGCGGGGGGCGTGGTGGCGGCAGTCTTGGTGGCGCCGGAAACCGGCTGGCCGGTCACGGATGGCTTGACGGCGTTGTCGGCGAACTCGCAGGCGCTCAACAGCACCAGAGCGGCGGAAACGACCGCAAACTTCCCGAATCCCATCATGACTGACCAGAACCCCTTAATGCGGCCGGGACAAGCCGCCCACCCATCCTGTTCGTCCGTTCTTCGCAGTTTTTCTTATAAGAATCAACTGCTTTACCGGTGTCCGCCCCGGTTTACAGCTCCCGGTTTGTACCCCGGGCATCCGAACGGCAGGCCCTGTCCCGAACCGCCGTTCCCCTCTAGCCGCGGCAGCAGGGCGGCATCTTATCGGGGCGTCATACCACCCTCAAGCTGGATTCCCCCGAACTGTGTCCGTTCTGCCAAGGCCCGTGACCCTGGGAACACGGTCTCGGTCCCAATTCGGGCCGGTGGTTGCGGGACGAGGGCCTATTCGCTGATTTCGGGCGGCGGGCCGCGCGGTGATCCGCCCGGGATCGCTCCGGGAGAGCGGCGTTTTGCCCAGTTTTCCCGCCCGGCTTTAGGCTTGCCTAGCCGGGGCCGAATCTATAGTTTCCGCCCCCGCGAACGGCCCCGCCGTATCGCCCCGGCGGTCCCTTTTTCCCCGGACCCGCCAAGAGGACGCGCCCGTAGCTCAATTGGATAGAGCATCTGACTACGGATCAGAAGGTTAGGAGTTCGAATCTCTTCGGGCGCGCCAGTTTCTTCCGGCGACT
>Ga0335080_10003053_pt1 | contig 16856 bp, 11 predicted proteins | sample Lox_Sample_34_FD_206720 | JGI IMG/M metagenome (GOLD analysis project Ga0335080, IMG submission 206720) | Soil microbial communities from Loxahatchee National Wildlife Refuge, Florida, United States - Lox_Sample_3.4 | ecosystem: Environmental > Terrestrial > Soil > Wetlands | place: USA...
CCATGAGGGCCGGCTGCAGCGAGGCGGCGCGAAACGGATCCACGCCGAGAACTTTGAGCGTGTCGCGCCGGCCCGGCAGTGCGGCCTCGAGCTCGAGCGCGGGGCTTGCGATGCTGACCGAAGGATCCCGCGAGAGTTCGACGAACAATCCCTCGGGGAAGCCCTCGCGCGGACCCCGCACCACGACATCCGCTTCGCCAACGAGGCGCTTCGTCGCCAGACCGAATTCGTTCAGAGCGGCGGTATTGACCAGGTAGACCGCGGCGCCGAGCGCAACCCCGAGCGCGATCGCGAGCACCGTGACCAAGAGCCGCGCCGGCTGCTCGCGCAATTGCGACGCGAGGAGAATGCGCCAGACGGTGAATGCGCCGCCGCTCTGAGCCGCGGGCTTCAAGCAGCGGGCGCCCATGGCCTGAGCCCCTGGCCGTCGAGGATGAGGATGCGATCGGCGGTCTCCGCCGCCGCGCGCGAATGGGTGATCAGGATCCCCGCGCCGGCATTGGCTTTGATTTGAGCGCGCAGCACGCCGAGGGTCTGGACGGCCGTTCGCGGATCCAGATTGCCGGTCGGTTCGTCCGCGAGCACCAGCCGCGGCCGGTGGACCAGCGCACGCGCAATCGCGATGCGCTGCACCTCGCCGCCCGAGAGCTCTCGCGGATAGCGCCGGGCCAGCGGCGAGAGTCCGACCGCATCGAGCATCTCGGCGGTGCGCAGCGCGCGCTCCGCCTCCGCCGCCCGCAGCAGTTCGAGGGGCAGGGCGACGTTCTGTTCCACGGTGAGATAGGGCAGCACGTGGAAGGCTTGGAACACGAATCCCACGCAGCGCCGCCGCAGCAGCGTCTTCGCATCATCGTCCATCAGCGACAGCTCGGCGCCTTCCAGCCAAATGCGCCCGGAGTCCGGCTGGTCGAGGCCGGCGAGCAAATTGAGCAGCGTCGACTTGCCGACGCCCGACTCGCCCATGATGGCCAAGTATTCGCCGCGCCGCAGCTCGAGTTGCAGATGCTCAAATATCGGCGGCCGGTCGCTCCGATAGCGCTTGCCGAGGTTCTCGAGCCGTAGAACGGCGCTCTCAGCCACGCAAACGGTCAAGCGGCATCGACGCCGATCACGGCCTTGACCTCCAGAAAGTCGCGCAGTCCAAATTCTCCGTACTCGCGCCCGTTGCCGGACATCTTGAAGCCCCCGAACGGGGTTTGCATGTCGCCGGAGGCGCCGTTCAAGGTCACCTGGCCCGCGCGGATGCGGCTGCCCACGCGGCGCGCCCGAACGTTGTCCTGCGACCATACATACGCGGCCAGGCCATAGGGCGTGTCGTTGGCGATCCGCACGGCCTCCTCCTCGGTCTGGTACGGCAGAATGCACAGCACCGGGCCGAAGATCTCCTCGCGCGCAATGGTCATATCGTTGCGCACGCCGGAAAAAATCGTCGGCTTGACGAAGTAGCCCTTGGCCAGGCCCTCCGGCCGGCCGGTGCCGCCGGTCAGCAGTCTCGCGCCCTCGGCGATGCCCTTCTCGATGTACCCCTCGACGCGTTCGAACTGCACCTTCGAAACCAGCGGTCCCACCGTGGTCGCCTCGGATGCGGGGTCGCCGACGACCACCGTCGCCGTGACGCGCTGCGCGATCGCTTCCACTTCGGCGAGCCTGGCTTGGGGCACCAGCATGCGCGTCGGCGCATTGCACGACTGGCCGGAATTCTGGAACACGTGCAGCACGCTGCGCTTCACGGCGCGCTCGAAGTCGGCGTCGTCCAGCAGCACATTCGGGGATTTGCCGCCGAGCTCTTGATGCACCCGCTTGACCGACGCGGCCGCATTGCGCGCGACTTCGGTGCCGGCGCGAGTCGAGCCGGTGAAGGAGACCATGTCGATGTCGCGATGCGAGGAGAGCGGCGCCCCCACACTCGGACCGTCGCCGTTGATCAAGTTGAACACGCCGGCCGGGACTCCTGCCTCATGCATGACCTTGGCCCACAGGATGGCGCTGAACGGGGAATACTCGGACGGCTTGAGCACCATGGTGCAGCCGGCCGCGAGCGCGGGCACGACCTTCGCGGCCACCTGATTCATGGGCCAGTTCCAGGGGGTGATCAGTGCACAGACGCCCACCGGCTCCTGCACCAGGCGCGTGGTTCCACGCAGCTCTTCGAATTTGAAGGTCTTCAAGACCTCGATCATGGCGCTGATGTGGCCGACGCCGATCCGGGTCTGCGCGCCCTTGGCGAGCGTGATCGGCGCACCCATTTCGGTCGAAATCGCCTGCGCGATCTCGTCGTAGTGGTGCTTGTAGGCGGCAAGCACGCGCTCGAGCAGCGCCAGGCGCTCGGCCGGAGTGGTGCGCGAATAGCCGTCGAATGCCCGCCGCGCGGCGCCCACGGCGCGCTCCACATCCTTCGCGCCGCCCATGGAAATGACGCCCGCGACCGCCTCGGTGGCGGGATTGATCACCTTGAATTCCTTCGCTTCGACGGGATCGACCCAGGCGCCGTCGATGTAAAACTGCCGATTGTCGTAAGTCATCAAACTGCCTCTCATAACCGTGATGTTCCGGCCGCCATTCTACTCGCTGGCCGGGTCTTGCGCTTCGCAGCTGTCGCCATCCGCCGACGCTTGGGCGGCGGCGGCGCCCGGCCCCATCCTCGCATCCATCCTTTGGGCGCGGCGAGAGCGGTCGCAGTTCGCATTTCCGCGAGTCGAACCGATGCGGATCCCGAGAACCGATTAGCCTTGAGACAAGCGGCTGGGAGCATCCCCGGCTGCGCCGTGGGAGCCCGCATTCATGCCGCGTGTCGATGGAATCAGGTTGATGGCCGGACTGGTGTTCTGTCTGGCGATGATTTCGGTGCGGTCGCCGGCGGCGCCCGCGGAATACAATCCCATGCGCCGCTCCCCGGTTTCCATCGGTCCCGAGGCGCATCGCTTGATCGTCGGCTTTCGAGCGACCTCGAGCAACGGGGTGGAGCAGACGGTGAGGATCAGCCGCAGAGCGCGCAGCTACACCGTCAATCAGGCGCAAACGACCACGGCGGACGTGCAGGCGCTGGCGCGGCGCGCCGGGCTCAATCTCGCGCGGTCCCGCCAATTCACGCCGAGCATGCACGTCATGTTCCTGCAAAAGACCCTGTATGGCGCCGGGCTCGAAGCCGCTCTCGACAAACTGCGCGCCGATCCGGCGGTGCAGTTCGCCGCCGTGGACCAGCGGCGCCATGCGCTGCTCACGCCGACCAATCCCTTGTTCGGGCCCACCCCGGGCGTCGCCAGCGGGCAGTGGTACTTGAACACCCCCGGGCCGGCCACCGTCGAGGGTCAGGCGACAACCGACTGGGCCGCGACGGATGCCGTCTCCGCCTGGAACATCACCACCGGCAGTCCCGGCGTCGTCATTGCCGACGTGGATACCGGCGTGCTGTTCGATCATCCGGATCTATTGCGGGCGGGTCTCGGAGGGCGGCTGCTGCCGGGCTACGATTTCATCGGCGAGGACTACAACCCCAACAGTCCGTACAACGCCCTGGGGACGTTCGATATCGCCAATGACTACGATGGGTGGGACCCTGACCCGTCGGATCCCGGCGATTGGATCAGCCAGGCGGACATCGACAACCCGAACCAGCTTTTCGCCGGCGAGACGGTCTCCGACAGCTCCTGGCATGGCACGCGGGTCGTCGGCGTCTTCGGTTCGATCACCAACAATAGCGTCGGGACCGCCGGGATGAGCTGGGGATCGCCGAGTCAGCCGGGGCCCTGGGTATTGCCGGTGCGCGCGCTCGGCAAAGGCGGCGGGTACGACTCGGACATCATCGCCGGCATCCAATGGGCCGCAGGCATGACGGTCACCAACCCGGACGGCTCCGCCGTGCCCGTGAATCCATACCCTGCGGACATCGTCAACCTGAGCCTGGGCGGCGACACGACCAGCTGTACGAGCTCCAATGGCATGGCATACGAAAGCGCCCTCACCACCGTCACCGGCATGGGCGTCGTGGTCGTGGTATCCGCGGGCAACGGCGGACAGGCCGGTCAACCCGCGGCGGGCGTCGATCTGCCTGCGAACTGCAGCGCGGCGGTGCCGGGAGTGATTGCGGTCGCGGGATTGCGCAATGTCGGCACCAAGGTGGGATACAGCAGCATCGGTCCGGAGGTGAGCGTTTCCGCGCCTGCCGGCAACTGCATCAATTCCAGCGGCGCTTGTTTGCGCTCGATCGACACCACCACCGACACCGGAACCACGGGACCGGTGGCCGGCTCGGGCTACACCTACACCAACGAAACGAATGTAAATCTCGGCACGAGCTTCTCGGCCCCGATCGTCTCCGGAATCGCAGCCCTGATGCGTTCGGTCAACAATAATTTGACCGCGCCGCAGCTGGCGGCCCGGCTCAAAGCGAGCGTCAACGCCTTCCCTGCGGACCCGACCGGGGTTCCGACGTGTCCGACCTTGTCGAGCAGCGGCGAGTGCTCTTGTCTTGGATCCAATCAATGCGGCACCGGGATGGTGAACGCCTATCACGCGGTACAGGCGGCGCAGCAGCCGATCGCGGCCGTGGCGCTGCCGGTCATCGCCCAGGGCAGCAATGCCGTGCTCGACGCCGGCGGCAGCGCGGCCTCCTGTGGACGCAGCATCGCCGCGTACGACTGGGCAGTCACTGCCGGCACCGTGACCATTATTGCAGGCGCGACGGGGCCCAGAGCCACCATTCTTCCGGGTACGGGCACCGTCACCTTGACCGTCACCGACAATGTGGGCGGCACCGATACTGCGACCATCACGATCGCCTCGAGCAGCGCGTCCAGCACGGCTCCCGCCAAGGCCGGCACCAGCGCCGGCGCCTGCCCGACCGCGATCACCGTGGCTCCGGCTGCGCCCACGGTCGGCCAAATGTTTTCGCCCGCGGCGGTCGGACAGGGCATTCCCTCCGTGCTCACGTTCACCTTGAACAATGCGAATGCCTACACGCTCACGCAAACCAGCTTCAGCGATACGCTGCCTGCGGGATTGACCATCGCCGGCTCGCCCGCGCCGACCACGACCTGCACCGGCGCCAACGGTTCGCTCACGACTTCCTCGAATTCGATCACCCTGAACGGCGGGAACATTCCGCCAAAGGGAGGCTGCACCGTGACGGTGAGCGTCGCCGCGAGCGCCTTGGGTACGTATACGAATACCGTCGCGGCCAACGCGCTCATCACCGGCCCTGCCGGCGCGAACACGGCATCCAGCGCGGCCTCCCTGTCGGTGACCGCACCGAAGCCGCCGACGGTGACCGAGGCGTTTTCTCCCGCGAGCATCGGACAAAACGGCAGCGCCACCCTGACCATCACCTTCAGCAATCCGAATGCCTACGCGTTGGCGTCGGCGCACTTCAGCGAGACGCTGCCGAGCAATCTGACGGTGAAGAGCTCGCCGCAGGCCGCGACCACCTGCAATGGAGCGCTCTCGGCCGCGGGGGGCAGCGTCACTCTGTCCGGCGCGCTCATACCGGCAAGCGGCAGCTGCTCCATCATGCTCACCGTCGGCAGCGGCAGCGTCGGCAGCTACACCAACACCATCGCCGCCAGCGCGCTCACCGCCGTTCCGGCGAGCGCCAATGCCGCCGGCGCGACGGCCAGCCTGTCGGTCACGGCCTCGAGCGGCGGCGGAGGCGCGGTCGATTGGCTGGACATCACGTTCGTCGCCGGCGTCCTGCTGGCCGGCCGGCGAGGGGCCGGCCGGCGAGGGGCGGGGCGGCGGCAGCCGGAGAGGTAATCGCCGCGCCGCCGGGCTAGAATCACGCATGGACATGGCGGACCTCAAGCGTGCGCGCATCGAACCCGTGAAGACTCATCGCGACCCGCGCGGCAGCCTGTTCGAGCCGCTGGACGATGCGGAGCTCGCGGCGCAGAAGAACGTGCACGTCGTGCTGACCGAGCCGAATGGCGTGCGCGGCAATCACGTCCACCAGACGGCGGTCGAAATGACGAGCGTGATGGGTCCCTGCCTGGTGCGCCTCAAGGAGGCGGAGGGAATCCGCGACGTGGAAGTGCCGGCCGGCGAGGTCTGGCGCTTTACCATCCCGCCGGGAGTGGTTCACGCCTATCGCAATACCGGCGAGGCGGTGATGGTGCTCGTGTCCTTCAGCAGCAACGTGCACGATCCCGGCGGCGCCGATACCCGGCGCGAGCAGATTCTCTAGCGCCGCCCAGGCGAGCGCCGCGCAGGCGGTGCACCGGCCCGCACCGGCCGGCCGATCCTCGAGGTCAAGCGGAGAAGGCGAGGTCGTGGCCGCGCTTGAAGTCGCGGATGTGCTTTTCCATCCAGGTGCGCGCCTCCTCGCTCCTGCGCAGTTTGATGGCGCTCGTGATCCGGCTCTGCGCCTCGCGGATGCGGGTGCGCGCCTGCGGCACCCGATCGATGAGCTGCGTGAGCGTCGGTGCGAGCAGCAGATTGAGGGGCGCCTGCGACAGCGCGAGCACTTGATTGCCGCTCGCTGCGGCAACCGCCGTGAAAAAATCGACCACCGCCGCGACCGCCGCCCCGGTGTCGGCGGCCTCGCGCCGGAAGCGTGCGCTGGTGCGCGCGAGAACCTGCAGCTGTGCGCCGCTGCGCCGCAGGGCCGCGTACTGTGCGGCCGCCGGCTCGATCGCCATCATCGCCTCCCACAGCTCGGCAAAGGTGACATCGTGCAGCGCCAGCGCGCGGCTCACGCCGGAGCTCACGTGCCGCGGTTCGGGCCGGGTGACGCGCAGACGCTTCTCGCCGCGGCCGCGGCCGAGCAGGCCCTGAGTTTCCAATTCGCGAATGGCCTCCCGAATGGTCGAGCGGTTGACGCCGAACTGCCGCGCGAGGTCGACTTCGGAGGGCAGCGGGTCGCCCGTCCGCAGCGAGCGTTCGACGATGCGCTGCTCGATGACGTTCGCGATCTGCCGGTAGGCCGGATGATCGTCCAGGGGCTCGAACAGATCGCCCAACTAAGCCTCCCCGAAGAGCTCGCGGCCGATCAGCATCCGGCGTATTTCCGAGGTGCCGGCGCCGATCTCGTAGAGCTTCGCGTCGCGCAGCAGGCGCCCGGTCGGGTAATCGTTGATGTAGCCGTTGCCGCCCAGCAGTTGAATGGCATCCAGGGCGGCGCGGGTCGCCGCCTCCGCGCAGAACAGAATGCAGGCGGCGGCATCCTTGCGCGTCGCGTCGGCGCGGTCGCAGGCGGCGGCCACGGTGTAGGCGTAGCTTCGGCAGGCGTTCAGCGACGAATACATGTCGGCAAGCTTGCCCTGGATCAATTCGAAGGTGCCGATCGCCTGCCCGAACTGCCGGCGTTCGCGCACATACGGGACGGCCACGTCCAGCGCGGCGGCCATGATGCCGAGGGGGCCGCCCGACAGCACCACGCGCTCGTAGTCGAGGCCGCGCATCAGGACGCTGACGCCCTGATTTTCTTGGCCGAGCAGATTTTCGGCGGGGACCTCGCAGCCGTCGAAGACCAGTTCGCTCGTGCTCGAGCCGCGCATGCCGAGCTTGTCGAGCTTCTGCGCCGGGGTGAAGCCCTTGAAGCCCGACTCGATGATGAACGCGCTGATGCCGCGGGCGCCGGCCTCGGGATTGGTCTTCGCGTACACGACCAGCACGTCGGCTTCCGGGCCGTTGGTGATCCACATCTTCCGACCGTCGAGCACGTAGCGATCGCCGCGCCTCAGCGCCTTGAGCTGCATGGAGACCACGTCGGAGCCGGCGCCGGGCTCGGACATGGCGAGCGCGCCGACGTGCTCGCCGCTGATGAGCTTCGGCAGGTAGCGGCGCTTCTGATCCGCGGTCGCGTTCAAGGCGAGCTGATTGACGCACAAGTTCGAATGCGCGCCGTAGCTCAGGCCCACGGCGGCCGAGGCGCGCGAGATCTCCTCCATGGCGACGGTGTGCGCCAGGTAGCCGAGTCCGGCGCCGCCGTCCTCCGGAGACACGGTCATCCCCAGAAACCCGAGCTCGCCGAGCTCGCGCCACAGATCGCGGGGAAACAGGTTGCTGCGATCGATTTCGTTGGCGCGCGGCGCAAGGCGCTCCTCGGCGAAGCGCCGCACTTGATCGCGCACGGTATCGATCACGTCGCCGAGACCGAAATTGAACTCGCGGTAGGCTGCCCCTGGCATGTCTTCAGGACCCCATTGTCATCAGCCCCAAAATAGTTGGATAATCGGACTGTCGGACAATTTTGCCACTTCGGTGCCAGCAATGACAATGGCGGAAACGCAATAAATGGCCAAGATCGCCTCCAGCATCGACGTCCGGTCCCCCGAATTCGCGGTCAATCAAGCCGCCATGCAATCCCTGGTCGCGGATTTGCGCGCGGTATTGCAGCGCAATGCGCTCGGCGGGAGTGCTGCGGCGCGCAATAAGCACCGGGAAGCCGGCAAGCTGCTGGTGCGCGAGCGCGTCGATGCGCTGCTCGATCCGGGCGCGCCGTTCCTGGAACTGTCCGGATTGGCGGCCCAGGGCGTCTACCACGAGGATCTGCCGGGCGCGGGCCTGGTCACCGGCATCGGTCTGGTGTCTGGCCGCGCCTGCATGATCGTCGCCAACGATCCGACCGTGAAGGGCGGGACGTACTATCCGCTCACCGTGAAGAAGCATCTGCGGGCGCAGGAGATCGCCGCCGAGAACGCGCTGCCGTGCGTGTATCTCGTGGAGAGCGGCGGCGCCTTCCTGCCGAAGCAGGACGAAGTGTTCCCCGATCGCGAACATTTCGGCCGCATCTTCTTCAACCAGGCCAGGCTCTCGGCGGCCGGAATCGCGCAAATCGCCGTGGTCCACGGCTCCTGTACCGCCGGGGGCGCATACGTGCCCGCCATGTCGGATCACGCCGTCATCGTGCGCAATCAGGGCCGGGTCTTTCTCGGCGGACCGCCGCTGGTGAGGGCGGCGACCGGCGAGGAGATCGACGCCGAATCGCTCGGCGGCGCGGACGTGCACTGCCGCCGATCCGGGGTGACCGACTATTACGCAGAGAACGACACGCATGCGCTGGCGTTCGCGCGCCGCGCCGTCGCGCGCCTGCGCCCACCGCCGGCGGGTCTCGCGGCGCCGCGCTGCGCGGAGCCGGCCTACGACCCGCTCGAGCTCTACGGCATCATCCCGCCGAGTTCGCGCAAGCCCTACGATGTGCGGGAGATCATCGCGCGCCTGGTCGACGGCTCCTGGTTCGACGAATTCAAGGCGCTGTACGGCACGACCCTGGTGTGCGGATTCGCCGATATCCATGGATTCCCGGTCGGCATTCTGGGCAACAACGGGATCTTGTTCTCCGAGAGCGCCCTGAAGGGGGCGCATTTCATCGAGCTGTGCTGCCGCGAGGGCATTCCGCTGCTGTTCCTGCAGAACATCTCGGGCTTCATGGTGGGTCAGGCGGCGGAGGCGGGCGGCATCGCCAAGGACGGCGCCAAGCTGGTGACCGCCGTGGCGTGCGCGGCAGTGCCGAAGTACACCGTCGTGATCGGCGGCAGCTTCGGCGCCGGCAACTACGCCATGTGCGGCCGGGCCTACGGGCCGCGCCTGCTGTTCCAATGGCCGAATGCGCGCACCTCGGTGATGGGCGGCGAGCAAGCGGCCAGCGTCCTCGCCACCATCAAGCGCGAGGCGCTCGAGCGCACGGGAGGCGCGTTGAGCGAGGCGGAGGAAGAACAATTGAAGGCGCCGATCCGCGAGCAATTCGAGCGCCAAGGACACCCGTATTACGCCTCCGCACGGCTCTGGGACGACGGCGTCCTCGATCCCCTGGACACGCGTCGCGCGCTGGGGTTGGCGCTGGCGCTGACCAAGCTGCAGCCCGGCGCCGCGACCCAGTACGGCATCTTCCGAATGTGAGCAGGAAATTGCCCGACAAATCGCTGCAGAAAACCCCTCAGCGGCTGCTCATCGCCAACCGCGGCGAAATCGTCTGCCGCATCGCGCGCACGGCCCGCAGCCTGGGATGGACGACCATCGCCGTTTACTCAGATGCCGATCGCGGCGCGCGGCATGTGCGCATGGCCGATGAGGCCTATCATCTCGGCGCGTCGCCGGCCGCGCAAAGCTATCTCGATCAATCGCGCCTCCTCGATGTCGCGCGGCGGGTCGGAGCGGACTTCGTGCACCCGGGCTATGGCTTCCTGTCCGAGAATGCCGATTTCGCTCAGGCGGTGGCGGATGCGGGCCTGACCTTCGTCGGGCCGCCGGCGGCGGCCATCCGCGCGATGGGCTCGAAGAGCGCATCGAAAGCCGCGATGGCCGAGGCGGGCGTGCCGGTGGCCCCGGGCTACCATGGCGCCGAACAATCGCCGGAGCGGCTCGAGGCCGAGGCGCTGCGCGTGGGCTTTCCGCTGATCATCAAGGCGAGCGCCGGCGGGGGCGGCAAGGGCATGCAGGTGGTGAATGCCGCCGCCGAGGTGTCTGCGGCGATCGGCTCCGCGCAGCGCCTCGCGCGCGCCGCCTTCGGCGACGATCGGCTGCTGCTCGAGCGCTACTTCCCCAAGGCGCGGCACGTGGAAGTCCAGGTGTTCGCCGATGCGCACGGCGAGATCGTCGCGCTGTTCGATCGGGATTGCTCGGTTCAGCGCCGGCATCAAAAGATCATCGAAGAGGCGCCGGCCCCGGGCCTCAAGCCGGAGGTGCGCGCCGCCATGGCGCAGGCAGCCATCACCGCCGCGCGCGCGGTCGGCTATGTGGGCGCGGGCACGGTCGAATTCCTGGTCGATCAAGCGCAGCACTTCTACTTCATGGAAATGAACACGCGGCTGCAGGTCGAGCACCCGGTCACCGAATTCATCACCGGCATCGATCTGGTGGAGTGGCAGCTGCGGGTGGCCCAGGGCGAGCATTTGCCGCGGCGCGCGGCCGAGATCAGCCAGCGGGGCGCCGCCGTCGAGGCGCGGCTGTATGCGGAAGATCCGGCGCACGACTACCTGCCGAGCGTCGGCCGCATCGACTACCTGCGCTGGCCCGACGCATCGTCGGATCTCAGGCTGGATGTCGGCGTCGATGCGGGCGATGAGGTCTCCCCGTTCTACGATCCGATGCTGGGCAAGCTCATCGCCTGGGGCGAGACGCGCTCCGCGGCCGTCGGCCGGCTGCGAAGGGCGCTCGGGGAACTGGAAATCGGCGGCGTGACCACCAACCGCGCGCTCTTGGTGAGCGTGCTCGGCGATGTGGAGTTCCTGCGCGCGCGCATTGCGACGGATTTTCTGCAGGCGCGGCATGCGCACCTGATGTTCGGCGAGCCGCCCCCGGCGGAAGAGGATTATGTGTTCGCCGCCCTGTGGTGCGCGACCCGCGAAGCCGGTCCCGGCGCGCTCTGGTCGGGTACGACCGGGTGGCGGCTGGCGTCCGCCGCGGTCACCCGTTGGCGGTTCGGCGATGTCACGGTGAGCGTCGAAGCGACCGGTCCGAATGCGTATCGGGCCCTGGTCGCCGGGGATGAGTACCCGCTGCGCTTGATCGCCCGCGGTGCGGCCTGGTTCGAGGTTGAGCTCGCGGGACGCACTCAGCGGCTCGGCATGCGCGAACACGGCGCAGAGCTGATACTCGCGCGCGGCGCCCGGCACGTGCGATTGCGCGCCGCGTGCACCGAGGACGCGCTGCAGGCGACGGCTCAGGCGGACGCGGGGTCCCTGGTCACGCCGCTGCCGGGAACGGTGGTGGCGGTGCATGTCAGCGCCGGACAGGGGGTGGCGCGCGGCACGCCGCTGATCACGATTGAAGCGATGAAAATGGAGCACACCGTGACGGCGCCCTACGCCGGAACCATCGAGCGCCTGCCGTTCGCGTTGGCGGACCGCGTTCCGGCCGGTGCGATCCTGGTCGAGCTCTCGCCGCTCGCCGCCGGATCCTAAGCGCCGGCTTTGGCTGCGCCCGCGGCCCCCGCCGCCAGGGGCGGCAGGCTCACCTTGAAGCGCGTCTCGTGCCCGAGCAGGCTCGCCAGGGCGATCTTGCCGCCGGCTTCATGAACGTAGCGGCGCACCAAGGACATGCCCGTGCCGTGCGGCGGACTGCCGGGCGCGTTCGCGAGCGTCGAGTAGCCGGACTTGAAGATGAGCTTGATCGCCTCCCGATCGCGCAGCCGCGCGGCGATCTCGCCCGTGACCACCCCTCGGGCGATGGCCGTTGCACGCACCTGCTCCGGATCGAGGCCGCAGCCGTCGTCCTCGAACAGCAGCTCAAAGCTCTCGTCGGGCAGCGCCTTGAATTCGAGCCGCAGCGTTCCCTGCGCGGGCTTGCCCGCCGCCTCGCGGCCGGCCGCGGTCTCGATGCCGTGCATCACCGCGTTGCGAATGAGCTGGATGGCGACATTCTTGATCGCCGCCTGGTACTGCGGGGGAACCAATTGCAGGCCTTGGCAATCGAGGCTCACGTTCTTGTCGTGCTCCTGCGCCACGTGCTCGGTCAGGGCGCGCAGCGTGCTCTCGAGGCTGCCCGCGGGCGCCGAGCGGTGGGCGCCGGGCACCGGCTTCGGCGCGGATCTCTCGGCCATGAATCTCGGCGCCTCGATGATCTGCGTGCCATTCTCCGTCATGCTCGGCGACGCTGCCGGTGCGCCCGATTCGCGCACCGGGGCCGACGAGGCCGTCAGGGTTTTCAACAGGGCGAACTGACCGTAGAGCTGGTCGAGCTTGACCGCGAGCGGCAGGAACTCGCTGCCGCTCAGGGAGCTGCGGCTGCGCAAATCATGCAGCGAGTCCTCGAACAGCCGCGCCGCGCCCTCCAGGGCGGTGAGCTTGAACGCGGCGGCATCGCGCCTCACCCGATCGACTTCGTCGAGGGCCTCTTCGAGCTTGCGGCGAAAGGCCTCCTCCTCGCGCGCCGGCTTCTTGAGCACCGCGTTGATCGTCTTCATGGAGGCATCGGTTCGCTGCAGCAGGGCGGCGAAGCGCGCGCCGCCCATTTGCAGGACGCTGCGCAATATCTCACCCTGCGTTTGCAGCTGCGCTTGGAGATCCTCCAATTCGCGCGCCGTCTGCACGCGCAGCGTGATGTCGGTGACGCGCACCAGCCACATGCGCGGCTCGTGCGGTATCTCGATCGGGTCGAACTCGAGCGAATAATGCGCGGCGTCGAACGATCCGTCGGGGTTGGCCAGGCGCACCTCGATGTCCCGCAGCGGATTGGATTCGGCGGCCTCTGCGCGCGGCGCCCGGCCTTCGCGCGCCGGCTCCTCGCTCGATGGGTCCGCGCTCGATGGGTCCTCGCGCGACGGGTTCTCGCGCGACGGGTTCTCGCGCGGCTCGCCGGCGAGCAGCAGGGCGATGAAATTTCTCGCCACCGTCAGCGTCTTCGCCGTGACGATGGGGCCGAGCAGTTTTTCCAGGCTGAGATTGCTGAAGTCTTGACGGCGAAACAGGGTGGCGAGCGAGCGGGACACCTGCGGCTGGATCCTGTCCTTGCTGTCGAGAAGGAACAGACCCTGTTCGGTATTTTTGAGAATGGCTTCGGTCAACCGGTTGCTGGCACCGAGCAATTCCTGCTTTTCGCGCTCGTGTCGCTTGGCCGTGATGAACATGCCTGGGCAGCCTGCCAAACCAGCGGGCAGGGGGGCTTGATGAGTGTCACAGCCCCAATCGTTTTATGACATATGCTGCAGCGAGTCAGGGTTGGATGCGACGCACGTCACAGAATCCCGGGCTGCCGTCAGGCGACGGCCGCCACCAGCGGGCCCAAATCCGCCAGGAGCTCATCCGCCGAGGCGTAGCGGGCGGACAGCTGTTTGGCCATCAGCCGGTCCACCAGCGCCTGCTGCAGGGCCACATTCGCAGGCAGCCGGGGCACGGGGGAGGTGGCGTGCTGCTCCATGATTTCCATGGCGGTACGGCCGCTGTAGGGGCGCTGGCCGGTGAGCATTTCGTAGAACATCACCCCGAGGCTGTAAAGATCGGTCCGGGCGTCGACGCGCTGCCCCTGCGACTGCTCCGGACTGATGTAGTAAGGGGAGCCGAGAACCTGGCCGGCGCCGGTCGTGCCGCCGTCGTCGAGCGAGCGGCGCGCGAGGCCGAAGTCGATCAGCACCGGGGAGTTGTCCTCGCGCAGCATGACGTTGGCGGGCTTGAGGTCGCGATGCAGAATCCCGAACACGTGAATGACGCGCAGCGCCTCGGCGATGGAGCGCAGGTAATACAGGCTCTCGTCGATGCTCAAGGGATTGCGCAGCCGATCGCGCAGATCGCCGCACGGGATGTATTCCATGGCGAGATATTGGTGCTGCGGCAGCGCACCGAAGTCGTAGATCTCCGCGATGGCGCGGTGCGCGATGCTGGAGATGATTTCGTACTCGCGCTGAAAGCGCTCGGCGTCGTCCAGTTCGCGCGCCGATGTGCCGCGATTCATGACTTTGAGCACCACGTTGCGCCGCAGCCGCTCGCTCCTCGCGAGGAATACCGACGAGAAATTGCTGGTGGCGATCTCCTTGACGATGGTGTAGCCGGGCACGCGGATCGACGGCGCGTCGTTCGCCGGAGCGAGCAGCGATTCGGCCGCCAGCGTCGCCCGCTGCTTGGCGCAGGCCTCGGTCACCGCCTTGAGCAGGGAGTCGCGCGTGATGCGCGCGAGCGGCAGGTAGTCCTTCGCCCCACACTTGAGCGCCCTCACCGCCGACAGCTCGCTGCCGTGCTCTGCGAGCACGATGCAATGGACGTTGGGCTGCGCGCGCAGCATCTGCGTCAGGTGGCCGAGTCCGGCGCTCGCCAGGGCTTCATTGCTGAAGTCGATTTGTAGGACAACGGCATCCGGCGCGCGCTCCACGACGAATCGCGCCATCGAGGCGGGGTCGGCCACGGGGGCCGTGGTCACCTGAGCGCTCGGCCAATGGCTGGTCACATGATGGGTGAGCCATTGGAGGCGCTTGGCATCGCCGCCGACCACCAGCAGGATTGGACCGGTCGCGTCTGGCATAAACAAGGGTCTAGACTAAGGAACACCAGACTAGCCGCTGGCGCACCCGGCTCGCCCGTCGAGAATTCACACTTCCGGCGGCCATTGCGCGAAAATCCTGGAAATAGCTGCCCAAAAGCCTGGAAAATTGAAACCACGCCCCGAGTTAACGGTCTGTTCGAGTGGGGGCTCGAGGGAACCTTCTTTAGAGGACATATTGCAATGGGAAGCATCAGAACCTGGTCGCTCGCGGTGGTTGCGGGCATCTTTGTTGTGGTTGTGGCTCACCAACGCTCGAATGCCGATGCCGGCTCGCCGGCTGCGGCCGCACCCGCCCCCCTGAGCGCTCCCGCGCCGGCCGCCCCTGCCGGCCGCGTGACCGGGCTGCCGGATTTCTCGGGCCTGGTCGCCGACAACGGCGCCGCCGTGGTCAACATCAGCGTCGTCGAGAAGCCCCAGAAATTGAGCGGTATGAGCGAGCAGGGCGACGATGACCCGTTGTCGCAATTCTTCCACCACTATCAGCTGCCGAACCCGGAGCACATGCCGCCCAGCCACGGCATCGGGTCGGGCTTCATCATCACCGCGGACGGGTATGTGCTCACCAATGCGCACGTCGTCGCGGATGCCTCCGAGGTCACCGTCAAGCTCACCGACCGGCGGGAGTTCAGGGCGAAGGTCATCGGGGTCGACAAGCGCAGCGATGTGGCGCTGATCAAGATCTCCGCCGCCGGTCTGCCGACGGTGCGCTTCGGCGACCCTGCGCGCATCCGGCCGGGGCAATGGGCGATCGCCATCGGGTCGCCTTTTGGCTTCGAGAACAGCGTGACGGCGGGGGTGGTGAGCGCGGTCGGACGTCCCCTCCCCGATGACAGCGGCAGCTCGTTCGTGACCTTCATTCAAACCGACGCGGCGGTGAATCCCGGAAATTCCGGAGGCCCGCTGTTCAATCTCGACGGCCAGGTGATCGGCATGAACTCGCAGATCTACAGCCGGACCGGCGGCTACATGGGCATGTCCTTCGCGATTCCCATCGACATTGCGTTGAACGTCAAGGATCAGCTGATGAAGAACGGCAAGGTGAATCGCAGCCGCATCGGCGTGGCGGTGCAGGACATCGGCCAGCAGCTCGCGCAAACCTTCGGTCTGGCGACGCCGCACGGCGCGCTGATCAGCGCGGTGGAGCCGCAAAGTCCCGGCGAGCACGCGGGATTGAAGCCCGGCGACGTCATCACCAGCGTCAACGGGCGCCCGATCGATCATTCCTACGACCTGCCCTCCGTCATTTCCCAGCTGCCGCCCGGCAGCCAGGCGCATCTCGGCGTTTGGCACGATCGCAAGGCGACCGAAGTGACGGTCAAGACCGTCTTGCTGGAGGACACGCCGGCGCAGGCGGCCCGCAACGGCGCCGAGGACGGCGGCGGCAAGCTGGGACTCGCCGTGAGGCCGCTCGATCCGAACGAACAGCAGGAGCTGCACACCCACGGCCGCCTCGTCGTGGAGGATGTCACGGGACCGGCATTGGCCGCCGGTCTGCAGGCCGGCGATGTGGTGCTCGGCGTCAACGGCTCGGGCGTGTCCACCGTTGCGGAGCTGAAGCGCGAGGTGGCGCGGGCCGGCCGCACGGTCGCGCTGCTGATTCAACGCGAGGACGCCCAGATCTACATTCCGGTCGATCTCGGCTGATGCCGCGGCCGGGCGGGGATGATGCGGGTTTAGTTGTACTTAGCGCCGGCAATCGGATCTAATCCCCGGCGTGCAAGCCGCTGCCCCCTTGTTTTCCAGCGTCGGCGTAAATGCCGCCGGCTCCCCGCCGGCGGCGTTTCTGCCCACCTCGCGCGCCGAGATGCAGGCGCTCGGCTGGCAGCAGTGCGACATCATCATCGTCACCGGCGACGCCTACGTCGACCATCCGAGCTTCGGCATGGCCATCATCGGGCGCGTGCTGGAAGCGCAGGGGTTCAAGGTCGGCCTGATCGCTCAGCCGGACTGGC
>Ga0335080_10003054_pt1 | contig 16854 bp, 12 predicted proteins | sample Lox_Sample_34_FD_206720 | JGI IMG/M metagenome (GOLD analysis project Ga0335080, IMG submission 206720) | Soil microbial communities from Loxahatchee National Wildlife Refuge, Florida, United States - Lox_Sample_3.4 | ecosystem: Environmental > Terrestrial > Soil > Wetlands | place: USA...
GTATGGAACCTCGAGCCAGTCGCCGTGAGAACCGCCAGCCCCCATGGTGCCGCGCAAGTGCAGCCAAGGGACTACTGCGGTCTGGCCAAATAAATGTCGAACGGTTCGAGAGCCGGGCGGAGGCGGCGAATGACTTCGCTAGCCCACAGCTTGGCGCTGAGTACCGTCACCCAGCCATTTTTGAGGTCACACACGGCGCAAAAGCCGTAACGATCGTACGCGGGTTCATATGCGTCCACGCCCCGCTTGGCCAAATCCCCCTCCAGCGCTACATCGGGATTTTCCGCCGCTGCACCCGCGCGAATGCCAAACGTCTCGCCTTCGAAGCGCTCGAAGAGCTCCATCAGTTGGCGCTGCGAGGGTTTAGGCAAAACCAGGCATCGGGAGGCGGCTTCGCGAAAGACAATCTTGCGGGCGGTGCAGAATTCGCGAACCCGCTCGAGATGGCTGAAGAAGTCGACAACCAGGAAGTCCTTATCGGCCAGCGCCGGAAAGGCCGCCGACCAGACTGCAGCGGCTTGCGTGCCCGTGACGGGCTCGCGATTGTTGGTTTCCACCAGCTCCAGGCCGACGGCCTTTACGTCATTTCCGAGGTCCTGGGCCTCCACGTCAAGGGAAAGCGCGGGCAGTTCGAACGCACCCGGGACCGCTTCAGGGGGCAGACTCACTCCACCGACTCCATATCCGGGAACCGCGACTTGAATTCCGGCGATTGCTTGCGCACATCGAGCCAGTCGAAAAACGCATCGGGGGTCTCCAGCCAGATGCGAAACCAATTGGCGATTTCGAGTTTTTCTTCGCGTTTGTGCGGCTCGACCTTGGCATTGCGGGCGATCATTTCGGCGCGGCGCTTGCCCAGGCGCGCAACGTTGAGCACGCGTTCAACCGCCGCATGCTCTTGGTGGGCGCGAAACTTCCGCATCAGCTCGTCCAGGCGCATGATGCTCACTTCGGCGTCTTCGAGCGTCTTGAAATGCAGCAGGTCTTCGAACTCCTCTTCATACTGCTCTTCCGCTTCTTCCTGAAGGCTAAGCAGAACTTTCCAGCCGGCGCTTTTGAGGACATCCGCAACGTATTCGGTACTGGTTTTGGCTTCTTCGCCGTGTTCGGCAATCAAACGCCGCCGCAACTGATCAATTTCCGCCAGTGTCCATCGCGAAGCGCCGATTTCGCGGGCGGTCTCAAGAATCAGATCTTTCTTCGTTTGCTGCGGCTCGGTCATCCAGAGGTGCCCTTGTGTGTTTTGGCCTTGGCGGTGTGCGCCTTTTTCTTGGCGACCGTCCGTTTGCTGACGGTGGTCGGCCTGGGAGGCGGCGGGGGCGGATCCGCCGGAAGGCCCGCCAAGAGACGGCGGTACTTTGTCACATTTCGGTTGTGTTCTGCCAGTGTCGCACTAAAAAAATGTCCGCCTTGCGTGTTGGCCACGAAATAGAGGTAGTCCGTGTGGGCGGGCTGAAGCGCGGCGCGCAAGGAAATTTCGCCCGGGTTGCCGATCGGGCCTGGCGGCAAGCCGGCGTGCATGTACGTATTGTAGGGAGAGTCCGTGTGCAGATCGGCGCCGGTCAGCGTGCCGTCGTAACGCCCCTCTTGCTCCAGAGCATAAATGACCGTCGGGTCGCATTGCAGCGGCATGCTCTTGTGCAAGCGATTTTCGAAAACGCCGGCCACTAGCGGACGCTCGTCCGGTTTCGGCGTTTCGCGTTCGACCAGCGAAGCCATAGTCACGACGGACGAGACCGGATAGCCGGCCGCAATTCCTGCGCTATCTCCGCCGGGCACCGAGGGAGCGATGCGCGCCCACTCCTCTTTAAACTTTTTGACCATGGTCGCCGTGAGTTCGGTAGCCACCGGATGGCGCGTGAGCTGATAGGTCGCCGGAAACAGAAACCCTTCCAGACTCAAAGCATGCGGCGAAATATTGCGGACGAGCGTGGGGTCGCTCGCCGCTTTGATGAAATCGTCGGCGGAAAGAAAGTGCGCCTCTTCCAGGTCATGCGCGATGTCATAAATGGTTTCGCCTTCGCGAACCGTGAACGGAATGACATAAACCTGGCCTTTGGCAAGCTTCCAGAAAACGTCACGTCCACTGACGGGTTTGTCGAAGAAATATTCGCCGGCTTCCAGGCTGCGGCGGGGGTGGCGCCGCGCGTACAGCTCAAACGCGACCGTGCTGCGGATGACGCCGTTGCTCTGGAGAAGTCGCGCCACACCGCGGCTGGAGGCCCCGTGCGGCACGGTGACAAACACGCCTTCTGCGGAAAAGCCTTGGTAGGGCTGACTGATCCCGTACCACAGCCACGCGGCTACACCCACGCCAGCCAGAAGAAGCAGCCCGAAAGTGGCGATGAATTTTCTCAAGTTAGCCTCGCGAACTCGCGTTGCCCCTTGGCCCCTGCTCTAAGCGGCCGGCTTGGTGCGCTGCCGGTCGAGGTACTCTTTTAAGATGATGGCCGCGGCCATTGCGTCAACACCGGCCTTGGCGGCGGAACGTTTTCCGCTACGCTGCTTGCCTGCGGCATGCGGCGAAGATTCATGAAAAACGCGGCCTTGCTGTTCTTCAAGCTGGCGCTCGGCCTCCCAGCTGGTGAGCCGTTCATCGACCATTTCCACGGGTAACCCCAGTTGTTTGTGCACGCGTTGTGCAAATCGCGCCGCTTCTTCGGCCATTTCGCCGCGGGTTCCGTCAAGCCGCAGCGGCAGCCCGACCACAATTTGCCGGATTTCGAGTTCTCGAACGATTTCGCGGATACGGCGCATATCTTCGTTGCGGTTGATCCTCTGCAGCGTGGCCAGCGGCTTCGCCCGGCCTGAATCGACCGTCCCAACCGCCACCCCAATCCGCGCCCGGCCATAGTCCAGCGCGAGCACACCGGCAGACTCAGGTTGCGGAACGCGAGCAGGGGTAGTCACCCATCTATTATAACGGCGGCCTTCGTGCCTCGGAATTACGTTGCAAATCGTGGGTATCGGAAAGGGCACCCGAGAAGGGTGCCAGCGCTAGTATCACTCGATTTGATTTGATCCGGCGGGTCGCGTCGGGACGGCTGTTTCCGATACAATCACCCCTTTTGTTGAGGTGAACGGAATGATCCGAAGACTCCTCTTATTCGCCGGGACCGGCATGGCTCACAAAAGCCGACGCCGTCGGTCGCGTACTTGTCTTGTGTTTTCGGTGTGCTTCGCCGCACTCGCCGGTTTGGCGTTGCCTTGTCTCGCCCAAGAGCGGCGGGAACGCGAGCCGAACAGTGTGTACGCCGCACGCCGCGCTAAACTTGCCGCGCAAGTCGCCTCGCCCATCGTTTTGTGGGGCTACACCGGCCGGGAAGAGTCCTCGCAGACCTACGTTTTTGCACAAGAAAATGACTTTTACTATCTGACTGGACACAACGAGGAGAGCGCCGGTCTGATCATTCTGCCAGCTTCGCGGACCGGCGAAGCGCACGGCGCATCCGCCGACACGCCGCAAGAGATGCTCTTTCTCCCGCCCAAAAACCCCAACAAAGAAAAATGGAACGGCGTCCGCATGTCGCCGGCCGATCCAGGAATTCAGGCGCGCACCGGTTTCTTGAGTGTGCTGTCCTTCCCGGAAATGCGCGCGACGGTCGAGAAGCTGGCCAAATCTTATCCGACGATCGATACGATTCTTCCTTATGAGCGGGAAATTGGCGGATATCCTCACGAGAAAGCGTTCGTCGATTGGATCAAGACGGTTGCCCCACAGGCGAAGCTCGAGGACGTGCGGGCTAAAATCTGGAAGTTGCGCGAAATCAAGTCACCCGGCGAGATCGAGTTTCTCACCGAGGCCATCAATCTCTCTTTGGACGCGCATCTCGCGGCGATGCGCATGATGCATCCGGGTCTCTACGAATATCAGGTCGCCGCGAAGATGGTGGAAGTTCACGCGATGGGCGGCTCGGAAGCCGAAGGCTACGCGCCGATTGTCGGTGCAGGACCCAATTCCACGGCACTGCATTACGACAAACTCTCGCGCAAGATGCAGGACGGCGATATCGTGGTCCTTGATGTCGGTGCGCAATTCTCGGGATATTCCGCGGACATCACCCGCACGTTTCCGGCCAACGGAAAGTTCACCACGCGGCAGCGAGAAATCTACGAGGTTGTGCTGGGAGCCCAAAACGCCGCTCTCGCCGCTTTGAAGCCCGGCATGGATTACTGCCAGCATGGGTCCAAGAGCGTCTACAAAATCGCTTACGACTACATCAACTCGCACGGCAAAGATCTCCACGGCCAATCGCTCGGCCGCTACTTCATTCATGGGCTGGGCCACGGCATCGGCCTGGACGTGCACGATCCCGGCAACTATTGCGCTCCGTTCGAACCGGGCATGGTGGTCACCGTCGAGCCTGGCATCTACATTCCCGAAGAGAATTTGGGAGTGCGAATTGAAGACGACGTGCTCATTACTGAGAGCGGCTACAAGTTTCTCAGCGAACGGCTACCGCGCGATCCGGATCAGATTGAAAAAATTATGGCCGAAGCGGCCCAACAGTCGAAAGGTAGCGATTCGCGAGAGGAAAGTGTTCCGCAGGATGCCAAGGCCGACGAACAAGCGATTCGCGCACAGATTGCCCGATACGCCAAATCCATCGATGACTTGGATTTGGCTCTGGCGGCGCAAGTCTGGTTGGATTCGCCAGAAGTATCGTTCATCCATCCACTCGGGCACGACCACGGCTTTGCGCAAATCAAGCAGGACATCTACGAGAAGCTCATGGGCGGACTCTTCTCCGAGCGGCATCTAAGCCCTCACGATATCGTCGTTCATCTTTACGGAGACTCCGCGGTCGTGGAATTTTATTGGGACTTCAACGCGAAAATGAAGAAAGACGGAGCGGCCGTAACCACGCATGGCCGGGAAACCCAGATTTATGAACGCCAACAGGGACCTTGGCGGCTGGTCCATGTCCACTACTCCGGAGCCGTGCCGAACCAGGCGTTCTAAGTGCGCTTTTCGCGATCCAACCGAAACAATTGACCGTACTCAACAGGCTTCTTTATACTGTTTCCTTGCGTTGGACGCGAAGAACCGTCCGGCGTACCTCGAGTCATTCCGCGTGGGCCGCATCGCAGAGCGGGCTGCTGGCTGGAATTTCCGAACCACACTTTCACAGGGAGAATCAGGCCGCACCCGGCCACGCACAAACATGAGCAGCGTCAAAGCCACACAACTTCGCCCCGGCATGGTCGTCCAGCACGAAGGCCAGCTCTATACCGTGTTTAGCGTCGATCACCGCACCCCAGGCAACAAGCGCGGCTCCATGCAGACCCGCATGAAAAACCTCCGCAACGGCACTATGATTGATTACCGCTTCCGCGCCGAAGAATTTGTGGACCGCGCCATTCTCGATGAAGTGGAATTCGAGTACCTGTACAACGAAGGCGACGAGTTCCATTTCATGAATACGCAGACCTACGAGCAGATGCAGATGACCCGCGAAGAATTGGGCGAGACCGTCTACTACCTCATTCCCAATACCGTTGTCAGTGTCGAGTTTTTCGAAGACAAGCCGATTGGCATCGACCTGCCGGACACCATGGACCTGAAGGTTCTCGAGACCGAGCCCACCTTGCAGAAAGCTACCGCTAGCGCGGTGATGAAGCCGGCCACGCTCGAGACCGGCTTGGTGATTCAGGTGCCGCCATTTGTCAATTCCGGTGATAAAGTGAAGGTGGACACCTCGGAAGCGCGCTACGTGCAGCGCGTCGAGTAACCTAAGTTTTCAGATTCACGATTTTCCGCCTCCGCAGCTGATTCCGCGCAAGCAGAATCAGACGAGGAAGAAAAAAGGCGCTGCATCCGCGGCGCCTTTCTTTTTTAATTGATCTTCAGGTGGGTTGATTAACGATTGGCCTGCGATTTCTTTAGCACGCCAGCTTCACCCGCCGGATGCGCGCCAAATGTGCGTTCGAATATGGCATCCACAAACCGTAGCTGACGCTGCAAGTCAAACGTGTGCGCCAAGCCCTGCGCATCCAGATATTTCGTGATGCGCGGATCGTTCGCCACGCGCTGCTGAAAACTTGTGTCGCTTTCCCACGCCGCCATCGCGTTTTCCTGCACTGCTTTGTACGCTTCGTCGCGTGGCATACCCTTTTCCACGAGATCTTGCAGAAGTTGCCCCGAATAGACGAGCCCGTGGGTGGATTCGAGATTGCGCAGCATGCGCTGCGGAAAAACGCGCATCTCGCCAATGATCGTCGTCATCTTCGCCAACATGTAATCGATCAAGATCGTCGAATCAGGCAGAATGACGCGTTCCACTGAACTGTGCGAAATATCGCGTTCGTGCCACAAGCCTACGTTTTCATAAGCTGCCAACATGTTCGAACGCACCAGCCGCGCGAGCCCGCAAATCTGTTCGCACGTCACCGGGTTCCGCTTGTGCGGCATCGCCGAACTGCCTCGCTGTTCGCCGCCGAACGGCTCTTCCGCTTCGCGCACTTCCGTGCGCTGCAGATGCCGAATCTCCAGCGCGATCCTTTCCAGCGTGGCCGCAATCAGCGCCAGCGAACTGAGATAGTGCGCATGCCGATCGCGCTCGATCACCTGCGAAGTCACAGGCGCCACTTTCAACCCTAGCCGCTGGCAAATCCGTTCCTCAATCTGCGGCCCGAGGTGAGAAGCATTGCCCACCGCTCCGGAAATTTTCCCGACCGCCATTTGTGATGCCGCCTCACGAAACCGCGCAATGTTGCGCTGATTTTCAGAAAACCAGTTCGCGACCTTCAGCCCAAACGTAATCGGTTCAGCGTGGATGCCGTGCGTGCGCCCGATCTGCGGCGTGTGCTGGTACTGATGCGCGCGCAGGTCCAGCGTTTCCCCGAAAATCACCAAGGCGCGCTCAATCAGGTGCGACGCTTCGCGCAGTAAGAGTGCGTTCGCTGTATCCACCACGTCGTTCGAAGTCATACCGTAGTGCAACCAGCGCGCCGCGGCCGGGTCGCCAATGGATTCACCCACTTGCATGGTGAACGCGATGACGTCGTGCTTTACCCGCGCTTCAATTTCGTGAATTTTCGTGGCGTCCACTTTGGCCCGCGCCCGAATGGCGGCTGCCGCGTCCTTTGGAACCAAGCCGGCTTCAGCCAGGGTTTCCGTGGCCGCCAGCTCCACTTCCAGCCATTTGCCGAAGCGGTTCGCGTCGCCCCAGACCTGGCCCATCTCCGTCCGCGTATAGCGTGGAATCAAGCAGTGCTCCTGAATCTCGACGCATCCATCATATCGTAAGTGCGGAGTCCTGGCGGAAGTCTCCCGGGCGGAAGCCCGCTGCCATGGCCGACTGGCCAGATAAACCGCCGCAGGCGCAAGTAGCCCGCAGCGTCGTCAAAAAAAACTTTCCCTCACGAAACAAAATCGGGGTATAGATCGTCTATATGCTACGATACAGACCCTCTATATCCTGGCATATAGAAGGTCTATAGCCATCTCCGGAGGCTCCGTGGCTGAACCGTACCGCAACCGCATGGAATTGCTGCAAGGCACGCTGGATTTGCTGATTCTGCAAACGCTTCTCTGGGGGCCCAGCCACGGCTATGGCGTCGCTCAAGCCATCCGCGCCAATTCCGGTGATCTCCTGCAGGTCGACGCCGGCTCCCTCTATCCCGCGCTGCACCGCCTTGAAAAACAAAGATGGATCAGCGCCGAATGGAAAGTCTCCGAAAACAAGCAGGACGTAAAGGTCTACAAACTAACTGCCGCCGGCCGTAAGAGGCTTACCGAAGAACGCAGCCGCTGGGAACAGATCACCGATGCCATTTCCGGCGTACTCAATCCGGCCGCAAGAAAAGAAAGCTAAGGCTCGTAAGTAGTCAAACGAAGCTGGCAGGGCACCAAATCGCGAGGTAACCGGCCATGAAGCAATGGTGGAACTGGCGCAAACGGGAAAGCGAACTAGAAAAAGAGATCCAGCACCACTTGCGCATGGCCGAAGCCGATCGCCGCGACCGCGGGGCATCCACCGCTGACGCCCAAGCCGCCGCCCGTCGCGAATTCGGCAACGTCGGATTAACCAAAGAGCTCGCTCGCGATGCCTGGGGCTGGCGCTGGCTGCAAGATCTATTCGAAGACGTGCGCTACGGTCTCCGCGTTCTCCGCCAGAATCCCGGTTACACCTCCGCAGCCATTCTAGCCATCGCGCTGGGAGTCGGCATCAACGTCGGTATTTTTTCCGTGCTCAACGGCTTCGCGCTGCGCCTTCTGCCCATCCCCCGTGCGGACCAACTCGTCAGCATCAATCAAGTTCTCCATGGGCATTTTTCGCGCAATGTTCACGGAGAAGGCGGCTTAGTTTCCTATCCCGAATATCGCGATTATCGCGATCACAGCAACGTTTTTTCCCAACTAGCCGCCTACGAACCTTTTGTCGATGTCACGCTGGCTGGAGTTCATCCCGAGCAACTCTTGGGCGCGCTGGCAACTTGCAACTTCTTTGAGGTGCTCAGCGAACATCCCGCTCAAGGCCGTGGCTTTACAGATTCCGATTGTTCCACTCCGGGCGGCAATCCAGTTGTCGTGGTGAGTGACGCAGTCTGGCGACAAAACCTGTCCGCAGATCCCGCCCTGATCGGGAAGACGATTCTGCTGAACCATACTGCGTACACGGTCGTTGGAATAATGCCCAACGGATTTACGGGAACAGAAGTAATTCCGACCGCCTTCTGGGTCCCGATCACCATGCAAAAGACGTTCGATGGAGCGGGCGACTACCTCGAACAAGATAATCTGAGTTGGCTGACGATGCTTGGCCGCGTGCACCCCGGTGTGTCGCTCAAACAAGTGCATGCCGATCTAAGCGTGATTGCTGGCCGCATTGACCAACGCCATCCCGGCCGCAGCACCTCCCTTCTGATTGCGCCCGCAACACTTTTCGGCAGGCCGGACGAACGAGCGCTATTCCTTCCCATCGCGTCCGTGGTTCTTGCTGCTTTTGGCTTGGTGTTGCTGATTGCTTGCGCGAATGTGAGCAATCTTCTGCTGGCCAGGGCCACCGCCCGGCAGAAAGAAATTGCTCTCCGCCTCGCGATTGGTGCCGGGCGCTGGCGCCTGATGCGGCAATTGTTAACGGAGAGTCTGCTGCTTTCGCTCGCCGGCGGAGCGGTGGGCTCCTTGTTGGCCCTCTGGTCCTTCGAGGGGATCATCCGGTTCGTGATGTCCGCGCTGCCGCGCGAAGTCTCCACACTAGCCATCAATCTTGCACCGGATTTCCGCGTCCTGGCCTATGCGCTCGGCCTAACTCTGCTCACCGGAATCGCTTTCGGGCTCATTCCCGCCTGGAAGAGTTCACGGCTGGACCTGAACACCGCGCTAAAAAACGACGGTATGCAATCCGGCTCCGGCGCCAAAAGCGGACGGCTCCTGCGCCACACTTTGGTCGGCGCGCAAGTGGCAGTTTGCATGGTTTTACTACTTGCCGCTGGCCTGTTACTGCGGGCGCTTTCCTACGCGCAAACCATAGACCCCGGCTTCGACCTGAAGCATGTGGCCTCTGTGGCTTTGGACCTCAAAGTTCAGGGTTATGACGTGAACCGCGCGACCGTCTTCACGCAAACTCTGCGCCAACGCATTGCCGCGATACCTGGCGTGACCGAAGTTGCCCAAGCCGAGGACGCACCGTTAAGCCACGACTGGAGCGGCGGAGAGTTTTCGATACCGGGCAAGTCCGGTGACCTCTCTATCGAATATAACCGCGTCACGCCGGAATTCTTCTCTGTGATCGGCGTCCCTATTGTGCGAGGACGCAATTTTGGCCCGAACGACTGGCGTGGCAACTCCGTAGTGATCGTCACGGAAGCGACCGCGCGCCGTTTCTGGCCTGGCGAAGAACCTCTGGGCAAAACACTGCGGGAAGACAAACGCGAATACTCCGTAATCGGAGTGGCCAAAGACGCCCAAGTCTCGCATCTGGGTGAATCCGACTCCACCTATCTCTACTTCCCCGCTACTCCAGAATATAGCTTGCGCGCCTTCGTGCTAACCCGCTTCGCCGGCGATCCGGCAGTGACCCTGAAAGCAGTCCGTGACGCGGTGCAGTCCCTCGACCGGGACTTGCCCGCAGATGTGGCCAGGCTGGAAGACTATCTCGAGGTTTGGCGCACGCCTTCGCGCATCGCCAGCGGGCTCGCGGGTGCCCTCGGCGGTTTGGCGCTACTCCTCGCTTCGATTGGCGTCTACGGCATGGTCTCCTATAGCGTTAACCGCTCCGTCCGCGAGATTGGCATTCGTATCGCTCTCGGCGCGGATAGCTCAAAGATAATGGCTCACGTGCTGCGATACGCGATGCGGCCCGTGCTGATTGGCACCCTCGTGGGCACAGGGGCGTGCGCCGCGGTTTCCTGGATCCTTTCCAGCCTGCTCTTCGGGCTGAATCCGCGTGATCCCATCGCCTTTATTGCGGTTCCCGTTTTTCTGCTGCTCGTCGCGCTGGCCGCCAGCTACATTCCCGCACGACGAGCGCTACGCGTCGATCCGGTCATCGCCCTGCGCTACGAGTGACCCAACACCGAAGCGAAGAAGGAGAACAGCCATGAAGCAATGGTGGAACTGGCGAAAACAAGACGCAAATCTCGAAAAAGAGATGCAGCACCACTTGCGCATGGCCGAAGCCGACCGCCTCGACCGCGGCGCATCCACACCTGAAGCGCGCGCCGCAGCACGCCGCGAATTTGGCAACGTCAGCTTAACCAAAGAACTCGCGCGCGATGCGTGGGGCTGGCGCTGGTCTCAGGACGCCCTCGAGGATGTGCGCTACGGCCTACGCACGCTTCGCAAGCAACTCGGCTTCTCCATCATCGCCATTCTCACGCTCGCGCTCGGCATCGGCGCCAACACCGCGATTTTCAGCCTGATTGACGCGGCGCTCCTCCGCTCGCTCCCAGTACGCGACAGCCAGCAACTCGTCTCGTTGCAGTGGACCGCGAAGAACCCGCCGCAGCACCTCGACACTTGGGCCTACGGCGACTGTGAAATGTCAGACACCAAAACCAATCCGTTTGGCTGCTCCCTTTCGGAACCCTTCTTCCGCGACATCGCGAAAAAAGACATCTTTGCGAGTGTCGCCGCCTTTGGCGGCGCTTCCCGCCTGAATCTTAGCGGTGGCGGAATCGCTGCCTCCGTCGTGGACCGTCCCGAATATGTATCGGGCCAATACTTCGACACGCTACGCATCCAGCCGGCGCTCGGCCGTTTGCTGAGCCCAGAAGACGACAGCCCCTCCGCGGCCGGCGCTGTTGTTTTGAGTTATCGCTTCTGGCGCACCCATTTCGGCGGCTCGTCCGACGTGCTTGGCAGAACCATTCTGCTGAACCGTGTGCCCTTCACAGTCGTAGGCGTCGCGGAGAAAGCGTTCGATTCGCTCTCGCCAGGCAATTTGCTCGACCTGTGGTTGCCGCTATCCTCGGCTTCGCGCCTCGAACTTCCCTGGGACAATCAGGACATCGATCCCTCCTACTGGCGCCTGGTGATCATCGGCCGCCTCAAAGCCGACGCCGCGCCGCAGGCCGCCGCTGCGCAGTTGACCTCCAGCTTTCAAAGCTTCAACGCTGTTGGCCATCGCGGCATGCCGATCTTCAAACCCGAGGACAATGCCGCGGTCGTTCTTCAACCTATCGAGCGCGGCCTCACCGGCGATCGCCGCGATGCCTCGAGTCCGCTTTATCTCATGATGCTCGTCGTGGGCGTCGTTCTGCTCATCGCCTGTGCCAACGTCGCTGGACTCATGCTCGCGCGCGCCACTTCGCGGCAGAAAGAAATGGCCGTACGCTTCGCACTGGGCGCCTCGAAAAACAGAATTCTCCGCCAACTGCTCACCGAAAGCCTCATCCTTTCTTGCGCCGGCGGTGGGCTCGGGATTCTCCTCGCCGCGTGGTGTCTCGCCGCAATCGTACGTTTTCTGCAAAACAATCAGGATGGACCGCTGCCCTTCACGCCGGCCGTGGATCTGCGTGTGTTGCTGTTCACCGCGGGGATCAGCATTCTCACCGGCGTCATCTTTGGTTTGGCGCCCGCATTGCGCGGCCTCCGCGTCGATCTCACGCCCGCGCTGAAGGAAGGCACTGGCGCCAGTCCACAAAGCGAGCGCGGGAAGCATGGCTGGTTCAGCGCGGGAAACTCCCTAGTCATCGCGCAAGTCGCGCTCAGCATCCTCGTTCTCGCCGGGGCAGGCTTGCTGGTCCGCACGTTGCAAAATCTTAAAACGGTCTATCCCGGCTTCGACACGCGCAACGTGCTCACCTTTAATATGGACCCGACGTTGATCGGCTACAAAACGATCGACGCGGATCATCTCTATGCCGACCTGCAGTCTCGCCTCGCTGGTATGCCCGGCGTCGTCTCGGTTAGTTATTCCTGGCGTCCCCTGCTCGGTGGCGGCCTCTGGGTCACCACGTTCCCCCTGGAAGGCCGGCCCAAGGATGACGAAGTCAGCTCCGACGTCTTGCCCGTTGGCCCTTCGTTTTTTTCCACGATGCGCATCCCCCTGCTGGCGGGCGGGGAGTTCGCCGCCGGAGATTTTGCGCGCGCCCAGTTGATTGATGTTGCGCGAGCCAAGCGCAGGGAGCAGCAAGCCGCAGCGCTGAAATCTGGAGCGGCCGGTGCGGCAAAGATTCCTCAGGAAGACCTGCCGCCGATGCCAGTCATCGTCAATCAGGCGTTTATCCGCAAATACTTGCCGCAGGGAAATCCTATCGGTCGCATTTTTGGCGTCAATCCCGGTGATCCGGCCAAAGACGAAGACAAGAGCGCTGGCTGGCAAATTGCCGGCGTGGTTGGCGATGCCAAGTACAACAAATTGCGGCGAGACGTCGAGCCCACGATGTACATTCCAAACTCGGGCGGCGCGGTGGCTTTCTCAGTCCGAACGGAGACCGACCCGAACAGTTTCGTCCCGCAGGTGCGCGCCGCGGTCAGCCAACTGGACGCGAATCTGCCCATTTTTGAAGTGCGCACGGAAAGCCGCCAGATAGAACAGCAAATCTTCAAGGAGCGTCTCGTGGCGCGCCTGGCTGGCTTTTTCGGCGGACTCGCGTTACTGCTCGCCTGCATCGGGCTGTACGGCCTGATTTCCTACGAAGTAGCTCGCCGCACCCGCGAAATCGGCATCCGCTCCGCGCTCGGTGCAGCGCGCAGCGATGTGCTGCGCCTCGTGCTCAAGCAAGGTATGCGCCTGGTGCTCATCGGCTCCGCAGCCGGCATCGCCTTGGCTTTGGCGGTCACGCGGTACGCTCAGGAACTATTATTTGGCGTCAAAGCCGCCGACCCGCTGACTTTTATCGGCGTCATGTCGCTACTCTTGGCCGTCACGCTGCTGGCGTGCTTCGTTCCCGCCCGCCGCGCCACTCGTGTTGACCCCGTCATCGCCCTTCGCTACGAATAACCGGGTCGTTCCCGACCGAGACAGATGACGTAGCGCCGACGTCCTCGTCGGCGTTTTTCTCCGCTTCACCGCCATCGACACTCTGACGTAGCCCCGGCTTGCCCCGAGCTCCGAGGGACGTCCTCGCCGACGTTTTACCCGTTCCGTTCCTGATACAGCCGCATTTTCTTCTCAGCGTCCCCTGCGCCTCGGCGTTCCACTCTCTTTCCGACTGCCTGAATGCGCCTAAACCCTGCCAAGCGGTCTCGTAACCTCTTGCCAACAAACCAATTATAATTCTATTGACAACGTTACTAAATTGTGCTATGCTTTTGTGTGAGACTTCACCACCATCCTGCCCCGTCTTCCAGTTTTGGAACAAACCCTCCCCACTCTTGTGCTCCCCAGCCCCAGCGCCCTTTCTGCCATTTAACTTCACCTGCAAACTCTTTCCTCTCAATCGCTTGCGCACACTTTCCGTCACCACGGGGGTGGGGGTACACGCGCCTTCGGTTGGCGCCTCCGCGCTCGCCGAAGCTTCGCGGCTCGCTCCCGTATCCCGTTTCTTTTCACATCTTTTGCAGACCCCCTCTTCTAAGTCCTTTAGCTATACACATTTTCAAAAAACACCCGGGGGTGGGAGTCCAGATTCTTTCAGCCCAGCGCCACAGCGCAAAATTGGAGACTAAACATCCTGACGAACTACTGAAAACGATTCCACCTCCATGCCAAATCGTTTGAGGCAACATACTGTCCGCATTCGGACACTCTGGACCTAACCGCAAGCCTCTGTTCCTGTCTAATGACTCGGATGAACGAAAGCATCGGAAGCGTGCAAGACCGCGAAGCGGTACCAAGCGCGGCCCGGGACAGCGATGCCATCGCCGTCGAACGCACCCTGGCGGGTGAACGCGATGCTTTCCGCATTCTGGTTGAGCGGCACAGCGCGCAGCTTTTTCGGCTGGCCTACCGCATGACCGGCAATGAGCAGGACGCCGAAGAAGTTGTGCAGGAAGCGTTCCTGCGCGCTTACCGGAACCTCGGTCAGTTCGGGTCGCGCGCGAACTTTGGCACCTGGGCGTATCGGATCGCCGCGAATTACGCGATCGACCGCATGCGTCAGCAGAAGAAAGAAGACACGCGGCGCAAGACGCCCAGTGCGCACGAAGAGGAGCTGGAGCAGGATCCGCTCGATTTAGTCGCGGATGAGCGGCCCAATCCGGATCGGCTGGCGGTAAACAGCGAGTTGCGCAGCAAAATGCAGGAGGCGTTGAAGAACTTGAGCTATTCGGAGCGGACGGCGTTCGTGATGCGGCACTGGGAAGGTTGCGCGATCGAAGAGATCGCCGCGGTATTGAAGTCGACGACGACCGCTGCAAAGAACACCGTGTTCCGGTCGGTGCAGAAATTGCGCCGCGCGCTGGAACCGTATGTCGGAGTTCGTGGCGGGCTGCAACCGCAAGCCAAAGCCGCGGGCGCAGCGACGGATTCGTTAGGAACGGAATCATGAACCATTTTACGGAAGAAGAATTGATCGCTTATCGGAACGGAGAGACTACGCAACGCGAAGCCATTGCCGCGCATTTGACTGCTTGTTCCGCATGCCGCGCTGAGCTCGAGCGCATCGAGGCCGTTCTTCATGCGCTCGACAATCTGCCGGTGCCTGAGCGCGGGGCAGACTATGGCCGCGCGGTTTGGCAGCAGATTGCTCCGCGCTTGCCGGAAAAAGCAGGACGCGGTTGGCGCGTCTGGTTTGCACCGCGGCATTTGCTGGCGTTTGGTTCCGTAGCGGCTATGGTCGCGTTGGCATTCGTTGCGGGGCGTTTGGTCGGACCGAAGAATCCTGGAACGCCGCCTGTGCCAGTTGCAGACGCATCGCAAGTGCGCGAGCGGGTTCTGGTTGTGGCTGTGGGCGACCATCTCGGCAAATCCGAAATGGTGCTAATGGAACTGGCCAATGCGGCGCCGCAACATCCGGGACAAAAAGAAATCAACATTTCGGCCGAGCAGAAGCGCGCGGAAGATTTGCTGGATGCGAATCGGCTGTATCGCGAAACCGCAAAACAAGGCGGCGACGCAGCTCTCGCCAGCGTCCTGGATGATTTGGAGCGGGTGCTCACTGACGTGGCGCACAGTCCGGATGAAATTACGCCGGCGCGGCTGGCAACGCTGCAGAAGCGCATCGAAGCGCACGGCATTTTGTTCAAAGTTCGAGTGGTTGGCAAAGAACTGCAGGACAAACAGAGAGCTAATTCCGAGCCAACAAAAACGGAATCGGATGCCAAAGAGAGGAACAAAGCATGAGTATTGCAGAGCGGGGAAGTAAAACTATCGGCGTGTGGGCGGCAGCAGCGTTGCTGCTCATCGTCCCAGGTGTTACGCGAACGGCCGCGGCACAGCCGCACGCGCCTTTCGCGTTCCTGTCGCAAGACCCGCAAGACGCGGAGCAGGACCGGCAGGACCAGGAGCAGGAAAAGCGTGATCGCGAGCAGGAGCGGCGGGATCGCGAGCAAGAAAAGCGGGACCGGGAACAAGAAAAACGCGATCGTGAGCAAGAGCGCATTGATCGCCAAGGCGAACTTTACGACGACGGCCGCGAAGCTCTCGACGAAGACAAGTTTGACCGCGCGGCCGAGAAGTTCTCCGAACTTGCGGCACTGAATGGGCCGCAAACCGATGCCGCCCTTTACTGGAAGGCTTACGCCGAGAACAAGCAGGCACAAAAAGGCGCGGCGCTGGCCACCATAGCCGATTTCAAAAAGCGCTTCCCCCAGAGCCGCTGGGCCAAAGATGTCGGCGCTCTCGAAATCGACGTGCGGCAATCGACAGGCAGTGCAGCACACGTTGATTCCAGCGACGAAGACCTGAAAATGCTGGCGCTGCAAAGCCTGATGAACAGCAACCCGGAAAAGGCCATGCCGATACTCGAACAGGTCCTGAATGGCGCGAACTCCCCGAAGCTTAAATCAAAAGCGCTCTTTGTTCTCGCGCAAAGTGGTTCAGCCCAGTCTCGCGACATTCTTGCCCGCATTGCGAAAGGCCAGGGCAATCCCGATCTACAGCGAAGAGCAGTTCAATATCTCGGGTTATTTGGCGGACAACAGGCCAAGCAAGTTCTTGCGGACGTATACGCTTCAACGAACGACGAATCTATAAAGCGGGAAATCCTGAAGGCTTACATGATCGGCGGCGACCGCGAGCATCTCTTCGCCGCCGCCAAAAGCGAAAAGAACGAAAACCTGCGCGAAGACGCCATTAAACAGCTTGGCCTCGTTCACGCGCCCGACCAACTGCACCAGCTGTATCAGGCGGAGACTTCGTCCGAGGTGAAGAAATCTATTCTTCAGGCCTTCTTCCTTTCTGGTGACGCTAAGTTTCTCGCCGAGGTGGCACAAACGGACAAGGATCCCGAGATTCGCCGTTCGGCCATTCACAATCTCGGCTTGATCGGCAACGAAGATTCACGGCAAGCGCTACTCAACAT
>Ga0335080_10003056_pt1 | contig 16849 bp, 18 predicted proteins | sample Lox_Sample_34_FD_206720 | JGI IMG/M metagenome (GOLD analysis project Ga0335080, IMG submission 206720) | Soil microbial communities from Loxahatchee National Wildlife Refuge, Florida, United States - Lox_Sample_3.4 | ecosystem: Environmental > Terrestrial > Soil > Wetlands | place: USA...
GAATAACGACGCCAAGTGCGGAGCCGCATGCCACGAGATTGCGGGGGCGCCAAAGAATTACATTTTCACCGCATACGCCAAAAGGTGAGCCCGTCAGTCCCTCTCCACCTCTCCATTGCTCGGCAATCGGAAACAGGTTCAGAAATTGGTGGACGGGCAGGGCGCTTGGAAGCCGACCTAGGAGGAAGAACAATGAAACGCATCGGTTTCTTGGTCCTCGCAGTTGTAACCCTGGCAGGCATTGTCGCAGAAATGACGCGCGCGTCAGGACAGTCGGACGGAGGCTCTTCCCCTGACGTCTCCCCGATATATGGCGTCAAAATTCCCGCCGGATACCGCGATTGGCAATTGATCTCCGTGAACCAGCTTCTCTTCGCCGGCAAGGGCGAGCAATTGCGGGCTCAACTCGGCAACGAGATAGCAATCAAGGCCTTCAAGGAAGGGACGCTCCCGTTCCCGGACGGTGCCATCATCGCCGCGATTCATTGGACTCGCGTCCCATCGGAAGAAAACAACAAAGTCCTTGATATCCCATTCCCCGGCACCCAATCGTTCGTGATCGGGTCTCTGGTGAATGTGCAGTTTATGGTCAAGGACTCAAAGAAGTACGCTGCGACAGGCGGCTGGGGCTTTGCCGATTTTAAGGATGGAAAGCCGGGCGATAAGACGCTGCATGGAACCTGCTTTCCCTGCCACGTGCCGGCGAAAGATCATGACTACGTGTTCACCCGTTACGCACCTTAAATACGCTTCGTTTGCGATCCGGAGATCTGCCCAAGTTTTTGCAGACGCTATAGCGACCCGCAATGCGAATGCGTGGTAGCCTCGCGTGGAATGAGCTTTGTCTCTGCCATCCTGCGGTTCGCGGATTGGGAATGCGGGTGTTCATCCGAAAGGGGACAAGGGTGCCTCTGACAAAACTCGATGCCGTCGCTGCTTTGATTGTGATTGACCTGCAAAAAGGGCTTATCGCTCTTCCAACCGCCCACCCGATTGGCGAAATCATCGGCCGCGTTGCACAGCTTGCGCGTGCCTTCCGCGAGCGGAATATGCACGTCGTTCTGGTTAATGTGAGGGGTGCGGCTCCGGGCCGCACCGACGCCGAAAGGTACGATCTTTCACGTCCGAGCGATTGGTCCGATCTGGCTCCGGAGTTGGAGCAGCAGCCGCAAGACCAGATAGTAACCAAGGAACGCTGGGGAGCATTCTTGGGCACAAATTTGCACGATTACCTAAGGGAGCGCGGCGTGACCCAAATCTTCCTGTCTGGCCTCTCGACCAGTGTAGGCGTGGAATCGACGGCTCGAAGCGCCTACGATCTGAGCTATAACGTCGTTATGGTGGTGGACGCGATGACGGATCGCAGCATGGAAGCGCACCGCCACAGTGTCGAAAAGATATTTCCCCGGTTGAGCGAGACGGCGACTACCGACAACGTGCTGAGTCTATTGGAGGATTCAGCAGCTCACTGAGCCGGCGATCCAACCTCGGCTAACTGCTTGTGAGCCTTTCGACTTCCGCTTTGCCATGATTGGGGATATGATTCGTCCCAGTCCCCGCGCCGCTCCCAGCCTCCACGAGGCCGCGAAAGCGGACTTGAGCTCTTCGCGACGGAAGGAGAGTCTAAGGATGGGCCAGCCAGACCTCCCGATCGGCAGTTCCGGACACGACGGCAGCCGCGCCTCCTCGCCGCCGGTCTTCGAACCGTTCAGCGCCGAGTATCTCGAGGACCCCTACCCTTTCATGGCGCATGCGCGTGAACTCACGCCGGCATTTTATTCCCCCGAACTTGATTATTGGATCGTCACTCGCTATCACGATATACGCCGTATCTTTCAGTCGCCGGCCAGCTTCTCGGCGGCAAACACTCTTGCCCCGCTCACCGAACCGTGTCCCCAAGCCAAAGCAGCCTTGAAGGAAGGCGGCTATGCGCCGGTCGCAGTGCTGTTGAACGTCGATCCTCCTGCCCACACCCGCGCCCGGCGTCTGGCGAATATCGGTTTTACCTCTAAACGCGTCGCCGCGATGGAGCCCTTCATACGTGACGTAACCAGGCGCTTTTGTGATGAGCGGTTGCGCGACGGTCGCGCCGATCTGATACGCGATCTCGCTTGGAGCCTGCCGGCCATGGTGCTTTTTCGCATTCTGGGCGTGCCCGAGGCCGACGTCGCGCGGGTCAAGGAAGGCGCACGCAATCGCGGACTGCTCCTCTTCGGGCGGGCGGGTGAAGACGAACAGGTCAGAGCCGCCCGCGAACTGGCAGCCTTCTGGCGTTATGCCTGGACGCTCGTCGAAGCCCGCGCCGCGAACCCCGGTGACGACTTTATCAGCGCCCTGGCCCAGGCGCATGACGGCGAGAGCGAAGCCCTGACACGTCAGGAAGTCGCCACTATCGTCATGATCATGTTTTTCGCCGGCAATGAAACCACCACCGGCCTTATCGGAAACAGCTTCCGCCGCCTGCTTGAAGATCGCCCGTCGTGGCAGGCCATCTGTCGCGATCCGGCCTTGATTCCAAACGCAATCGAGGAAGTGTTGCGCATCGAAAGCTCGGTGATCACCTGGCGTCGTCTGACCCGGGAAGCGGTGGACATCGGCGGCGTTCAGGTGCCGGCTCAAGCCAGGCTGTTGCTCCTTCTCGGCTCGGCCAACCGAGATCCCTCCGTCTTTCCCGACCCCGACCGCCTTGATATTCGGCGCGCCAATGCCTGTGACCACCTGTCATTCGGATTGGGTCCGCATGCTTGCCTCGGCGCTCCACTCGCAAGGCTAGAGGCCCGTGTCGTCCTCGAGGAAGTCAGCCGGCGCTTGCCCGGCTTACAACTTGTACCCGATACCCAGTACGAATACCCGAAGAATGTCTCGCTGCGCGGCCCGGCCTCGCTGCCAGTGACTTGGTAAATGCCGCTTCCGCTGCGCCCAAAAGTGGATATACTCTGCATCATGAATTGCAAAAGAAGTGTGCTCCCCATGCGCGCGAAAAAGTGGATTGCCGCGTCAGTCGTGACTCTGCTGGTCATGTCTGCCGGCGCGTTTTGGCTATACGGACAGGACAAGTCCGAGTATCCCGCCGGGTACGATGCTTTGGAGGCCGCGCCTGCGGCCCACAAACTTGTTTTTGAAAACGCCTTCGTGCGGGTTCTCGAAATCCCATATCAGCCATCGGGAACAACCGTACCCATGCATCACCACCGTTGGCCCGGCTTCTTTCTGAGTTGGGACACGGGCGGCAAAACCCCGCACATCCGTTTTCACTACCCCGACGGAAGAGTTGAGGACGTTCCCAGCGTGGTGACGCCGGTTCATCCGGGTGCCTGGAAGGTGCGATGGCTGGGCACGGACCCGATGCGCTCGCTCGAAATCGTGGACGACCCCGCCCCTCCGCCTTCAGGTCCTGCCAGCGACCTTCGCATCGAAGTGAAGTGTCGTCCTTGAGAGCTGGATCATCGCTTCTGCGACGAAGGCAATTGACGGTGCCGTTCTAATAGATCTGCTGCAACCAGAACCTCGGTGCCCGCGAGGCCAGCCGAGCTGAACAAACTGATGCCGCCGGCGGAACGAGTTGTTCCCCCCGCTGCCAGCGTCGCCAGATCCTGCAGCCGGTCCCAGGCCGCGTGTCCGGAAATAAAATATGCCTCGGAGTAGCTCTTCACTTGCTCGATTGAATCTGTGGCCAGAAGCGTGATGCGCTGGGCGATGTCAGTCGGCAGCTCATGTGCGCTCAAACTGTTTGGCCCTAGCGTGTTGACGTGCGCGTTGGGCGAAAGCCACTTAGTCTCCAGCACCGGCGTCCTGGAGTTGGTCGCGCACAGTACCAGGTCGGCCTCTTCGACCGCCTTCTCGCTGGAATCTACCGCCTGGACTTCAATCTTGGTCATGGCCGCCAGCTCCGCTGCGAATCGGCGTCGTCGCTCCGGGTCCCGGCTATAGACGCGCACCTCGGTGAGCGGTCGGCAGGCCGCGGCCGCGAGCAGCTGAGTGCGAGCTTGCCTCCCGGAGCCGATGACCGCGCAACGCCGTGAGTCCGGTCGGCTCATATATCGGATGGCAACTCCGCCCAGCGCCCCGGTGCGCCACTCGCCCAACACCCAACCCACGATCAAGCCCAGCAGCGAACCTCGCTTACTGTCCCACACCGCCACGGTCTGTGCATCAAGCCCCTTATCTGTTTTCCGAAAAGTATCGTAAGCACGAAACCCCGCCAGGGAACGATCTTCGTTGTTAAGCCCGCCCACCGTGAACACCAGCCTGCCATACGGCGGAAATTCGACATTATGCCGCGGCGGAGTCACAGTTTGCCCGGAATGACGTGCGCGCAGGAATTCTTCCATCAGCGGAATCAGATTCCGCATGTCGAGCAAAGGCAGGATATCTTCATCCCTCAGGACAGGAATCATCGCGTCTCATTGCGGCGCATATCACCACGATCGCGCGATCGCGGCCGATCGCTAATCTTGTTCGGGCGCGTACGACGCCGCACGATACCGGTAAGGCCCGAGGTTGGTAATCAGAAACGTCGCCAGCGCCGAAGCACAGACAAATCCGCTCAGCGGTGCGACATAGGATCCCGTTTTATCGAAGCCCAGGCCCATGAGGTACGCTCCCAGTCCGCCAGACACTCCATATACCGCCCATATCCACCCGGAAATCGTTCCAAACGAGCGCAACCCAAAATAGCGGCTTATCAAGAACGCGATGATGTCGACCTCCGACCCCGCGCCCAGGCCTACTAGCAGTGCCCCAACCAGTGCAGATGGAATGTCGTGACCCAGCGCCAGCAGCGCCAGCCCGATCGCCACCGCGGCGAAAAGCACAGCCGCGACCCGGGGTGCGAAGTACTGGTCCATCAGATAACCCGCGCTGCCTCGTCCGATCAGCAAGCCAACACCCAGAAGCGAGCTGGCGAATGCCGCCGTATGTGCCGTGCTTCCCCGGTCGGTCAGTATCGCCGGCAAATGAATGAAGCACGCGTGCACACTGGCGGTGACCAGAACAAAGACCGAAGCCATGATCCAGAATGCCCTCGCGCGCACTGCTTCGCTGATGGTAGGTCCCTGCTCCTCCATCGCCCATTGCTTTGCTGCGGGACTTGTCTCCCCGTCCGGCAACATTCCCATGCTCTGTGGCTTCTCTCTCAGAAATGCCGCGATCACCGGCAAAGGGATCAGCAAAACTGCGAATCCAAAAATTCTGTACGCCACGCACCAGCCCCACCTTTGCACGAGTTGCTGCGAGATGGAAGGCACTGCCACCGCCCCCAATCCCATCCCCACCATCATCACGCTTAACGCAAGTCCTCTCTGGCGGTCAAACCATTGAGAGACGACGTCGGAGTACGACAGCGTCCCCGCCCCGCCGGCCACCGCTCCCAGCGCGAAATAAAACACGTAAAGCTGCCACAGTGCATGCGAGAAGAAGCAGCTCGAAAGAAGGGTCAGACCTACGACCGCCGTGCACGCAAGCAAAACTTTCCGGGGGCCGTACTTGTCTACCAGCCGTCCCGCGAGCGGGAAGAACAGGGCGGCAGTCAGGCTGTGAATGGTAAATGCGAGCGAGACTTGCGCGCGTCCGGAGTGAAATTCGCGCCCTATGGCCTTGGCAAATATGCCAAAGGAAAACACGATGATCGTGACCGTGCCAAGGAAGCTGCCAAGGGCTGCTGTTAGCGCCACCCACCAGCCGTAAAATATCTTGCCCCGTGTCTCTGTCATCGCTGATATCCATCCCGCGCCAGACTACTCATGCAACGTCTGCCGCGTTGACGTACGGTATACTCCGCACGTCCTCTCAGTCAATTTTGGGGCACAATGAGACCGCCGCCGTCGGCGCCGCCCCACTCCTTCTCGTAAAGAGGCACGATCGTTGCTTCCCTCCACCCGCTTCATGCATTCCGCGATGTGATTTGCTGCGATCTCATTCCCCAACGGATCCAGATGCACCATGTCTTCATATAAGGGTTCCTTGATCGCGTCAGACAAATCGCCCAGGGAAACGTTGCAGTGGCGCCGTTTTAGCGAACGGTGCCAGGTTGACGGAAGGTTAAGACGAACTTTGGCCCGTGTCTCGCGACTCGCACTCTGATACACTTTCCCGTACCGCCGACAATCGATGAGAAATAACCTCTTGCTCTCGCGCATAACAAAGACAATCGCCATCTTCGCCGTGTTCGCCACGGTGCTTTTCGCTGCATCCTCTCAGGAGCATGCCGTGATCACCCGCTCCAGCGAAGGTCCAGTAAATGCGGGTGACACTTTCGCCTTTACCGTGACCCTGAACCCGTCGGCTCATGCCACCTCGGGCGAAGTGAGCGCTCATCTCGCGGGCCCGGACACTGACTTTGATACCAATTGTGAGGTTTCCGACCCGCAAGCGGCAAATGTGTTTCGCTGCTCCTTCCCCATTCCCGTGATTGCTCAGGGCGCGTGGACCGTTGATCATGTGGTATTGAAGCAGGAGGGAAAAAGCATCCCGCTCAATTCCCGGCCGATGGTGTTGCATGTCGTTGCGAATCCGGACCTGAGATTCCCGACGGCGGCCGAGGCGGCGCTTACTTCAAGCCAGACCGATTTGCTTCGCGGAGAGGCGGCCCGTCTTAAAGACCGAATCCAGGCGTTGAGACCCACTATCGCGCAAGCCGAGCCGTCACAAAAGGCAGAAGGGCTCACCGGCGTTCTTCGAAGCAATCTCAAGGAAGAGATTCGCGCTGTTGATTTGACCGAAGCCCAATATCTCAAAATCTTGACCGGCACCGGCTGGACGTTCCAGGCAGCCCAGGTTTTTTTCGCTGATATCCGCAAAAATTACTATGACGCGCTGGCCTCGATCGAAAAACCCGGCGGGGCGGCAAAGCCCGATTCCTCTTCGCCTCAACCTGCGAACAATCCGCTGATTCAGGCGTTTTTCCAACCCTTCGAGCACAACCGGCTCGCCTATGAAACCGTGGTCAAGGCGGGCACCCTGGTGTTCGATCTGACAGTCAAGAGCACTCCCCCAGGGGCGACCGTTTTCTACTCCAGGCGCGGAGATCAGCCTCGGCAGAATCCAACCCTGGCTAACTCCACAATTCGTTCCCTTCCTTTTGCCATCTGGAACGTCAAGTTTGAGAAAGCCGGCTATCAGGCCGAACAGCGGCAGTACGATCCATTCCACGATTCAAAGCGGGCTGTTACGGTCGAGTTGCGACACTAAGGAGTGGGCGTCGGGCTTCTGCGCGCAGAGGCCCTACTTCGCCTTGAAGACAAAATCAGCCTTCGCAGAGCCTCCGGGAACCACTTCTACCTCTGCCGTCTGTGTCCCCAGCACCTCTTGCCACGCCGTTAGCGTGTACTTGCCGGCCGGGACGTTGTCAATAGTGAAGGCGCCGTCGCTTCCGGTCGTCGCGTGCGGCCCTTTGACCACGGCAAAATACGCGCTCATCCAAGGATGAATGTCGCACTTCACGGGAATCATCTCCGCTGCTGGCCAACTCTTGACGATCGCGGGCGCACCCGGCGGCTGGGACTCGTTCCACGGCATGTTGCCCGAGGACGGATCCGGCAGCGGGTGCACTTCGTGTGTCGTCCGGTCCGTCATGATGATTCGGAATTTTTGGTTCACTCCCAGCGCCAGAACATGCGGAACGAACATGCATCCCTTCTGATTAAACACCGGCTCATCCGCAGGCGCCGTGCTGGCCTCATTCCCTGTCAATCCTTCCGAGATGTAAATCACGACGTTTGCCAGTCCGTTATCTGCTCCGGCCACTACAGTCTCTTGCGTCAGCGGATCGCTCGCCCGCACCCGGGCACAGTACGGGTCTTTGGACACCTCCAGAACCCTCATCTGAGGTGCTGGACCGCTTAGTCTTACTGTCCCAGTGACCGTGCCTTCACCGGACGCGTTCACTTTGTAGCTCAGACACTGCACTCCCAAGCCAACCATTACCAGCGCCGAGAGCATTACCGCTGGCCGCCAATACCATTTCTTGTTCATCGGTCGACTAACCGTACTCATCCCTGCCTTCCTATGCCACAGATGCACTCGTAATCTACTATGCCACAAATTCCCCCATCTCCACCCGCCCCGATGTTTAGGCATTGTCTGCCATCGACCATCTCCTTCACGACGGTTCAGCAGACGCGTCTTTTATTAGCGGCGAGAGCTCTTCAGGGAATTGTTAAAAGTGGCCGGGAACTGTGCCCCTTTGCTTCCCAGCAACACTTCGATTGCCCGAACAAGGCTGTCGGGATCTTCTCGCTGAACGAAATGGCCACTCTTCTCCAGATAAGTCGTGCGGCAATTCGTGCGAGCCCTAGAACAAGACACCCTGCTCCTGCGCTTATTCCCGGATCGCGCGAAGAAATGTTGCAGAATGGGTGAGTGAATTAGACCGAAGTCAGCGACCTGCAAGAAGATAGGGCGCCCTGCAATCCGGGCTGCGATCGACGTATCATAGATTAGGCAGAAATCGCCGAGACCTCGGTGGGGTAGTTCGATTCGCCAGGCTTTCGCCAGCCTCACTACATTTTTCTCGTCTTGGTATCCAGATTCGGCTTGCGGAATCAAATGGCAGTAAGGATCAAACATTATGGATAAAGCAATAGAGTCGCCGACCACGACTGAGTCAGGAATCGAAAGCGCGGAGCTCTTTTCGACCTCATCTGCGCTCAAGTTGCAAAGGTTGATCTTTTCGGGCTCGCCTCTGTCTGAAGTTCTGGCGAATATTGCTCAGTTGGTCGAGGCGCGAACGAACGGCATGTTTTGTACGATCTGGCTTCCCAGTGAGGACGGAAGCGAACTCCGCTGCCTCGCCGCTCCCAGCCTTCCCGGATTCAGCGCTCAAGTCGGAACTATGGAGATTGGTCCCAAAGGAGCATCCTGTGGCACCGCGGTTTATCGCAGAGAGTCGGTCTATGTGACCGACATTCTGACGAACCCCATCTGGGATGACTATCGTGACCGCGTGTTGCCTTTTGGAATTCGTGCCGTTTGGTCGCGCCCCCTGTTCACAAGCGAGGGCAAGGCGCTCGGTACTTTTTCTATCAATTATCGTGAACCCCGCAGCCCCTCCGCCAACGACCTCCAGTTGATCGAGGACGCCAGCTACATCACCGGAATCGCTATTGAGCGGCACATGAAGGAGCAAGCCTTGCGCCGTGAACGCGACCGGCTGCGCTTGCTTCTGGAAATAACAAGTAGTGTCACCTCCCGGTTGGACCTCCGGCAGGTGGTTGAGGCCCTTTCGACGAATCTGTTCACGGTCATGCAATGTGACGTGTCTGCCCTCCTGCTGCCCGGTTTCGAGAGCGGCGCCTTGCGCGTCACTATCTTGCACAATCACCACCCACGCGGGCCATTTCGCGAGGGGTCGTGGGTGCCGGTGAATAGTTCAATCTCAGGCCAGGTTTTGCGAAACGGTAAGACCATCCGTATCGACAGCTATGAACAGGTCCGTGAGGATCCTGAAATTTATGGGAATCCTGACGGTCGGCGTCTCTATGAGCAGGTGATCGCGGAAGGCCTCCGAACAGGGTGCTATCTCCCGCTCGCAGGCCGTGATCGCGTGGTGGGCGTTCTCATGCTCTGCCGCCGCACGGACAGTCGTTTTGGGCAAGACGATGTCACCCTGCTCGAACAGGTGGCCCGTCAGGTCGCGATTGCAGTAGAGAACACGCTTGACTACCAGCAGGCGACAAACGACCGGGACCACGAGACCAGACAAAGACGCTATCTCGAGGAAGAGATTCGCGCCGAATTAGGAGAAATCGTCGGAGAAAGCCCGGCGTTGAAGACCGCGCTGAGCATGGTCTCCGTGGTGGCGCCCACGGATTCCAGCGTGCTGATCCTGGGAGAAACCGGCACCGGTAAAGAACTCATCGCGCGTGCGATACATAAGCTCGGCAGTCGCAGCGAAAAGGCATTTGTGAAATTGAACTGTGCTGCCATCCCCCTTGGACTTCTTGAAAGCGAACTTTTCGGTCATGAAAAAGGAGCATTTACCGGCGCCATCTCCCAAAAAACCGGACGCTTCGAACTGGCCGACAAGGGCACTCTGTTTCTTGACGAAGTCGGCGACATTCCTCTCGAACTGCAGGCAAAGCTGCTTCGCGTCCTGCAAGAGCGGGAATTCGAAAGGCTCGGCAGCAACCGCACCCATAGGGTAGATGTTCGCCTGATCGCTGCCACCCATCGCGATTTGCCCGCCATGGTCAAAGATGGGACATTTCGCGAGGACCTTTATTATCGGCTGAAGGTATTTCCGATCCAGATCCCGTCGCTTCGCCAGCGGAGAGAAGACATTCCGATATTGGTGCGGCACTTTACGGCGCTCTACTCGCAACGCATGAACAAGCGAATTGACGAAATACCTCCGGATACGGTGGACGCCTTGGTGCGATACGAGTGGCCGGGGAACGTCCGGGAACTGCAGAACTTCATTGAGCGTGCAGTGATTCTCTCGCCCCAATTCATTTTGCGGGCGCCTATTGCCGAACTGGGGCCATCCTCCAATAAGGGATTCAATGTCCCCCTGAACGGTCTCGCCGAGGTGGAACGGGATCATATCCTGCGTACTCTTGAAGCGAGCAATTGGGTAATCAGTGGCGCAGCCACTCGCTTGGGAATGAAGCGAACCTCCTTGGTTTACAGGATGAAAAAACTTCGTATCAATCGCCCTGCCCCAGTGCTGCCGAGACGCAACCTCGGCCTGGCCGGCGACTGATCCCTCGCTGCTGCCGCAGTCCACTCCCAGCGTCGGAATCTGACGCAAACCCGTCAGCGACGGAAACCCGTTGCGGATTTGTCACCTGCGGTCCCCGATTCGGCGTCCAATTCCCTTGCGAAATTCAACCGCAAGAATGACTTGCATCGAAGCCCGCCTCTTCGTCTGAGCGCCGCCTCTTTGGTATGCCACCTGCCCTCAGAAAGATCAAAAACATCGAGAGGAAGTTATGAGCACTATGACGTCCCTAACCGCAATGCCGAGTCCGAAGCCGCGATTCAGCTGGCCTATTACCTCCGTTCACCGGATCCAAGCCGATGGTGTGCAGGTGTTTTATCGCGCGGCGGGCGAGCTGGATGCACCGGTTGTCCTCTTACTGCACGGGTTTCCCGCCTCCTCTTTTATGTTCCGCGAACTGATTCCGCGCCTCGCCGACGACTATCGCGTCATCGCCCCCGACCTTCCAGGGTTTGGGTTCACTGACGTGCCTCCTGACCGAAACTATCCCTACTCTTTCGATCAATTGGCCTCCACGATTGAGGCCTTCACCCAGGCGCTCAAAATCCACCGCTACGCAATCTACGTGTTCGATTATGGTGCGCCCACGGGTTTCCGTCTCGCGATGATGCACCCGGACCGGGTGACGGCGATCGTTTCGCAGAACGGAAACGCATATGAGGAAGGTCTCGGTGATGCCTGGGGGCCCATCCGCAAATACTGGGCTCAACCAACGTCCGAAAACCGGGCCATACTTCGCCAAAGTGTTTTGACTGCCGGGGGAACCCGCTGGCAGTACACCCACGGCGTTGCCCATCCCGAGAGTGTTGCCCCGGAGTCGTACACCCTGGACACAGCTCTGCTCGAACGGGCGGGCAACAAGGAACTTCAACTCGATCTGTTTCTGGACTATGCCTCCAACATCAGCCTTTATCCGAAATTCCACGAATATTTCCGAAAATCCCAGCCCCCCTTGCTGGCCATCTGGGGTAGGAACGATCCGTTTTTCATTCCTGCGGGAGCCGAGGCATTTCGTAAGGACTTGCCGAACGCGAAGGTCCAATTCCTCGACACCGGACACTTCGCGATCGAAACCCACGTCGTGGAAATTGCTGCGGCCATGAAAGACTTTCTCGCAACAAACTAGAAAAGGGCGGCCGGAACCAGGAGAAAGTATGCAACGTCGTAGCTTCCTTGGCGCGTTCACAGCCGCATCTCTGGGTCTCGGGCTCCAGGGTTCTCTCCCCGAATTTGCCCGAGCGCAAAATACCGCGTCGCGAATCGTTGCCGGCACCGCCGGACAACCCTCCAGGGCTAGTGACTTTCCCCATGACTCAACCATCGTTCTGGTACATGGTGCCTGGGCTGATGGCTCATGTTGGCGCGACGTCATTCTGCCGTTAGAACAGCGCGGCCTTCGCGTTGTCTGTGCGCCCATTCCAATGACCTCCCTGACAGACGACGCTGCCGCCCTCAGCCGAGCCTTGGAACGGACCAGCGGCCCGGCCGTCTTGGTGGGACACGCTTACTCGGGCGCAGTCATCGCGGCCGTGAGGGAGGATCGAGTAAAGTCTCTGGTCTACATCGCCGCTCTCGCGCCCGACGAGGGCGAAACTGTCGCCAAGGTGTTTTATCGCGACACGCCGCATCCGGAGCAGCCCCGGCTGACCCCCGATTCCCATGGGTTCATATGGATGCCGGACGACGGTTTTCGGCGTGCGGTTGCCCACAAGGCCTCTGTCGATCAGACCAGCATTGCCGCTGCCGTGCAGCGGCCTATCGCTGTTCCGTGCATTCAGGAGACGGCTCCGCTCCCGACATGGAAAACGAAACCCGCGTGGTTCTTGATCGCCGAAGAAGACCGCATGATCAATCCGAAAACCCAGCACTTCATGGCCGAACGCATGAAAGCGCGTGTCCAATCGCACCCGGTCGACCATACCCCCATGTACACCGAGCCCGATCTTGTGATTAACGTGATCTTGGAGGCGGCAAGTGAAACTCTCTCGCGATAGTTTTTCGGGGAACGAAACTTAAACCATGGACGGGGAAAAAGCAATGGCGCGTCGTCGGTTTCTTGGTGGCCTTACCGCCGCCTCTTTCGCGGTTTTGCTGGAGAACGCTTTTGCCGAACCGTCACAAGCTCAAACTGCCGGTGCTTCGTCTGCTCAGGATTCCCGCGAGACCTCTCAGGTCGAAGTCGCAGGAAACACAATATTCGTGCGCCGCTACGGAAAGGGGCCGGCAATTCTGCTGGTGCACGGTTTTCCGCGCACAAGCCTGATGTGGCGATTCCTGGCGCCGAAACTCGCCGAAAACCACACCGTGATCTGCGCAGACCTGCGTGCTTACGGGCGCAGCGGTATCCCCGCATCGACCGGCGACCATTTCCCATATTCAAAGCGTGCCATGGCCGGGGAACTGGTTGATGTTATGGCCAGACTCGGCTTTCCTTCCTTCACACTGATCGGCCACGACCGCGGCGGCCGCGTCAGCTACCGGATGGCCCTCGATCATCCTGAAAATGTCGAGCGTCTCGCTGTGTTCGACGTGATTCCCATCTTCGAAGCCTGGAACCGCTCCGATGCCCGCTTCGCCCGGACTTATTGGCCTTGGATATTGCTTTCGCAGAAGGACCCGCTTCCAGAAAGCTACCTTCTCGGTGCCCCCGAGGCCGTCTTCCATAATCCCTTTGGCCAAGGCTCCTTCGGCCCGGAAGTCTTGGGAGAGTACGTCTCCACCTATCGCGATCCAGGCCGCGTGCATGGCATCTGCGAGGAATATCGAGCGGCGGCAACCATCGACGTCGAACACGATCGCGCCGACAAAAAAGCGTCGAAGCGAATTCAATGCCCCATGCTTCACCTCTGGGCCGAAGGTGGTCCGCTGGACACCTTCTACGCCCAGGACGGCGGTCCGCTTGGCATCTGGCGGCAGTGGGCTCCGCACGCACAAGGGCAGCCAATGAAGGGAGGCCACTTTTTCCCGGAGGAGAACCCTGACGACACAGCCGTGCTCATCAAACAGTTCCTCGCTGCCTAAGCCACGCCGCCTTCGGATTTCCTCGTGCTGCGTTGTGAAAAGAGCAGCTCAATATCTTCACCAAAGGAGAAATACAATATGAATAAATGGACAAAACTTGCACTTCCCGTTGCCGCGCTCGCGGCTCTTGCTGCCTGGTATGCGTTTCGGCCAGAGCGTCTTGTCGTCAATCGTCGTGTGAACGAGGCGATGCCGGCCGCACAAGACGCGTCCCTGAGGCCTCTTGTCTCCGGACAGTTTTACAGCATTTTGCACCCGACCTCCGGGACCGCGACCATCTACCAGACGGGAGATGGCCCTCGTGTTCTCCGTTTTACAAACTTCACGACTTCGAATGGTCCGGACGTTCACGTCTACATGGTGGCCGCCGACGATGCTAAAGATGCGGCATCGGTGGAACGCGCCGGTTTCATCGATCTCGGAGTCATCAAGGGCAATGTCGGCGACCAGAACTACGTCCTTGGCAGCGACTTGGACCTGGCCAAATACCGCGCGGTCTCCATTTGGTGCAAGCGGTTCAGCGTGAACTTCGGAGCTGCGGCTCTCCGGCCCGCCGAGGCAGCGCAGAATCACTAGGATCGGACCGTGACCGCTCCATGGGGTGTCTCTCTGGTATAGCAACACTAGACATGAAGAGGTCAGCGAAGTGAAGAGGAAATACCTGGAGAGAAAAGGACGTCAATGGTTTTTACCTCATCGAGAGTCGCCAACCGTATTCCGTATTTCCCCCGCCAGTTGTTGCCCGCGCATCGAGGTAGGGATACGCCGAATGCGTCGGAACAGAATCAGGAATTTAATCGCGGGCCAAGGCCTTCCGTTCGAGACTCTGTGCATAAAGCGCTGTCTCACGGCGGTTGTGGTCGTCGGTGGCGGCTTGGCGATCGGCCACGGCGTCTTCGAACGAGATCCCGGCGACCTTGAGCATCTCGAGGAATGCCGGTGTCGGGTAGCTGAGCACATAGTTCGTGTATCGGCAGCTGGCTGAGTCCAGTGCGGTGACGCGGAGGTCCCAGATTACATGGATCTTCCTCCAGCCAGCCGCCGTTTGCACGTCGCTGAGTGACACCATCCGGCAGTGATGGGGTTCATGTACCTCGGCCACATAGTGCTGCACCATGAGGCTGCCGCCGATCACCTCCACGTTAATCGACATCGGCCGGCCGTCGTCGGTCGTTGTTGTTCCGGCTGCGATGTGATCCGGCGGTGCGCAACGCTGGTACTCTGCGTCGGGCAGGTGCAATAGCCAGTCGGCGATGTCGACGCGCTCGACCCCGGCGTGGATCGTGGCGGTCTTTTCAGATTTGACCAGCACCATGTCGGTCAGAATGTCCGTACGTAACCATTTCGCTCGCGGGCAGACCAGCAGCTTTCTTCAGGATGGAACCTTCGGGAGGCGAACAGATGGCGCACACTTGTGAAGTCTCCTGATTTCTGCAATCAGAGCCTACAATGTCTGAGGCCGTTCAACCCAAAGAAAAGGTACTTCATGGCTGCCATCGCAAGAGCATGGTTAATCGGCTTTCTTGTCGCGTCCGCAGTGTGCACAACATCTGTCGGTCAAACGAAGCAAAGCCCGTCCACGACTCAGACCCAACTTCCCGCACCCGAAATGCAGAGTCTGGCGAAGGTCTTCGTTGGTAGGTGGTCTACGACTTATAAATTTGAACCGGGTGGCATGGTTGCTGAGGGTGGCACAGGAAAAGGCGAAGAGCTTTGGCCAACAGGCACAGGCGGGTTCACCCTGATGGAGGAAGAGCACTTTTAAGCACCTTTGGAGAGGTATTTCTGTTTGCGCTTCACTGGTGGGACAAGAGCACGAACAGTCTGCGCGGCATGCTCTGTAACAACTCCGGGCCTGCGACCTGCAACGTCGATTCCTACTACAGCAGTTCTCTGACGTGGGACGGGAAACAGTTAGTGATCGATGTGCAATTCCCTCAAGGTGAGAAAAAGATGCACTGGCACGAAGTTTGGTTTCGATTCACGGCGAACTCGTTTACGCAAACCGGAGACATGGGAGAAGTGGGCGGCGTGCCGAGTGTGCGTTTGCAGGCGCTTGGTATCGAAATCGACAAGCACATTTCGCTTGATTTCTTGACCATTACGGTCAACCAGCAAGTACGACACTGCAAGGTGGAAAAAAGGGTCAAGACCCCTTCCGCCATCCGCGAGGTTGATCTGCATCCGGCGATTGCTAGTCTACTGAAGGATTTCGTTGGAGACCGCAAGTCTGGATTCCTCTTCTCTTCTCGGAACGGGAAACCACTCTCGTCGTCGAACGTCATCCGCCGCCATCTGCACCCTGCACTGAAGAAACTCAACTACGTAAATCCCCACACTGGAACGCACAAGGCTGGGAACCATGCCTTCAGGCGTTTTCGGAACACATATCTGAAGAATTACACAGCGTGCCCGAAGGGGCTGTACGACTACTGGTTGGGACACGCTGGAAAAGATATGGCCGACCTCTATGACAAGATCAGAGAGGACGTTCCCTTCCGCAAGATGTGGGCGGAGAAAAGTGGTTTCGGCTTTGAACTGCCCTCAGTTGTACCGAATGTACCGAAAATCACCGAAAAAACTGAAGCAGCAAAAGCCGCCTAACATGCTGAGACTGCGAGAGAAAGATTGGTCGGGGAGAGAGGATTTGAACCTCCGACCCCCTGGTCCCGAACCAGGTGCTCTACCAGGCTGAGCCACTCCCCGACTGAAGCGAGCACTCTATTTTACTACACCCCACTCGCCTCCGCCGCCGCCCATGCACCCAGACCAACCCTGCTCACCCGGCGTACTGGCTCTTGGTACCCCGGGCGTTCACAATCGCAGCCTTCAACCGGCTCTGGCATCGCCTACACCGAAAAATCCTGGGCCTGATCCCATACGGCTCACACCAGCGCACTTAAGACCCCGGCACACAGCTTCCGCAGACTTTTCTTTCAACCCGGGCCTGTCTGCCTCTCTACATTGCTCGTAATAACTTCACTTACGCCTTCGTCCCTTTCTTTTTGCGGCGGCGTCACCCATTTACGTGTAGAGTAACGTTTCAATAGCATGATTGCCTTCACCGCAAGCCGCCTGTTCACCCCGCTCAAAGAGGTCGAACTCCCGCTT
>Ga0335080_10003057_pt1 | contig 16847 bp, 14 predicted proteins | sample Lox_Sample_34_FD_206720 | JGI IMG/M metagenome (GOLD analysis project Ga0335080, IMG submission 206720) | Soil microbial communities from Loxahatchee National Wildlife Refuge, Florida, United States - Lox_Sample_3.4 | ecosystem: Environmental > Terrestrial > Soil > Wetlands | place: USA...
CGCCTCCTCGAGACGCACCCCGAGCTCGGCCCAGCTGTAGCCGACGAAATTCATGGCGTCTGCGTGCAGCGGGTCCATCTCCAGGAGGCCCTGCATGGTGCCGATGGCGGCGTCCCGCTCCCCCGCCTTGTCCTGCGCCACCGCGAGCGCGTAGCGCAGCGCCTCCTCGCCGGGGCGCGCCACCACCGCCGCCTGTAGGACGCGCACCGCCTCCGCCGAGCGTCCGCTCTCCTGCAGGCTCCCGGCGAGTGCCTCGTAGAGGTCGCCCGGGACGCCCCCCGGGTCCCCGGCCCGCTGCCGGACCTCCTCCTCCAGGAAGGCAGCCGCCTCGCCCGCCCGGCCTGAGCGCTCGAGCACGAAGGCGCGCGCTGAGAGGAGGCGAACGTCCTGCGGCCGCAGCTTGAGGGCGCCGTCCAGGACCGTGAGCGCCTCGGCGTTGCGCCCGGCGTGAACGAGCGAGAAGCTCTGCGCCGCCCGGGCGGTGGAGACGAGGTCCCCGTCCTCGCCGCCGACGGCGGCGAAGGCCGCGGCGGAGTCCGCCCAGCGATGCTGGTCCTGCAGGACGAGCCCCTTCGCGTAGAAGAGCCGCGGGTCGGGTCCGGCCCGGAGCCCCTCCTCCACCACTTGCAGGGCCCGGTCCGATCGGCGCACATCGAGCCAGGCGAAGGCCATGCTGGCGCGGGCCCCGGCCTCGTCCCGGCTCACCAGGAGGAGCTGCCCGAACCAGGCATTCGCCGAGGCCGCGTCCCCGGCCTTGAGGGCCAGGCGCCCCAGGGCGAGGAGTGATTCCCCGTCCTCCGGGTCCTCGCGGAGGAGGGACTCCCAGGCCTTGCGCTCCTCGTCGGGGCGGTGTCGCGCCTCCTCCAGCTCCGCCAGCCGGCGCCAGGCCTCCACGTCGTGCCGGTCGCGCTGCACTGCCTTCCGCAGGTAGCGCTCGGCGCGCTCGAGGTCGTGCCGCTCCAGGTAGAGCCGGCCCAGGTCGCGGAGCGAGGCCGCGCCCTCGGCCGGGAGCCGGGCCGCCAGGTCCTCGAGCGTCCGGCTGGCGGCGGCCTCGTCGCCGCCCTCCAACTGCACCTGGGCGAGCATGCGCCAGGCCTCGGGCTCGATGGCCGCTTCCTCGGGCGGTTTCCCCCTGGCGAGCGTCGACTGGAGCCGCACCGCGTCGGCGAGTTCCCGGGCGGCCTCCGCGGCCCGGTGCTGAAGAACCGCCAGCTTCCCCAGGAAGAAGTGGGCCTCGGCACCCGCCGGTCCGGCCGGGTCGGACTCGATGGCGCGCCGCGCCTCCACCTCGGCCCGGCCGAGCAACCCCGCCCGGGCGTAGGCCTCGGCGAGGGCGATGCGCAAGCTAGCACTGCCGGAGTCGAAGGCCACCGCCGACTGCAGCTCGTCGAGGGACCTGCGCCAGTCGCCCTGCAGCTCGGCCTGCTTCGCCCGGAGGTAGTGGGCGTACGCCTTGGCCGAGGCCACTCGCTCCGCCGCCCGCGGTATGCCGGAATCGCCGGCGCGCGCCAGCGGCGCCGTAGTCACGGCGAGTGCGAGTGCGATCGAGGCGAAGCGCGGCACGGATGTGGGACACGGGCGCAGAGCCCTGCCTCAACGATTCTAGTGGAGGGATGGGGGCGGCGCTACTACCGGCGCCTGGGGACGGCGAGGGCGAGTGACAGCATCTGGGCGGCGGCCGCCGCCAGAGTCCGATCGGCCACCGGGGCGGCGAGCGCCGCAGCGCAGCCGGCGGCGCGGAGGCGCACGGCCCACTCCGCCGGCGCCACCACCAAAACCGGGATGCAGGCGAGTTGCGGGTCCCCGCGCAGTCCGGCCAGGGTCTCCCCGCCGTCGGGCGCGTTCGCGAACAGGACCACCACGTCGGGCTGGAAGCGGGCCGCCGCCACGCCGGCGGCGAAGCCCAGCGCCGCCTCCTCGGAGGCGAACCCGAGCCCGGTGAACTCCCGCGCGGCGCCCTCGCGCAACGTGCCCGGCTCGCCCACCACCAGCGCCTTGCGCCTCGCCGCCACCGCGTCGGCGAGCTCGGGGGGCAAGGGCATGCCGTGCCGGAGCATGAACGCTGCGAGCTCCTCGCGGGCGATGCGTCGGTGGCCTCCGGGGGTGCGATGTGCCTTGAGCCTGCGCGCCTTGATCCAGTTCACGACGGTGGGAAGCGACACGCCGAGCAGGTGGGCCGCCTCGTAGGTGGTGTAGAACCGGCGCATCAGGGCGCGTGGAGCATACACTAACGCACGGAGGATGAAGGTCTCCCGTTCAAGGGTCCCACGGTGGGGGTGCTGGGAAACCCCCCGTGCCGCTGTGGTAAGGGATGACGCATGACGCCGCCGTCAACATACCTCCTGGGTGCAGTGCAGATGACCTCCACCGGCGACCGCGCCCGCAACATGGCGACGGCCCTGCGCCTCGTGAACGAGGCGGCCGACCTGGGCGCGAAGCTCGTGGGACTCCCGGAGAACTTTGCCTTCATGGGCCGCGACGAGGACCGCATCGCCAACGCGGAGACGCTCGAGGGACCCACCCTTTCGGCGCTCCGCGAGGTGGCGCGATCGCGGCGCATTCACGTGGTGGCCGGCTCCATCGCCGAGCAGGTCCCCGAACCCGGCAAGACGGCCAACACGAGCGTCCTCATCTCCGACGAGGGGGCGGTCGTCGCCGCCTACCGGAAGATCCACCTCTTTGACGTGAACATCCCCGACGGTGCCCGCTACGCCGAGTCGGAGACCGTGGCCCCCGGGGACAAGGTGGTGGTGGGCGCGACCGCCCTCGGCCGAGTCGGCCTCACCATCTGTTACGACCTGCGCTTCCCTGAGCTCTACCGGCAGCTGGCCTCGCTGGGAGCGGAGGTCCTGACCATCCCCGCCGCCTTCACCCTCTTCACCGGCAAGGACCACTGGGAGGTCCTCATTCGGGCGCGGGCGATCGAGAATCTCTCCTACGTGATCGCGCCCGCGCAGGTGGGGCGCCACTCCGCCAACCGCCTCACCTACGGTAACGCCATGGTGGTCGATCCCTGGGGCACGGTGCTGGCCCGCTGCCCCGAGGGCGAGGGGGTGTGCGTGGCGCCGTTCAGCCGGGCCCGGCTGGAGCGCGTCCGCCAGGAACTGCCGTCCCTGAAGCACCGGCGCCTCTAGAGAGCGCCCCGCTCGACGGCGAGAGAGCGCAGGTCAGGCGAGGCGCTTCCGGAAGCGCAGCGTCGAGAGCCCGAAGATGACGGTGCCGAAGGCGAGGAGGGCCGCCAGGTCCGGCCACACGTCGGCGAACCCGGCCCCCTTCATCAGGTTGGCGCGCGCCACCTGCTGGAAGTAGCGGAGCGGGTTGAGGTACGTGATCCACTGCATCCACCGGGGCATCGAGTCGATGGGGGTGAAGATGCCCGAGAGCAGCGCCGCCGGCAGGGTGAAGAGGAACCCGCCCAGGAACGACTGCTGCTGGGTCGACGAAAGGGTGGAGATGAGGAGCCCCACGCCCAGGGTGGAGAGCAGGTAGAGGAGAGTGGCGACTGCCAGGACCCCGAGGTTGCCGCGGAGGGGCACCTCGAACACCCAGGTCCCGGCGGTGAGGAGGAGGAGGACGTCGAAGAACCCGATGAAGACGAAAGGGGTCACCTTGCCCGCCAAGAGCCAGGTCGCCCCGACGGGCGTCACCGCCACCTGCTCGAGAGTGCCCTGCTCCCTCTCGCGCGCGAGCCCCATGGCGGTGACGATGGTGGTGACGATGACGAGCAGCATGGCCGCGATGCCGGGGACGATGTAAGGGGGGCTCTTGAGGCTCGGATTGTAGAAGACGCGCGGGGTGACCTCGACCTGGCCCGGCAGGGCCACCCCAGCAGCCCGGGCGCGCCGGCGCGCGAGCACCGCCCCCTCCTCGCCGAAGTAGCGGGAGGCGGCGCCCCCGGCCACGCTCGAGCGGTTGGGGTCGGTGCCGTCGAGGACCACCTGGACGCTCGCCGGCCGGCCGGCGGCGATGTCGGCGCCGAGGCGCGGCGGCAGGACGAGGATCGCGGCGGCTTGCCCCGCGTCGAGGGCGCGCACGGCCTCCTCGGCACTGTGCGCGTGGCCGGCGTAGAGCAGGGTGCCGTCGGCGAGCAGCCTGCGGACGTGCTCCCGGCTCGCGGGGCTGTGGTCCTGGTCGGCCACCACTGTCGGGACTCGGTCGACGTCGAAGTCGAGCGCGAAGCCCAGGACGACGGTCTGCAGGAAGGGCGCGAAGACGAGCATGAACATGATGCGCCGGTCCCGGAGCGTCTGGAGCACCTCCTTGCGCACCACCGCCGCGTACTGGACGAGGCCCCGCGGCGGCCGCCTCTCCCCGGCCTGGCTCAAGCGATCCTCCGGCGGAAGCGGGCGGTGGCGAGGCCGACGATGGCCGCCGCGAAGGCCGCCATGGCGACGAGGTCGGGCCCGATGCCGCCGAGCCCGTTCCCCTTGAGCAGGATCTGTCGCAGGGCGTCGACGAGGTACCGGGCCGGCACCACCGTGGAGAGGAGCCGCAGCGGGAGCGGCATGTTGTCGAGGGGGACGAGCATGCCCGAGAGCAACAGCGAGGGCAGCAGCGACGAGAGCGCGCCCGCCTGAGTGGCGACGAGCTGGTTCTTCGCCACCACCGAGATGAAGAGGCCCTGCCCAAGCATGCCGAGGAGGAAGAGAAACCCGGCGAGGAGGACGAGGAGCGGGTTCCCGCGGATGGGGACGTCGAAGGCGGTGGCGCCCACGACGACGACGAGGAGCAGCTGGACGAGCCCGAGCCCGAGGTAGGGGACGAGCTTGCCGAGCACGATCTCGAGGCGGCCCACCGGCGAGGCGAAGAGCTGTTCCATCGAGCCGCGCTCCCACTCCCCGGCGATGGTGAGCGCGGTGAGCAGGACCGCGGCGATCGCCATCAGGTAGGCGGCGAGCCCGGGCACCATGAACACCGCCGAGCGCGCCTCGGGGTTGTAGCGGGTGAAGACCTTCACCTCGAGCGGGGGTGCGAAGGCGGCCCCGGCCTCGGAGGCCATGCGCTGGGTCTCGGCGAGGGCGATGGCGTCCGCCTTGGTGAGGATCTGGTTCGCCGTCACCGGGTCGGCCCCGTCGAGCAGGAGCTCGGCGCGCCCGGCCTCGCCGCGCGCCAGGTCCTTCGCGTACCCGCGCGGCACCACCAGGATGGCGCGCGCCCTTCGCCGACGAAAGGCGGTGTCGGCGCCATCCGCCGCCTCGCCCCCCGCGGGGGCAAACTCCCCCGAGGTGGTGAAGGCGAGCGAGAGACGGCGCGAGGCCTCGGAGCGGTCGAGGTCGGAGACGGCGAGGGGAATCCGGTCCAGGTCGAAGCTCACCCCGTAGCCGAAGATGAGGAGCAGGACCACCGGCATGACGAGCGCCAGGACGATGGTGCGCGGGTCGCGCCGGATGTGGAGCACCTCCTTCCAGGCCATGGCGCCGACCCGGACGGCGAAGCGTTTGGGCAGGGAGGGACTCACGGCGCCGCCCCCGCTCCGGAGGCGCCCGCGGCCGCCGAGCCGCCCACCACCGCAAGGAACACGTCCTCGAGCGAGGGCTCGGTCTCGTCCACCGTTGGCGACTCGGCTCCCGCCGCCGCGAGCGCTTCCTGGACCGCCGCCCGGTTCCACAGAGCCGGATCGGCCCGGACGTGGAGGCCGGCGCCGAAGGGCTCGACGGCGTGCACTCCGGGCCGGCGCCGCAGCGCCTCCGCCGCCCGGGCGAGCCCCCGGCCGCGCACCACCAGCACGCGATCGGGGACCCATGCGCGCTTGAGCGCCGAGGGGGTGTCGAGCGCCACCAGCCGGCCGTCGACCATGAGGCCGATGCGCCGGCAGTACTCGGCTTCGTCGAGGTAGTGGGTGGTGACGAACACCGTGGTCCCGCCGGTCGAGAGGTCGCGGATGAGGCGCCAGAAGCTCCGGCGCGCCACCGGGTCCACCCCCGCCGTCGGCTCGTCGAGGAAGACGATCGAGGGACGGTGCAGGACGGCGCTCCCGAGCGCGAGCCTCTGCCGGATGCCGCCAGGCAGGGTCCCGGTGAGCGCGCGGCGGTGCTCCGAGAGACCGGTGAGCTCCAGGACCTCCCCGATGCGCGACTCGAGCTCCCGCCCCCACAGGCCGTAGGCGCCCCCGAAGAAGCGCAGGTTCTCGAAGACCGGCAGGTCGAGATACAGCGAGAACCTCTGTGACATGTACCCGATCGAGCGCTTCACGGCCTCGGGGTCCGAGGCGACGTCGTGTCCCGCCACGGTGGCGGAGCCGCTCGTGGGCGCGAGGAGCCCGATCAGCATGCGGATGGTGGTGGACTTCCCGGCGCCGTTCGCCCCCAGGTACCCGAAGATCTCCCCGCGCTCGACGCCGAAGGTCACCCCGTCCACGGCGGTGAACTCGCCGAAGCGACGGGTGAGGCCGACCGCCTCGATGGTGGATTGGGCGCTCACCGCGTCTCCGCGCGCAGCCGCGACAGGAAGAGGTCCTCGAAGTTCGGCGCCACCGGCCGGAGCTCCGCCCCGAGCGGGGCGAGAGCCGACGCCACCCGCTCGCGCGCGCCCGGAGCCAGGTCGACGCGGAGGCGCGAGCCCGCAGGAGAGACCGCACGGACCTCGGCGATCCCGGCGAGGGCTCCCTCCAGCCGCTCGCGATCCCCGTCAGCGATCTCGAACGCCTCCTCGTCGAAGGAGGCGAGGAGATCTCCCGGCGCTCCCTCGAGCAGGAGCCGCCCCCGGTAGGCGAGCCCCACCCGGTCACAGCGCTCCGCCTCGTCCATGTAGGGGGTGGAGATGAGCACCGCCATCCCCCCCTGGACGAACTCGTGGAGGAGCGCCCACAGCTCCCGGCGCGAGACCGGATCGACGCCGTTGGTGGGCTCGTCGAGAAGCAGCACCTTCGGCTGGTGCAGGAGCGCCGCCGCCAGGGCGAGCTTCTTGTACATCCCACCCGAGAGGGCGTCCGCACGCCGATCGACGAACCGCTCCAGCCGGGTGATGGCGAGGAGCCGCTCGGCGCGCTGCCGGAAGAGCTCACGCGGGAGAACGTAGAGGCGGGCGAAGAACTGGAGGTTCTCCCACACCGACAGGTCCCGGTAGAGGCTGTACTGCTGGGGCAAGAGCCCGAGCGCCTCCCGGACCTCCCCCCCGCCGCGCGGGTCCATCTCGAGCACGCGCGCCTCCCCGCCGTCGAGGTCGAGCAGGCCCGCCAGCGCGCGGATGGCGGTGGTCTTGCCGGCCGCGTCGGGGCCGACGAGGCCGTAGAGCTCGCCGGCCTCCACCTGGAAGGAGAGGCCCGCGAGCGCCTCCACCGCGCCGAAGCGCTTCTCCATCCCGGCCGCTCGCAAGGCCGGCGGCATCACTTCTCCCGGGGCAGCACGACCTGCACCGGCATGCCGGGCCGGAGCGCTCCGTCGGGGTTCTTCAGCCGGACCTCGATCGGGTAGACGAGCCGGTCGCGGTCGGTGCGCGTCTGGATGTTGCGGGGCGTGAACTCCGCCTTCAACGAGACGGTCGAGACGAGCCCCTCGAACTTGCGATCCGGCCAGGCGTCGGCGACCACGATCGCCCTCTGTCCCGGGTGGGCCGCCGACACCTCGGCGTTCGGCAGGTAGAAGGTAGCCTTCACCTCGGCGATGTCCACGAGCTTGGCCACCGCCTGGCCGGCGGGGACGAGCTCGCCCACCTCGAAGGGCAGGTCGTCGACCATGGCGTCGCGCGGCGCGCGCAGGATGCACTCGTCGGCGAGGAGCTGCGCCTTGCGCACCGCTTCCTCGGAGGCCTTCACGTTCGCCTCCGCCGCCACCGCCTGCGCGCCGGACGCCCGGATGGCCACCGCGGCGGCGCGCGCCTGCTCGGCGCTCGCCCTGGCCTGGGCCACCGCCGCGTCCGCCTGTCGCGCGAGCCCCTCGGCGCTCGCCCTCGTCTGGTCCCGGCTCGAGACCGACACGTCCTCGGGGAGGGCCTCGAAGCGCTTCGCCTGGCGGAGCGCGGCGTCGCGCTGCGGCACGAGCGCCTCCGCCTGGGCCTGGGCGGCGAGCTGCGAGGCCAGGGCCGCCTCCTGGGTACGCCGGGAGGCGTCGACCGAGGCGGCGGCCGCGATCGCCTGGGCGCGGGTCGCCGAGAGCCGGTGGGCGGCCTCCGACAGGGCAGCGTCCTGGTCGGAGCAGTCGAGCCGCGCCACCACGGTGCCGGCCTTGACCGGGCTTCCCTTCGGGACCGGGAGCTCCGCCACCCTGGCGTTGATCCGGGCCGATAGGTCCACGTTCGTCCCCTCGATCTCGCCCGCTCCCCCGGGCGGGGCGTGGAGGGCGGCCGACTGGAGCCACAGGCGCGCGAGGAGAAGGGCGACGAGCACGAGCACGACCACGGTGGCGGCAACGGCGATGCGGCGCATGCGTTCGCTCCCCGCCCGCGAGAGCGGGCCCTGGGTTCCGAGTGCGAGGACCGTGCCGGACCGGGGGAGCCCGGTCTCCACCCGGAATCGGGGCCCTTGGGCCTCGCACCCCCGCGGCGAGTGTAAGGACTTCCGACGCTGCGTTCGGAAAGCCGACGGGGGCTCGCCCCGGCCGGGCGCGCGCGCCCCGCAATGTCGGGCCTGTCGCGCGGTGGAGGCCCTCGGCACCTTCCTTGCTCGGAGGGCGAACCAGCGCCCGTCCCAGAGGACCCCATGACCCCGCTCGCCGCCCTTCTGCTCGCAGCCTTGCCGACGGATTCCGGGACCCTCGCGCCCCCGGCCCCTCCCGGGGGTCTCGAGGGCATGCCGCCGGCCGTCACCCTTACGCTCGAAGAGTCGCTCGCCCTGCTCGACCGCCAGAATCCCACGCTGGAGGAGGCGCGCGCCCGCGCCGCCCAGGCATTGGCGGTCGTGCGACAGGTGGCGGCGCCGCTCCTCCCCACCCTGGGGGTGAGCGGGCAGTACTACCGGAACCGAAACGACTTCCTCATCACCTTCCCGTCCATCCCGGGGCTCCCCACCGGAACCGTCTACTTCCAGCCCCTCGACGCCTGGGCCGCCGGCGGATCCCTGCGGGTGCCCCTCATCGTCCCCGAGGCCTGGTTCGCGCTCGCCGCCAGCCGCGACGCCGCCCTCGCCTCGCAGGCGAGCGCCGAGGCGACCCGCCTCACCCTGCGGGCCACGCTCCTGCAGACCGCCTGGGTCGCCTGGGCCGGCGAGGAGATCGTGGCCGCCTCGGAGCGGGCCCTCGAAGCCGCTAGGGAGCAGGCGCAGAGCTCGCGCCGCCAGGTGCAGGTGGGCACGGCCACGCCGCTCTCGGTGCTGCAGGCGGAGACCGCGGCCACCCGCCGCGAGAGCGACCTCGTCGCGGCGCGCTCCGAGGCCGAGCGCGCCCGCATCGCCGTGGGCGCGCTCCTCGGGCGGTCCGAGCCGGTCCGGATCGCGATGCCCGGCCCCGGGGCGCCCGTGCGGTCCGACGTGCCCTCCCTGAGCGCCGAGGCGCTCGACCACCGGCCCGAGCTGCGCGCCACCGCGGCCGTCGTGCGCTCGTACCAGAAGCAGGCGCAGTCCGCCTGGTGGCGCCTCGCGCCGCACGTCTCGGCCTCGGGCACCGCGTCCGCCCAGAACGTCCCCTACCCCACCGGCTACCGGGAGGCCTGGCAGGTGACGGTGGACCTGACCTGGACCCTCTACGACGGGGGGTACCGCTACGGCCTGGCCCGCCAGGCGGAGGCGCAGGCGGACGAGGCCAGGGCGGCGGACACCCGCACCCGCATCGAGGTGGTCGAGGAGGTGCAGAACTCCGCCCGCGACGTGGAGGTGGCACGGGAGCGGCTGCGCCTCGCCACCCAGGAGCGCGCCACCGCCGCCGAGGCAGCGGCCTCGGCACGCCGCGGCTTCCGGGAGGGCATCTCCTCGAGCCTCGACGTCATCACGGCGAACCAGCTCCTCTTCGAGTCGGAGGTGCAAGTGGCCGACTCCGGCGCCCGGCTCGGGGCGGCGCTCGCCGCACTCGACCGGGCGGTGGGGCGCTCGCCGTGACCCGCGCACGGGACGGGGTGCGCCCGGACTCGGCCCGGCGTATCCTCTCACGCCGCGCACTGCCGCGCTGCGACATGGCCCGTCCGCCCCCGCCCGGCTTCGACGAGATCCAGCGCCAGGAGGTGAACCGCCTCTTCGGCCACCTGGTGGGCGCGCGCCTCGTCTTCCTGCCACTGGTGATGGGGTTCGCGGTCTGGCTCGCCTTCACCGACCCGGCGCCCTGGCGGCGGCTGGTGGTGGGCGCGTTCGTCCCGGTGGCGCTCCTCTTCTTCGCGGTGGAGGCCCTGCGGGCGCGCCGGCTCGGAATCGAGCGGCTCTCCATCCCCCTCAACATGGCGGTGGGGGCGGTGGGGTCGTCGCTCATGATCTTCGGCACCGGCGGCCTGATGAGCCCGTTCGCCTGCCTCATGCCGGTCCTGGCGCTGCTCTTCGGCATCCTCCTCGAGGTCCCGCTGCTGCTCGGGGTCGTCGGGCTCCAGCTCGCCGCGCTCGCGACCTTCGTGGCGCTGCGCGCGAGCGGCGCCCTGCACCTCGCCCTGCCGGCCCTGGGGCTGGGCGGGAGCGCGCTCCTCACTTGGGTCCAGTCGGGGGTGCTCGCCTGCCTCGTCGTCGCCGGAGCGGGGCTCGGGCGCGCCACCCGATGGGTGTTCGACGGAATGGTGCGGCGGGCGCTCCTCGCGCAGGAGGACTCCCTGCGCTCCCACCGCGAACGCGCCTCCGAGCTCTCCGCCCTCTCGGCGGAGATCGCCCACGAGCTGAAGAACCCGCTCGCCAGCGTGAAGGGGCTCGCCGGCCTGCTCGCGCCCGCGCTGCCGGACGCCAAGTCGGCGGAGCGGCTGGGGGTGCTGCGGCGCGAGGTGGACCGGCTCCAGTCCATCCTGGACGAGTTCCTGAATTTCTCGCGGCCGCTCGTGCCGCTGGCGCTCGGCAGCGCCGACGTGGGCGCCCTGGCGCGCGAGGTGTCGGCGCTCTACGAGGGCATTGCCAAGGAGCGCGGCTTGGAGCTCGAGGTGCGCGGCCACGCCCAGTCCCGCTGCGACCCCCGCAAGGTGAAGCAGGTGCTCATCAACCTCGTCCAGAACGCGCTCGACGCCAGCCCCGAGGGGGCGCTCGTGGAGGTGGAGGTGGCGGGCGGCGAGGACGGCGCGCGGGTGTCGGTGCTCGACCGCGGGCCGGGCATCGACCCCGCCGTCGGCGAGCGCGTCTTCGCCCCGGGTGTGACCACCAAGCCCGGCGGCTCCGGCATCGGCCTCACCGTGGCGCGCGCCATCGCCCGCCAACACGGCGGGGACCTGCGTCTCGACCCCCGCCCCGGGGGCGGGCTCTCGGCGCGTCTCTTCCTGCCCCTCGACCCGGGCCGGTCGGAGGTGGCGGCGTGACTTTCGCGGCCGAGACCCGGGCGCGGGCGCTGGTCGTCGACGACGACGCCGGGGTCCGCTACACGTTGCGGGAGATCCTGGAGGCCGAGGGGCTCGAGGTGGCCGAGGCCGAGGACGGGCTCGCGGCGCTGGAGCGGGTCGAGTCCTTCCGGCCGGAACTCGTCGTCACCGATCTGCGCATGCCGCGGCTCGACGGGATGGAGCTCCTGCGGCGCCTCTCGGCGCGCGCTCCGGCTCCGCGAGTGGTGCTCATCACCGCCCACGGGTCGGAGCGCCAGGCGGTGGAGGCGATGAAGTCCGGGGCCTACGACTACTTCCGCAAGCCCTTCGAGACCGAGGAGCTGCTCGCGGTGGTGCGGCGCGCGCTCGAGGCCGTGAGGCTCCGCGCCGAGAACGAGCGGCTCGCCGGGCAGCTGGCGCTCTCGCGCACCATGGTCTTCGCCTCGGGAGCGATGGGCCGGCTTGCCACCCTGGTGGCTCGCGTGGGCCCGCGGGACGTGACGGTACTCCTCACGGGCGAGAGCGGCACCGGAAAGGAGCGCGTGGCCGAGGCGCTGGTGGGCGCCTCTCGCCGGGCCGAGCGCCCCTTCGTCCGCTTCAACTGCGCGGCGCTCGTACCGGAGCTCGCCGAGGCCGAGCTCTTCGGCCACGCCAAGGGAGCCTTCACCGGAGCGGTCCGGGCCCGCCCCGGGCTCTTCGGGGAGGCCGACGGGGGCACCCTCCTGCTCGATGAGATCGGCGAGCTCGCCCTGCCACTGCAGGGGAAGCTCCTGCGCGCGCTCCAAGACGGAGAGGTCCGCCCCGTGGGCGAGGAGCGGACGCGCAAGGTGGACGTCCGGGTGATCGCCGCCACCCACCGCGACCTGAAGGAGCTCGTGGCCCGCGGCGCCTTCCGCGACGACCTCTACTGGCGGCTGCACGTGGTCCACCTGCACGTCCCGCCACTGCGCGAGCGACCGGAGGACGTGCCGGTGCTCGCCCGGCACTTCCTCGCCCGCTTCGCCGACCGGTTCGCGCTCGGGTCGTTCCGGGTCCCCGACGAGCTCTTCGCCCGCCTCGCCGCCTACCCTTGGCCCGGGAACGTGCGGGAGCTCGAGAACGCGCTCGAGACCCTGGTGGCCCTGTCGCGGGACGGCGAGCTCGACCTGTCCACGCTCCCCGCGGCCGCGGCGGCGAGGCCGGAGGAAACGAGCGGGATGACGCTGCGCGCCCGCGTCGAGGCCTACGAGCGCGGCCTGGTGCTCGATGCCCTGCGGGGGGCGGGCGGGAGCCGCACCGACGCCGCCCGGCTGCTGGGCATCTCGCGGGTCACCCTCCACGACAAGCTGAAGAAGTACGGCCTCGGCGACGACGAGCCGTAGCGGCGCACGCCCGGATGGAGGGCGCACCGCCTCGCACCCTCCTCCCCCCCGGGGCACTCGTCGGCACGGGTGCGTCGCTCTCGGGGCTCGCCGCGGGGGGCTTCCCACCCTCGGGCGAGAAGCCCCCGCGCCGGCCTCACTTCTTCGGCTTCGCCGCCTTTTCCGCCTTCACCTCGACGTTCCTCGCCGTGATGCTGTACTCGACAGTCGCCTTGGCGCCCTTCTTCAGGTCGCCCGTCACCTTGGTGTCGGCGGCGCGGGCCATCTCGAACTTCTCTCCCTTGTTCTTGCCCTTGTCCTGCGTCACCACGATGGTGGTGTCCGACACGTCGTCGACGGTGCCGGTGACCTGATAGGTCTTGCCCGCGGCAGCGGCGGCCGTCGCGATGCTGAGGGCGGCGAGCGCCGCCAAGATCCGCGTCTGCGTCATCGTCATCTCCTCCCAGGTTGGGGTGCTCCCCTCGGCACCGAGAGTAGCGCTCGCAACCGGGCGACGCGACATCGGGAAGGGGAGCGATCGCCCGGCAACCCGATTGGGTTCACCCGAGCAGGAGGCGGCGGTGCCCCTCGTCCTGGGCGGCCATGCGGGCGAAGAACTCCTTCAGGGCCGGGTCGGCGAGCGCGGCGATGACCTCGGCGTGGGCCGCCTGGAAGCGGTCCTCCAGGTCGGCGAGCCGGCGCCGCACCGCGCCGAGGTCCTCGCCGAAGGCGCCGCTCCGGGCTTCTTCGAGCGCGCGCAGCGCCTCCTCGAGCAGCGCCTCCATCCCGGCTCCCGCCATGTCGACGCTCACGAAGAGGCTCGAGTCGTGGCGGTAGCGCGCGGCGAGGAGCCGCACCCGGGTGGCGTGTTGCAACTCCTCCCCGGCCAGCCGCCGGAAGAGATCGCGCGCCTCGGGATCGCCCTCGAACCGTTGCGCCAGCGCCTCGTAGATCCGCGCGCAGGTCGCCTCCAGGCGCTCGGCAGCCTCGAACAGTGGGTAGGCGCTGGGCACGAGGCAGCAAGCTAGGCCCGCCGGTCGCCCGGTCGCAATAGACCCCGGTGGTACTCGGGCGCGGCCGCGCCTCGCGGCGCTCGCGGCGTTATCCTCCGCGCCGGAGCCCGCCATGCCCAACGCCCGCTTCCAGGTCCCCAGGCCGCAGAACGAGCCCAACCTCTCCTACGCCCCCGGCTCCCCGGAGCGGAGCGCGCAGAAGGCCAAGCTCGCCGAGCTCCGCTCTCGCGAGATCGAGATCCCGGTGGTGATCGGCGGCGAGGAGGTGCACACCGGTCGGGTGGCCGAGGTGCGGCTCCCCCATCGCCACGGTCAAGTGATCGCCCGCGTCCACCTGGCGGGGGCGGCCGAGGTGGCGCGCGCGGTCGAGGCTGCCCTCTCCGCCCGCCGCGAGTGGAGCGCGCTCGAGTGGCCGGAGCGGGCGAGCGTGTTCCTCAAGGCGGCGGAGCTCCTCGCCGGGCCCTGGCGGGCGGTCCTGAACGCGGCCACCATGCTCGGCCAGTCCAAGACCGTCTTCCAGGCCGAGATCGACAGCGCCTGCGAGATCATCGACTTCTGGCGCTTCAACGTCGCCTTCGCCGAGGCCCTCTACGAGGGACAGCCCCTCTCTCCCGCGGGGGTGTGGAACCGCCTCGAGTACCGCCCGCTCGAGGGCTTCGTGTTCGCCGTCACCCCCTTCAACTTCACCTCCATCGCAGCGAACCTGCCCACCGCCCCGGCGATCCTGGGGAACGCGGTATTGTGGAAGCCGGCCTCGAGCGCCGTCTACTCCGGCTACCACGTCCTCCGGCTCCTCGAGGCGGCCGGGCTCCCGCCCGGGGTGGTGAACTTCCTTCCCGGGCCCGGGAGCGCCGTCGGGGATCCCATCCTCCAGAGCCCGCACCTGGCCGGCCTCCACTTCACCGGCTCGAACGCCACCTTCGAGGGGATGTGGCGGACCATCGCCGAGAACCTGGGGCGCTACCGCGCCTACCCGCGCATCGTCGGGGAGACCGGCGGGAAGGACTTCGTCTTCGCCCATGCCTCGGCCGACGTGGAGGCGCTCGCGACCGCCCTGGTGCGGGGCGCCTTCGAGTACCAGGGGCAGAAATGCTCGGCCGCCTCGCGCGCCTACGTGCCGCAGAGCCTGTGGCCCGCCGTGAAGGAGCGCCTGGTGGAGAGGACCGCGGCGCTGCGCATGGGCGACGTGGAAGACTTCCGCAACTTCATGGGGGCGGTCATCGACCGGGCCGCCTTCGACCGCATCTCGGGCTACCTGGCTCTGGCCCGCGGGTCGTCCGAGACGCGCGTCCTCGTCGGCGGGGAGGCCGACCCGTCGCAGGGTTGGTTCGTCGAGCCTACCGTGGTCGAGACCCAGAACCCCCGTTCCCGCCTGATGGAGGAGGAGATCTTCGGCCCGGTGCTCACGGTCTTCCCCTACCCCGACGCTCGCCTCGAGGAGGCGCTCCGGATTTGCGACGAGACCTCTCCCTACGGGCTCACCGGCGCCGTCTTCGCCCGGGACCGCAGGGCCATCGCGCGGATCGCGAAGGAGCTCGAGAACGCCGCCGGCAACCTCTACCTGAACGACAAGCCCACCGGCGCGGTGGTGGGGCAGCAGCCCTTCGGCGGAGCGCGCAAGAGCGGGACCAACGACAAGGCGGGCTCGGCGGCCAACCTGATGCGCTGGATCTCCCCGCGGGCCGTGAAGGAGACCTTCGTCCCACCCACGCGCGTCGAGTACCCTCACCAGGGGGAGCCGTAGAGGCCGGCCGTCGCGGTGCTACCGCCCCGCCCGCCGGGCGTGGTACGAAGCGCGCCATGCAACGCCCGACGAAGGCCCCGGGGAGCATCCACACCGCCTCGCTCTTCCTCCTGCTCGCCGCCTCGGTGCAAGCGGGCGTGGCGCTCGTCCTCTCCGCCACCAGCACCGCGGGTTTCTCGCAGTGGCTCTTCGCGGTGGTGGTGATGGCGCTCTTGCTGTGGGGGATCTTCCGCGGCTACCGCCTCGCCTGGCTGTGGGGTCGGCACCTCGCCTTCGTCCTCTCCGCGGTGGTGCTGGCGATGGTGCTGCTCGGCCTGTACCTGAAGAAGCTCCCCTTCCTCCCCGCGGCGGTGATGCTCTTCGGCCTCGTCCTCCCACTCGCGGTCGTGGCGGTGTCGCTCGGGCGCACCTCCGCCCGCCAGTGGTTCGACCTCTACTGCCCGAAGTGCGGGAGCGGCACGAGCCGGGGCAAGGACTTCCTCTTCCGGCGCGCGCGCTGCCTGAAGTGCGGCGAGGTCTGGTAGCGGCCGCGCCGCCCGTCAAGGGTGCGCGGGCGCCGCCGGCGGGGGCAGGAGCTCGGTGGGGATCCGGCCCACCGAGAGGGTGCCGTCCACCAGGAAGGCGGGCGTCGCGGGGATCTGGTCGCGCACGCCGGCGGCGATGTCGAGGGCGAGGCGCTCCGCGGTCTCCCGCGACCCGAGGCATTTCTCGAAGCGGGGCACGTCGAGCCCCACCCGGCGCGCCAGCTCGAAGATGGAGCGCCGGGCCTCCTGGTTCGCGAAGAGGGCGTCGTCCATCTGCGCGAACTTCCCCTGCGCCTCGGCGCAGATCCCCGCCCGGGCGAGCGCGCACGCCACCGGGTGAATGGCCTTCTTCACCGCGGGGTTGCAGGAGGGGTCGAGGGGGAAGTGCCGCCTCACCAGCTTGAGGTCGGGTCGCGACGCGAGGAACGCCTTCGTCTCCTCGTGGGCGCGTGCGCAGAACGGGCACTCGTAGTCGCTGAACTCGTAGATGACGACCGGGTGCCCCGCCGCGGCCCTCTTCCCCGCCGCGGGGAGCGCGGCCCCGGGGGCGGGGCGCTCCCAGTAGCGCGGATAGAGCGCGGCGGCGGACGCGACGACGGCCACCGCCAAAGTCGCCAGCGCCGCTGTCGAGGCGGGGTTCGCCCGGACGGCGGCGAGGTCCTCCCGCACCGCCGCCGGGACCCCCTCGGGCCGGCAGGCGCGAACGGCGGCGGCGAGGAGCCCCAGGGCCGCCGCCCAGGAGGCGGCGCACACGATGCACCAGGCCCCGATGAGGAGCTTGCTCACGAGGGCGAGCGCCACGCAGGCCCCCACCGAGGCGAGGGCGACGAGGAAGAGGAGCCCCCGGGGAAAGCTTCCCGTGCCCCGGCGCGCCAGCGCCCAG
>Ga0335080_10003058_pt1 | contig 16846 bp, 12 predicted proteins | sample Lox_Sample_34_FD_206720 | JGI IMG/M metagenome (GOLD analysis project Ga0335080, IMG submission 206720) | Soil microbial communities from Loxahatchee National Wildlife Refuge, Florida, United States - Lox_Sample_3.4 | ecosystem: Environmental > Terrestrial > Soil > Wetlands | place: USA...
TCGATTTCAAAGGCGACAGCCCGACCTTCACTCGAGATGCAGCCTGAATCCCAGAAAGCTGAGAGTTCCCTGATCCGCGGAGTCGGGCTGGGCGGCGCAACCGCGCTCAACATGATCGACATGATCGGCGTAGGCCCCTTCATCACCATGCCGCTGCTGGTGGGAGCGATGGGCGGTCCGCAGGCGCTGCTGGGCTGGATTCTGGGAGCCCTGTTCGCTGTGTGCGATGGGCTGGTGTGGGCGGAGTTGGGCGCAGCGATGCCGGGATCGGGCGGTTCTTACCGCTACCTGCGGGAGATTTATGGCCCAAGGAGCCTGGGCCGTATGGTGTCTTTCCTCTTTGTGTGGCAGCTTTCCTTCAGCGCTCCCCTGTCGATCGCGTCGGGGGCGATCGGGCTGGCGGGCTACGCGTCTTTTTTCTGGCCCGGGCTGGAGAGGCAAGTTGCGTCGCATACCTGGAGCCTGCCTCTCACGCTGATCGGGCGGCTGCAAGGGCGCTGGATGGTCTCGGGCGCGACCTTCGTGGCCATCGGCATGGTTTTGGCAGCCGCTTTTCTCCTGTACCGCAAGATCACAAGTGTGGGATGGATTTCCAAGCTGCTGCTGGCCGGAGTAGTGGGCACGATGGGGTGGATCATCGTAACCGGGCTCAGCCACTTCGATGCCAGGCTGGCTTTCAGTTTTCCGGAGGGCGCGTTCAGGCTCTCGCGCAATTTCTTTCTTGGCCTGGGCTCGGCGATGCTGATCGCGACTTACGACTACTGGGGCTACTATAACGTCTGTTTTCTGGGAGATGAAATCAAGGAGCCGGTGAAGACCATCCCTCGCGCGCTTTTGCTATCCATTCTGTTCGTAGCTTGTCTATACGTGGTAATGAACGTGAGCATTCTGGGAGTGGTGCCGTGGCAGGAGATGGCCCGTCCAGAGGGCTCAACCGGCGGTTTCTATGTGGTTTCGGTTTTCATGCAGAAGGTTTACGGGGCCTGGGCGGCCAACCTGGCGACGGGTCTGGTGATGTGGACGGCCTTTGCCTCGGTTTTCTCCCTCATGCTGGGCTATTCCCGGGTGCCGTATGCCGCCGCGCTGGACGGAAATTACTTCAGGGCGTTCGCGAAAATTCACCCCCGCGACCGGTTCCCTTATGTATCCCTACTGGCCCTAGCAGGGGCAGCGTGTGTTTTCTGCTTTCTGTCGCTGGCTGACGCGATTGCCGCCCTGGTGGTGATCCGCATTCTGCTGCAATTTCTGGTGCAGGCGGTTGGGGTGATCGTCTTGCGCATCCGCAGGCCTGACCTGCCGAGGCCCTTCCGCATGTGGCTCTATCCCCTGCCGGCGTTGATAGCGAGCGGAGGATTTCTTTTCATCCTGATCTCGCGGAAGAATTTTCTCAAAGAGGTGCGCTACGCGGCGGTGATTCTGCTGGCAGGCCTGCTCTTGTACATGGCGCGATCCTGGCGGCACGGGGAATGGCCATTCCGGAACCGCGGCTCAGTGGCGATGGAGGGAGCGGCGGGCTAGGCATGGCCGACCAAACCACACTGCCGGCGAATTTGCCTGTCAGGAGCAGCCGCTCGGCATGGGCACCGCTGAGTGAACCGCTGTTCCGGTCACTGTGGTTGGCGTCATTGATCTCCTACACCGGCACCTGGATGCAGAATGTCGGGGCGGGCTGGTTAATGACTCAGCTGACCACCTCGCCGCTAAAGGTCGGGCTGGTGCAGGCGGCGAGCACGGTGCCGGTATTTCTTGTGATTCTGCCGGCCGGCGCGCTGGCTGACATGGTGGACCGGCGGCGGTTTCTGCTGATCACGCAAGGCTGGATGGTAGGGGCGGCAGCCCTGCTGGGCATCTTCACGCTGATGGGCTACGTGACGCCGATGATTGTTCTGCTGCTCACCTTCACGCTGGGGCTGGGCGCAGTGATGAACGATCCGGCCTGGCAAGCGATTACGCCGGAACTGGTCCCGCTCGAACAACATGCGCCCGCAGTGGCGTTGAATTCGGTGGGCTACAATGTGGCGCGGGCAGTCGGACCCGCCCTGGGTGGCCTGGTGATTGCTGCCACCAGCTCGGGAGTGGCATTCCTGCTGAATGCGACTTCGTTTTTCGGAGTAATCTTCTTTCTCTATCATTGGAAGCGGCCGCACTTTCCCGCGATGGAGAAGGTACGGGTAAGGGACGCGATTCTCACCGGACTTCGGTATGTGTGGGGCAATCGAGTAGCCCGGTGCGTGCTGGTAAGGACGGCAGCATTCAGCGTGGGCGCGAGTGCACTGCTGGCGTTGTTGCCCCTGGTTGCGCGTCCGCACGGGGCGACCGGCTATGGCCTGTTACTGGGTTCATTCGGCCTGGGAGCGTTGGCGGGGGCGGCTCTGTTGCCACGCGTGCGGAGCACGCTCTCGGTCGATGGCGTAGTGGCGATCGCGATTGTAGTATTTGCGGTGAGTACTTTCGCCGCAGGACGGCTTCAACCATTTGGCGGACTGCTGCTGATGCTGTTTGCCAGCGGGACGTCGTGGATAGGAATTCTGGCATGCCTGAATGTTGCGGCTCAGACAATGTCGCCTTCGCACTTGCGGGCGCGGGCGTTATCGGTCTACCTGTTGGTGCTGCAGGGTGGCATGGCGGTCGGCAGCACTGCGTGGGGCGCTCTGGCGAGCCGGATTGGGGTGCCGGCGGCACTGTCCTGGTCGGCAGTGGCGCTGCTCGCGGGTCTGGTCAGCATCCGGCGATTTCCGCTCAGTTCGCGCGAGCTGGAATATGCGCCGGCAGTGGTAAGAGATTAGGCGGGTCAAGATTTACTCAAACCAATTCAGAGGAGAATGTTATGAAAACAAGGAAGGGCCTGTGGATAGCTCTGTTTCTCATCATCTGCGCGAGCTTTGCCCTGGGGCAAGGGGCAAAGACGGACGAACACCGGACCGTCAGCCAGGTGCTTGATCGCTCGGTGACGAACGTGGAAGGCGAGTTCGTTCCCGCAGCCGATGCCATGCCGGAGGACAAGTATTCGTTCGCTCCCAGTGGCGGAGAATTCAAAGGCGTGCGCACATTCGCGCAGCAGATCAAGCATGTGGCTGCCGTCAACTACATGGTGGCAGCGGCGATTCTGCAGGAAAAGCCGCCGGTGGAACTCGGCGGGGAAAACGGTCCCGATTCGATAGCCAGCAAGGCCGACATCATGAAGTTTCTTAAGGACTCGTTCGCCTACGCGCACAAGGCCCTGTCGAGTGTCAACGAACAGAACTCGGTGGAGTCGATCAAGAGCCCGTTCGGGCAGGGCACAGTCACACGGCTGGGGATGTCGACGTTGCTCGTGGCCCACTGCTTCGACCATTACGGGCAGATGGTCGTGTATCTGCGGATGAATGGTATCGTGCCACCGGCCAGCCGGTAAGGCGGGGACTTTGGCACGACGGTGACCACTACTATGAAGGATCGGGAATCCCTTCCCGGTCCTTATTTTTTTGCAGAAGAAGGCGATATGGCACGAAAGTGCCATTTACACCTCTAACACCTGGACATATCTTGCAAATCTCCCCACTTTTCGAAGAGAAAGAGATCGAGGAGGGCGGGTTTGCTCTGCAAGGACAGCCGCCCGTTGGGGTTCTTCGGAAGCGGGACACCAGCCGATCTCAGGGAGAAGTAGATGAGCAGCAATCGGTGTCGCCCGGTGGTAACGGGCATCCCGGGCAGTGAGCGGGATCGCGAAGTACAGGAAGAAATCGACAATTTCCTCCAGGCCCTTAACTCCTATCCTGACCGTTTTGCGCGCGAACCACACCTCAGCTTCGAACAGCACTTGTTCCGCTTGAGCGCAGCGGGCATTGCGCGGGTCGAACGCGACGTTCTGCATCGAACGCGGTAGTCCGTGGCGTGCAAATCAGCGGAGACCCTGGCGGGCACCGCGCATGGCAATCTCTGCCTCGATCAATTCGGCGGCAAGTCCCGTACGACGCAGATAAGCCTGCAATTTTTTCTTCAAGCGGCTCGCGCCGACCTGTGGCTCAACAAAAATGAGTAGGGAAGGACCCGCGCCACTCAGCGCGACGCCCACCATGCCGGGTTCGGTGACTTTGGAAAGCGCTGGAAGGAGCGGGCACAGTGCGGCGCGATACGGCTGGTGGATGCGATCGTGGAGCGCTGAGCTCAGCAGATCATGACGGCCCTGCAGGAAGGCCGACAATACCAGAAGAGAATTCTGTATGTTGGTCACGGCGTCAGCGCGGGAGTAGTGAGCGGGAAGGACCTTCCGCGCTTCTTCCGTGGAGAGGGCGCGATCGGGAACCGCAATAAGGAGCGGCCAGCGGCCCTTTGGCCGGTAGCGAGCGAACTGGGCATTGCCGTCCCCCTTGGTGCGAGCCACGACCAGTCCGCCCATCCAGCACGCGGCTGCGTTATCGGGATGGTGCTCGCGACGAGAAGCCTCCCCGACAATTCTGTTGTCGTCCCACGGCAACCTGGCAAAATGAACCGCCAGAGCAATACCGGCCAGGCGCGCTGCGGCGGAGGAGCCACACCCTTTGCCGATTGGAATCTGATTTTCGATCTGGAGTTCCAGGGGAGTCAGCGGCTTGCTTTGGGCTTGTAAGACTTCACGGTAGGTGGTCAGGATCAGGTGGTTCTTGAGTTGGCCGCAGATTTCCCGGTCGCGGCCACGAGCGTCGATGGAGAATTGTTCCGCAGGGCGGGCTTGTATCTTCAGAAAAATCGAGAATGCCAGGGCGGCGGCATCGAAGGCGGGGCCCAGGTTGGCCGAGGTAGCGGGAAGTGTGAGTTTGAAGGTTCGAGGCCGGGCGTGGGCACGAGGACTCATGTCGAAGTCAGAACCCCAGCCGGTCCTGGTTCTCTTCCAGAGCCCGGAGTACGGCGTCGGCGTCGGCATCGAGCACGACCGGCTGGCGACGGGCAGGATCGAGAACTCGCGTGCCGGACTCGTATTCTGTCCCGGCGAAAAGATCGCCGCGATGAAACTTCAGGGTGAACTCTGGATCTTTGAGCAGGTGCCCGGTCAGAAGCATTACAACCGAGTCATTTTTCCGGACGAAACCCTGGTGGACCAGCTTCTTGAGGCCCGCGAGAGTGACGGCGGAGGCAGGCTCGCAGCCAATTCCGTCGGCTCCGATTTCGGCTTTCGCCAGAGCAATTTCGATCTCGGTCACCTGTTCGACCGCTCCTCCCGTGGACTGCAACACGCGTGCGGCTTTGCGCCACGAGGCGGGGCTGCCGATGCGAATGGCGCTGGCGAGAGTTTCGGCCTGCACGGAGACAAGCTTCCGGCCGCCGGTTTCTTTCATTGTCCGAACCAGAGCATTGGCGCCCTCGGCCTGAATAATGGAAACTTTCGGTAAAGTCGAGATGAATCCCAGATCTTTCATCTCCAGCAGCGCCTTGCCGAGGGCGGAGGAGTTTCCCAGGTTTCCCCCGGGGACGATGAGATGATCCGGCGGGCGCCAATCGAGCTGCTCGAGCAGTTCGATAGCCGCGGTTTTCTGGCCTTCGATTCGGTAGGGATTGACCGAGTTCAGGAGATAGACGGGCATACGCTGTACGACTTCATTGAGCACGCGCATGCAGCCGTCAAAATCGGTCTTCAACTCACAGGTGAGCGCGCCGTAATCCAGAGCCTGCGACAGCTTGCCCCAGGCGATCTTACCCTGGGGAATCACCACCAAGCTGCGCATGCCGCCACGGGCGGCGTAGGCGGCCATGGATGCCGATGTGTTTCCGGTGGACGCGCATGCGACCCAGCGGAATCCCTCCTGCTGCGCAATTGAGGCGGCCACCGTCATGCCCGTATCTTTGAAGGAGCCGGTGGGATTCATTCCCTGATGCTTAGCCAGCAAGAATTCGATGCCGGCGATGCGCGCGCAGGATGGCATCGGGTAAAGAGGCGTGCCGCCTTCACGGAGGGTGATGATCTTGCCGGGATCGATAGCGGGGAGCAGTTCGCGGAATCTCCAGACCCCGCTCCGGTCCAACGGATCCTGCGAGGAAGAGCGACGCAGCCAGAGAGACTTGAGCTCGTCCGGGTTGGCGGGGCCGATGCCGGCGATCTCCAGCAACTCGCCACAGGCGGCGCAGCGGAAATTCTGCGGCAGGCGATCGGCGACGAGTCCACAGCCGATGCAGCGAACCTGGTGCGCGCTGGCTGCGGAGGATTTGCGGTGTTGGGCCATTGAGGCGGGGTTGGGGAGCTCTCTATTTCCGGCCACGAAGGTATTGGTCGGTCTTGTCGATCCAGTCGGCTCGGGGAGGATGAAAGACATCCAGATCGACGGTGTCTTCCAGCGCTTCCGCTTTGTGTGGCATATGGGGAGGAATGAGCAAAACTTCGCCGGAGCGAACGACGATCTCGCGGCCGTCGATCCAGAACTTCAAGGCGCCATCGAGAATGTAGGTCAGTTGCTCGTTGTGATGGCTGTGCTCGGGCACGACACAGCCTTTTTTCAGGAGAACACGCGCCAGCATAAGCTCCTGGCCGACGACGAAATGACGTTGCAGGAGCGGGTTGAGGTCTTCCAACTGAATGGAATTCCATGGGATGTGCTGCAGGCCGGCACCGGAAGTTTTCGGTGGCCTTTTCTTATTCCCGGTCACAGGCTTCCTGACGACCTTCCGTGATTTGCCAGTTTTCTTCATCTAAGTCGGCCTATCGAGCCGCAACCGGGCGCTGCCACGCCGAGGAGACGCTTTGAATGCGCTCCACCGCCTCCCGCAGCGCGGCGGTAGACGACGCAAAGGAAAAGCGGATGAAATCAACTCCAGCGTTGCCAAAGGCCGCTCCCGGGATGGCTGCAACGCCGCCCTCTTCCAGCATGATGCGGCAAATCTCTTCTGCCGTCATGCCCGTCTGCGAAATATTGACCCAGGCGTAGAAGGCGCCATCCGGAGGCGCGCAGCGGAAGCCCGGGATGCGGTTCAGATCGGCGATAAACTGGTGGCGGCGCGCACAAAACTCGGCGACCATGCGTTGCGTCCCGCCCTCGCGGTCGTGCAGGGCTTCGATGGCGCCGTACTGGCTGAATTCCGCGACGCAGGTGTAGCTGTTGACGGCCAGCATTTCAAGAGCTGGAACCAAGCGGGCAGGGGCAACGGTATAACCCAGGCGCCACCCGGTCATGGCAAAGCTCTTGGAAAGGCCGTCGATAATCAGGGTGCGCTCTTCCATCCCCGGATAACTCAACATGGAAACGTACGGGTCACCGAAGATGATGCGGGCGTAGATTTCGTCCGAGAGCACCAGCAGATCGTGCCGCACGGCAAGCTGCGCCAGGCGGCGCTGGATGTCATCGAGGTAGACGGTACCGGTGGGATTTCCGGGGGAATTGGTAATCAGGATTTTGGTGCGAGGCGTGATCTTCGCCGCGATCTCCTGCGGATCCGGCTGAAAACGATTGCGCTCGGAGAGTTCAAACGGAACCGGCACGGCGCCCAGCCCGAGGGTGATGGAAGGATAGCCGGGAAAGCCGGGATCGGGATAGAGGACCTCGTCGCCGGGATCGATGAGCGCCATCATGGCCATGAAAAGGGCGATCTTGCAGCCCGGGGCGATGACGACCTGATCGGAAGAAAGGTCAAGATGACGGGTGCGATGAAGATAAGCAGCGATCGCTTCGCGCAATGCGGGCACTCCCGCGACTGCACAGTACCGGTCTCTGCCCTCATCGAGGGCGCGCTTGAGCGCCTCGTTGACCGAAGCCACAGGATGAAAATCAGGCTGACCGAGTTCCAGGTGGATGATGGAACGGCCGGCCCGTTCAAGTTCCCGGGCGCGGGCGAAGACGGAAAGCGCGCCTTCCCCGGTCATCACCGACATGCGGGAAGCGAGAGACCGCATCCAGAATCCTCCAGGTTCACAATCCTTTGTAGCTTCCGCCGTCGACCAGCATAGTCTGTCCGGTGATGTAAGAAGCCCGCTCCGAGGCCAGCCACACGATGGCCTCCGCGACTTCGTTGGGCTGACCGATGCGTTTCAGGGCCGCTTCCGCGCCCCAGGCATCGTAGATTTCCTGTTCGCTCTTGCCGGAAGCGGCGGCGCGCACCCGGGCCAGGCCTTTCAAGCGATCGGTGGCGGTGTAACCGGGGCCGACGTTATTCACCAGTATGCCATCTTTGCCGAACTCGTTGGCCAGACTCTTCACCAGTCCGACGACGGCCGCGCGAACGGCGTTGGAGAGCACCAGATCGCTGACCGGCTGCTTGGTACTGATGGAGGTGAGGGTGATGATCCGGCCCCAGCGCCGGCGCTGCATGTGGGGAATGACCTCGCGGCAGAAATAAACCGTGCTAAGGAAATTGGCATCGACGGCTTTGCGCCATTCGTCAACGGTGGCGGCGAGAAACCCCTTGGCCGGCGGCCCACCGGCGTTGGTGACACAGACGTCAACCTGGCCGAAGCGGGCAACAACCGAGTTTACAAACTCATGCACGGCCGCGGCCTCCGTGACATCGAAGGCCTGGGTCAGGACATCCGAGCGATGTTTCGTTCTGATCTGCCCGGCCGCAGCTTCCAGAGTCTGGGCATTGCGGGCGCACATGGCGACGCGGCAGCCCTCGGCGGCAAAGGCTTCGGCGGTCGCGCGGCCAATGCCCTGGCTGGACGCGGCGACAATCGCCACCCGATTCTTAAGACCAGTTTCCATGAGCCGGAGTGGATACTATAACAGTTGTCCGCGACGGTGGCTGGCGCGAGGGAGGCCCACAGCTTGCCTCCGCCAAGTCGGGGCTGTACTCTTGAGCCAAGGATCAGGTTTCCGACCACGACGAAAAGCCGAAGGGGAGCGGTCATGAAAAAACATCAGTATCGTCCTGAAACCGAAGCTGTCCGCGGGGGCACGGATCTGGAAAAGAAGAATGCCGCGCTGGCCACGCCCATCTACCAGACCTCGACGTTTGAAGTGACGGATAACGAGCAGCAGCTTCGGGCCACGCACACCGACATGTTTTACACGCGCTACGGAAATCCTACCAACACCGTGGCGGAGGCGGCGATCGCGGAGCTGGAAGGCACAGAGGCAGCGCTGCTGTTCTCGTCGGGCATGAATGCGATCACGACGGCCGTGCTGGCGCTGGTGAAGAGCGGCGACCACATCGTCGCCCAACGCGACATTTATGGAGGGGCCACGAAGTTCCTGAGCCAGTGGGCGCCACGACTCGGAATCGAAACCACCTTCGTCGACACTACCGACTACGATCAGCATCTGGCAGCGATCCGGCCCAATACAAAATTCTTATACCTGGAGTCGCCAACCAATCCCACATTGCGCGTGGTCGACCTGGAGCGAACGGTGAAGATTGCCCGCGACCACAACCTCATCAGCATGATCGACAGTACGTTCGCCACCCCGATCAATTGCCGGCCGGCCGAATTCGGGATCGACCTGGTGATGCACTCCGGCACGAAGTACTTCGGCGGACATCATGACCTGATCTGCGGAATTCTTGCGGGAGGGAGGGATCTCATCGAGAGAGTCCACGAGACCCGCACCACGCTGGGAGGGTCGCTCGATCCTCTAGCGGGATGGCTGCTGCTGAGGGGGATCAAGACCCTGGCGGTACGAGTGGAGCGCCAGAACGAAAACGCTCTCAAGGTGGCGCGCTTTCTGGCCCAGCATGCCAAAGTTCGCCAGGTGCATTATCCATTTCTCGAAGGACACGCGCAGCGGGCGATCGCGGTGCGGCAGATGAGGGGCGGCGGAGGCATGGTCAGCTTCGAGGTGGAGGGGAGCGGCGAGGATGCACGACGGCTCTCGGAATCGCTGCGCCTGTTCTCGCTGGCTCCGAGCCTGGGCGGCGTAGACTCGCTGGTATGCCTGCCGGTATTGACATCTCATGCCATGATCTCGCCGGAGCATCGCAAGAAGATGGGCGTCACCGAGCAGTTGATCCGGCTCTCGGTAGGCATTGAGAGCGCGGACGACCTGATCATGGACCTGGAGCAGGCCTTGGCCGCGGTGACGCCGGCACGTCAGCCGGTTCACGCCGGCTAATCCCCATCCCCATCGCCCGGCAGCAAAAAGTCCTGACCCCTTGCGGGGTCAGGACGGAGGAGACTCGCCGCCTCTGCTCAGAAGATAAATTTCAATCCCAACTGAAGAATTCGCGGGTTGTGGACCGCGTTGGCGTGGAGGAAGTCAGCCGTGGTCACGCAGGAGGAGTCGCCCGCGGAATTATTTGGCCCGCCGTAGCATCCGATCGAGTTCGTGGAGCTGGGGGTGGTGGAACCGGCGGAACCCGACTCGCCGCCGAGCCAGGCGAACTCGGTGTGGTTGAAGATGTTGAATGCCTCGGCCCGGAATTCGAAATACTTGCTCTCGGTGACTTCAAAGTGCTTGAGCAGAGCCATATCGAAGTTCACGCGTCGCGGGTTGTTGAGAATGTTTCGCGGGGTATCGCCGAAGGTCAGTCCTCGCGGGGCGACGAAGGCAGAGGGATTGAACAGCATGGGGCCGAATCCAGGGACGTCAATCCGCGGATTGCCGGAGTTGGGATTGCCGGCCAGGTCGGGATAAGACGCCTCGTTGGCCACGCCATTGGCCACTCCCGCGTTGTCACCGGGGACGCTGCCGGCGCCACCGTTGGTGACGCTGAATGGAGACCCGGTTTCGATGTCGGTAATGCCGGACCATTGCCACCCTCCGAGCACCTTGTGGGTCAGCCCGGGCTTCTTGAAGACGGGAAGATCATAGACGTAACCGAGGGTAAAGACGTGCCTCTGATCAAAGTTGGAACTGGCGCGGAACGCGCTGAGGTCGTAAGCATTGGCCAGAGCGCCATCGTAGACATCGGAAGAGTCGTCGATGGAGTGACTGTAGGTGTAGGACAGGTTTAGTTGTAGCCCGCCCACACTGTGGCGGACGGCGACCTGCAGACCATTATAGATGGAGGATGCGGAAGTCTCTTTCCGGGTAATGCTGCCAATGCCGGCAAAGGGCCGGAAGGGATTGGGATCATTTCCGCAAGCGACTGCCAGGTTGTTGGCCCAGGATCCGGTCACGGTCTGGTTGTTTACGGTCGCAGTGGCGGCGCCGGTCGTGGGGTTGATGGAGACGGAGGCGCAATCGGCGTCGGAGATGATCTGACCCGGCGCATACGGGTTGAGGCTGTCGGACACCGGATGCAGCTGATTCAGTTCATACTGCCGGGCGAGATGCGTGCCTTTGCTGCCCACGTAGGACACGGTGGCCACAGTATTCCGGGCAATATTGTGCTGAACATCGAGGTGCCATTGCTGCACGTAGGGCCAGATCGCATTGTCGGGAATCGAGAGAAACGACAGCGGACTGGTGGCGCCGGTGGGCTGGGGAACAATATTGTTATAACCGGAGACGTTGTTGATGCTGACGGTCTGGGTCAGGGGATTGAACTGCTCGAGCGCACCGGCATTGGCTTCGCCCTGGTTGGTGTGCTCATAGAAAATACCGTAGCCGCCGCGAATAGCCCACCTTCCGTTGCCAAAAGGATCGAAGGCAAATCCGAGGCGGGGAGCGGGATTGAAGAGGTCTCCCTGCATGCAGCCTCGGGGAACATGAGGAGTGACGCCACAGTCGACCCAGCCGTTGTAGGGATTGCCCACCACCAGCCCGGTAGCTGGATCCACGCTGCTGGCGCCCGGGACGAAGAACTTGGGATCGAAGTTCCAAGCGTTGTGGTGCAGCTCGAAGTAGGTCCCGAACATGCTCAGGCGGAAACCCAGGTTCAGGGTCAGCCGTTTGGTGACGTGCCAATCGTCCTGGAAGTATGGCTCAAAAATCTTGTAGCGGTTGTAAGTCTTGATCGACGAGCGTTGCTGGGTGAAGGTGGAAACGTTTCCGACCAGCAGATCGGCAAAGGCGTTGCCGGTCGAGATGGACGAATCGGTGCTGAACTGCAGGAAGCCGTTGGTGGAATATCCGGGCTGGGGGACTTCATTCTTTTCCGCGGCCACGAAGTAACCGCCGAATTGCAGATTGTGGCTGCCGATGATCTTGGTGATGTTGTCACGATAGGTGTAGGTCGGATTGGAATTCAGGGGCCCGTTGTTGACATAGCCGGGATCTTCGGCAATTCCATCGAAGATTCCCCCGCCCAAGCCAATGCCCGGCACCTTACCGCCATTGTCAGGGAAGAGGCCCAGAGTCATTCCTGAAGGGCGCTGCCAGGCGCCGACCAGGCCGAGAGTGATGTGGTCGGTGGTGTAGCTGGCGACGAATTCATTCAGCAACGTGGGAGAGGCGGTCACGGTCAGCCGCGCCACCATGCTGACGCCCGGTCCCTGGAAATTGGTCTGAACGGTGGGGAAACTGGTTCCGGAAGTCCACAGCGGGGTGGGATAAATCTGAGTCCACGAATCGTGGATGTAGCGGAAAGTGCCGCGAATCCGGTCGGTGAAATTGTGGTCAATGCGGAACAACTCTTCCCGCCAGTTGGTGGGCAACGTGGGCGCGGCGGTCCAGGTGTTGCCGCCGGGAGGATTGGGGGCGGGAATCAGAGCCTCGAGAGCGGTGACCGTCGGGTCATCGGGATTGAAGGGGACCTGGTTGTTGGGAAAGGGCTGGCCGGCGTTGGGATTGGGAACGCCGTTCAACATCGAGGGCTGAACCGGACAATCCGAGGGCGAACTCTGGCAGAGATCGTTGAAGTTGCCGACGCGCTCAGCCGCGGTGGGAACAATCGTCTCGGGAAACAGGTTGGGAACACGGTCGCGACGCCACTCCTGCGACCAGAAGAAGAAGGTTTTTTGTTTATTAGTGTTGTAGACGTTGGGAATGTAGACGGGTCCGCCGAGAGTATAGCCAAAATCGTTCTTTTTGTAGGCGGGGACAGTGGTCTGGAAAAACGGAGTGGCGTTAAAGGCGTCGTTGCGGACAAACTCGTAGACGTCTCCGTGAAACTGGCTGGTGCCGGCCTTGGTCTCGATCTCCACCGTGCCTGAGGCATTTCGGCCATATTGCGCGCCGTAGTCGGAGGTGAGCACCTTGAATTCCGCGATGGCATCGATACTGGGATAAACGTTCAGCGTCACGTTGCTGCCGTTATCCATGTTGTCGCCGCCATCGATCTCCCAATTGTTGTATTCGGTGCGGCCGCCGTTAATGCTGAAAGCGACGCTGCCATTGACGCCGACCTGGGCCTCATCCTGTCCGGTCTGGTTGGTGACGCCCGGAACCAGCGTGGCAAGCTGGGTGAAGTTGCGCCCGTTCAATTCGAGCTGGGTAATCTCTTTTCCCGTAACCGTACCGGTCAATTCGGACGACTGAGTTTCGACCTGGGCAACGTTGGTACCCTCGACCGTCACTTCCTCCTTCGCCGCCCCGACCTGCAGCATGACGTCGGCGCGGGCCTTTTCCGCGACCCGAAGAATGATGCCTTTGGCCTCATATTTCTTGAATCCGGTGGCGGTGACAATCAGGTTGTAGGAACCTATCGGCAAGGCGGAAAACAGGAAGTCACCACTCGCGTTCGAGGCACCGGTCCGACTGATGCCGTGCTCCGGACTGGTCACCGTGATGGCGGCATTAGGAACGGCGGCGCCACTCTGATCGGTAACGGTGCCGGTGATCGAGGCCGTATCCTGCGCCCGGACGAACCCAGCCAGACAACATAGCAACGCGACGCTCCATAAGAACTGGAGACGGAATTTCATGGTCAACTCCTCGCGACTTCGGCTGCCCAGAACCCCACAACCCCACCCGAGAATGCCTGTTGGGCAAGGCTTTTGCGCCCCCGGCGAACCCAGCCAGCACCTCAGGAATGCTGCAAAAAAGCGCTTATTAAAACGTGTTAATAGTGCTGGAGTCAAAGGGCAGTGTCAAGCGAAAAATGCCCTGTTGCTGGCCCGAATCACAGCAGACCACGGGTCGATTCCCGCACCGCCAGTTCCGGCGCAACTTTGCGATGAACGGCAACCACTTCCCGTTTTTCCTGCACCGCGTTGATTCCGTCTACCACGATACTCACGGCCATGGCGCCCATCGCCTCCATAGGTTGGCGAACGGTAGTCAGGGCGGGCGTATACAGGCTGGACGCAGCCACGTCGTCAAAGCCCATGACCGAGCACTGATCAGGCACACGCAACCCCGCCCTGGCCAGGGCGCGAACGGCACCGAAGGCGGTCATGTCGTCGAACGCCAGCAGAGCCGTGAAGGGACGCTTTTGTTTGAGCAGATCTTCCGTCAGTTTAAACCCGGCCTCAAAACTGGACATCGGGTCGCGTGACTCGGGCAGGTCCACGATCAAGTTGGGGTCGAGATCCAGACCTTTGGCTTTGGCCAGGGCGCGAATGCCCTTCCATCGTGGCGCGCTGTCGGCCAGAGTTTTAGGACCGCGGATAAACGCAATGCGGCGATGCCCCAGGGAATAAAGATGCTCGAGAGCCGAATAGGCGCCGAGTTCGTTATCGACGATGATCGAGCTGACGGTGTCGGTCTTGAGCTCACGGCCGATCATGACGGTAGGGATGCTGCTCTTTTCGAGGTCGGCGAGAACATCAATGTCAACAAACAGCCAGTTGGCGAGGACGATGAGGGCTTCGACGCGGCGGTCGAGGAGCATCTCGAGATAGCGCTCGAAGCGGGCGCGTTCATTGTGAACGTCGGTGAGAATCGGGAGATAGGAGGATTGATAGAGCGAGTTTTCAATACCCCGCAACACCAGCGTGCAGTAGGGATCGGTCATGTCGAAGACCATGACCCCGACGGTGTGGCTGCGCTTGCTGCGAAGCGAGCGGGCGAAGAGATTGGGGCGGTAGCCGAGACGCTTAGCGGCGCGTTCAATTTTCTTTTTGGTGGCAGAGGGTATATAGCGGGCCAGAGGGGCGTCGTTCAAAACGATGGAGACGGTGGTAGAGGAGAAGCCGCTTTCCTTTGCCACGTCCCGAATCGTGACCATCGCCTTCCCTTCCGAAAGATTTCGCGGGGATTCGGCCGCTTGAATTCAGGCCGTCGCTGGCGGACACTACAGGAAGAGTGAAATCGCTGTCAAGGACATCGTTCGGTTTGCGCTGCGGATGCCTGCTTGTGGCGGCTTGCCTTGTGAACGGGACGATAAACGCGAGGGCGCAAAACGGCGGCGGAAAGATGGCGGCCGCAGCCGACCCAGAGCCGCGGCAGCTGTTCAAAGAAGGTGAGAAAGCGCTCAAGGCAGGTGATCTGGCAGGGGCCGAGCGCGCGTTTCAGGGGGTGGTGACGATCGATCCGCAGGCAGCCGGGGCTTATGCCAACCTTGGCGTCATCGCGATGCGACGCAAGCAGTGGCGGCACGCTCTACAGGCATTGCAGCATGCCGAACAGCTGGCGCCGCAAATTCCCGGGATTCGGCTGAACATCGGATTGGTTTATTACCGGCAGAACGATTTTCGCAGCGCGGTGGCTCCGTTCGAATCTGTCGTGCGGGAGGCGGACTCCTACCAGGCACGCTATCTGCTGGGACTCTGTTACTTCTTTACGGAACGCTATGCGGATGCCGCGGCCACGCTCGAGCCGCTGTGGGCGCAGGCTTCCGGCCAGTTGAATTACCTGTACGTGCTGGGAATCGCCGCCGACAAAGCAGGACGGACAGACCTGGAGCAACGCGCCCTGAGCCGCCTGGTGGAGACGGGAGAGAATTCGCCGGAGTTTCATCTTTTGATGGGCAAAGCACACCTGAACCGGGAAGAATACGATGAGGCCATCGCGGAGTTGCAGCAGGCCGCGAAAGCCGATCCCAAGCTGGCCTTCGTGCACTTCAACCTGGGCATGGCATATATGAAGAAGCAGGAATTGGAGGCCGCGCGGGCGGAATTTCTCAAGGACATTGCGATCGAACCCGAGATCGCCTACAACTACGACCAACTGGGGATGATCTACAGCCTGCAGCAGCGCGATGCGGAGGCGGAACAGGTATTTCAGAAGGCGCTGAAGCTCGATCCGCAGCTGGCCAGCTCGCATTTTCAACTGGCGAGGATTTACCAACGGGAGAACAAACTGCCCCTGGCTCTCTCGGAGATCGACGCGGCCAAGCGGCTGGCACCGGAAAGCGAGGGCGTCTACTACGTGCGCGGACAGGTTCTGCAGAAGCTGGGACGCACGCAGGAAGCAAAGGCTGAGATGCAAAAGTTTACCCGGCTGTCGAACGCCGCCCGCGAGAAGCGACATCAGGAGCTGGAAGCCGGACCGATGCCGAATCCGGAGCTTACTCGCGAGCCGCAGTAAACGATATTGACAGACTGGCGGAGCCGGCAGTCTCAGACCATTTCGTCGCAAGAAAGCCTGGAGGGCTGAAATATGAAAGCGCTCAAGATTTTCGCGATGGTCGTGGCGGTTCTGATTGTGATTGTGGTCGCGCTTCCTTTTTTCATCGACGTCAACGTATTTCGTCCGCAGATCGAGTCGCAGCTGACAGCGGCCCTGGGCCGGCAGGTGGGAATCGGCAACCTGAAGCTCTCGATTTTCAGCGGAAGCGTGTCTGCGGATAATGTCTCGATTGCCGACGATCCCAGCTTTGGGCATGACCCGTTCATCCGGGCGCGCGGGCTGAACGTAGGGGTCGAAGTGATGCCGCTAATTCTTTCCAAGTCGCTTCACGTGACGGAATTGACGCTCGATCAACCGCAGGTGTCTCTGGTGAAGTCAGAGTCGGGACGGTGGAATTTCTCAAGCCTGGGCGGGAAGGCCGATTCGCCGTCTACTCCCGGAGCGGCAACCGGCGGCCCAGCTCCGAGGGAGAGGACGGCGAGCGAGAGTCCGGCGCAGGTGTCGAATCCCGATCTGTCGGTGGCCAAGCTCACAGTAAAGGATGGAAGCGTGACCATCCGGGATGCGGTGTCGCAGAAAAGACCGCGTATCTATCAGAACGTGAATATTTCGGTAAAGGAGTTCTCCTTCATTTC
>Ga0335080_10003061_pt1 | contig 16839 bp, 14 predicted proteins | sample Lox_Sample_34_FD_206720 | JGI IMG/M metagenome (GOLD analysis project Ga0335080, IMG submission 206720) | Soil microbial communities from Loxahatchee National Wildlife Refuge, Florida, United States - Lox_Sample_3.4 | ecosystem: Environmental > Terrestrial > Soil > Wetlands | place: USA...
AAAAACTGCACCAGCAGAAAGTCCGTCTTGTCGCGGTCCGCGGTGCTGTGCGTCGGCTTGTGGAGATGGTGCATGAGCAGCGCGCGCAGATCGTCGTCGCTCGCCAGAGTGGTGGTCTGCAGAAATTGCCGCAGCTGATGGACCAGGATGCGTTCATCCAGGTCGGCCAGCCATTGGCGGGCGAGCTCGACCGATTCCCGTGGAGGCGCTTCCACGTTGGCTTCGAGGTCGGCGCAGGAAGGCAGGTCGATCACAAATTCCCGCGCCAGCGCAGCATACAAAGGATACAGCTGCCGGGCTTCACGCCACGAGGCAGCCAGTTCGCTCAGGTCATTCATATTTTACGATCCAGTTGGCAACTTCTTCGGTAAAGCGGGCGGCGACAGCGGTTTGCCGTCCGTTGTACTGCACCGCCACCACACAAGCCTCGGTATCGAGGCTGCCATCGGAGTTCTGCAGGTGCAGGCGGTCGGCGAACTCCAGCGGCAAAGTTGACGCGAACAACACTTCTCGCGGGGTGCCGAACTCGATCACCGTGCTTTCGCTCAGGGGATTGCCCTTGCCTACACACGTCAGCCGGACGGCTATGCGAACCGGGGTGGCGTTGGGGAAGAACTTGGCCAGACGGTTCGTCGAGCTCTCGCGGGCTGGAGCCACAGCGCTTGCCGGCTTCGGCACGGTTTCCTCGGTTCTGGATTGCAATCACTGATGCGGCCCGGATTCCTGAGTCTGCCGGTTAGCAATGGCTCAGGCATCCGGACTACACCGTCAGTGAAGATTGCACGGGGGCGGCCAAACGATTCAGTCGAGGACAGGCACGTAAACCGTTGATATTGAATCCGCAGGCGGAATAATGAAAAGGACGCGTCCAATTTTCAGACGGCAGGCGTCTCAAAATGACATCATCTGAGAAGCGAGCGATACTTTCCCTGGCGCTGTGGGCCGGTCTGAGGCCGCTCCGCCAGATGCTAAGGCGTGATCTTGAACACCACTCCGCAGCCGCCATCTTTCTTACCATGATCTGAGGTAACTGCCGGAGGATGCCGTACCGTACAGTCCCCCGCGGGGTCGAAAACAAGGCTAGCCAAAGGCTTCGCGATCCACAAAGCAAGCTAGTCGTGCCGGCTCCGCCTCATTGCAGCGTCTGCGCGGTCGGGGGCAATTCATGGCGGCCCCCGATGTTGTAACGCTTCAGTTTGCGGTAGAGGGTGGCACGGCTGATGCCGAGCATCTTGCCCGCCAGCACCTTATCTCCCTTCACCTGTTCGAAGACACGCTCGATGGTTGCCCGTTCAATATCTTCCAGGTCGGTCGAGGCCAGGGTTTCGGCGTCGCCGGTGCCGCCAGTTTCCGATGAGGAAGCGGAAGCAATCGACGGCGGCAGATCGCTGATGTCAATGATCTTCCCCGCGCCCAGGGCCACGGCCCGCTCGATGCAGTTTTCCAGTTCGCGAACATTGCCCGGCCAGTCCGACTGCAGCAGACACTTCATGGCGGCGTTGCTGACCTGGATCGAACTCCCCGGCACAATCCGCTCCAGAAACCAGTGCACCAGCATGGGGATATCGGAACGGCGTTCCCGTAGCGAGGGAAGATGAACCGTGACCACGTTCAGACGGAAGTATAAGTCTTTACGGAAGGTGCCGGCGCGGAACTCCGCTTCCAGATCGCGATTGGTGGCGGCGATCACGCGCACGTCGACTTTCAGCCGCTGATTGCTGCCGACCGGACGGACTTCTTTCTCCTGCAGCACGCGTAGCAGTTTGGCTTGAAGTTCGAGCGGCAACTCGCCGATCTCATCCAGGAAAATCGTGCCTCCGTTCGCTGACTGGAACAGGCCGGTCTTCGACTTCAGGGCGCCGGTAAAGGCTCCTTTTTCGTAGCCGAACAATTCACTCTCAATGAGGGTGGGAACCAGGGAACCGCAATCCACAGCGACAAACGGCCGGTTCGCATAGGAGCCGCGGAAATGAATCGCCCGGGCCACCAGTTCCTTGCCGGTACCGCTCTCCCCGGTGATCAGCACGGGCGTGCGAGTGTCCTTGAGCCGCGAGATCATGCGCAGCACATCCTGAATTTTGGCCGAGGACCCGACAATACCATGCAGGTCGGTTTCGGTATCGACCCGTTCTCGCAGGAACTGATTCTCCTCGACCAGTTGAATTTTTTCCGCCATGCGCCGCAGGAACAGGCGCAATTCCTCGAGCGGGGAGAAGGGCTTGCTGATGTAGTCGTAGGCGCCGAGTTTCATGGCCTGGACCGCAGTCTCGACCGAACCGTGGCCGGTCATGACCGCGACTTCGGTCCGGGGAAACATCTTCTTTACTTTCTCCAGAAATTCCAGGCCGGACATGTTGGGCATGACCATGTCGGTGAGAATCATGTGGGCGGGATGCTCTTCGAGCAGGGCCAGGGCGGTCTCCCCGCTATTGGCTTCCATGCAGGAATAGCCCAGTGCCTCGCCCACAGTCACGCAGAGTTTACGAACACTCTGCTCGTCATCCACCACCAGCAGACGGATACCTAAATCTTCGCTCACAATGCCTTCCCCAAAGTTTTTTCAACCACGGAAATGAACTGCTGTACTCGAAAGGGTTTTTCCACGCACGGAGCGCCCGTTCGGCGCAAAGTCGCGACTGTCTCTTCGTTAGCGATATCGCCGGTAATAAAGATGATGCGCGTGGCCAATTCCGGGCGGTTGCGGCTCAGCCAGTCGTGCACCCCCGCGCCATCGACTCCGCCGGGCGTGCGCATGTCGGACACCACGCCCATGAACTGGCTGGATTCGAGCAGGCGCAGGCCCTCGGCTCCGGACATCGTGCAAACCACAGCATAGCCGCCACGCTCGAGCGCGGCCCGGACATAGGCCATGACCGCCGGTTCGTCTTCGATCAGCAGGACCGGCAACACGGGCTTGTCGGCGGAAGGATTCATGCAGTTTCACTTTCCTCGCCGGACGCTGGGGGGACACTGATGGCGGGAAGACGAACCACGAAGCTCGCGCCTTCGCTATCCGCATTGTTGTGGCAGAGGATCTCGCCTCCGTGTCCGGTGACAATGCCGTAGCAAATGCTCAGACCCAGGCCCGTGCCTTTGCCAATTTCCTTGGTGGTAAAGAACGGGTCGAAGATGCGTTCCGGAGACGAAATTCCGTGGCCGTTATCCCGGAACACCACTTCGGCGAAATTGCCCGAGCGGCGGGTGGCGATTTCAATACGGGCGGGCCGGCCGATTTCGCGGACGGCGTCGTATGCATTGTTGAGAATGTTCAGGAACACCTGCTGCAATTGCTGGCCATCGCCGACAACTTCGGGAAGATCCGGGCTCAGATGCTCGACCACTTCCACCCCGCGGCTATGGAGATCGTAAGCGCGCAATTGCAGGGTTCGGCGCACGATCGCGTTCATCTGCACGGGACGGCGCTGCGGGGGTACCTGGCGCGCGACGCTCAGCAGATTTTGCACAATCTGCTTGGTTCGCTGCGCCTCCTGCACGATGACGCGGAGGTCCTTGCGCGCGCTTTCGGGAATTTCGGGATTCTCCATGAGCAAATCCGCGAAGCCCAGAATCGCCGTAAGAGGGTTGTTCACCTCGTGCGCCACGCCGGAAACCAGTTGACCAACGGCCGCCATCCTCTCCGCGTGCATGAGCTTGGCGTGCAGGGTGGCGGCATCGGTAATGTCGCTCATCACGACGACGATGCTGGCAACGTTGCCGTGCTCATCGCGCATCGGGCTGAGGTTGACGGAAAAGTGCCCTACGCGGCCGGCGCCAGGGACAAGCTGTAATTCGAGATTGTCAATCTGCTGGCCGGAAAGGGTGGCGGCAAAAGCTACGCTGAACGCCTGCCGGCGGCCTGCGGCTACCAGTTCCTGCAGCGGCCGCCCCAGAATCTGCCCCTGCTTGAAGCCCATGTCATACCAGCGGCGGTTGGCATAGCTGATCAGCCCGGCGGTGTCCGCCACCAGGATCAGGCTCTGGGTGTTGTTCAGGATCTTGGCGGAGAAGTCCCGCTCTCGCTGCAGTTCGGACTGGAATGCCTTCAGGCCGCTGATATCGAGCATGACACCACGGTATTGAGCAATCTGATGATGGGCATCGCGGACCGCGAAGGCGTTGATCAGCACATGCACCGCGGAGCCGTCTTTGCGGCGCAGCGTCTGCTCGTGGTTGCGGACGGCACCGTGCTCCTGCATCTGCCCCGCGAGTTCGTCATAGCCCTCAGGGGAGAAACAGACTTGGGTGCGGATTTCGGCCTGCAGCAGATCTTCGCGATTGTGATAGCCAAGCATGCGTACCAGAGCGTCGTTCACCTCGACGAAACGGCCATCGGCAGTCGAGAAAAACACCCCTTCCTGAATGTTGTCGAATAACTCGCGATACCTGCGTTCGGCTTCGCGGCGGTCGGTGATGTCCTTGAGAACATGCACCGTCTGCAGGCCCTCGCTGTTGGCCCCGTGGACCCGCGAGGTCGAGACCAGGTAAGTACGGTCGAGGACGGTGGCCACGTGTTCGTCCTTCAGCTCGCCGCCATCGGCGCGGCAGAAGGGACAGGCGCGGAGGGACGCTTCCTCGCCCGCGGCCAGGAGCGCGCCCATGTTGACGCCGATCAGTTCGTGGGGTTGTACTCCGATGAAGTCCGCGAGGGAACGGTTGACGCGCAACACGCTGTCGGAAGAGTCGTGGGCGACGATAAAATCGCTGATGGCGTCAAAGATTTCGATCCAATGCCGGTTGGCCTGCTCCATGCGGGTGAACAGGCGGGCATTTTCCAGGGCCACCGAGGCATGCGCGGCAATTGCCTGCAGGAGTTGCTGGTCGGCCTGGCCCAGCGGCACGCCCCTGTTGGCCAGAGCCAGCACCCCCACGAATTCGCCCGACACTCCAAACATCCGGATCAAGTGGCAGTCACGCCAGTCCAGGTCGGAGGTCAACTCCGGCCCCAGCAACTCGTTCGCAGTGCCCGACACAATGGCCTGGGAATGCTTTGCGAGCGTTGCCGTGAAGGCACGGTCGAGACGCCGCCGCAGGTCACTCTTCGCCTGGGAGGGGTCTGCGACCTGCAGGGCAATGGTTTGCACAGTGGAATCTTGCTGGATGGCGAGGGCCGCAGCAGACGCGCCCATCAGATCCGCGGCCCGGGAGACAAAACTCTTTGCCAGGGCCGGAAGTCGGAGCTGGGAGTTCAGTTCGAGCGCCAGCCCCATTAGAGCCTCGGCCCGCTGTCGATGCTGCTCGGAAAGATGCAGATTACGAGCCGCCTCGAGCGCCACGGCCGCGTGCGAAGCCAGGGCACGGGCGGAATGGATATCCTCCGGCGTTATGCCGCTGGCGTCTAGACGATCGAGCACGCCGAACATCCCCACCACTTGCCCGTCGGAGCCTACCAACGGAACCGCCAGCAGTTGCCGCACGTTGAACTGAGAGATCACTTCGAGGTTCGCGCCCGGCACCTGCGCCGGATTGTTCGCCCAGAACACTTCTTTGTTCATCAGGGCGCGGCTGGAGACGCCTTCCGGGAAAAGAAAATCGACGGGGCCTGCCGTGCCATTCTCCGAGCCCCATCGCACATGGAAGCGGCCCTCTTCGCGCAGGGCGACAAAAGCTCGTCCGAAACCGAGGAAGTCGGCGGCGCGCAAGGCGAACTGCTGCAACAACTGATCGAGGTTCCCGCTCGAGCTCAGCTCGGAGAGAATGTCGAGAAGCTTATGCAGCTCCCCTGCCTGCGCGCGCGCGGTGCCGTAAAGCTCCGCATTGGCGATGGCGACCGCGCCAAATCCAGCCACGGCCGACAACAGCGACTTTTCTTCTGCGCTGAATGCGCCTGCTTCCCGCGGATAAACGAGGATCGCGCCCTCGGCGCGCGAGGTTCTCAAAGGCGCAGCCAGCAGCCCGCCGCCCGGGACCAGATCGCCGGGAGCGTGACTTGCGAAATCGACGGCCACGGTGATGGGTTCGCCCGCCGCCAGGGCCCGGCCGGCGATGTCGGCGGCAAACTGCAGCTCTTTGCGATCAAAGCGGCTGCGTACCGAAGTGGCCAGTTCCGGTGATTCCGCCGAAATTGCCTGCAGGCCGATCGTGGATCCCTGGCGAAGAAGAAGAATGACCAGCCGCGTGCGCAACAGCGCGCGTAAGTGGCTGGCGACGGCCTCGGATACAGCCGAGGCGTCGGGCACGGCGTGCACCGCCTGGGCCACCTCCACCAGCACTTCGGCCCGGCGGTGCTGCTCGCGCGTGACTTGATTCAAACGGCTGGCTTCGAGCAGGCTGCCCAGCTGCCCCGCCAGGATGGTGGCTTTAGCGGCGGCATCTTCGTGGAAGAATCCACTCTGAGATGAGTGCAGAAAAACGGCGGCTCCCATGACCTCGTTGGCCACCACCAACGGGGCGGACATCAGCGACTTCGCGCCGAATTCAGCTGCCATCGGATAACGCTCTGGATCCGGATCGTTGTTGTAGGTGGTCCGCCGCTGGCGGACAGCATCCATCGCCACCGCGCTCTGGTCCGCCTTCATACGCCGGCCACGGAAACGTTCCGCCAGCAAACCATCCGCTTCGGCTCCCAGAAGCTCATCGGCCGAGACGAAGCGCCAGAAGTACACCCCATCGACGCGAAAGAATTCGCGCGTCGTGCGGCAAAAGAGCTGGATGAGGTCCGCTTCCGCCGTACCCCGGGCGGCGGCCTCGGAGAAACGCAGCAGCAACCTCTGAAAGCGGTCGTCAGTACGCGGGAGGGGCCTGTCCAGCACCGTCGAGTTTCCCACGCGCATGGGTCAGAAGGGCGCCTCTGCCGCCAACTAACTAATTGAATATACAGGCAAAATAGCTTGCCATCTCAATTTGAGTCAAGGGAATAACGGGATCACGTACCAAAGGGGGAACTTGGCGGTCCGCAGCCACCGACGCCATCTCAGACTGAGAGCGAGCGGCTGGGCTGAGACCATCGAACCGCCGCTTCGAACCATGCAAGAGTGCCTCCCGCGCTGACCTAAGTCACTGATCCAACGTTACTTGTAAACAAAGTTACCTAGGTTTAGACACGGAAGAGAGGCTGGCAGGGGCATTGCACTTTCCTCAAGCCCTGTTTCTGTCTCAGGAGGAGTCTGTGCGCGCGCATGGAAGACGACGGTGGTTGATCTGCGGTCTCCTGGGGTTTGCGATGGCGGGAGTAACCCTTCCCCGATCAGCCGCAGCGCAGGATGACCCGGGCCGCAAGGTACGGAACCGGGTTTCGCCCGAATATCCGGCCTTGGCACGGCGCATGAACATTCACGGCACGGTCAAGCTCGGACTCGTGGTAACTGCCAACGGAACCCTTAAAGAGACACGCGTGATCGGCGGGAACCCCATCCTGGTAAACGCGGCTATGGACGCGGTGAAGAAGTGGAAGTTCGAACCCGCGGACAGTGAGAGCTCGGAAACGGTGGAATTCAAGTTTCAGGAAAAGCAGTGAAAGCTTTGCGGCGCCGAAGGCCAGGAGCGGGCAGAGCGGAGGAATGGCAATGACGATTGGCAAGAAACTGTACATGAATTTTGGAGCCGTCCTCGCGATGGTGGTGGTGCTGTTCCTGGTCAACCTGGTCGCCGTGCAGCGCGAACACAGCGCCAAAGCTTCGGCCTCGCAGGCGCTGGAGATGGCCGAAACCACCGACAAGATCACCTTCCAGATGATGGAGAACCGGCTTTCCCTCAGTAACTACCTCTTGAGCGGAGACACCCGGGAAGTAGACCGGCTGAACGAAGGTATGCATCTGCTGGCCGACAAGCTCCGCGCCAGCCAGGCCCGGGCGAACTCCGACCAACAGCGCGCGGCGCTGGAGAAGGTGGAACGGAACGAGCAGGTCTGGGGAAGCGATTTTGCCGCGCCGCTGATCGAAAAGCGCAAAGAAGTCGACGCCGGCAATGCCACGGTCGCCGAGCTGCAGATTTTCTACCTGCAAAAAGATGCGGGCTCGTGGGTAAGGAACTCCACCCAGTACCTGGAAGTCGCAGACCAGGAAAATAAGAAGATCCTCGAAGAGCGGCGCAAGTCGGACGAGACCGCGGCTACGGCCACGATTGCCGTGGCACTCATCAGCACGCTCCTGGCCCTGGCTCTGGGCATCGCCATCGCCTACTCGACTGCCGGATCCATCACCGAACCCCTGGAGAACCTGATGCAGGTGGCGCGGCAGATCGGCGATGCCGGCGACCTGGAACACGAAATTGATATCCACCGCGAGGACGAAATCGGCGAACTGTCGCGCACCTTCGCCAACATGGTGACCTATCTGAAAGAGATGGCCGCCCTATCGGAGGCCATTGCCGGAGGCAACCTGAATGTCGAGGTACAGCCCCGATCGAGCAATGACACCCTGGGCAACGCCTTCGCCCGCATGGTCGAGGGGCTGCGCAACTTGGTGCGCAGCGTGCGCGATGCCGCTTCTCAGGTCGCCAGCGCCTCGAATCAGGTGGCGGGCGCCTCCGACGAGTCGGCCAAGATCAGCCTGCAGACCTCATCCGCGATCGACGAGGTTACCAGCACCATGCACGAGATGAGCGTGAACGTGCAAAACATGGTGAAAAGCACGCAGGTGCAGGCCTCGAGCGTGAGCGAAACTTCGGCCTCGATCGATCAGATGGTGGCTTCGATCCAGCGCGTGGCCGACACCGCCAAAGTCCTGCTCGATATCTCCAACCGTTCGCGGGAAGAAGTGCACAGCGGCATTTCCACCATGGAGAAGGCGACCGATGGATTGAACCGAATCAATACCACCATCGGCTCGTCGGGAGAGATCATCGGCGTTCTGGGACAGCGGGCGGACGATATCGGCAAGATCATCGAAGTCATCGACGATCTCGCCGAGCAAACCAACCTGCTGGCGCTGAACGCGGCCATCGAGGCGGCGCGGGCCGGCGAACACGGCCTGGGCTTCGCGGTGGTGGCGGACGAAGTACGCAAGCTGGCGGAGAAATCGGCGCAGTCCACCAAGGAAATTTCCGACCTGATCCAGAGCATCCAGAAAGAAGCGCGCAAAGCCGTCGACAACATGGAGCAGAGCACCGGAATCGTGAACGAGGGTCTCGGTCTGGGCCAGGAACTGAGCAATGCCTTGCGCAAGATTTCCAATGTAGTCACCGAAGTCTACAAGTTCGCGCAGGAGATCGGAGCCGCGACCAACGAGCAGTCGCATGGCTCTTCGCAGATTGCGCGGGCAACCACGCGTTTGAACGAGATCACTCACGAGATCAACTCCGCGGTCGAGGAACAGGCCTCCGGAGCTCATGCCGTGGTCAAGGCCATGGAGCGCATGCGCGAACTGGTGCAGCAGACGACGTCGGGCTCGACCGAACTGGCGGCCTCGGCGGAGCAGATGTCGAAGATGTCCCGCGACCTGCTGGATTCCATGGACCGCTTTGCGCTGGAGCAAATGGAACGGCTGAGCGGGCGGCGCGACGAAAAGAGCGGCATGAAAGGTCGAGCGGCGACGGCCCGGGCCTGAGGCTTCCTGGAGATGACTCGCGATCTGCATATCGTCGGCTTCAAGGTTGGGCGCGAGACCTTCGGGGTGCCCATCACTTCCCTGCATGAGATCGTGCGCGTGCCGGAAATCACGGCCGTTCCGGACGCGCCCGAATATGTAGAAGGAGTCATCAACCTGCGGGGCAAGATCGTCTCCGTGCTCGATCTGCGCAAGCGGCTGGGCGAGACCCAGGTGGTCGCCAGCCGGCGCAACCGGATTCTGGTGGTGGAGCACAAGGGAAGGCTCTCCGGGCTGATCGTAGATTCCGCCTCGGAGGTCTTGAAAATTCCGGCGGCTGACGTCGAGCCCTCGCCCACGGACTATCTCGAAGGCGGCCTGAACTGCGTTACCGGGCTCGGGAAGTACCAGGGCCGCCTGATCGTTCTTCTGGATATGAGCCGGCTGCTCGAGTTCAGCGGCCTGCGCCAGGCGAGCAGCGGCAAACCGCCGGCACCCGGCGGCGAAGCAAAGAAAGCAGGCGCCGGGAAGTAAACCGGCGCGGGGAAAAGGAACTATGGCCACGGCAGGCCTGCAACTGCAACTGAGCGAGGCGGAACTGAAGCTGCTTCAGGCCCTCGTCTATCAGGAATGCGGCATGCACTTCGACTCGCGGCGCACTCACTTCCTGCAGGATCGCCTGCAGCGGCGGCTGCGCGAGTGTCACCTCGATTCCTTTTACAGCTACTACCGGCTGCTGATCAGTAAAGAAGGCAAACAGGAGCTCGCGAGGCTGCTGGAAAACCTCACCGTGAACGAGACCAGCTTCTTTCGCAACAAAGCCCAGCTCGATCTCTTCCATAAACACGTGCTGGATGATTTGCTGCGGCACAAGCAGCAGGAACGCGATTTCTCGCTGCGCATGTGGAGCGCGGGCTGCTCCACCGGGCAGGAGCCTTACACCATCGCCATGCTCGTGGCGGACGCGCTTTCCTATCACTGCCTGCGCAACCCCTCGGGATATGAGCCCGGTTTCCCCAAGCCCCTGATCCCCGCTCCCTGGAAGGTCGAGATTCTGGCCAGCGATATCAGTTACTCGGTGTTGCGCGCGGGACAGGATGGGCTCTACACCGAAGCCCAGATGGCTTCGGTCGACTACAGCTACCGGCTGCGGCACTTCGACAAAGTGGGCGAGCACTACGCGGTGAAGAAGGCGCTGAAAGAACTGGTGCATTTCGACTTTCACAACCTGAAGACCGAGTATCTGCCGCAGCGCAACGACGTCATTTTCTGCCGCAACGTGATGATGTACTTCGACGAAGCCGAGCAAAGGCGGCTGCTGGAGAAATTTGCCCGTTGTCTGAATCCCGAGGGATACCTGTTCGTTGGTCATGCAGAAAGCCTGCTGGGCCTGAGCGACCGCTTCACCATGATCTATCGCGATACGGGAACCGCATACCAGCGGATTGAGGAGGCGTCGTGAGCCGTATCCCCGACGAGCGGGCCGCCGAATTGCGGGAGCTGTTCCTGGAGACCGCCCAGGAACTGCTGCAGTCCCTGAATGACGAGGCTCTGAAGCTGGAAAAGCAACCCGGTGACCCCGAGTCCCAGCGCACCATTCGCCGCATTGTGCATACCCTGAAGGGCGATGCCGCAGCGGCGGGTTGCCGCGAGCTCAGCGAACTCGCGCATGAATTCGAAGACGCCCTGAGCGTGGAAGGCTCCGCCGCCCACGCGTCGCTGGCGGAAATCGCCTTTGCCACCGCCGACACGTTCGCCGCCATGCTGGAGGCTTACGGCAAGCAGGAGAAACCTCCCGCCGCGGATGACCTGCGCAAGGGGATCCGTAAACTCGCGCTTGCCCCCAAAACCAGGAAACCGCGAGCCGGGAGATCCGGCAGCCGCGCGCCGGCCGTCTGGACCGAATATGAGAAATTGGCCATCCAGGATGCAGCCCTGCGAGGCCGGCGGGTTTACGAGATCAGAACTGAAATCGACCCCGCCTGTGGCATGCCCATCGCCGCCCGGCAACTCCTGCTGAAGGCGTTAGGAGATGCGGGCGAAGTGCTGGGTTCGAGGCCGGAGGCTGGGTCCACGGAGAGCACACGCCAGTTCCGGCTGTTGCTGGCGAGCGAGCGCACAACCGATTTTCTGATGGCGAAATGCCGCATCCCGACCATCATCGCCCGCGCCGACATCAGGACGATCCAATCTCCCGCCCAAGCCAGGCCGCAAAGAACTCCAGCCGAAACTGCGAGTGCGCCTGCGCCGGCCAAGCGGGAAGAGAGAACCATGGAAGCGGCCTCGCCAGCTCCACCAGCGGAGCCTGCAGCCGAAGATGCGCCACCGTCGCAGGAGAACGAGGGCCCGGTGAAGTCCCACGCGGAAAATACCCTGCGCGTGGACGCGGAGCGCATCGACAACCTGCTGAACCTGGTGGGGGAGCTGATTATCGGAAAATCCATGATGCAGCAGGTCGTCCAGGACTATTCCCGGCGTAATCCCAAGGATGCGCTGCGGGGCAGATTCGCGGACGCGATGGCCTTTCAGGCGCGAGTGCTGAATGACCTGCAACGCTCGGTGATGAAGGTGAGGATGGTGCCGGTGGAGCAACTCTTCCGGCGATTCCCGCGTCTGGTGCGCGACGTCAGCCGCCAGTGCGGCAAGCAGGTCGCACTGGCTCTCAGCGGCCAGGAGACCGATCTCGACAAGAGCCTGCTGGATGCCATCGCAGAGCCTTTGACTCATCTGGTGCGCAACGCCATCTCCCATGGGATCGAAACTGCGCCGGAGAGAGCTCGCGCGGGGAAAGCGGAGTCGGGAACCATCCGGCTCAAGGCCTTCCACCAGGGCAATCAGGTGATTGTGGAAGTCAACGACGACGGGCGAGGCATTGAAGCCGAGAAAGTGAGGCGGCGGGCGGTCGAGCGTGGCCTGCTGAACCCCGAAGAAGCCCGTCACATGAGCGAGAGCGGAGCTCTGCAACTGATTTTTGCGCCGGGATTCAGCACTGCCGACGAAATCACGGAGGTCTCGGGGCGGGGCGTCGGCCTTGACATCGTGCAAACGGTGCTGCAGCGCCTGAAGGGCAAAGTTGAAGTCGAAACCCATCCCGGCCGGGGAACGTCATTCCGTCTGCAGCTCCCGTTAACCGTCGCCATCATCAAGGCGCTGCTGTTCCGGGTCGAGCAGCGTCTCTACGCGGTGGCGCTCAACGCCGTGGCCGAGATCGCCCGCACCAACGAATCGAAGCTGCACCGCGTGGGCAATCGCGAAGTGCTGCAACTGCGCGACTATGTACTGCCCGCGATTCGCCTGGGCAAGCCCGCGGAACAACGCGAGTCGGGAAAGACTTTCATTCTGGTGATCGCTTACGGCGAACGAAAATTCGGCTTGATGGTGGATTCGCTGGAGGGCGAGGAAGAGCTGGTGATCAAAGCGCTGGACGACCAGACCATCGAAACCGACATGGTAAGCGGCGCCTCCATCCTGGGAGATGGCCGGGTGGTGCTGATCCTGAATCTGTCCGCGGTGATTGAACGCTTCGTCAAGTCAAGGCCGAACCTCGACGGGCCACTTCACGGACTGCTGCTCTCGCCTCCCGGGCGGATGGCAGCGACAAAGTCGGCGGCTGGAGGGCAGTCATGACATCTCCAGTACGCGTTCTCGTGGTCGACGATTCGGCTCTGATGCGCAAGCTGATCCCGCAGATTCTGGCGACCGACAGCTCGATTCAGGTGGTCGGCACGGCCATGGATGGTAACTTCGGACTCAAGAAGATAGAGGAACTCCGGCCGCAGGTGATTACGCTCGACCTGGAGATGCCCGGCATGGGCGGGCTGGACATGTTGAAGGAGATCATGCGCCGGCATCGTTTGCCGGTTATTGTGGTCAGTTCCCACAGCACCGAGGGAGCGTCGATCACGCTCAAGGCTCTCTCCATCGGGGCGTTCGATTTCGTCGCCAAACCCAGCGACGTATCCGCCCGCATGCCGGAGATCGGGCACGAACTGATTGCCAAGATCAAGGCCGCGGCCCAGAGCCGGAGCATGCCCATCAAACCGGCTTTTCCGTCAAGCGTGGCCCCGGCGAACAAGCTCGCGCCCGACGCCAGCAAGCGGCCCAGCCGGATCGTGGCCATCGGAGTCTCGACTGGAGGCCCACAGGCTCTGCAATACGTGTTGCCGCAATTGCCCAAGGATTTTCCGGGAAGCATTCTGATTGTGCAACACATGCCCGACGGCTTTACCGAGATGTTTTCCCGGCGGCTGGACGAAATCTGCGCCATCGCCGTGCGCGAAGCCCAGTCCGGGGATCTCATGCTGGCCGGCCGGGCCCTGATCTGTCCCGGGAACCGCCACCTCAAGGTCCGGCGGCTTCCCTTGGGAGATGTGGTCGTGCTCAGCGATGAGCCGCGAGTCAATGGCCATCGTCCCTCCGTCGATGTCCTGTTCAAGAGCGTGGCCGAGGAGTTCGGGGACCAGAGCGTGGCGGTGATCATGACCGGCATGGGGGAAGACGGAGCCCAAGGATTGGGGTTGGTCAAAGCGGCGGGAGGAATGACCATCGCGCAAAACGAGGAGTCCTGCGTGGTTTACGGCATGCCCAAAGCCGCCATCGAGCGCGGACACGCAGTACGCGTGGTGGCGCTCGACGCGCTCGCCAATACCTTGCTGGCGCAGTGCATGCAGGATCGCAGAGCTGGAGTTTCCTCAGAACCCGATTCCGGCGGACGAGGCGCCGGAGCCGGGCGCAGTTGATTTTAGTCCGGCAGGCGAGAAAATTTGGCCGGAAAGTTTACGCAGGAGGTTGTTTATGGAGCAGTTTACACCCGTGAAGCGTGCCAAGGACGGCCAACCCGTCCGCTACCTGGTAGTGGACGATTCCGTCTTTGCGCGCAAGAACCTGGCCCGCATGATCGAGACCTTCGGAGGGCAGCTTGCCGGCGAAGCCGGAGACGGCATGACCGCCATCACCGAATACGAGCGCACCACGCCCGATATCGTACTCATGGATATCACCATGCCGCAGATGGAGGGAATTGAGGCTGCCGAAAAAATCGTCCAGCAGCACCCCGAGGCGCGCATCGTGATGGTCTCCTCTGTCGGCTATCAGGAAAACATTGTGGCCGCTCTGCAGCGGGGCGCCCGGCACTTCGTGCAGAAGCCGGTAAAACCCGAGGTGCTCTACGAAGTCATTAAGTACGTGATGGGCGAGGATGGAACCGTGGCCACGGCCGCGGGCTCGGGAGCCTGAAATGAAAATGGAGTTGATCCAGCCTTTCATCAATGCGGCGGACGCCGTGCTGGCACAGGGCTTGCAATGCCCCATGTCCATCGGGAACCTCAGCATGGAAGAAGAGGCCTATCGGCGCAAAGGCGTCGCCGCGCTGGTCTGGGTGTCGGGCGATATCGAGGGACGTATCGTCTTCGATCTCGATCCCGAAACCGCGGTGCGCGTGGCCAGCCGTTTCGCCGGTGCCGAGCTTCCCGAGTCCGACTCGCTGGTGCGCGAAACCGTCTGCGAACTCGCTAACCAGATCATCGGCAACGCCGTCACCACCCTCAACGACCAGGGATTTCACTTCCGCGTTCACCCGCCGGTGCTCCACACCTCGGATCACGGGCCCAAGTCTAGCGAAGATACGGAAGCACTCGTCATCTGCTTCGAAACCTGCAGCGGAAACGTGTACATGAACATTGCCATGCGCCATAGCCTGTCCCAGAACCCCGCGCAGGCCGCCGCCGGAGGACGTTGAGCGCCTCCCCCGGCGCTTTAACCACCTTCGGTCAGGAATCAAAGTCTTCCCTACGGTCCAGCCAGCACAAACACCGGATTCTGCGGAGGCGGAGCGCCGCCGTTTTCGGGAGGGGGTTGGGCGCTCACCGGCGCGGCCAGATTCAACAGCAGCGTATCGTTCGAGGTCTGAATAATCGCCGTATTCCCGGCATCGCAATTCCCCACATAGACCCTGGAACTGTCGGCCGCCGCGGCCGTATATAGCTCGAACGGCGTTGACGCGCACGTCTGTTTCACCGAGGTCAGCGCGATCCGCTTCTTGAGGCTTCCATCCGCCGCGTTGAAAACAAGAAGACGCGATGTCGCCACGCCGCCGCTCACCGAAATGCCGGAGACGTAGAATCGGCTGCCGTCCGGCAGCACGGCCAGCGACAGCGGATGAGAGACAGGGGCGGGCGCCACCAGAGCGCTGAGGGCGTCCGTGGAAGCGTCCAGAATCTCTACCCTGTTGGAAACCGGATTGGAAACATACAACCGGTCGCTCTTTGGATCGTAAAGCATGAAGTTGGCGCCCGCGCCCACCGAAACCCGGCCCACGACGACATCGCCGTAGGTGTCAACCGCGGTGACCGTGCCCTCGCCGGCATCCAGCACATAGACCCGGGCGCTGTCCGAGCGGGCCGTAACTGCCACGGGAGAAAGCCAAACCGCGTCGCCGCCGGATGCTTCCCTGATCGGCGGATTCACCAGCAGATCGATGGGGTCAATGCTGGTTACAGAACCGTTGCCCGCGCCGTTGCCGGCATTAGCCACGTACAGCCTCTGCGCATTTGGGGTCTCTGCCATTCCCGCGGGGCTGATTCCCACCGGGATGGTGGTGGTGACTACCGCGTTCGCGGTGGAGATCACGGACACGGTTCCTCCGCCTCCCTTGGCTACGTGCAGTGCGGCATTCTCCGTGCCGTCACCCAGACTGGCCACGTAAACTGAGGCGCTCTCGGTTGTGGCAAGGAAGACGGGGTTCATGCATGGAATCGGACTGCACGCAGCCGAGGACGGCAGCGTGATGGTCTTGACCGGCGTGGCCAGGGTCAGGAAAAATTCCGACACCGTGTCATCCAGGCTGTCGGCCACGTAGGCGACACTCTGCGCCGGCAGCAATACAGCGTGAACCGGCATCAGCCCCAGGGCGGACTGTGAAACCGCGCTGTCACCTGAGACATCGATGGTGGTGCTCGAACCGGGATTATTCGCCCCGTTCCCGTTAATCACCAGAATGGAGTGGGAAAATGCCGGATTGGGCGGATTGGGAATGACCGGAGTCGCAACCGGGCGGTAGGTTTCCCCGCAACTGGTCAGGATGAACAGGAACAAGGCCAAGGCGGCGACCCGAAGGCGCACAGAGGTCATGGGTAAACCAGCCCGGAAATGCAGTTTTGCATAGGCGATCTCGCAAGGGCTCTATTTTAGCCGTAGATGCGGCGGAAGCCCAAGCCGGTGTATCTCACTGCGGGATCACCTTGCTCTTCATGACAAAAAAACGCGGGGCGGAGAGCAAGCTCCCGCCCCGCAGCCCGTCCCCACGGAGAAAATCTACGGATTGCAGACGCCGCCGTCACCAGGCTTGGTGCACAGCGGGCCGAGGTTGGTGTCGGCATCC
>Ga0335080_10003062_pt1 | contig 16839 bp, 13 predicted proteins | sample Lox_Sample_34_FD_206720 | JGI IMG/M metagenome (GOLD analysis project Ga0335080, IMG submission 206720) | Soil microbial communities from Loxahatchee National Wildlife Refuge, Florida, United States - Lox_Sample_3.4 | ecosystem: Environmental > Terrestrial > Soil > Wetlands | place: USA...
CCCATTGTTCGCCAACAAAACGCGACATCAGGAACACTTCATCGCGGCCATCGACGCTCATGTACTGCAGCAGTCCGCCGGGATTGGGCGCACCGAAGTGCGCGGTGATCACGCGCGTCGGCCCCTCGTAGAGGGTCACCGATACGCGCGGGTGGTCGAGTCCGAACGCCGTCCGCTCCGCGCTCTTCAGCTCCTCGACGCTCATCTCGCGCGTCGGGCCCGAGGTATTCATGAATTGGACCGCCATGCTGATGCTCCGCGCTGCAGTCCCGTCCAGTGCGGCGCCGGTCTCACGTCGGCTCCAGGTCCTTTCTGCGCTGCGGTTCAAGGTGTATCGATTGCCTCCAAACTCGATCTCCGCCTTGGTGATGCGCTCCGGCGCGCGCCGCATCACGCCCTTGGCCTCGAACTTGATGAGCTGCCTCGACTCCGGCAGCGAGCCGGTGATCAGCATCGCGACGATGAAGAGGCCCGCCCCGGCGCCGGCCGCTGCAGGCCACCAATGCTTGAGCCGCGAGGTCAGCGATGTCGCCACCACATCACGACTCCAAGCACGATCGTGGCGCCCGGCAACAGCACTTCGATGATCAGGAAGATCCACAGTGTCTGTGGCTGTGTAAGCAGAATCATCGACGGTACCGGGATGCGCGAGGCGATGGTGGGGGAGCGCTCCTCGCGGACCAGCCAACGTACCATGGCCAGTGCGAGGTCGCTGTTCGCCATATAGGGCAGGAACGAGTTGCTGGCAAAGTCGCCGTCGCCGATCACGATCGCGCGAAATGCTTCGCTCCCGGGGCTGGCGTTGGGCAGGCGCCCGGCTGACGCAACCGCCAGGACGCGGGCCCCAGGCTTGACCGGCGTTCCCTGACCGGCCCCGGCACGCGGCCCCCCCGGGACCTGCCGTGCCTCGACCGGCCTGACGTCCTTCGTATAGCTGTCCCGGCTGCTTTCGAACAGCGGAGCTGTCTTGACTCCTGCAACTGGTGGAATCAAATCCAAAGGTCGGACACCGGGATAGAACGTCATGGATACGTTTCGGGTGATCGGGCTGCTGTCGTAACCGGTCACGGCCACCATTTCAGGGTCGCTGGAGTAGTGGCTCAGCGGGTCGATGACCACTTTCTGCTCCGGCCGCACGCCGATTTCCTCGAGCAGCCGCGCAAGATGTGGCTCCAGTACGAAGCCGAGATCGAACATGAACAGCACCGACCCGCCGCGCGTGAGGTAACTCTCGAGCGCGGCGCTTTCCGCGGGGAGAAAGGTGGTTCGCGGATTGGCGTTGATCACAAGGGCGCAGTCCGCGGGCACGGAGTTCATCGTTGCGAGGATCACTTTGCGCACATCGTAGCCGAGCGCCTCGAGGGAGCGACGCAGACGTCCGATGCCGTGCCCCGGCATTTTGACGACCGCGGAGTCGCTATCCCCGTGGGAATGGCCCTGCATGCCTTCGAGATGGGTGTGGAACTCGAAGTTGTCCATCGGAAACTCGTTATGGCCCTCGAGAAAGCAGACATTGATCACACGTTCGCGCAGCACCCGCAGGATGCCGATGGCGATGTCATTCTCGTCTGTGCTCTGAACCAGCACGCGCCGCCCTTCGGTCTCGAGCACGGCTGCGTTGTACAGCTTCACACCGAAGTTTTCTGCCAGCGTCGGCTGCTTGTCCGGATCGACCGCGCGGACGTGCAGATGCGCGTTCCGATGCGCCATGACCTCCAGTACGTCCTTGGTCCGCCGGCCGCTCGGATCTTGTCCCTGATAGAAGTAGGTGAGATCGACGTCGCGCTGCAGCGTATCCACGACCTTCATCGCCTGTTCCGATGGCGTGAACACCTTCTCGCGCGTCAAGTCAAGGTAAGCGCTGTGCAGTACCAGGGCCGCGTTTGCCACCGCTACCAGGACGATGGCCCCGACAACTACGCTGCAGTTGTAGAGAAACGCCCTGCCCCTGGTGAGCTTGGTTTGCAGCGGCAGCTGAATGGCGAGCGCGAAAAGCGCCGCAACAGCTACCAGCCAGCCGGCGAACCACAACAGGTTAGGGACGTCCAGCGTGTGTTCCACGGGTCAGCGGCGCGCGAGCGCGCGCACCGTCAAGAACAGGCCGAGGAGCGTGACGCTGAAGAAAAAGCCGAAATTGGAGGTGTACATCGCTCCCGTGGCGAGAGGTGTGAAATGCGCGAGGAGCGACGCGCCGACCAGGAAATTGCCGAAGGGGTCGGGCAGCAGCGCAGCCACGGAATCCAGCATCCACAAAAGCGAAAACAACCCCAGAGACACCACGGCGGCCACGATCTGATTCGCCGTCAGCGCGGAGATCATCAGGCCGAGTGCGGTCAACGCGGACCCGAGCAGTATGAGACCGAGATATCCGCTGTAGATCGGCCCCAGGTCGGGGTTGCCATAGATGGCAAGCACCACGGCGTAGCATGCCGTGAGGGCGACCATCACCAGCACCACGGCCATACTGGCTCCGAACTTCGCCAGCACGATGGTGAATTCCTGCACCGGTGCGGTCAACAGCAACTCGAGCGTGCCGGTTTTGCGTTCCTCCGAGAACTGGCGCATCGTGATGATCGGAATCATGAGCAGCAACAGCACGGATGCCTGAAAGAAGATGTGCACGAGCGTGGCCATCTTGGTGATGAACAAGCTCGCGGTGAAGGTATAGCCAACGAGCAGCAGGTACACCGCGATCACGACGTAAGCGATGGGTGAGGAGAACAGCGCCTTGGTCTCCTTGACGAGCAGCGTCGCGAACGCGTTCATCGCTGCTGTTCCTGCGCGGTGAGCCTGAGGAACAGGTCCTCGAGGTCGGAGGCGGCGGTCGTGATCTCGCGCATACCGAACCCTGCCCGCGTGACGGCTTGAGAGATCTGCTCCCCCACGACGGGTTCCGAGACGCTTACGCGCCAGGTCTCCAGCGTGTCCGATTGAGCCTCGAGCCTGGCATCCAAGACACCGGCAACAGCCTTGAGACAAGCCTGCACAGCGCTGCCAGCCTCGGCACGGATCTGGACGCGAAGCTCGCTGCCGCGATCGCCCCTCGCCAGGGTGTGCACGGTCAGCAGTCGGCCGTTCAACAGGATCGCCGCCCGGTGCGCGACGCGCTCGATCTCAGCCAGGACGTGGGAGGTCACCAGGATTGCGCGGTCGCTCGCCAGCGACCGAATGAGTTCTCGCAGCTCGATGATCTGGCGCGGGTCAAGCCCGTTGGTCGGCTCGTCCAGCACCAATAGCTCCGGGCTGCTGATGAGTGCCTGGGCGATCGCGACCCGCTGCCGATAGCCACGCGACAGCTTGCTGATCAGCAGGTGGCGCACTGTGTCCAGCGACACTTGCTGAACCACCGAGTCGACGGCGCGGACGAGCGCAGCTCCACTCAGGCCGCGTAGGCGAGCCATGAACGCCAGGAAGTCGGTCACGCGCATGTGGGTGTATAGCGGGACATCCTCCGGAACGTAGCCGATGCGATTACGGGCCTGGAGGCCCTGGGCGACGACATCGAACCCGGCGATGCGCGCCGTGCCGCGCGATGGCCGGAGGTAGCCGGTCAGAAGGCGCAAGATCGTGCTCTTGCCAGAACCATTGGGGCCGAGCAAACCCACTACTTCGCCCCGTTGCACTTCGAACGACACATCGTCCACGGCAAGGCGGGGACCGTACCATTTCGTCAGGTGGTCCGCGACCAGAATCGAGGTCATCTGCGAGTCGGGAGGGAACAATAAGAAACGCCGGAGCGAATGCACCGCCCCGGCGTGTCGGTAAACCCTATGGTCTGAAGCTCGAGCCTCAGATCATTCGTAGTAGTCCGGAGCCTTCTTCATGGCCATGAACGCGTCCGGGTCGTGCGCAGTGAAGAAATCCGCATGCTCGGTCGCCATCATGAAGCGGATCCAGTCATAGGCGCGCATGATACCGGCCGGATTGTAGGCGAGCACGAGATTCGGCGGGAGATGCTTCTCCACATTTTCGCGGAAGTAGACATTGTCCCCTGTGAGAATGATGGGGCCGGTCTTGCGCAAGCGTACCAGCATCATCTGACTTCCGGCCGTGTGCCCTTGCCAGTTCTTCACGATGACGCTGCCGTCCCCGAAGACGTCCATGTCCTGCTTGTCCAGAACGACCATGTTCATCGCGTTCGGCTGGTTGCTGCCGGTAGGCGAACGCAGCGCCATCGCGTCACCGGGGATGTAGGGACCGGCGTACGGCTCAGGCGGGAAGAACGCCATGTTGATTTCATCCTTCTGGATGATGAGCGTCGAGTGCGGGAACTTCGCGACATTGCCGCCATGGTCCAGATGCATGTGGCTCACGACGACATACTTGATGTCGTCCGGACTCATGCCGATCTTCTTCAACTGGACGTCGATCGCCATATCCGGGGTGTTCACCGGTGAGATCGCCTTGAACATCGGGCCCCAATAGCTGGGATCTGTGATGATCTTGTCGTTGTTGCCAGTGTCGAACAGAACGTTACCCTTGGGATGGTGGATCACGTAGAAGCCAACTGGGATCTTGATCGGCGGATCCATCGGGCCAAAGTTCTGCAACACCCCTTTGCCGATGGTCAACGCCCCCGAGCTGAACGCATACAGTTTCATGCCGGCTGGCGGCGGCGGAGAGTAGGCCGTCGTCGGGTCCTGTGCGTATGCGCCGAACGCCGTAGTCAAACAAAAGGCTGCGCCCCCTAATATTAGTCGCGAACTTCTTTTCATTTGCTCTCCTCCTCCAAAACGACGATCGATTCCAAAGGTCCCGGCCCAGCGGCCCGAACTCGGCGTTTGTTCTACCTGGTTACCAGCGGCAACCCATTCACACCGCACCGAGCGCCCGAGTCCAGGAATGCCGCCGTGAAGTCACAAGTGTAACCAGGATCATACATTTGTTCAAAGAATATTTGGCACAAGCTAACGGATAGCGCACCCTACCTCGCCCTAAAGGAATTGAGCCGTCCCGCCGATTGGCGTAAGCACGGCGTAAGCTGACGCTCCAAAGACAGCGGCAACCACGAGAGGCGGGCTAAGGCCTGCGCGAACGTTCTCCTGATGCGAGGGCGATCTCCGCCATCCGCCCGCCGTTGATCCCGACCCACGAGTTCTTGGTGAGCGGATACTTGTCGGTGTAGGACAGCGGCTCGTGCGCGCACACGCAGTTCTGGTAGCCGCCCGTGATCTTGTAGCACTTCTCGTAGGCCAGGAACTGCGCCACTGTGTCGGTCTGCTGCGGGTTCGAGATCATCCAATCGCGAATGCCCTCCCAATCGGAGTAGGCGTCCGACCCGAACACCAGCTTACCAATGCTCGTCGGCACCTCCAGCAGTTGAGAGCCAGCCGTGTGGGCGCGGAAGGCGGGATGGATCCTGACGCCGGGCAGTACCTCGTACTCTCCGTCCACGATCACCGCTTTGCCCGACAGGACCTTGCCGTAAATCTCATCCAGGGTCTTCGGCGGATACCCGCAAGCCGGTGTGCGCATGCAGCCGCCCGGATCGGTGTTCACCGCTTTGATGTGCGGGTTCGGATAGTTGAGAGCCCACTCGATTCCCTTCAGCTCCTCCTTCTGCACATAGAGCACGGCGTTCGGGAAGTCCATCAACTGACCGGCGTGATCCCAGTGCCCGTGGCCGATGACGATCTTGGTGACATCGGCGGCATTGAACCCGAGCAGCTTCAGCTGGTCCGGCAGTGGCGCCCAATGCTCCGTTCCCGTCATCTTGTGATAGTCCTGCTGCTTCCAGCCGGTGTCGTACAGAATGAGTTCCTTGCCGCACTTGATCACACCCACGTTCACCGGGATATCGATCAAGTTGATGTTGTTCATCGGGTCCTTGCTGCCAGGCACGTAACTGCGATCGGGCATGAAGGCGCCGAACGGCACGTTCATGAAGCGGCTGCTTTCCACCAGCCACACTGAGCAGTTCTGCGCCTGCGCCGCCACCGCCCCGAAGGTTGCGTAGGCGGCGAGCCCGATCGTTGTAAGCACTCTAAGCAATGTCTTCATCGATCTCTCCTCCCCTTAGTAAGAAATTCTTATCCGATTCTCCTAACGATCCCGTGGTACCTCTTTGATGCAGCGTGAATTTTTGCACCGCAAACGTTTCCGGACGATTTCGCTTTCTCGAGACAGATTACGACTCGGTAACGGGAGGCTTCGCACGGACAATTGAACGAACATCAAGACGGAGTCGGCCGCGTCTGGAGTCCGGGCCCGGGCCTGTCGCTTCGGTGCCGAAAAGAAGACGGCGAGCCCCATCGGCTCGCCGCTGAAGCCCTGGCTGGAACGAGATGCACCAGGGGGTAGGAGGCGGATCAAGTACAGCTTTGATGCAGCCAATATCCGCTGCGTCCATTACCAGGTGATTTCGTAGAACGGGCCCGTGTTGCCCGAAGGTAATCCGGTGTCATCGCGACGTCGGGGACGGGAACAGCGAGCCCACATGCACTCGCATGCGGGCCTCCACGTGCATTTTCTGCCCACGAACGGCTGCGGGTGCGACGACCGCTCCACAGCAAGAGAACGATGCGTCTTTTCCGTGCGTTACAAGACAGCAATACTGACAGCAAGGTCAGTAACTGCCACGAAATCCGAGAACATCATACTCAGCACCGGGCGCCGGCCTCACGGCATTGCCAGTGAGGATGTCGTTTCCCGTGAATCGAAAGCTTGCTGAAAGTAAGGCTGTGCTCAGTCTGGGCTGCGCGCACCCGCGAGTCGAACGGTTTGGCGCGGCGGGCGAGGGCGGCGGCGCTATGGAGGCGGCGCTCAACGGCCTCCTGTTATCCGGAACACATCCGGAAAAAAAGGTGAGGAGACATGGACAGACGCAAATTCTTGGCGACCTCGACGGCCGCCGCAGCGGTGGCCGTCGTGCAAGGGGCAAATGCCGCGACTGTGACCCCATTCGGCGAAACGGGGGTCCCTTTGCCGGGCCAGCCGCTGCCATTGGGGCCACTACCCGACACGCGCTATCCGGACAAACACATCGAAGTCCTCGATAAGCGCTTCCCAGGGGGGCCCGGTACGGGTGGCGTCGAGCGGCTGGCTACCGGCTTTCGCTGGGGGGAGGGCCCTGCCTATTTCGCAGCTGGGCGCTTCTTGCTGTTCAGCGACATTCCCAACAACCGGATCATGCGGCTCCTGGAAGACGACAATCACCTGAGCGTGTTCCGCTACCCGTCACTCAACTCCAACGGCAACACCGTCGACCGAGAGGGACGGTTGGTGACCTGCGAGCACACAGGGCGGCGCGTGACGCGCACCGAGCACGATGGCACCATCACCATCATCGCCGATAGTTACGGCGGCAAGAAGCTCAACTCGCCGAACGACGTCGTCGTCGCCTCCGACGGATCGATCTGGTTCACTGATCCGACCTATGGCGTGAGAGGCTGGTACGAGAGCCTCCACGGTGAGATCGAGCAGGCCAAGCACAACGTCTTCCGGGTCGATCCCCATAGCGGGGACATTAAGGTGGTCGTCGACGACTTCGTGCAGCCCAACGGCATTCTGTTCTCTCCGGACGAGAAGAAGCTCTATGTTGTCGACACCGGGATTTCGGAAGGACCGCAGAATCCAGCGCAGATCCGCAGCTTCGACGTCGATGTTCGCGGCGGGACTGTGAGAAACAGCAAGGTCTTCTGCAAGTACGAGACCGGACTGTGTGATGGCGCGCGTTGCGATGTCCAGGGCAACTTGTGGTGCGCTGGGGGCTGGGGTGATCCGAAGGAGGACGGAGTTCGCTGCTACGCTCCCGACGGCACGCTGCTCGCGAAGATCCATCTGCCGGAAACGGCAGGCAACTTGGTCTTCGGCGGAATGCAACGCAACCGGCTGTACATAGTCGCCAGCACATCGCTCTATGCGTTGTACGTCAATACGCAAGGTGCCGCGCTAGGTTGATGGGTTGGGACTTCAGGAAAGCTCCGCGGCCGGGCAAAGACGCGCACACAGTCCCGGTCGCGAGCGAGCCAACAGCCTGTTCGAGGTGCAGGTGATCCTGAAGTCGCGCATCAATCTCTGAGTCTTCGCCCACGGGACTTGTCACGTACGGGTGGAGACTTGACCGACGGCCTTGGCCATGGCGTCGGCTAACTGCTGCAGGTCGATAGGCTTGGTGACAACGTGGTCGATGCCCGCCGCAAACGCTTCCTGCAGCAGCACCGGCCCCTCGTAGCTGATCATGAGAACGATCGGTATGCCCGAGCGGGCATCGCGGAGGCGCCTCGCCACCTCGAGCCCTCCCAGGTCCGGCATCAGATAGTCGACGAGCACTGCGTCCCAGCGCGAGGGATCGGCACGGAACTCCTCCAAAGCCTCGGACGGCTTGGCAAATCCAGCGGGCTCATAACCGAGAGTGGCCAGCATTTCTTCGGCCAGCAGCATGAGTGGTTTCTCGTCCTCCACCAGCAAGACGCGCTGCCCGGCTCCTTTTGACAGGGTCTCGACGGTTCGCTTGGTTCCGATCGCATCCGCATCGGATCGGGGAAGGTAGATATGAAAGGTGCTGCCCGCTCCCGTCTGGCTCGTAACGTCGATTGCGCCGCCCAGCTCGGACACGATCCCCTGCACGAGAGCGAGACCCAGTCCAGTGCCTTGCCCCATTTCCTTGGTCGTGAAGAACGGCTCGAAGATATGGTCGAGCACTACTGAGGCCATGCCAGAGCCGGTGTCCTGTACGCTGAGGCGCACGTAGCGTCCGGCGGCCAGCAATCCGTGCGATAGCTCGGTGTCATCGGCAGTGTCTACGGTCTCCAGGGCGATGCTCAGAGTCCCCCCTTCGCGCATGGCCTGAATCGCGTTGGAGCACAGGTTTGTCACCAGCTGGTGGAGCTGCGTCGTGTTCGCGAAGATAGTGGCGTCGCTGGCGGGGAGCTGGACCTCCATCTTCACGTTTGCGGGAAGCGTAGCGCGCATCAGGTCAAGGGTCTCTTGCAGCGCAGAGCAGGCATTGACTGCGTCCTGCTTACCGCGCGTGGTGCGGCTGTAGGTGAGAATTTGATTGACCAGGGTCTGGGCACGGCTGGCTGCCGACAGCACGTTGTTCACGAAGCCTTTGATGGTCCCGCCTTCCGGCGCTGCGCTGCGGAGCATCTCCGCATATCGGACGATGACCATCAGGGTGCTGTTGAAATCATGCGCGATGCCGCCTGCCATTGTCCCGATGGCTTCGAGCTTCTCCGCCTGGCGGAGGCGGGATTCGAGCTTCGCGCGTTCCGCCTCGGCCAGCTTGCGTTCCGTGATGTCGCGGTAAATGGCAAAGCTCGCGATGCCGCCGACGGCTCCGCGGATGGGGGCGCCCAACTCGGAGACATGGAGCCGTCCGCCATCGGCGCACATGCGTCTGGTCTCGGCGCTCATGTGCCGGCCCTCGCGCACCGCCGCAGCTGCGCGGCGCGCGTCCTCTTTGAGATCGTCTGGAACGATAAGATCGATCAGCTGACGCCCGTGCGCCTGATGCGCTGTGAGTCCGAACAGCCGGCTGAACTCCCGGTTCACGCGTGCTACGCGCTGTTGCGTGTCCAGCATAACGATCGCTTCGGGGGCGCTTTCGAACAGTTCGTCCAGCAAGGCCGTTTGCACCAGCAGGCTCTCCTCGGCCTGCTCTCGACGCCTGAGCAATCGGAGTACCAAGGCCAGCAGCAGGAGCACGCTCAGGCAGAAGAGCGAGGTCCGAACCGTGCTGTGCATGGCCTGGATGTTCCACGGCCGGAGCACGGTATCGTTGTCTGCCGCCGCGACCGTCACGAGCGGAAGTCCAGGGAGCGGCTGAATCGCGTATGTCATGTCCTGCCCATCTCGCTCGCCGTGCCTGACGACCGTCCCTGTGCCGGTTGTCGACAGCAGATCGCCGAACGCAGGATGATTGCCAAACGAGCGGCCGATCTCGCTCCGGTCGCCGGGGAATCGCACCAACAGCTGGCCGTTTCGATGAAAGAGGCTCACTTCGCTGCCCGGTTCGAGACGAAGAAACTCGTAAACGCGACTGAAGTAATCCAGATCCAGGAACGCGACAACCATTGCGCCCGCGCCCGTTTGAGAACGCGTGATCGTCTGGCTCAGAGTGATCGTCCAGCGGCCGTCGGCGCTGCGACGAAAGGGCGAAGAGAAGACGGCGCCTCCGGACAGGTGGTCACGGCGGCTCGTTGTGCGAATCCGGCTGAGGTCATCCGGTCGCCAAGGGATGCCCGCGCTGGCCTGGGGGGCGCCGTCTTCCCCCAGCACGGCAATGCCTTGCAGCTGAGGAAGAACGGAGACCCGCTGCTGCAGGCGTTTCTGGAACGCGGGTGTTCGCGGCGGCGTCAACGCGGCGTCGCTGACGGTATCGCTCACCGCCAGGCCCGCAGACTGTACGATGCGCTGGCCCTGCTCGGCCAACGAGCGCGCAAGAATGGCGAATGCGTCCTCGGTGGTATCGATGACGATCTCTCGCCGCTTCAGGATGTCGTGCGCCTGAAATGCCGCCATGATTGCGATCAACGACAGGCCGACGAACCAGATCACCTTGTGGTCCACTCGGCGGCGGCCTTGCGTCTGTGACGGGTCGTACACGCGGGCTATCGATCCTGGGGCAGAGTGTCAGGGTTTACCGAGCGCAAGCCCGTCAGCCTCGCGTCGCCGGCTTCCAGGCCGTTCTGGACGCCCTCTGCCAATTGCTGTTCGCTATACTACGAAAAGTCGTCGCCATACTTGTCGGCTCATGGAACCTATCGCCTCCAGTGCGCAAGAGAAGGGATTCGCGCCGCACGTGCTCGTTGTGGACGACGATCCCGAGGTCTGCAGACTGGTATCGGACTACCTCGTGGAGTTTGGCCTGCGCGCCTCCTGCGTTGGCGATGGGTCTTCCATGCACAAGATCATGGCACAGAGCGTCGTCGATCTGATCCTGCTCGACCTCAAGCTTCCCGCTGAGGATGGTTTGACATTGGCTCGCGAAGTGCGCACCAGATGCAGCACCCCGATCATCATCCTCACCAGCCGCAAAGACGATGTCGACCGCGTCATGGGGCTCGAGCTCGGTGCCGACGATTATGTGACCAAGCCGTTCAATCCCCGCGAGCTGGTGGCCCGCATCCGCGCCGTTCTGCGCCGCGCTCAACCCAATGACGTTTCGCGTGCGGCGGGTGAGCCGCTCAAAGCCCTGCGTTTCGCCGGCTGGGAGCTGAATCTGCGTACGCGGCAGCTCGTCTCGGCCGACGGGGAGCGCGTAGATCTTACTCAGTCGGATTTCGCGCTGCTCAGCGCTTTTTTGGGTGCCCCGCAGCGTATTCTCAGCCGCGAGCAGCTCCTGGAGCTGAGCCGTGGGCACGACGACGAAGTGTTCGACCGCAGCATCGACGTCCAGATTCTGCGGCTGCGCCGCAAGCTGGAAGCCAATCCGAGCCGCCCGGAGCTGATTCGAACCGAGCGCGGTGCAGGCTACTTTCTGAACGCACGGGTGGAAGCCATCGGCTGAGACGTACGCTGCGAACGTGCTATCCCGGCTTCGTCCACGCCGACGGTCATAACCAGCGCACGCTGCGTTCCACACCCGTCAACCTGCCTGCGGAAGAAAAGACGGCGGGTCGAAGACCCGCCGCCGAGTCCTCGGCGCGGACTGCGTGCCGAGGGGGAAGCCGGTAAAAAATGCGGAAGCAAACCGAATAGGCACAGGCTCGCATCGCGGGATTTCAGCGGAATTTCGCGGCGGGTCGGAATGTTACCGATCGGTAATGTGCCGGTCGGGCCAGTTGGCGAGCAGAACGGTGGCGTCACCCGATGCCAGGATTGCCGTCGACGCCGATCAAGCGCGGCAGATACGCCTGGCGCGGGGCGATGCTCTTGTGCTGCTTGAGCCAGGTCTCGACCAGCTCCCAGATCGGCGTGCCGCCAGTCTCGCCGGTAACGGGCGCCCAGCCGGCCACTTTGTATTTCTTCGACGGTGCGAGCGGCGCGCCGTTGAAACGCAGATCGCTGATCCGGTTGCCCATGCGGGCGTTCGGCGCACACGCATAAGTCAGGCCGCCGACGCGCACCATGTCTCCACCCTGCTGTTTGTACGGATCAGGGTTGAACAGGTTGTCGCACACGTCTTCGAGCACCGCCTTGATACTCTCGCCGTTCATCTCGCTCAGCGTGACGTTCGGGTAAGTGATTGCGGTCTGTTCCATCAGATGCTCTCGTGTGATGGTTTCACCCGGCAGCAGTGTCGTTCCCCAGCGGAATCCCGGCGAGAAGGCGACCTGCGCGTCGTGGGTGTCGAGCAGCGCGTCGAGAATGAGCTGATCGAATGTGCCGTTGAAGTTGCCGCGCCGGTACAGCAGCCCCTGCGTGACCGCGAGCGTTTCGGACAGCCTCGACTCGAACGGGGCGCGCAGCCTGGAAATCAGCGCGCTCATCTCCGCGTCCGGCGCTAGCTGGTTGGCAAAGACGGGCAGCAGCTTGTAGCGGTAACCGGTCACTCGGCCGGCTTTGATCTCGAGATCGAGCACGCCGAGGAACTTGCCGTTGGAGCCGGCGTTCGTCACCAATGTCTTGCCGCCGGTGTTGGAAACCTCGATAGCCGCCGGGACGGCGTCGTGCGTGTGGCCGCCGAGAATCGCGTCCAGGCCGCCCACGCGAGCGGCCAGCTTGAGGTCGACGTCCATGCCGTTGTGCGACAGGAGTGCGACCACTGCGGCGCCCTCGGCCCGTACGGCATCGATCGACCGCTGCACGCCTTGCTCCTGGATCCCGAAAGTCCACTCGGGCACGAAACGACGCGGGTGCGCGATCGGCGTGTAGGGATAGGCCTGTCCGATGATTCCGACGGCCACGCCGTTGACTTCGCGCAGGACATGGGGCGGAAAAACCGGATCGCCGAAGTCGCTGGTGCGCACATTCTGCGCGAGGAAGTCGATGCGCCCTTTGAGCGCGCCGTTCACGATCTCGGTGACGCGGTCTGCGCCGTAGGTGAACTCCCAGTGCGCGGTCATGACGTTCACGCCGAGCTGCAGAGACGCCTCCACCATGTCCTGGCCGCGCGACCACAGAGCGGTGGCCGAACCCTGCCAGCTGTCTCCGCCATCGAGCAGCAGCGCACCAGGCCGCTCCGCGCGCAGCTTCTTGACCAGGGTCGCAAGGTGGGCAAAACCGCCGACCCTGCCGTACGCGAGCGCGGCCGGTTCGAAATCGAGAAACGTGAAGGCGTGTGCGTCGGCGCTCGCGCGCGGAATGCCGAAGCGTCGCAGCATGGCCTCACCGACCAGGTGCGGCGGCCTGCCGGATGCCGTGCCGGTTCCCAGGTTGACGCTCGGCTCGCGGTAATGCAACGGCCGCAGCTGCGCGTGGCAATCCGTGAGATGAAGCAGGGACACGTTGCCGAAGCGCGGAAGATCGTACAGGCCGGGTGCCGCTTCCCCCGCCATTGCGCGCCGCTCGCCGAGGCGGAGCCCTGCGGCCGACGCGATGGCCAGGACCTCGAGGAACTCGCGGCGGGTCACGAGTTGCGACGGATGGTCACCGGCGCCTACTCGACGAACGCGTCATCCGTCCAGTGCTCTCCTAGATTGTCCACCCAGGAGATGGTGATCTTGTCGCCCTTGGCGGCGCCTCGGAACTTGAAGGACAGATAGGGGTTGCGCGATACGGCGGGTCCCCACTGTGCCGAGAGAATCGTGCGTTCCTTGTGCGCGAAGGTCACGAGCTCGATGAAGTGCGCCGGCACGATCTCGCCCGCGTCGTCCTTGCGCAAGCCGGTTTCCATCGGATGGCTGATCAGTACCCGCACCTGAACCAGATCGCCGTCGAGCTTGGTTCGAACCCTTATCGCGGTGTCCATGTCGAGCTAACCCCCGCAGCCGCCGATCGTGACCTTGATCTCGCGCGCTGCGTAGTAGAACCTGCCGCCCGCTTTCGCGAGCGCGTAGACGTTGCAGGTCTCCGCCATCTTCACGCGAGTCTGCAGCCAGGGCAGCGTGCCGGACGGGATGCTGAAGTAAGCGGCGAGGATGCTCGGGTTCTTCTCGATCAGGATCGCGATCGACTCGGTATTCGTGAGAGTGCTCTCGATCTCCAGAGGAACCAGCGCACCGTTTTCCGCGATCTCGGGTCCGCTCAGGACGACGTCGACGCTTTGCTGCGGTGCGCCGCCGCCGAGCATCCTGATGACATCGTCCATCTTCTTGGCCTCGAAGGCCGCTTTGTTCCATTCCTCGGCCCAGGCCGGCGCGACCGGCAACAGCCCGGCCGCGGCCATCAGCGAGAAAAGCTTGAGAAGCTCCCGGCGCTGCGCTTGCATGCATCCTCCATGACGCAACTCACTGCCACTATCGCACAGATTGCTTTGGCCGGATTGCGCCCCGGACGTTCCCTGCCGCCTTGTGTGCCTAGAGCACTTTCAGCTGTTCCAGGTCGGCCCGCAGCTTCGTCGGATCCTCGAACAGCAGCGCACGCAGCCCCAGAGAGCGCGCTGCCTCGACGTTGCCCAGGTTATCGTCGACAAAGATGGTCGAGGCGGGCGCCAGCCGGCAGCGTTCTATCGTGAGCTCGAATATGCGCCGGTCGGGCTTGGCGAGCCTGACCTCACCGGATACCACGATGTCCTCGAACCAGGTGAGAAATGGGTAGCGCGAGCGCGCGACCGGAAACGTCTCCGCCGACCAATTGGTCAGCGCGTACAGGCGGCGACCGCGCCGGCGCAAGTCGCCGACGAGTTCGACCGTACCCTGGATAGGTCCGCGCAGCATCTGGTCCCAGCCGGCTTTCCACTGCGCGATGAGCGCGGCATGTTCGGGGAACAAGCGCTGCCGCTCCGCGATCCCGTCGTCGAACGATCTGCCGGCATCCAGCTCCCGGTTCCATTGCGGCGGGCAGACCTCGGCCAGGAAGTGCTCCATGGCCGCCTCGTCGCCCCCGAACAACGGCTGGTACAGGTAGCGGGGGTTCCAGTCGATCAAGACCCCGCCCAAGTCGAGCAGAACCGTGTCGATATTGGCGTCTATGGCCACGTCCCTCAGGCAGCCGCAGGAAACAGATTCGCCGGCGGAGTCCGCGCGCACGGCGCGCCGGCAGTCATCAAGTTATCATGGCAAGCGCGGAGCAAGCGCGCTCTTCCGGTGGCGCTTTCCAACATGCACTCTGCAGCGATGATCGACCACACTCCCAGATCCGTCAGCATCGAGCGTGGCGCTCGGCGGCCTGCCGGCGCGCGTCGCGCGGCAAGCTGCGCAGCGGCGCTTCTGCAGGCGATGCTGGCGATCGCGCTCCTCGCGTCAAGCGCAGTGGTCTCGCACGCGCAAGGGCAGTCCAAGCCGCCAGGCAAACCGCTGGCGGAGGCGAAGAGCACGCCGTCCGGCGCAGGACCAGTGCTGAATCTGACCAAGACCCCTCTTCCGTTCGACGAGGAGGTGCCTCCCGCCGGCGCCGACAATCTGATGTTCTCCGACGCCGAGATCAGATATTGCCTGGCGCAGATCATTCGCATCGAAGCGGTGAGGCCTTTGGTAGATCGATACGAGAGAGCGCAGGTCGGGTATTTTAACGAGCTGGTCGCCGACTACAACAGTCGCTGCGGACACTACCGCTATATGGAGGGTGCGCGCGAGAGCGCCCAGGTGCAGGTCGAAGTCAGCCGTTCCACAATCGAGAGCGATGCGCGCCAGGCCTACGTGTGGCGCTTCGCGGAATCCGAGAAAAGCTCGCCGTCGACGCGCAGCCCAGCGACTGCGCAGACTCCAGCCAAAGAGGCGAAGAAACCGCCCAAGCCGGCGGCTGCCGCGCAAGCCGAGGCTGCGGCTTCGCAATCAGCTCGATCCGCCCAGCCTAAGCAGCCGCCCGCAACGCCCGCGCGAACCGAACCCGCGCAGACCGCGGCAGCTCCTCAAGCGCAGGCTAAGCAGCAGCCGTCCGAGTTGCCACCCGCGGCACCGACCGCCGCCAGTCAGCCCGAGCGCCCGACTGCGCCAGCGACGCAGACGCCGCCACAGCAGGCAGCCGCGATTGCCAGCGAAAGCGTGCAGCCCGCGGGGGCTCAGCCCCAGGCGAAGCCACAGTCGTCCGAGCCACCGGCTTCGACGCCATCCCCGAGCCCTCAGCCCGAGCGCTTGGCGACGCCGACGCCGCAGACGGCCGTACAGCAGGCCCCTGCGGCCATCGCGTCCGCGCAGGACACCCGCATAACAGAACCATCCAGCCCGGCCCGCGCGGTCGATCAGACGGCGCCACCTGCGCCCGCACCGGAGACTTCTGCGCAAGCGAGCCAACCAGTGGCGTCTGCCGTGCAGGCACAAGGCAAACCGCAAACCCAATCGTCGGCCGCCGCCGCACCCGTTTCTCCGCAGAACGATCGCCCGCGCGACGCAACGCCCGCGCAAGAGACCAAGCCCACTGCGGTTGCCAAGGCGAGCACCGACAGCGCGCCAGCCGGCGCGATCGAGCGCTTCACGAAGGAGATCGAGCGCGCCGGCTCACAGGTCCTCGATGAGCGCGACTACCCGAGCGAGGCGAGAGACAAGAAGTGGCAGGGCACCACGCTGATCGAGGTGCGCTACGCCGAGGGCGGATACATCAGAAGCATCGTCGTGGGCAAGAGCTGCGGCCACGCTGTTCTGGACGAGCAAGCTGTGCAGATTGCGAGGAACCTGCGCCTGCCGAACGCGCCCGAGGAGCTGCGTTCGCACGAGTTCGCCGTGCGCTTTCCGATCGTGTTTCAGCTGAGTAATCCGTGACTGCGTCACGGCTTGGCTGCCTGAGCGGCGTGCGCTTTGGGCGCAGTGCCTGGAGTGTGTGCCTGGTACTCGCCGCTATGCTGCTGGCGTACGGTTGCGCGCAGGCGCCGCCGAAAGGCGCCGCGAAGGTGACGGCATTTTCCGCGTCTTCCGCCGG
>Ga0335080_10003063_pt1 | contig 16836 bp, 12 predicted proteins | sample Lox_Sample_34_FD_206720 | JGI IMG/M metagenome (GOLD analysis project Ga0335080, IMG submission 206720) | Soil microbial communities from Loxahatchee National Wildlife Refuge, Florida, United States - Lox_Sample_3.4 | ecosystem: Environmental > Terrestrial > Soil > Wetlands | place: USA...
TGGTCGTCGTCGTGTTCGTATGCGTGTCGGTGTGCTGCGTCGACTTGTGGTACTCCGGCTGGCCGCTGCCGGTGGTGTTGTTGCCGTAGCCGCGATTGCCGTAATTGGAAACCGCCGAGTTGCCCGCGGCGCTACCTTTCACCTGCTGCTCCGTCTGCAGCGTCGACTTCGACGGCGTACCGGTGCCGGTGTGGGTCGTGATGCCGGTCGCGGCGCCGTGTCCCGTCGTCGTGGTGGTGACCGGCGCGCCCGTCGTGACCTTCTGGTTGCCGGTCGACGTGTTCGTGTTCACGCTGCCGTTCGGATGCGCGAAGCGCGAGGAATCGAAGTGCTCCGCCTGCCCGCCCGTCACGGCTGTCTTGCCGCCGACGTTGGTCGGCGTGCCGGTCGTGGTCGTCCTTTGCACGGCTGGCAGGGTGGAGTTTCCCGTCGACGTCGACAGACCCGTCTTCGGCAGCACCGGAGCCGCCGTGCGAATCGGCGTACCCGTCTGCGTGACCACCTTGATGTTCGACGCCCGGGCCGCACCGGCCGCGCCGACGCCGGTCGGAGTTGCCGCGTGCAATTGGTGCACGGCGAGCGGCTGGCCAGGGTTCTGCGTCAGCAGGTTTTGGTGCTGCGAGAACGGAATGGCCGGCGCAGGCGGCTTGGTCGCCGCCACGATCGGACGATTGACGACGGTGGCGGCAGGCACGGCGCGCGCCGCAGTTGCCGGGGCAAGGCTGGCGCGCGTCGGTGCGACAGCGGCGAACCCGGACACGCGCGCGTTCGCGAACGTGCTGGCGGTTACCGGAACGGCTGCCGCGGCGACCGGGCGGGCACCGACGAAGGCTGACGCCGGGACCGCGGTCACGGCACCGGCGACGCCGCGATTGGCGTAGTTGATCTGTCCGTAGTTGACGTTGCCGCGCGAATAGTTGCCGTAATAGTTGTTGATCACGGTGTTGTTGATCACCGTGTTGCTCACGTTGACGTTGGTGAAGTAATTATGGCTGACGTGGTACGCGGGAAAGTAGACATCGTGGTAGCCCAGCGGGAACCAGCCGATCGGTCCGCCGACCGAGAAGCCCACGCCGACGCCGCCACCGACGCCGACAAAGGCGACGAGAGCCGGCGCATAGACCGGGCGCACGGCGATCGGACCAGGGCACCAGCCCCAGCGTCCGCCGATGTAGGCCCAGCGACCGTAGTGGAACGGCGCGAATCCCCACGGGGCCTCGTCCACCCAGCTCCAGCCATACGCCCCGACCCAGGCCCAGTGCCCGTAATGATACGGCGACCAGCCGACCGCCACGGTGGTCGGATACCAGACGTTGCCGTACTCGGGAACATCGCTGGTCCATGAGCCGTAGTCATCCAGGTCCTGGTAGCCGATGACTTCCTCGGAAACATAGCGGCGCGACGGCGCGCCGTCCCAGCGCTTGTCGCGCTGCAGGCAGAAATCGTCGAACGCATCCGGCGGCGGCAGGTTGCTGGTCTGGTAGTTCTGCAACTGCGGGTCGTTGAACGCCACGTTCTGACCTTCCTCGACGTGGAAGCGCGCACCGCCCTCGCCGTAGACGTCGCCGCCGCCGTGCAGCACGGACACGATGGTCGGGCCGTTCGCCTGCACGTCGATGCGGAACTCGCCGACACGGTTGGCGACGAACGCGAGCGTCGGCGTGTCGACCTCGTAGGTCTGGCCGTCATACAGCCGGCGCACGCGCAGGTTCAGCGAGCCCTGCGTCAGTTCGACCTGCGCGGTGTTGTCGTCGAGATTGAGGAAATCGAAGCTCGTGTTCTGGTCCATGCGCATGGCGGCCGCGCCGATCTCGAGCTCGGCGCGCGAACCGCGATCGGTCCACAGCTTGTCGCCGGTGACCAGCGGGCGGTTGATCTGCGCCTCGACCCAGTCGTTCTCGCCTGCGGGCACGAAGCTGACATCGCCGTGGATGAACGCCAGGCGGGCCACCCGGCCCGGCGGATCGGCCTGATTCTGCTGCGTATCCGGCGCGGGTTGCGCCAGCGCAGCGAAGGCCAGCCCGATGCCGGCCAGAAGCACTGCGATGCGGTTGAGTCTGTACATGACGAACGCTCCTTTGCGTCACGCGATGGAAGAGAGTGGCGGTGGCGGCGGATGCCGGAATGCTGGACGAATGAAACTCCCCAAGGGGCCCAACCGAACACTTTACGCCTTTATCAAAGCGCAGCGAAGCTGAATGGTGACCTGCCGCGGCCTGCTGCGCTGCGTCGCACGAAGACCCGTTCAGCTGGCGGCAGGTTCCGCGATGGAATTCCGCCCGGGGGCGTTTGCCCGGCGCAGGCTGACACCGTAGAGTAGGTGCTGGTGCGGGTGTAGTTCAATGGTAGAACTGCAGCTTCCCAAGCTGCTAACGTGGGTTCGATTCCCATCACCCGCTCCATGTTTTTCTGGTGGCCTCAGACGACGCTTCCGGTCCGCGCGGGCAGCGGGCACGGCCGGTCGCTGCGTGGTCGGAGTCGGCGGCATGCGGGATCTACCTCTCATCGGCTGGCGCGAATGGCTGAGTCTGCCGCAGCTCGGCCTGGCGGCGATCAAGGCCAAGATCGACACCGGCGCGCGCTCATCCGCCCTCCACGTGTCGAGCCTGGAGGAATTCGCGCGCGACGGTGCGGTCTGGCTGCGTTTTGAGCTCGACAGCGGCCGCCGCCGTGCCGTTCCGGTGCGCTGCGAGGCGCCGGCCTCGGACCGCCGCGTCGTGACCGATTCCGGCGGTCATTCGGGCGAGCGCTGGTTCATCCGCACTCTGGTCGGTGTCGCCGGCGATCTGTTCATCGCCGAAATCAATCTGACCAATCGGCGCAATATGCTGTTTCCGATGCTGCTGGGGCGATCGGCACTGCGGGGACGGTTCGGCGTGAACCCGGATCTGGCGTACACCTGCGGCCGCCCGCGCCGGCGCCGGAGCGCGCTCGGAGGCAGGGTGTGAAAATTGCTATTTTGTCGCGTAATACAAAATTATACTCGACTCACCGTCTGGTCGAGGCAGCACGCGCGCGCGGTCACCGCGTCCGCGTTCTCGATCCGCTGCGCTGCTACATGCGCATCGCGCCGAGCGACTTTTCCATGCACTACAAGGGCCGCGCCCTGGCCAACTACGATGCGGTGATTCCGCGCATCGGCGCGTCGATCACGTTTTACGGCACCGCGGTGCTGCGCCAGTTCGAGGTGATGGGCGTGTTCACGCCGAACGCGTCGGACGCGATCCTGCGCGCGCGCGACAAGCTGCGCTGCCTGCAGCTGCTGGCGCGCGAGGGCATGGGTCTGCCGACGACGGTATTCGGCGACAATCCGGACGACACCGCCGACCTGCTCGCCATGCTCGGCGAACCGCCGCACGTGATCAAGCTCAACGAGGGGGCGCAGGGGCAGGGCGTGCTGCTGGCGGAAAAGCGTTCCGCCTCGCAAAGCGTGATCGAGGCTTTCCGCGGCCTGTACGCGAACTTCCTCGTCCAGGAATTCATCCGCGAGGCGCGCGGCGCCGACATCCGCTGTTTCGTCGTCGGCGGCCGCGTGGTCGCCGCGATGCGCCGGCAGGCGCGCGCCGGCGAATTCCGTTCCAACCTGCATCGCGGGGGTTCAGCGACGTCCGTGGCACTGAGCCCGGCCGAGGTCGACGCCGCGCTGCGCGCGGCGCGCGTGATGGGCCTCAACGTGGCCGGCGTGGACCTGTTGCGCTCGCGGCGTGGTCCGCTCGTCCTGGAGGTCAACTCGTCGCCCGGTTTGGAAGGGATCGAGGCCACGACCGGGGTCGATATCGCTGGCGAGATCATCGACTATCTGGCACGGCGCGTGCGCAAGCGTCGGCTGCGCCAGGCCTGACCGGCCGCTGCATCTCCTACGAAGTACTTCGTTGACAAACTGCGTAAGTCGACGTACGATGAACTACGTACTTTGTGCCCCGCGCGGGGGTTCGCCGGGGGAAAATCGCGCATGAATGGTCCGTTGCAGGGAGCGCGCCGGATCGCCATCGGGAGGAATTCGAGATGAACAAGAAGTTGATCATGGCGGCCGCATCCGCCATCGCACTGCAGGGTGTTTCCGCCGCTGCGTTTGCCGACAAGGTCGAAGCACCGTTCGTGGCTGACACGGCGGAGAAATTCGCCGCGACGGTCCATGACGTGCGCGCGGAGATGGGACCGGGTGGGCGCTACGAGTACATCAGTCCCGAAAACCGCGCGAAGGTGGAAGCCGACATGGGCAAGATGCAGGCGCTGTTCGGTCAAACGAGCTCGGTAGCCGCGATGGACGTGCAGCAGCAGACGCAGTTGTTCAACATCCAGGAGCACCTGAACGGCATCCTCACGCACAGTGACAGCAACCGCCTCGTGTGCGAGCACCGCGCACCGGTCGGAACCAACATCCCATTGACGACGTGCAAGACCGTCGCCGAAATCGAGAAGGCGCGCCGCGACTCGCAACTGTACATGCGCGATCACGCGAAAGACGCGAACGTGAATTCCGCGGCCATGCACGCCGTCCATGAAGGCCGCGGCAACTGAGCGCCGGAATGCAAGCGCACATCGGAGTCGTCCGTGGCGCCGCGGCTTCTACGAAGGTAATCGTTGACAGCCCTGCCGGCCCTACGTACGATGAACGACGTACTGCCCTGCGGCGCCGGCACTACCCGGCGGTGAAGCGCCCGGTGATCGAACCGGGAAATTCGTGCAATCCGTTTCATCGACTGCCGCAAGTCCAACCCAGGAACCCACGGAAATCCATCATGAAAAATCTGATCCTGACCTTGGCCGCAATGATCCTCGTGCTGCCCCTCGCCGGTGTCGCGGTGGCTGCCAATAACGTCGTCGAAAAACCCGTCGCCGCCGATACCGCCGAGAAGTTCGCACAGGTGGCCAACGAAGTGCGCGAGGCCATGGGTCCGGGCGGGCGCTACGAGTTCATCAGCCCCGACAGCCGTGCAAAGGTCGATGCCGACCTGAGCAAGATGCAGGGGCTGTTTCAGCAGGCAGGCTCGGTCGATGCAATGAGCCAGGAGCAGAAGTTGACCCTGTTCAATACCCAGGAGCACCTCAACGGCGTCCTGAGCCACAGCGACCGCAACCGACTGGTGTGCGAGCGCCGCGCGCCGGTGGGCACGAACATCCCGGTTACGACCTGCAGGACGGCCGGTGAGATCGAGTCCGAGCACCGCCTGTCGCAGAAGTTCATGCAGGACAATACCGGTGCGAACAAGTGCGCGACCGGCTTCTGCAAGGGCAATTGAGCGGTATGCTATGGGGGCGCCCCGACGCCGGAACATCGGTGCGGGAGCGGCGCTGGAATCACACTCACGTGAGCGTAAGCCATGAAACCCCGTATCGAACGTGATTCTTCTCCGCGGCCCACGGAGGCCGAGCTCGACATCCTGCAGGTGCTGTGGGAGCACGGAGCCTGCACGGTGCGCGAGGTGCACGAATCGTTCTACGCGCACGAGGGCGCGGGCTACACCACGGCGCTCAAGATGCTGCAGATCATGCATGCCAAGGGTCTGGTCGAGCGCGACGATTCGCAGCGCGCGCACGTCTACCGCGCGGCGGTCACCAAGCAGCGCACACAGAAGCGCTACCTGGCCGACATGGTCCAGCGCGTGTTCAACGGTTCGGCGTCGCAGATGGTGCTGCACGCGCTCGGCAGCCATCCGCCGGCGTCGCGTGAGGAACTGAAGGAAATCCGTACGCTGCTGAACAAGATCGAAGCCGGGAGCTGATCATGAATCTGTCCGCTGGATTCATCGGCATCGTGGATGCATTGGGGACGACCCTCCTGCACTTCGTATGGCAGGGCGTGCTGATAGGCATTTGCTATGCGCTGCTGCGGCCATGGTGCAGCGGAATTGCGGCACGCTACCGCCTGGGCCTGATCGCCCTGGGGATACTCGCAATGTGTCCGCTTGCGACGCTGCTTTATCTGTGGCCGGCCGCCGACGCCGTGCACAGCGTCGGCGCCACGACCGCCTTCGGCGCAAGCGTCTTGGCCGTTGCCGACCGCGCGTCGGCACACTGGCAGCTGCGTGCGGCGTTGCCGTGGCTGGTCGCGGCGTGGCTGTGCGGCGTCTTCGTGCTGGCGTGCCGCTCGCTATGGCAGTGGCAGCGCCTGCTGCGTCTGGTGCGCGAGGCGAGTCTGCCGCCGGCCGAGTGGAGCACGCGTCTCGCCCGCCTGTGCCGGGAATTCGGCTTGCGCCGGCGCGTGCGCCTGCTCTGTTCGGCGCGCGCGGTGACGCCGATGTTGATCGGCTGGATCAAGCCGGTCGTGCTGCTGCCGGCGAGCATGTTGAGCGGGTTCACGCCGCAGCAGGTCGAGCTGATCATCGCGCATGAGCTTGGCCACGTTTGCCGCTGGGACTATCTCGCCAACCTGTTCCAGGTCGTTCTGGAAACCGTGCTCTTCTATCATCCGGTCGTGCACTGGATTTCGCACGACGTGCGCAACGCGCGGGAGAGCTGCTGTGACGACCTGGTGCTGAGCCTGGCCAGGGGCAGTGCGTTGACGTATGCACGCACGCTCGCCGATCTCGAGGAACTGCGCCACGAGGACGGTGTGATGGCGCCGGCGCTCGGTGCGAGCGGCGGTGTTCTGCTCACCCGCATTCGCCGCATCGTCGGGGTCGGCGAGACCGCAGATCCCTTGCCGCGCACCAACTTCTGGCCGCTGTTGGTCCTGCTGGCGGCCATCGTCGGCATGGCGTGGCGGCAACATGTCGCCCAGACGGCGCACGCCGCGCGGACCCTGGCCGACGCGCCGGCACAGACGCTCGCGCTCGTCAGCGGCAACCCGCAGTTGCGCTACGCGGTGCCGGCCGCCGCACCCGTGCGGGCGCTGCCGGCGGAAGTTCACCAGGAGACCGCGCCGGAGCCGGACAAGGTGACGATCGAGCGGCCGCACGTCAGCGTACCGGCGGCAGGTATCGAGCGCGTACACAACGTGGCCGCTGCGCTGCGATCTGCCGTGCCGGCAGTGGAGATGGCCGAGGAGGACATCGGCGAACCCGGATCGGTTGCCCCGGTTCCGGAGATTGCAAGACTGTCGCCGCTGCACATCGTCGCTCCGGTTTATCCGTCGCGCGCGATGGAATCGGGAGTCGAGGGCAACGTCGAACTCGAGTTCGGCGTCGACGCGGACGGCCGGGTGCGCGATGTCCGCGTGCTGCACGCACAGCCTGCCGGCGTGTTCGACGCGGCGGCCATCGCCGCGCTCAGCGAGTGGCGTTTTGCGCCGCTGCAGTCGGCGGAGCGGCATACGCAGAATTTCGCCTTCACGCTGCACGGGCACGCCGACGAGGCCGCCAAGTGCCGCACGTACACCGGTTCCATGATCTGCCGGAGGCCGGATAACAGTTAACGAAAGGCGACCGCCAAATTAACGTCAATTTAATCGCGGCTGGCCTAGTATCGGCCCCACTGTAAGTTCTGCTCGACACTCCTAAGGTCAGGTCAGGTGACAGGCAGATTACGGTAATCGGGGCAGTAGCTTTAGGCCCAAGCGAGGTGTGTTCCCCCAATGACACCTCCTTGGGCCTTTTTATTTGTGGCGCCCGAATCATCTCGGGAACTTGGCCGGCCCCGCAACGATCAACGTTCCTCCGACCGTCTGATCGTTCGGCACGGGCGCTTTCACGGAGTATGCTTTGCCTCTATGCGCATCCTGGTGATCGAAGACAACAGCGATATCGCGGCGAACATCGGCGACTATCTCGAGGAGAAAGGTCACGTCGTGGACTTCGCCGGTGACGGCGTCACCGGTCTGCACCTCGCCGTCGTGCACGAGTTCGATGCGATCGTCCTCGATCTCACCCTGCCGGGCATGGACGGGCTCGAGCTGTGCAGGAAACTGCGCCAGGAGGCACGCCGGCAGACGCCGGTGCTGATGCTCACCGCGCGCGATGCGCTCGACCAGAAGCTGACCGGTTTTGACTCCGGCGCCGACGACTACATGGTGAAACCCTTCGCGCTGCAGGAACTCGAGGCGCGCCTGACCGTGCTCGCGCGTCGCGGCAGGGGCCTGCAGAGCCGCATCCTGCAGGTCGCCGACCTCACCTACAACCTCGACACGCTGGTGGTCACCCGTTCCGGCAAATCGATCCAGCTCAATCCGATCGGGCTGAAACTCCTGCAGCACCTGATGGAATCGAGTCCGTCGGTCGTTACGCGCCAGGACCTGGAAACACGCGTGTGGGGCGAGGAACTGCCTGACAGCGATTCCCTGCGCGTGCACATCCACGGCCTGCGTGCCGCGATCGACAAGCCATTCGACAGACCACTGATCCAGACGCGGCACGGCATCGGCTACCGGATGGTCGATCCCGACGCGGCGGCTGCCTGAGCGTCCTCGCGACGCATGGCCGGAATCCATTACAGGCGCCGGCTCCGCAGCCGCATCTTCATTTCCTTTGTCGTCTTCGGGCTGGCGCTGAGCGCCCTGTTCGCCGTCAGCGCCGTCTACCTGCGCGGCTACCTCGAGGACAAGCTGATCGGCGAGACCCTGTTGCAGAACCTCACCGGCTACGCTGATCAGTTCTATGTCGACCCGAACAGCAAGTTGGCAGTATTCGACAAGATACAGGGCTATACCTACAGCGCGGAGAAGTTCGCCAACGTCCCCTTCGCATGGCGCGATCTCGACAGCGGCGTCTACGATCTGGCCGAACCAGACGGTCGCGGAGACAAGCTCGTCTACAAGCTCGCCGTGCGCAAGGATCCGAACTACTGGTTCTTCCTCAAGTACGACACGACCCAGGAACGCCACAGCCAGCGCATGCTGCTGATCGCACTGGTTCTCGCGATGCTGTGTTTCGCGCTGCTTTCCCTGATCATCGGCCGCTGGCTGTCGAGCCGCGTGATGAGCCCGGTCACGGACCTGGCCGCGCGCGTGCAGGCGATGGGCAGGACCGGGCGCGCCGAGCCCCTGGCACCGCATTTCGCCGACGACGAGGTGGGTCAGCTCGCCGCCGCACTCGACGACTACGCGCGCAAGCTGACGGCGCTGGTTGCGCGCGATCGCGAATTCAACGCCGACGTGAGCCACGAGCTGCGCACGCCGCTTGCGGTCATTGCCACGACCACCGAGTTGCTGCTCAACGCCGAGAATCTTTCCGACAAGGTGCGCGAGCGCCTGAAGCGCATCGAGCGCGCGTCACGCCAGTCGACTGAACTCACGAACGCGCTGCTGCTGCTCTCGCGCAGCGAGCGTTCCGCACCCGTGGACGGCGAAACCACCGATGTCGCGAAAGTGGCCGAACAGGTGATCGACGTGTACCGGGCGCATCTTGGTCGCAAGCCGGTCGATGTAAAGCTTGCGCCCGAGGGCGAAGTTGAGGTCGATGCGCCGTCGTCGGTCGTCGCCGTCGCGCTGGGCAACCTGATCGGCAACGCGTTCAAGTACACGCAGCGCGGCGAGGTCGTCATCACCGTCGGTGCCGAACGCGGCAAGGTCACCGTCGAGGATACCGGTCCGGGCGTCAAGGCCGATGAGGCCGAGAAACTCTTCGAGCGCGGCGTGCGCGGCGAAGGCGCAAGCGGCGGTGGGGCGGGTCTCGGCCTCGCCATCGTGCGCCGCCTGTGCGAACTCTACGACTGGCGGGTGTCGCTGGCACCGCGGCCGCAGGGCGGCACGGTGGCGACGCTCGACTTCAGATTGCGCGCGTAGATCAGCCGACGGCGTCGAGCCAGCCGTACCTGTCCGGTGTGCTGCCGTCGAACAGGCCGAAGAAGAGCTTCTGCATCCTGCCGGTCACGGGTCCCGGCTTGCCGCCGCCGACCGGCTTGCCGTCGACGGAGCGCAGCGGCGTGATCTCCGCCGCCGTGCCACACATGAACAGCTCGTCGCACAGGTACAGGTACTCGCGCGGAATGTCGCGCTCGACGACCTCGATGCCGGCGGCGCGCGCCAGCCGGATGATCGTGTCGCGGGTGATGCCGTTGAGGAGCGCTGCGCTGACGGGCGAGGTGTGCAGCGCACCGTCGAACACGAGGAACAGGTTTTCTCCCGCGCCCTCACTGAGCAATCCCGTCGACGCAAGCGCGATGCCTTCGCCGAAGCCGAGGCGGCGCGCCTCGCGCGCGACGAGTTGTCCCGACAGGTAGTTGCCGCCGGCCTTGGCGCCGGCCGGAATCGTGTTCGGCGCGAAGCGTTGCCAGCTCGACACGCAGGCGTCGATGCCCGCCTCCAGCACGCCGGCGCCGAGGTACGGACCCATGTCCCATGCGGCGACGGCGACGTCGGTCGGCGTCTCCGCGGACAGGCCGAAACCGCCGAGGCCGCGAAAAGCCACCGGGCGCAGGTACGCCTTGCCAAGCCCGTTGGCCTTGATCACGTCGCGGCATGCCTGCGCGAGCTGCTCCTGCGCGTACGGCATCGGCATGTCGTATATTTTTGCAGAGTTATACAAGCGCTTGAGGTGATCGCCCAGGCGGAAGATCACCTGGCCCTTCGGCGTGGCGTAGCTGCGGATGCCCTCGAACACCGACGAGCCGTAATGCAGCGCATGCGCCATCACGTGCGTCGTCGCCTCGGCCCACGGCTTGATGCCTCCGTTGTGCCAGATGAATTGCGGATACTGCTGAGCCATCGCGATCTCCTGAACAGGCGCGCAGGGTAGCGGGCGGCCCCGCAATTGGGAAGGGCCGCCGGGTGCGTTGGGCGCTCAGGCGGCGACGCGTTCCCACACCGCCGTCGTTGCGCGCGCGCGATTCAGCGTATAGAAGTGCAGGCCCGGCGCGCCGCCGGCGATCAGCTTGCGGCACAGATCGGCAACGACGTCGGCACCGAACTCACGGATCGATTCGACATCGTCGCGGAATGCCTCCAGGCGCTTGGCGATCCAGCGCGGAATTTCCGCTCCGCACATCTCGGAAAAGCGGCGCAGTTGCGCGTATTGCGAAATTGGCATGACACCCGGCACGATCGGTACTTCGACGCCGTGGCGGCGTGCTTCGTCGACGAAGCGAAAGTAGGCGTCCGGATTGAAGAAGTACTGGGTGATCGCGCCGTTGGCGCCGGCTTTCACCTTGGCGATGAAGTTCCTGAGGTCGGCCTGCGCGTCGCCGGCCTGCGGATGCATCTCCGGGTAACAGGCCACTTCGATGTGGAAGAAGCCGTCGCACTCGCGGCGGATGAACTCGACCAGCTCGCTCGCATAGCGGAAGTCCCCATAACTCGCCATGCCGGACGGCAGGTCGCCGCGCAGGGCAACGATGCGCCTGCAGCCCATCGTCTTGTACTGATCGAGCAGGCCGCGGATTTCCTCGCGCGTGCCGCCCATGCAGGACAGGTGCGGCACGGCGTCGAGCTTGTGCACCTCGCGCAGCCGCCGCACGGTTTCCGGCGTATAGCTCAGCGTCGAGCCGCCGGCCCCGAACGTGACGCTGACGTACTCGGGCTTCAGCGCCTTGAGCTTCGGCAGCGCGGCTTCCAGCGTCGCGCGCTGCTCGTCCGTCTTGGGCGGAAAGAACTCGAAGGATATGGGTGTCTGCAGCGGCATCTGATCGCTTCCGTAGCGTTTATCGCTATATCCGGATGAACGGATATATGCAAAGTCTAGCGCATTGTGCCCCGCCGGGACAGTCGCCAGCCCGCGGGCGGGCGGACCTGGACTGCTAAACTGCCTGCGGAGGTCGTCATGGCGGAAATGCAGTCGCCACCGACACGTCAGGCCGAAGCCCCGGGCCAGCGGGCCGACGCGCTGTTCGCCGGCGTGTATAAGCGTCTGAAGGCAATGGCAAGCCGGCAGCGCCTGCGCGCGGCCGGTGCCACGCTGAACACGACGGCCCTGGTGCACGAGCTGTACCTGAAATTGAGCGCCAGCCGCGAGCTCGAGTTCGAGACACCGGCGCAGTTCTTCGACTATGCCGCGCAGGCGATGCGCCACATCCTCGTGGATCGCGCGCGCGAGCGCCTGAGCCTCAAGCGCGGCGGCGACGACCGCATCGTGAGCGCGGACGACAGCGCCCTGCAGGTCGCCGACGGCACCGCGGAGCGCACCCTCGAGATTGACGATGCCCTGCGCCGGCTCGAGCGCGAGGATCCGCGCGCCGCACGCCTGGTCGAGTTGCACTACTTCGGCGGTCTGTCCCTGCCCGAGATCGCGTCGCTGACCGGGCTGGCCACGCGCACGCTCAACCGCGACTGGCGCTTCGCCCGTGCTTTTCTCCACCAGCAACTCGGCTGAGCCCGTGGCGCTCGCCCAAACCGTTTGCCGTTACACGCCGGTACAGGCATGAACGATCACGACGAGAGCCCGACGCGGGACACCGATTTCGCCGCACGCGCGAGCGATTCCTACGCACGCCTGCGCGAGCTCTTTGCCGTGGTCGCCGAACTCGGGGCAAGCGAGCGCGCGGCATGGATCGAAGCGCACGTCACCGACGCCCAGGAGCGCGCTGCTCTGCAAAACCTGTTGAGCGCCGACTGCGAGGACGGGTACTTCGACATCCCCCCCGACGAACACGCGGCGCGCATGTCGGCCGAAGAACCGCTGCGCGCGGAAGGTCTGGTCGGCCAACGCATCGGTGCCTTCCGCCTGTGCAGCCTGATCGGCAAGGGCGGCATGGCCGTGGTGTTTCTCGGCGAACGCGAGGGCGGCGACTTCGCGCAGCGCGCCGCAGTCAAGCTGCTGCGGCGCGGACTGTACTCGGAAATCGAGCAGCGCCTGTTCCGGCGCGAGCGGCAGCTTCTGGCCGGCCTGGATCATCCCAACATCGCTCGCCTGATCGACGGTGGCGTGACCGCGGCGGGCATCCCATATCTGGTGATCGAATATGTCGCCGGGGAGGCGATCACGAGCCACGCCGCGCGCCACGCCCTGGACGTGCGCGAGAGGCTGGCGTTGTTCCTCGTCGTCTGCCGCGCCGTCGCCGCCGCGCATCGCGCGCTCATCGTCCACCGCGACATCAAGCCATCCAACATCCTCGTCACCGCCGACGGTACGGTGAAGCTGCTCGATTTCGGCATCGCCAAGCTGCTGGAAGACGACACCGACAACGCAACCGTGGGCGTGTTCACGCCGGAATACGCGGCGCCGGAGCAACTGGCGAATGCCCCCGTTACCACGGCGACGGACGTCTATGCGTTGGGTGTGCTGCTGCATGAACTGCTGCTCGGCATCCGGCCGCCGCGCCGGCCGCCGCGGCGGCCATCGCAACTCGTCGACGAAGCGGCGCGGCATCTCTCGGTGCCGCGACCGGATCAGCTCGCACGTGCGCTGCGCGGCGACCTCGACACGATCGTGCTCAGGTGCCTCGCGGAGGAAGCGGACCAGCGCTATGCGTCGGCCGGCGCGCTCGCCGACGATGTCGCGCGCCATCTGGCCGGAAGACCGGTCGAGGCGCATCCGCCGTCGCGCTGGTATCGCGCGCGCAAGTTCGTGCTGCGTCATCGCGGCAGCGTGGCGATCACGGCCGCGCTCGTGATCGCCGTTCTCGCCGGTCTTACCGTCGCCGTGTGGCAGGCGCGCGTGGCCCGGCACGAGGCTGCGCGTGCACGCGAGATTCAGGGCTTCGTCGAGAGCCTGTTCCAGCCGCTCGAGGAGGCGAGGACTCTGGACCGCACGCCGAGCGTCGGCGAGTTGCTCGAGCGTGGCCTCGCCCGCGTCGACACAGCCTTCCATGACGACCGGCGCGCGCAGGCCGAGCTGCTGTCGATGTTCGTGCGCATCAACGACACGATCGGCGAGGTGAAGCGAAACCTCGATCTGTCGCAACGCGCGTGGCGGTTGAGCGCAACTGTCTACGGTGACGGCGACCTGCGCACTTTCCAGGCGCACGAACGCTACGCACGCGTGCTGGAAAACCTCGGGCGTGACACGGAGGCTCTGGCCGAGTACACGGCGATCCGCGTGGCGATGGAACGCGCCGGCATTCGCGGCGTCGCGCATGCGCACGTTCTGGACGATATCGAGCGGGTCCGCGCCAACACCGGCGTCGACAACACGCAAACGATTACGACACGCCGGGGGATTCTTGCCGAACTGGAGCAGGACCCGGCCGCCAGCGCCGACGACCTGTCGAACGGGTACAACAGCCTGGGCAATGCCTACGATACCGCCGAGCAGTGGGACCAGGCGCTGTACTGGTATCGAAAGTCCTACGAAACCGACCTCCGGTCGAGAGGCGAAAGCCTGGTCAGTGCGATCGAGCTCGGCAACATCGGCAGCATTCTTTTCTGGAGCGGGCGCTGGCGCGAGGCGGCAAGCACGCTGGAGGCGGCACGCGCGAGCTATGCGCGTGCCGGCATCGAGAAACACGTGAATCTGATGAGCCACATGGTCAGGCTGTGCGACGTGCAGGGTGCGCTCGAAGACATCGACAAGGCCCGGGTTACCTGTGACGCGGCCGTGGAGATGGCGCGCACGGTCGTCGGCGAGCACCACCGGAGCTTCGTGTATGCGCTGCTTCGTCGCGCCGGCGCCGAAGTGCGCGGCGGCGACCTCGATGCGGCGCGCGCCGACTTCGCACGGGCGCGCGCGGCTGCGGCGACTCCGGGCACGGCCTTGGGCCGGGACGCCGGAAAGCTCATCGACGTCGCGCAATCGACGCTCGACTGGACCGAAGGCGACTTCGCCGCGCTGCGCGAGCACCTGAAGGACGAGGTCAACGATGCGGACAGCCGCACGGCTCCGTCTGCGCCGCGCTCCTATGCCTGGTTTGCACTGGCCTGTGCGCGCGCCCGCGGCGACGGCTGCGCACCCGAACAGGCGCGCATGGCACAGGGCCTTGTCGAGGATCCACGGTTTGCGCATCAGCCCAATCAGCTGCCCGGCCGCGTCGCGCTTGCGGAGCTGGCGCTGCTCGACGGCGATCCGGCGCGTGCCGCGGACGAAATCGCCAAGGGACTAGCCGCGGCAGCGGCGGAGCTCGGCGCGCACCACACCTGGGTCGGTGAAGCCCATCTGGTGCTCGGCAAGGCACGTGCTGCGGCGGGCGACACCGCCGCGGCGAAGGCCGAGTTCTCCGTCGCGGCGGACATTCTGGGCAAGCTGCCCGCGGACCATCCGCTGCGCCTGCGTGCGGAGCGTCTCGCCACCGGCGCGCCGCACTGACCGCTCATTGCAACAGCGACAATGGATCGCCCAGCGCATCGCCAAATATGCGGTCGGGAATCGGCTGCGCCTCGTAGCAGCCGATGTCGCGGAACGCCCCGCTCAGCAGGTGGTCGGGAACCTGGGGCACATCGAGGTTGCGCGGGTTGCCGTCGAGGTCAACGGGGTCGTCGGTGGATACCGGCTCCCAGTCGATCCCGGCGGAGGCGGCCACGATGCCGTCTTGAATCACTGCGCGCAGATGGTAGTCGCCGTTGGCGGCATCCACGTAGGTCGGCGCGCCGGCGCTGACGTCGGGTTGCCCCGCGAGGCCGGTCGGATCATCCGCCAGGATGCCGCTCGCCGTGATCTCCGGCGTCCCGGTCGTGTGCAGCGTGGACATCGCGAACTCGTCGACGATCGAGTTCAGCAGCGTCAGATCATGCGCCGTATTGATCGTGCTGCCGCTGAAGTGCGCGTTGTCGGCGATCGTCGTGTCGACGATGCGCGTGACGGTGGCGCCGTTGCCATCGTCATCGATGGTGATTCGCTCGGCCGTGAATTCGTTGCCCGCAATGAGCGTGTTGCGGATAGACGACTGGCCCTGGGGGTCGACCACCCGAATCCCGTGCGCAGCGGCGTTGCCGCGCATGGTCACACGCTCCACGTACAACTCGCTCCAGTCGAGGGCAACGATGATGGAGCCGGGCAGCAACTGATGGCTGGCATTCGTGGTCGTGTTGTCGTTCACAGTGCTGCAATCGATGCCGCTCGCACAGGCCACGCGGTTCGGTCCCACGCAGCCGCCGTACTTGGTCAGCGTAATCTGGGCGCCGAACACGTCGCCCAGGTCCGAGTCGGTATCGCCATAGATAGCGGCGCCATCCGGCGCTGCATTCCCGTCGAGGTGGAAATCGGTCGCGCAGAATATTGCGAAGGCTATCCCGGACCCGACCGGCTTCAGGTAAATGCCGCCCCCTGCCGCCGTGGCAGAATTGCCGGACACGCTGACCGGGTTGTTGGCGTCGGTCGCATACAGGCTGACGTTTACATTGTCGTTGACGTCGCTGCCGACTTCCGCGGAAATGCCGCCGCCGAGCGCGGCATCGTTGCCGTTTATGACCGGCACCGCATCATAGCCGGGAGAACCGATATTCGCCGTGGCAGGTCCGACGACGGCAATGCCGCCGCCCTTTCCGTTCGGAGCATGGTTGAACCCGATGGTCGTGTGCGGCGCAACGGCGAGCAGCTGGGCACTGCCCTCGATGTTGATACCGCCGCCGTTTCCCAGGGACGTATTCGACTCGATGATCGAGTATTCCTTGAGTGTCAGAGTCGCGCTGCCGCCGTTGCCGTTCATCTCGATGCCGCCGCCGAAGCCGGAGCCATTCAGATCGATCAGCGACGTGTCGAGGGTGAGCGAGCCGGTGCCGTTGAAGTTGATGCCGCCTCCATGACTGTCCGAATCACCGCCGCCCCCGGTAACCTCCAGAAACTGGAATGTGACGTTGCTGTTGCCGCTGATGTCGAACACGCTCTGGCTGCCGTTGCCGCTGACAGTTACCAGTGGCCCGGTCGGAGCCGAACCGCCGCCGCCCGTGCTGCCGCCACCGGCATTGCAGGCGACTCCATCGCCGGTCGCCGTGAGGATGATGCTCTTGTTGCTGATGGACAGGTGTTGCTGCGTATAGGTGTGTTCGCGCGAGATGACAATAAAAGTGTTTGGACACGCCGCATTGTTGATGGCCGACTGAATGTCGTTATCGGTGCACTTCGGATCATTGGCGACGTCACCGACGTAGCGCGC
>Ga0335080_10003064_pt1 | contig 16835 bp, 6 predicted proteins | sample Lox_Sample_34_FD_206720 | JGI IMG/M metagenome (GOLD analysis project Ga0335080, IMG submission 206720) | Soil microbial communities from Loxahatchee National Wildlife Refuge, Florida, United States - Lox_Sample_3.4 | ecosystem: Environmental > Terrestrial > Soil > Wetlands | place: USA: Florida...
TTCATCAATCCGCTGGCGGCGCGGCGGGACGAATTGCAGGGATTGCACGCCAACACGCATATCCCGCAGGTCATTGCGGCCACGCGAAGGTACGAGATCTCGGGCGATCCCCGCTTTCGCGATTTATCGGAGTACTTCTTTTATGAGGTCACCACCGCTCGTTCCTATGTCACGGCCGGAACGAGCAATGCGGAAGCCTGGCTGGCTCCGCCGCGGCGTTTGGCCGCCGAGCTGAAGCAGAGCGTAAACACGGCTGAATGCTGCTGCGCTTACAACATGCTGAAGCTGACGCGACAGCTTTATAGCTGGAATCCGTCGCCCGCTTTCTTCGATTACTATGAGCGCTCGTTGCTCAATCACCGCATCGGCACCATCCGCCCGAAGGTTGGATACACACAGTATTACCTTTCACTCGCGCCCGGCGTCTGGAAGACTTTCAACACGGAAGATCAGACATTCTGGTGTTGTACGGGTTCGGGGATTGAGGAGTATTCGAAGCTGAACAATAGCATTTACTGGCGGGATCACGAGGGGCTCTATGTGAATCTTTTCATTCCGTCGGAGCTGGATTGGGCGGAGAAGGGGTTCAAGCTCCGTCAAGAGACCCAGTATCCGGAGTCGGAGGACGTGATGCTGATCGTGACAGCGGCGAAGCCGGTCAACATGGACTTGCGTCTGCGCATTCCCGCTTGGCTGCAGTCGGCTCCAACTGTGAAGTTGAACGGGAAGCTGCTGGATGCGTCGGCAGCGCCTGGCTCCTACCTGACCATCCGGCGAGCATGGAAGACGGGAGATAAAGTGGAGATGCGGCTTCCCATGCACCTACATGTGGAAGTCATGCCGGATGATTCTCACACCCAGGCGTTTCTGTACGGCCCTCTGGTTCTGGCCGGAGACCTCGGTGCGGAAGGGCTGACCGAAGCCCACATCATTGGGCCAAATTTGCGGGTGGGCGCACCCATTGCCGAGCAGAACGGCTCGCCGCTGGGGCCGGTGAACAGGACTCCTCCCGTGCCGGATCTCGAGATTCCGACATTCAAGGCGTCGGGGTCTGACCCGAGTTCGTGGATCAAGCCGGGAGACAAACCGCTAACATTCCGGACGTCAGGGCAGCGGAAAGACGTCACGCTGGTTCCACTGAACCGCCTGTATGACAAACGTTACTCGGTCTACTGGCAAGTTTCGTGAGATGCCCGCTTGCATAGTGTCTCCGCGTGAAATTAGTTTCGCGACGGCTCCTGGCCCGGTGAATCAGTAACAGCTCCTGCCAAGTAATCAATTTCGCCGGTCATCCTTTCGCGCTACCCAGTTCTCGCAAAGCTTCTCCGGCGCCAGCGAGGTTCGTGAGCTTCATCTCCGCATACTTGCGCGACAGCACGACTCCCGGCGCGCCCGCTTGAAAAGCCGCCAGCACCGCGGCTTTTACATCCGACGGCTGGGTCCGCTTCTCGTTCAACCCGGTGGGAATATCGATATCGATGCCTGGATAAATTGGGACCGCGCCCTGCACATCAGCAATTGCACGCCGCGTTTCCCGCGAGACGTAGTCCGCCGACAGGCCCGCGGTAGGCAGCTTGTCGAGACTTGGTTCTCCTTCGTTACCCAAGACCTTGTAATGCAGTTCCAGAACCTCTTCCGGGGTGCAGTCGCGGAAGATAGTTGACTGCACATTCCGGATGTATTGCGCGAAGCGCGGGCCAGCGCAGTTGTTGTAAGGACAAGGCTTGATGAAGTCGGCGTAGCGGGCCAGGCGGGCATAGTTCTGCTCGGCACGAAAGAACGGGCTCAGTGTGACCAGGTGCATGATGTGCCAACCCGCCTGCGCCTTGGGATTTGCCTCTTTCGCGGTTCCGTACAAAATTCCATACACCTCTTCCTGGCTGAGGAACCAGAATTTTTCCCAGGCCAGAATCTCGGGATACTCGAGAAAAAGCCGCCACAGCGTCACAAACGCACCGTCATTCTGCCGCGGACCGTTCAAGCTTTGCTCCACCCAGCGGTCGAGCGCCACATATCCGTCACGGGCGCGCTCGACATTGATCCCGAGGTCCTTTCCTTTCCGCAAGCAGTGCACGCAGAAGCAATGGATGGACCTGCGTCTTCCGACCTTTCCGAAATGCGCTTCCAGCGTGTTGTTCAGCGGCCCCTGGCGCTCGGATTCCCACATCACGCCGTCGAGGTCATTGGTGGTGAGCCAGTCGCGAACCATGGACGCAAGAAAAGTCCGCGCGTCCGGATTGTTGAGGCAGGTGCTTGTGCCGATCCGTCCATAAACGTCAACCTCAGCGATCTTCTCGAAATTTGGAATCAATCGCGGGTTGTAAGCCTCTTCGAACAGGCAATACACCTGCATACCCTTCGCCTTGGCCTTCGGAATTACATCCGCCAGAATGTCGAACTCCCCCAGTTCGGGCGCGCGGAAATCCCTGATCACCGAGTTGGCGTAAAACTCAGGATGAAGCTTGGTATAGCTGCCGCCATGAATTTCGTCGTACTCCTGCACTCCATGATCCGGCAAAGGTTGTCCGGGAACCTGGCGGCCCGCCAGCCCGCGGCCGTAGGTGAACACCGTGGGCATAAGAACATTGACACCGCCTTTCTCCTGAATCGTGTCCAGGCACTTGTCGACGCCTTCATCCACAAATGATCGCGCGCCGATCTGTAGAGCAACGAATCTCTGGCTGGGCGTCGATGCTGCCTTGTCGGCCTGCATTGGAGCTGCGTTCAGCGGCGAAATTAGGCTCTGGCCGCCGAAACCGGGGTCACCGGCAAGAGCCATAATCGGTAACGCGCCGATTCCTTTGAGAAAATTGCGTCGAGAAGATTCAGAAGACTTGCCGTTTGAATCGTGCATTTCTCTCCTTCCTGTTTCGAGGCGGCAGTTATACGGAACCGACTTCATCGCCTGTCATTATGAGCTATCCGTGCGCCAGACCTATGGTTCGGCCTTAGAACTTTGAGAGTTTTATCGGCTACTCTCCCCAAGGCCCTAACCTGAAGTTTGCCGGTCACCCGGCCAAGAACCCGGACTTTGGTTGCGATTCCAGCTAGCTATAATGCCGTGCAGAGGAGCTATGAACAAATCGCGAAGACAGTTTTTGACGGTCACATCCGCTGGCTTAATCGGGGCCGCCGCCGCACACCGCAATTATGCGCAAACAGCCGGGCCCCAGCAGCAACCGACTCCTGGCGCACCTCCGACGACGGGTAGCGGGCCTTTGGTAGGCCCAGAAATCTCGCCGACAACCGTGACGGAGGCGGAAAAGCTGGTGCAAGTCAAAATGGCGGACAGCGAGGTCGCAGTCGCGGCCTCGAGTTGGCGGCAGAACATGGCCCACCTGTATGAGCGCCGAACCGGGCCACGAAAGGTGGAGCTGGAGGCCACGCTGGCTCCGGCGACCAAGTGGAACCCGGTGCTGGCGGAGGTAAAGAGGGTGTCGGTGCGCGATCGCTTCATTCGCAGCACAGCCAACCCGGGACCGCTGCCCGCGAGCGACGAGGACATTGCGTATGCGCCGGTAACCAGACTCTCCCGCTGGATCGAGCAACGCGACCTCACTTCGGCGCGGCTCACGCAAATTTACCTCAGGCGCTTACAGCAGTTCGATCCCAAGCTGCGATGCGTGATCACGTTGACCGCGGATCATGCGATGGCGCAGGCGAAGCGGGCGGACGCGGAGATCGCGGCGGGGAAATATCGCGGGCCGCTGCACGGCATTCCATGGGGAGGCAAAGACCTGCTCGATACCGCGGGCATTCCGACGACCTATGGCGCCGAGCCATATCGCAACCGCTTGCCCAAAGAAGACGCAGCGGTGGTCAAGCGACTCGACGCGGCCGGGGCTGTGCTGATCGCAAAACTCAGCCTGGGTGCGCTGGCCTCGAACGACATCTGGTTTGGCGGGCAGACAATGAATCCCTGGCTGCTTGAAGAAGGCTCTTCGGGTTCGAGTGCTGGGCCAGGCGCTGCAACCGCGGCAGGACTGGTCGGATTTTCGATCGGCAGCGAAACCGGAGGCAGCATCATAAGTCCGGCGATGCGCTGTGGCGTGACCGGGCTGCGGCCGACCTTCGGGCGCGTGCCTCGCACAGGGGCGATGACGCTCTGCTGGTCGTTGGATAAGCTGGGGCCAATGACGCGCTCGGTCGAAGATGCGCTATTGGTGCTGCACGCTATTTCCGGTCCCGATGCGGGCGACCTGGGGAGTGTACCCAGCCATCTCGACTTCGACGCCAACGCCAGCGTCGAAGGGCTGCGCGTCGGCTACTTTCCGGCCTGGATGCAGGACAAATCCGCCACCGAGGTCGATCGCGCAGCTCTCAAGGCAGTAGAAAAGGCAGGGATGAAGCTGGTAGAAGTCTCGATACCGGACTGGCCCTACGATACGCTCAACATTGTTCTTTTCGCGGAATCAGCGGCGGCCTTTGAAGACTTGACGCTCAGTGGAGGCTTAAGCGAACTCAGAGTGCAGACCCCCGATTTCTGGCCGAATGTCATGCGCCAGTCGCGCTTCTTGTCGGCGGTCGATTTGGTACAGGCGGATCGCTTCCGCCGCAAGGTCGCCCAGGAAATGGCACGCATTTTCTCGCAGGTCGATCTGCTGCTGGTGCCGTCTTTGCGCGATGAAATGCTCGTCATCACAAACTTCACCGGGCATCCATCGTTGACTTTACGCGCCGGCTTTGTGGAAGTGTCGGAGGCGCGAAGCGACTGGGCGCCGGACCCGCAGCATCCCTTGCCAAAGTTTTCGCCGCCGCGACGGGTGCCGCACGGGGTGACGTTCATCGGGCAGCTGTTCGACGAGGGGACACTGGGTAGTGTGGGGTTGGCGCTGGAGACAATCTTCGGCGTTACAGAGCAGAGGCCGGCGGGGTTTTAAGGGCCTTCCGACGTCGCCCTTCCCAGATTTGGTCGAATGTTGAACGTATATTGTATATTTAATCCCGGTTGGGACCGAGAGTGTAAGGTCTCCGCCCTGATCGAACTTGTAGCCCGGCAATCCCTCAAACGCCGCGCTTCGTGTTGAGGCACGATCCGATCGACACGAGTTTTTAAGCACGATCCTTTAAGCACGACCTTTGGAACGATAAGGTCGCTGTGGGCAGTCTCAGCCGATCGTGCCGGGTGGAAGTGTGTGCAAGGTCGTGAACGTCGGAGGCGCTGGGAGACCGAATCTTCAAATTAGAGGGCTGCGATGAGTAACAGGATATCGAGGCGGGACCTGCTGAAAAACGTCGGGGTGGCGGGCGCCGCTGGAGCCTTGTTGACAGGCCCCGGCTCGACGTTGCTCGCGGCGCAAGCACAGAACTCGCCGCAGGAAGCGCCACCAGATCCGCAGCTCGAGCAATCCTCGGTGGAACTGCTTAAACAGCATGAGGATTACACCACTTTCCTCGAAGCAGGAGAAATGGTGGTCCAGTTCGACCGGCGTTATGGTTCGATCGTAAGCATTACGCGAAAGAACGATCCTCTGCAAACCAACTACATCGGGAATGAAACCAACACTCCGGGAGTGGATCCCTCCGATTCGCGGTGGACTGGCGATGTCGTGTCGACAGTCTGGGAGCTGACCACTGATGATTGGAAGCATGCCCGCCTGGGCCAGAATGATGTCTTTCGAATGTCGGGCAAATGGGGAAAAGAGCTGACCGGCAAGTCCAGCGACAATCGGCGCGTCCGCTTTGGGAGCAACGCGGTGAACGTCAGCTATGAGGGCATCTCCTCAAATGAGCAAGGAATCCGCAGTTATTCTCTTTCCATGAATTACACGGCGGGCAGTGGTAGTTCACTGCTCTGGGACATTGAGATTGGAAACACAACCGGGAAGACGCTTGAGATTGGCGAGCTGGGATTGCCGCTCATGGTGAACGACGACTATGAGGAGCTGTACATTCAACATGGTTCGGAAACCAAGCTCAGTACGGTAAACAATGTTGATTTTGGCAAGACGCCGCTGCGGCAGAAGCTGATCCATGAGCAAAAGATTCTTGCCCATCACTTCATCGCGGGCCACAGTTCCTATGTCCTGCTGCAGCGGCCGCTGGGGGATGCGCCTTTTCTTCTGGTCCACCCCACTTCGGATACGAGCTTCGAGTGCATTTACAAAGAACCAGATTCGCCTTTTGCGGCGCATGTCCTCGGGGAGCAAGGCCCTGACATTCTTGCCATTCATTCCTGGGCGACAAAGAATCTGCGCCGATGGAGGTCCAACCCCTGGGTCAACGGCCACACCTCGCTCATTCTGCAGCCCGGTGAAAAAAGAACATTCCAAGTGCGCTTTGCGCTCATACCCAGCTACGAAGCGATTCGCGACGAATTATACGAAGCGGGAAATCTTGGCATCCGCGTGCTGCCATCGATGGTGGTTCAGGAAGATACCGACGTTCTGGTGGAGGTGAAGACCAAGTCGAACATCGATCGCATCGACCTGTTGTCGGACAATATTGCAGTTAAAGAAAAGAAGAGAGATGCAGACAAGGTGCTCCTCACCCTGTCTTTCAAGGGCAGAGGCCAGAAGAGCCTCAAGCTGAACTACGGGGAAAACCGCTGGACGAACCTTCACTTCTATTGCATTGAGGACATTCAAGGATTGCTCAATGCGCGCGGCCGGTTTGTCGTGGATCGCCAGTTCTACGACAATCCGCAGGATCCCTACCATCGGCATCACGGTTTTGTCCCTTTCGATTACCGCATCGGCAGTATTTTTCTGGATTCCGACGAGGTCTGGGAAGTAGGCGGCAGCGATGAATCGGGATTTTCCGAGCCACTCTTTTTGGCGGAGAAGAACGTTTACCTTCCGTCCAAGAAGGAAGTTGAGACGCTCGAGACCTATGTTGCCGATTGCCTGTTCAAATACATCCAGAATCCGGAGACCTACGAGGTCCGAGCTTCGCTGTACTGGAAAGACCGCTATCCCTCTAACGGGTGGGGCGCATGGACAAAGGATCGCTCGGAGGCCACGTTCCGCTCCTACAACTACGTTCACCCCGCGAACATTTATCACGCGCTCTACCGCATTGGTAAAAGTTACGGATTGCTGACGCGCAGGACTGCGGAGGAATATCTGCGCATGTCGTATCGCACCTGCATGAAGTGGTTCGCGACGGGACCGTGGCGGCATGTTGGTCTGATGGAGGGCTCGAATGCCATCAATATTCTCCATGACATCGAGAAGGAAGGCTGGAAGGAGGAGCACGAGAATCTGCGCCGGCAGATGTCGGAATGCAACGACGAATTCCTGCGCGATCCCTATCCCTATAGTTCAGAACTCGTGATCGACCAGACCGCGCATGAGCAGGTCTATTTCTTTACCCGCTTTTTCGGAAACCAGGCAAAGAATGAGAAAACGATTCAGGTCCTGAAAGCGCTGCGCGGCGGCAACCAGCCGGTGTGGTTCCGCTACGGCAACGATAAGCGCAGAGATGTCTGCTGCTGGTATAACGCGTCGTTGAACGGCCTTGCTCTTTTGAAAGCGTACGAAGATCACGGAGATCCCGACGCGCTGATCAAGGGGTATGCGGGCGTAATGAGCGTGATGGCGAACGTTCTACCCGACGGAATGGGCTACAACTTCTTCATATGCACGCCGGGCATTTACGATCACGAACCGCCGAGAACGTTTGAAAGCGGCTCGGGGCTCTGGGGATTTCTGAAGTCTTCCAAGTCGTACGTCGTGAAAGACCCTGCATTCGGCGAGGTTGGCTTTGGCTGCAAAGTGGAGGCGGCGGACCGCGCCCTGACGGTGTATCCAAAAGATGGCCTGCAGAAACGCCTGCGCTTCGTCGAAGCCGCAATCGACGTGGAAGTCATGCCGGGACAGATCAAGAGCGCAACACTCAACCGGGGCAAGCCAAAGCTTTCACTCGAGGTCTCGGACCCCTCCGGTCTGGCAAAGAATGCGACGATCTCAATCGACGGATTGCCCGCTGGGAACTACAAGCTCTCACACGGCAAATCGGCGCGCCGCGTTACCGTGAACGGAACGTTCAGTATCGACGTTCCCATGCAAGACGCACATCAGATTGAAATCGAGCAGGTCTAAACAGGCAGAGTCAAGACTTGCACTAACGTGCCTGCCGGCAATTTTGGCCCTGCGTAGGGGAATTGACAATATATACACGCAGCGGACGGGACCATAGCCTTTGGTCTTTTTTACTCATCTCGCTGGGTCCGCCCGGTGGCCCCGGCTGAATCCCGGCTTGCTGCTTCGTTGACTTCGCTGCGCAGGCCAAACTCAAGACGACAATCCCAGGCTCGATTCGAAAAACAGGTATCGGGGAGAAGGTCGCGAGACTCGAAATGGTCAATGTTGCCCCCCGGCCCTTTGCGATGGCACAGGCTTGGCGCAGGATGGATTTGACTCTTTGAGCACGGTGGCTAGCGTCCACTTCTGCAATTCGGCAAACGGAACGAGCCGATCCTGGTCCGGTAGCCGGGGTCGCCTGCCTTCAGATAGTCGCCGACAAACCAGAACGTACAGTCATCGCTCGGATCCAACGCCGTCGTGGTGAAATCTTCCCAGCGTAGGGTGTTCGTCTGCGACGCTTCCCCCGTCGCCAGCACGGATTCGTGCAATGTCAAGAGGCCCAGAGGATCGCCCGCCCTTCGCGCCGCGAAGCGCACCCCCACAAAATTCGGTAACCCACCGAACGAGTAGCCGACTCCGATGTCGCCTTTCTTGTCCATCGCGATGCCGGGCATCCAGCGGTAGAACCCCTCCGGTGCATACGTGCCCTGCTGATACAGTTCCGGAGTGCCTTTTTTATCGAGGCGAAACTCGTACCAGCGCACGCCTCCACCCCCGCCCTGCGTGGCGACCGAGTGGGCCGCAACGATCGACTGGTGTCCCCCAACTTTGCGGTAGACGAGTCGCTGCATGATCTTGTCGCCCTGCGAGTCGAGCCGGCGTTCGGTATGGGGTTGGGGCACGCAGCTCGACAACTGCCCGTTGCACAGGTAGTGGTACGGCGCAACCTGTATCTTCACGGGACCGTCCGCCCGGGTGTTGGCGGGATTACTCCAGTCGACATGCACCTTCCAGAAGTAGATACCGTCGTCAGCGAAGATCTTCCTGAGCTGCGCGCCGCCAGCAGCCATCATGATGTTCGGCGCCCCGGCTGGCGGGGCTACGCGCCCATCGACGTCGGCGTTGTTCAGGAAGTTTACTCCGTCGATGACGATGCACTGTTCGGTAGCGGCTTGTCCCGCCAGCATCTTCGCGCGGTCCGCAATGCATGCGTGCTTCTGAATTACATCGTCGCCGGAGCTGCTGGGTACGTAGTAGCCATCCGTCCAAACGGCCGGCCGCGGGTAGTCCGGGAACAAAAGCCGCTCGAAGGCGTAACGATAGTAGGTGCCAAGCGGGTCCGGTCCGGTACTCACCGCATAGCACATTGCCCAATTCCCCTGGCTTGCTTCGCGGGGTTTTTGCCCGCTCTGGGGCGGAGGGGGAGGCTGCGCCGGATTCGCGGGAAGCGCCGCAGCAGCGCCTGGTGAAGACTCCTCGCCAGACTTTGCAAGCTGCCCAGGCGGGACGGCTTCGCCGCGCGCCCGGCGGGGTGTTTCTGGAAATGCGCCGGGCGCAATCCGAGAAAAAATCGGCATCACGATCAGCCAGCGGCCGGCAAGTTGGTCGTAGCGTACCACCGCGTCACCGTTGTTGCGTGCCTCACAGGGGCCGCCGAAACCAGCCCACACGGATTTGGTGGCGACCGCTCCGTACAACACGGTTCCGCTTCTGCCGTATCTCTTGCCTCTCTTTGAATACACTGCGATTCTGGAATTGACGATCTGCACGATGTGATCTGGGCCGACCGCCAGGCTGTTGTCCGACGGATTGCGGAAGGTGGTTGTGCCTTGCGGCCCCTCGAATCCGGCGCCTAGGCCGTCAAAGCTATCGAGCAGAGGTGCCGCTGGCCGAGCGCCCTGGGAGCGTTGTTCAACGGCGATGCCGGCCGGACTCAAAGTTGGCGGCGGCGCCGGTGGAGGAATGGACTCGTCGGACGCCGTTTGTTGCTCTGGATCATCGGCTGAAGCGCCGGGTGACGTGCCGCACCCCGCTCCTTCGCAACCAACCACCGCGGGTTCCTCGGTCGAACCTCGCTGTGATGCTAGCGCCTGCGAGACGTCGTATCTCATGGCCCTGTGTACGACTACGGCGCCCGCAGGCAGCCCTTTCTGTTGGTTATGGCGGACTCGCGATTGCAGTTCGGCCCCGCCGGCAAGGACGAGAAATACGATCCCAGCCCCGATCGTCTTGGTGACACTGGATCTAAATGTGTGTCTGATGGCGCATTCTCCGGCTGCACGTAGCGAGGCCAGCAGTTCCAACCGGTCCCCCTGGAGTTCGCGTTCACCACCAGGACCTTCTACTGCCATAGCACAACCGGCAATTTGTCCAGATCGAAATACATGCGGTAGTAGTAATCGCCTCCAACCGAATAGAACGGCCGGAACTTTGCCATCACGTTGCTGCCATCGGGTGGAGTGAAGCGGAAAACGCCAGGGCCCTCCTCTGTGTCGGCAATCAGATATTTGTTCAGGTCGTCGTCATTTTCCGGCAACTTGAAGATGGGTTCGTGGATCATGCCATCCTGCACCAGGACGACCGGCCCGCGAACTACGGCGGCGCGGTGTGGATGTTGCGCGTCCACGGCCTGCCACCGCATGCGCAGCGGAATGGTGATCTCTACCTTGTCCCCGGAGTTCCAGGCGCGGTCCACCACGGCCCAGGTGCCAGGCTGGCAGGCGGTTTGATACGGAGCGCCATTCACTTTCACCGATGCGCCCTGCGCCCACTCGGGAATCCGCATGCGCAAAGGAAACTTCATGCTGCGGTCCATCTGCAGGGTCAGCGTGCTGGTTTCAGCCTCTGGATAGCGTGTGTCCTGCACCAGTTTCATTGCTCCGTCGCTTCGCTTCCAGGTGACCTCCGAGGGAACATATAGGTTGACGTACAGGCTGGAATCATCCTTGTAGTAAATGAGGTTGTGGAAGTCGACGACATCCTGAATGTAGGTGCCCGAGCAGCAGGTGTAAGGATTACGGCTGAAGATTTTGACGCCACCGCCGACGCGATAGTCGGCATAGTAGAAATGGCGGCCATTGCCGTGAATCTGCAATGCAGATCCGATCCCGTTGTAGAGCAACCGCTCCGCCCAGTCGCCATACCGTGCCTTTCCCGTGAATTGCATCAGGTAGCGCGACATCTTGAATCCGGCCCACGATCCGCAGGGAGTCTCAAAACTATTGAGTTGATAGTCGAGCGCCCGGCCCAGGCTTCCCGGGGGCATGATTCGTTCCACCGGCCCGTAGCCTCCGGTGGCATAGCATTGCGTATTCTGCAAAAAATCGTAGGCGTTCTCCACCACGCGCAAGTGCGCAGGGTCGCCGGTGACCGCATATCGCATGGATGCGCTGCTGAACGAGTTCACATGGCTGTAGGCATGGACGCCGCTGGCATCCGGCGGCGACGAGGTGCTGGCGAACTTGTTCCAATAAGAGTGATACAACCAGACCTCGGCGAAATCCTTGAACTGCTTGTTGCCCGTAAGTTGGTAGGCGCGAAATAGGTTCTCCGGCTGCGTATACCATTCGAGCGGTTTCCCCGAGTGCATCTCCCAGGGCTTCGGCGCGGCCGGTTGCCGGGTGCGGTCGAACGTCTTGCTGGCATATGCAGTGACTCTTTCGAGCAGAGGCATCGCGCTACTGTCGCCTGCGTACTGATGCATATCGACCAGGCCGCAAACCAGCTTCTCGTAGGGATAGACATTCATTCTGCAATTGCCGTCAGGGCCGACGGTCCTGGAAAACTCCGCCAACAGGTACGCGGCCTTATCGCGCATGGCCTGGTCGCCAGTCGCGCGGTACATGCGAGACATTCCACTCAACCACTGACCGAAGACGGTGGAGCTATCTTCAGCGCACCATCCTCCCAGCGGCTTGCCCGGCGCTGGCAATCCTGCCTTGGCTCGAAATCCCTGCAGGATGTCATCATTCGATAGGTTGAAGTAGAACTCGCGGGCGTGCAGATACTGATCATTCCAGCGGCTCTCGTGCAGGCGTACGCCGTCGTAGTCAAAAGCGCTGATCTTCATCACGCGTGGATCGATGTCGGAAAGTGAAGTGTTGGCGCGCGCCGCCACAGCGGCGAGCATCCCGGTAGCTGCTACTCCCTTAAGGAAATCGCGGCGCTCCATAATATGTCTCCCGGCTTTCAATTCTTGATTTCTGACATCTGGCTCCGCGAGATGACTGCCGCTTCGCCCTTAGCCGCCGCTCCTGCGCGAAGGTGTGAATCAAGGGACTATCGCTCACATCAGAGGCTATTCTTATGGCGCAGAGGCGGGGCAGGCCCACGCCGTCATCTCCTGCACGGAGAATTGTATATTGTATTCGGTTTAGAATGCTGAGCAGATTTAATGGCGCTCAAAGAAGCAACGTCCGGAAAGGACCGCAGATCTCCGTGAATGGCCAATTTTCCCGCCGCCACCTACTCAAATCCATCGGAACAGCCGGTGTTGCCTCGCTGGTGGCTGACGCCGGCGCCACCGAGACGCCTTCGCCTTCCTACGCGATCCCTCCGGCATCGCGCGCCACGAACAAGTCCGACCTGGTGCGGCTTTCCTCGCGCCGGATGGTCGTGACGTTCGACCGCCGGAACGGCACTCTCTACTCGATTACTGCCGCACACGATGAGCTGGGAACAAACTTCCTCGGGAACTCCGACAACACACTCGGCATCAAGAGCGCAGACACGCATTGGACCGGCGACGTAGTCACCACGATCTGGGAACTGAAGACGCCGGAATGGATTCGCGAGCAGCAAAGCTTTGTTCCATACCGGATTTCGGGAAAATGGAAACCCGAGTCGACCCTGGCTTCACCGGATGTCCGCAAGGTTCAGTTCGATGGCAAGGTATTCGCGGTCAGGTATGCAGGGCGCTCGCAAAGAGAGGACGGCATCCAGAGCTACTCCCTCAGCATGAGCTATCGCATCGCGGATGATAGCTCCCTGCTGTGGGACGTGGAGTTCGAAAATACGACTGACCGCACTTTGGAATTCGGCGAACTCGCATTCCCGCTGCGCGCCAACGACGATTATGCCGCGCCCTATGAGGGCGCTACCACAACCCTGGCGAACGCCAGCGGGAAGCTGGCCGCGATGCAAAAGACCGTTCACGAACAGAAGGTCCTTTGCCATTCCTTTGTGGCCGGCCACAGTTCCTACGCACTGCTGCAACGTCCCCGAGGAGATGCACCGTTTCTTCTGTTTCACTGCCTGCAAGACACTTCTTTCGAATGCATCTACAAGACGCCCGCCCAGGGCGGCGACTGGATCGGGACCGATCTGTTCGCGGTGCACTCCAACGCCACCAAAGACCTGCGCAACTGGGGCTGGAATCCCTGGGTGAACGGACATTCGTCCCTGGTATTGGAGCCGGGTCAGAAGAAGTCATACCAGATGCGGTTCGTGTTTCTGGATGACTATTCCGGAATTTCGAAGGAATTGACGGCGTCGGGCAATCTGGGAATTCGCGTCGTGCCCTCGATGGTCGTGCAGGAGGACACCAACGCTTACGTCGAGCTGAATTCCGCCAACGACCTGGAGGCTCTCGAAATCCACTCCGACGGAATCACCGTCAAAGAGCGGAAGCGGACGGATCAATCTACACTCCTGACGCTGTCGTTTCACGGCCGGGGCCAGAAGAGTTTCCGGCTGCTGTACAACGGCAAACGCTGGACCAACCTGCATTTTTTCTGCGTCGAAGATGCGGAAGAGTTGCTGAAAGCACGAGCCCGCTTCATGGCGGAGCGGCAATTCGTGGTGAATCCCGACGATCCCTTCCACCGCCATCACATGTTTCTGCCTTTCGACTACCGGCGCGCTACCCGCATCGATGACAACGACGACGTTTGGGAAGTAGGAGGCACCGACGATCCCGGCTTCGGTGATCCCGTATTCCTGGCGGCAAAGAATTCGTTTCTTCCCTCTCGCGATGAGGTCGAGAAACTGGAAATGTTCGTGTCCGATTGCCTGTTCAAGTACATCCAGAACCCCGATACCTACGAAATACGGGCGTCTCTGTACTGGAAAGTGAGGACGCCGTCGAGTCCGTGGGGAAGCTGGTCCAGAAACCGAAGCGAGACCACCTGGCGGACCTACAACTACGCTTTCGTCACCAATATTTATCACGCCATGTACCGGATGGGCCGCGAATATGACGTTCTATCGCACCGCACCGCGCTGGACTATCTTCGGCTCTGCTACGAAACGTGTAAAAAGTGGTTTACCACAGGACCTTACAAACACTTTGGCCTGATTACCGGCTTGAACGCGGTGAACATCGTGGAAGACCTCAAGAGGGAAGGATGGCAGAAAGAATATGAAACGATCCTTGCGCTGATGAAAGAAACCAACCAGGTTTTCCTGACCGATCCATACCCCTACAGCTCTGAGATTCAGATCGACGAAACCGCACAGGCGCAGGTTTACTTTTTCACCCGCTACTTCGGCAAGACCCGCGGCGAAGCCGAAAGCTGGGAGAGGAATGCGGAAGTGCGGCAAGTTCTGCAAGCGATGCGAGGCGGGAATCAGCCCATCTGGTTCTTGTACGGCAACGATCTGTTTGCCCATCCCGACTTGCGGGGCCAGATTTCCTGCTGGCATTCCGAGGCTCTGAACGGGATGGCATTGATGCAGGCCTTTGAAGACACTGGCGATGTATCGCTGCTTTTGAATGGCTACGCCGGAATGATGAGCGTCCTCCACAACGTGCTGCCTGACGGCATGGGCTTTGGATGGTTCAAACTCGATCCTGGCGTGTTTGCCTGCGAACCGCCAAGAACATTCGAGGGTGGTTCGGGTTTGTGGGCCTTTCTGCAAGCGGCAAAATCCTACGTGGTGAACGATCCCAGCTTCGGCTGGGTCGGCTATGGATGCCGGGTTGAGAACGAAGCCAACGAGATCCACGTGTTCCCCAAAGACGGCGTGCGCAAGCGATTGTTGATTGTCCCCGATAAGTTGCAGGTCATTCTGCGGCGGGGCGAAATCAAGTCACTGACTTTCGACCGCAGGACTTCGGAGGTCAATTTGCAAATCGAAGACACCACCGGCCTGGTGAAGAGTGTGCCTGTAACCATCGAGGGGTTGGAACCGGGCGAGTACCGGGTGCGTACGGAGAACTCCGAACTCCGGACGCGGGGAGCGGAGAAACTCGCGTTCGAGGTGCCGGTTGAGGAGGCGAAGTCGCTGCGCATTTCGAGGGCAGTGATGAAGTAGCAGAGACGGTCAATTGTGACCTTCTGCGATAATGGCGAGTTGCTCATACGGCAGTCCCAGCGCCGAAACGGGCCAGTAGCAATGAAAAATGAGACAACTTCAGATACAGGGTCTGGCTCATGTCCAAAGCTGAAGGGGAATGGGGCGCGGTTTCGCGCCGCCGATTTCTCAGGGCGCTCGCCTCGACAGGGCTGAGCAGCATCGTCCCTCCGACGTTATTCCTTCAAACCAATGCCGGAAAGCCCGCGCCCGCCTTACCCGCCTTTGAGGAGATTCCTCCCTCGCGCAGCGGTATTACGTGGACGCACGTAGCGGGCCTTTCTTCCAACATGAACGAACCGGAAACCATGGGTGCCGGCTGCGGTTTTCTTGACTACGACAACGACGGCTGGATGGACATTTATCTGGTGAACAGTGGGCCGTGCGACTTCTTCACCCCAAAGCAGCCCCTGCGCAATGCCCTGTACCGCAATAATCGGGATGGCACTTTCACCGACGTGACGCAAAAAGCCGGCGTAACGGGAAACGCTTACGGCATGGGCGTCGCCGCGGGCGACTACGACGGGGATGGCTTTCCGGATCTCTACGTTACTCAGTACCCGCACAGCGTCCTCTACCACAACAATGGCGACGGCACATTCAGCGACGTCACAGCGAAGGCTGGGGTAGCGGCGCCGGGATGGAGTACGAGCGCTGCCTGGTTCGATTACGACAACGACGGGCGGCTGGACTTGTTCGTTTGCCAGTATCTAAAGCTGGACACGAGCATCTGGTGTGGAAACAAACTTCTCAACGAACGCTGGTACTGCCTCCCCACGGTTTACAAATCGACGTCCTCCTGGCTGTTTCACAACAATGGTGACGGCACATTTACCGACGTCAGCAAGGAAAGCGGGATCGCGCAATCCCTGGGAAAGGCACTGGGAGTTGTCGCAGCCGATATCAACAACGACGGCTGGATGGACCTCTTCGTCGGCAATGACACGGAGCCGAACTTCCTCTGGGTCAACCGTGGCAAGGGTCGTTTCGAAGAGACTGGGGCGCTCGCGGGTGTGGGTTTCAGCGCCTTCGGCCGCGCCCGGTCGGGCATGGGAGTGGATGCTACCGACTACGATCAAGACGGCAAGATCGACCTTTTTCTAACCACCGTGGATCACGAGATGTTCTCGCTCTACCACCAGGAGCGAGGTGACATTTTCAGCGACGTCGCCCCGCGCTTTGGGATCGCCTCGCAGACCTTCTACCTGAGCGGCATGGGCATGAAATTCTTCGATTACGACAATGACGGCAACCCCGACATCATCCTCTCCAATGGCCACCCCGAACTGAATGTGGCAAAGATGGTGCAGGGCGTGACCTATGAGGAGCCCATGTTGCTGTTCCGCAATACCGGAAAAGGCTTCGAAAATGTCAGCAAGCAGAGCGGCGCGATCTTTTCCAAACTGATCGCCGGCCGCGGCTTGGCCGTGGGCGACTTCGACAACGACGGTTCCGTGGACGTGCTGGTCTCGGTCGGGGATAACGCGCCCATTCTTCTGCGCAACAACGCTGGCC
>Ga0335080_10003066_pt1 | contig 16826 bp, 15 predicted proteins | sample Lox_Sample_34_FD_206720 | JGI IMG/M metagenome (GOLD analysis project Ga0335080, IMG submission 206720) | Soil microbial communities from Loxahatchee National Wildlife Refuge, Florida, United States - Lox_Sample_3.4 | ecosystem: Environmental > Terrestrial > Soil > Wetlands | place: USA...
CTCGTCGAGCGGACGGCCGCGCACGAGCTCCATCGTGAAGAAGTGCTGGCCGTCGTCCGTTCGTCCGGCCTCGTAGAGCGCGGCAATGTTGGGATGGATGAGACGGGCGAGCGTCTGCGCTTCGCGGCGGAAGAGGCGCAGTTGCAGGTCGTCGACGAGACGGCCGCCCCGGATGACCTTCAGAGCGACGCGACGTAACGGGTCGTGCTGCTCGGCCTCGTAGACGACACCCATGCCGCCGCGCCCGAGAACGGAGTGGATGCGGAAGCCGCCGATTTCGCCGGGAAGCGGAGTGCCGGAGGAGTCGGCCGGAAATCCGAGCGTCGGAAATTGCGTGTCGTCGGTCGTCATCGAGCGCCTCGGCCACGCCCCGGGATGAACGTACGTTGGGAAGGGGCGAACGGTCGGCGGGATCCTATCGTGGGGGGCGCGTCTCCTGTGCTCGCCGTCATTCCGAGGCGAGCCCGTGCTGCGCTTCAGCCGATCGCATAGATGAGGCGGAGTCGCCCGCCCGGCAGCTGTTGAATCCTCCCCAGCTCGAGCTCACGGCGGCGTTCCGTCGTCGCGAAGAGCGCCTTCCCTCGTCCGGCGATGAGGGGGTAGACGATGAGGCGGAGTTCGTCCAGCAGGCCGGCGTCGATGAGGCTTGCCGCCGTCCGAGCGCCCCCGAGCAGATAGATGGTCTTGCCGGACTGCCGCTTCAGGGCGGCAATCTCATCGAGCCCGCGGACGAAACGCGTATTGGGCCAGCGGGCCGACGTCAGAGTGTTCGACAGCACGTAATGCGGCGTCTGCGCGGCGAAACGGGCCCACCCGAGCTCCGCCGGTGTCGGTGGCGCGCCGGTGATCCAGTGCGGCTTGTCCGGCTCGTTCTGTACCCCGGTCCAATACCCCTCGTAGCCGGGATACATCCCTCCCCCGAGCAGGCATGCGTCGATTTGCGGCGTCAGGCCATAGTCCTCGGACCACGCCTCGACCCAGTCCGCCATCCCTTCGGGTCCTTCGATTTTCCCGTCGAGAGAAATTTTCATCCCGGCGATCAATTTCCGCATGGAAGTCTCCCTGTGACCTCGTTCTACTTCCCCGTTCGGATCCGATCCACGAACCGCCGCAGCGCGATCTGCGGAACGAGACGGCGCTGATCGGCCGGCATGCGCTCCTTCATGATGTCATTGGCCAGCTCGCGCACTCTCGCGGACGCGTTGCTCCTGCGGCCGGCGTCGAAAGGCGGACGCGGGTCGTATTCGATCGTGAGCTGAATCGCTTCGGCGCGCTCGCGGCCTGCGATCTGGCTCGCCAGCCAGATCGCCATGTCGATGCCAGCGGAGACGCCGGCGGCCGTGACGACCTTGCCGGATCGCACGAGGCGGTCGTGGGCTCGAGGCTCCGCGCCCAGGATCTTGAGCACGTTCATCTTCCACCAGTGCGTCGTCGCCGGCAGGCCCTTCAGGATGCCCGCAGCGCCGAGGATCAACGCACCGGTGCAGACGGACGCAGTCCAGGTCGTCGTCTCGTGGACGTGTCGCAGCCAGTCGAGGATCTCGTCGTCGACCATCTGACTCGGAGTGGTCATGCCGCCGGGCACGAGCACGAGATCCGGCGACGGAGTCTCGGAAATCGTGTGCGTCACGCCGAGCAGGAGCGCGCCGCCCTCCGCCTCGAGCGGACCAAGCTCCTTGCCGACGAATCGGACCTCGGTGTCGGGAAGGCGCGAGAACACTTCCCACGGACCGACGGCGTCGAGCGCGGTCACGCCCGCGTACAGAAGGATCGCGATCTGAAAAGGCTCGTCGGGCCGGTTAAGACCCGGGGGCAGCGGAATGGTCACCGAAAAGGAAATAGAGCGCCGGAAGTGTCGTGAGGGCTCCGAGAGTCAGCAGCGACGCGCCGAGGCGCTTGCGGTTGCGCTTGCGGAGCCTGGCGGAGGCCAGCAAGCCGATGCCGGCGCCGAGAGCGGCGCGGGTGGCGACGACGAAAGCGAACTGCGGAAGCGAGAGGTCGATGCGTTTTTCCATGGCATGTCTCCCGGAGAAAAACGCCGCAAGATTGATGCCACGAGTGGGGCCCCGTGCTAATTTCGAGGGTGTGACGGCAAAGCGCCGGCAAACGCGGCGAGCGGACCCCGCCGAGCTCCTTCGCTCACCGCTCTTTTCGCGCAGTGCCCATCACGCGTTGCGCGTGATGGAACGACTCGCCACGGCATCGATGCGGCGTCCGAGCGCCGGCCGGAGCCTCGACGGAATCGCCGAGGAGACCGGCCTCGATCTTCCGACCCTGACACAGCTGATCACGTTCCTGCGGCAGGCGGGCCTCGTGTCGCAGCGCGGCCGCTCCGGAGCGCTCCGCCTCTCGCGGGACGCCTCCACCATCTCCGTCCTCGAAGTCATTCTCGCGATCGAGGGCTCGGGAATCTGGAAGCACTGCCTGCTGGGACTCGCGGCCTGTTCGGACGACGCGCCCTGCCCGGTCCACGTGGCCTGGAAGGTTGCCCGCACGCAGCTCGAGCGCCACCTCGCGGGCGAGTCCATCGTGAGCCTCGCCCGCGCCGTGGCCGTCCGCCGGCGACGCCGCGGACGGAACTGATCGCGAGAGGCCGCCCCGGCCACGCCTACGACCCGGCCGTCACCCCAGCATCATCCACAGGTACGCATACTGCAGCGCGGTGACCTGCGCGGTCTGCTTGTTGACGGCGCCGCTGCCGTGGCCGCCCTCGGTGTTCTCGAAGTAATAGACGGGATGGCCGAGCGCCTCGAGTTTCGCGACCATCTTGCGCGCGTGGCTCGGGTGCACGCGATCGTCGCGCGTGTTCGTCCAGAAAAACGGCGTCGGGTACTTCACGCCCTTCTTGAGCCGCTGGAACGGGGACCAGGTCTGAATGTACGCCCAGTCCTCCGGCTTGTCCGGATCGCCGTACTCCGCCATCCAGCTCGCGCCGGCGAGCAGGTGGCTGAACCGTTTCATGTCGGCGAGCGGCACCTGCGCGACGACGGCATGGAAGAGCGAAGGGTAGAGCACGAAGGTTCCGCTGACCAGCAGGCCGCCCTGCGAGCCGCCCATGATCCCGAGGTGCCGCGGTGACGTGATCTTCCGCCGGATCAGATCGCGCGCAACTGCGGAGAAGTCCTCGAAGTTGTGGATGTGGTTCTCCTTGACGGCCGCCTTGTGCCACGAGGGGCCGAACTCGCCGCCGCCGCGGATGTTGGCGAGAACGTAGGTGCCCCCGCGCGCGAGCCACGCGCTCCCGAGGACGCCGCTGTAGTTGGGGAGCTCCGAGATCTCGAACCCCCCGTAGCCGTAGAGGAGGGTCGGCGCCGTCCCGTCGGTCTTCGCTCCTCTGGGCCGGACGACGAAGTACGGGATCTTCGTGCCGTCCTTCGACGTGGCTTCGAGCTGTTCGGTCGTCAGGCCGGCCGGGTCGAAGAAGGCCGGCATCGACTTGACTTTGTCGGGCACGCCGCCGTTCTCGGTCAGCCACAGCGTCTCGGGGGTCGTGAAGTCCTGGTAGGTGAAGAAGACCGTTTCCGACTGATCGCTCGTGGCGGCGATCCGGGCCGTCCCGAGGCCGGGCGTCGGAATCTCCGTCTTCGCCCATGCACCGTCTTTCAGTGACAGCGCGGCGAGCTTGCTCTTGACGTTGTCGAGCGTCTGCAGCAGGACGCGGTCCTTCGTGCGCTCGACGTCCGCGAGGGATACGCGCGCGCTCGGCTCGAAGAGGATCTCGAGCTTCCGCTCTCCCTTCTCGAGATCGTCGATGTTCGCGGCGAGAAGCGACCCTTCGCGATACGTCGTGCCGTTGACGGTCCAGTCGCTGCGCAGGGAGAAGAGGAACCGGCCGTGGAAAAACGCGCGCGGGTCGCAGTCCTCCGGCACGTCGAGCTTGACCGGGCGGTCGCCGGCGTACAGGAAGATCTCCTGGCGGAAGAACGCGGGAGTGCGCTGCACGAGATCGTAGCGTCCGTCGCTCAGGATCTCGGTCCGGCCGAACGAGGCGACGTCTTCCGCGCTGCCCTCGAAAACGGTCTTCGCCTCCGCCAGGGGCGTGCCGCGCTTCCAGAGCTTCACGATGCGCGGATACCCGGAGGACGTCAGGGAGCCCGGGCCGAAGTCCGTCCCGACCCAGAGCGTGTCCTGGTCGCGCCACGAGACGTTCGACTTGGCCTCCGGAAGCGAGAATCCGCCGCTCACGAAGTCCTTCGCCTTGGTGTCGAACTCGCGGACGACGGCGGCGTCCGATCCGCCCGCGGAGAGCGTGATCATGCAGCGCTCGTAGGCCGGGGGCAGGCAGTTCGCTCCGTGGAAGACCCAGGCCTTGCCCTCGGCCTTCGCGAGCGCGTCCACGTCGAGGACCGTCTCCCATTCCGGGTTCGGCGTGCGATAGGAGGCGAGCGTCGTGCGGCGCCAGATTCCACGCTCGTGCCCGTCGTCGCGCCAGAAGTTGTAGATCGCGTCGCCGAGGATCGACGGCATCGGGATCTTGTCCTTCGAGTCGAGGATCTCGAGCGTGCGCTTGTAGATCGGCTCGTACTCGGGCCGCGCCTCGAGCAGCTTCGTGGTCTTCGCGTTGTGTTCCCGGGCCCACGCCAGAGCCTTCTCGCCCTGCACGTCTTCGAGCCACTGGTACTGTTCGTCGCCGCCGGCCGCCGCCGCTCCGAGAGCCGCCAGCGCCGTCAGGAGCACGAGCATCCGCCTCATTCGTCCACCTCCCGAAGGCGGAGATTCTATTGTGATTCGGGAGCCGGGCGTCTTCCGGGGGGAGGAATCAGGGAGCGGGCTCGGCGAGTGCGATGCGCCGAGCGGCGGCGCCTCGCCGGACCGCGACGAACGCGGCCGCGGCAATCCCCGCGATCGCGAGCGCGGCGCCGAACTCGCCGATGACCCAGGCCGTGCGGCCCGTGTCGCCGGTCAGGGGATCGAAGACGGAATGGATCCAGAGATTGTGGCTCGCGGGGGATGGCCGCCGGCCAGACGCTTCCGGCGAGCAAAAAAGGGTAATGCCAGAACGCCCGGATCGCGCCGGACGCGAGGGCGACGCGCGAGAACGGCAGCCTGCGGGCGAGCTCGGGCACGAGGAAGCCGCGCCGGCCGATCTCATCGCCGAGGGGCGGTGATGAGCGAGAGCAAGACGCCGAGCGTCGCGTGGACCAGCACGTAACGGCTGATCGCCGCGCCGGTCGTCTCTCCCGGCCGGATCAGCTTGTCCACGAAGCTCTGGTTCGGGAAAGCGCCGAGACCGAGCGCCGACGACCCAGAGCCCCCCGCCGCCCTGGAGCTTGCCCGCGCGAATGATGAGGAAGTAGAAGACGGAGGAAAAGGCGTCAGGACGAGATACATCCCGACACGCCGACCGACCGAAACCTCCGACGACATGAAGTTGCGGCGGAATTTAGCGCGACGCGGTCCGTGGTTTCGCCCCCCAGATCAGGAGCCAGAAGATGATCGGCGTCTCGAGGAGGGTGAGGATCCGCGTTACGCGCTCGACCGCGTCGGCGGACTGCGGGAAGACCAGGTTGGCGATCGAGCTCCCGAGGTAGCCGAAGGCGGCGGCGATCAGCAGGACGCCCAGGAACCGAGGGATGAATCCCGATCGGATCACGCAGGTCGCGAACGGGAACAGCCACAGCCCCCAGAAGATCTGCGCGACGAGGAATCCCTGGCCGTGCAGGCGGAGGCACAGATAGGCGAGGGCGTCGCGTTGATGCGGATCGAGGCCCGAAAGGAAGTCGGTCCCGCCGGCGCCGCCGGCGAGGTTCAACGCGGCGATCTCGGTCAGGACGTTGACGAACGCGATCGGGATCGAGACCAGGATCAGCACCAGCATCGACAGGGCCGGTCCGGGGCTGACCGGCTGGAACAGGCGATACAGGACGAGGGCGACGGAGATGAACAGGGCCATGCCGAGAAGCTCGGCGCCGAGGCCCAGCCGGAAGAGGGCGCCCGACGCGCGGAGCCGCTCGGCCGTCGCCGCGGCGTCGCCCCTGACGACGAGCTTTCCCGGGACGTAGATGAGGGCGAAGGCTCCGGGGATGCTGCTCAGAAGGTAGAGGAGACCGGCGAGGCGGGCGGTCTTCTTCGTCGAGTCCATGTGTCGACTTTCTGATACGGAGGGGCCGGGAGCGGGTTGCGCCGCGAAACTCGGAGCCGCATCGCCCGTAACAGGACCCATGGCGTCGGCGCGCCCCCGGGGCGCTGCTCGCTCTCCTGGCCGTTCTGGCCTCTCGCCGGACTCTCGACGCCTTTCGCCTCGAAAGGCTCGGACCGCGGGTTCGCAAGTACGTGAGCGTCGCCGCGCCGAAAGTCATCCTCGAGCACGTGGAGATCATCGACGGCACCGGAGCCGCGCCGCTCTCGTGGACGCCGGGTTCGCTCCAGTCGAGACCATCCGGATCACGACCGGGAACGGCGCCACATATCTCGGCCGGGAGGGCCGCATCGCGTCCATCGCGGCCGGCAAGAACGCGGACCTCGTCGTCGTGAAAGGCGACCCGGCGGCCCACATCACGGACAACGAGAACGTCCAGATCGTCTTCAAGGATGGCGTGGGTTACGACCCGGCGAAGCTGCGCGATGCGGTGAGGGGACACTACGGGGAGTACTAGGACTCCGGAGGGCCAGAGATGAAATGGACACGAGTCTTTCTACTGATGGGGGCGCTGGCAATCGTCGCCGTTGCTTGGGAGCAGAGCGCGGCGAGCTGCGCCTCGCCGGAAGCGCCGCCGACCGTCGCGTCGGTCGTGGACCGACAGATCACCGGCATCGAGAAGCAGATGGTGGACGTCGCGGAGGCGATGCCGGAGGACCGATACGACTTCTCGCCCGAGAAGCTGAACATCGCGGGCGCCGACTACAAGGGCGTGCGCACGTTCGCGGTGGAGCTCAAGCACGTCGCCGCCTCCAACTATTTTCTGTGGGGAAGCGTCACGGGCGACAAGATCCCGGACAACCTCCGGGGCGGCAATGGGCCCGAGGAGATCAAGAGCAAGGCCGACATCATCAAGCTCCTGAAGGAGTCGTTCGCGCTCGGCCACCGAGCCGCGGCGGAGTTGACCGCCCAGAACATGCTGCAGCCGGCAGGGAGCAGTAAGTCCACCCGACTGCACTTCGCGACGTTTGCCGTCGCCCACGCCAACGACCATTACGGGCAGTTGGTGGAGTACCTGCGCATGAACGGCATCGTGCCGCCGGCCAGCCGCAAGTCCGGGTGAGCGGGGGCGGGGTCGGGCCACGGTGAAGGAGGAGCACGCGTGACTCGAGGAGTTGGACCGGCGGCTGTCGCGGCGGCACTGGCGTTCGTGTTCGGGGCGGGAGTTTCATCCGCCGCCGGTCCGCCCGAGACGGTCCACGTCACCTACCACGTGCAGGAGGGCAAGCTCGACGAATTCCTGGCTGTTCTGAATCAGCATTTTCCGGCCTGCCGCAAGGACGGACTGGTTCACGCGGCGCCGCATCTCATCCTCTCCGGCAAGGAGGACGGCGGCAAGCCGGTCGTGATCGAAATCCTGACGTGGAATGACAGCGATGCTCCCGACAGCGTCCCGGAGCATCATCCGGTGGTCAAGAAGATCTGGGACGGACTGAATCGCCTCACCGAGAAGCGCGGCGGCAAGCCGGCGATCGAGATCGAGGAGATGGACCTCGTGGCGCCGGCGTCGGCCACTTCAGCGACGCGGTAGGGGCGCACGCCTCTCTCGCATGAGCCTCTCGCCTCGGGATCGACTCACGCGACTCACGGAAGCTCCATTCGACTGCGACGCGTGGAGAGGGTCACCGATTCCCGGGAGCCGGTCAGGTCGATCGTGAAGGAGCCGTAGTCGCCGCAGGTCCCGGACAGGGATTCGGCCCTGAGTCGGATCGCCGCACCCGTCGCGGTGCCTCGGGCGGCCCCTTCGACGTGGCAAAGCCGATAGTCAGTTCCCTCGTATTGCAGCACCCCGTCCAGAACGCCGTCTCGCAGCGTTCCGAAGAAGCGAAGCTGCGCCCCGTCTTCCTCCGTGCGGGCCTGGAGAAGAAACTGATCGCCCGACTGCCGGACCGATGCGATGGTCGTGCTTCCTGTCGTCGATCCGAAGTAGGTCGAGCTGCCTGGCCAGACGCCGCTCAGGATCGCGGGCGGCGGCGCGGTCGTGACACGCCGGTCGATGCTCCCGCACGGTTCCCTCGTGTCCAGCCGGTCGTTTTGGTAGATCCGGGCGAGGCCCGTGACCGAATCCGTGACGGTCAGAGTGTAGGGAAGGGCGGACATTCCGCTGTGAGAGAACGAGAAGTCGCCGTTCTCGAGCGACCGCGCGTCGCGCATCTCGACGAGAACCTCGGGAACCGCCGCCGGGTCTCCGGTCAATGCGGGAAACCCGAAGTAGCCGAGTCCGTCGCTCTGCCGGACCGGGTCGCCACCGACGACGGCGCCGCTCTCGGGATCGGTGGCGGTGACGGCGATCCGGAAGCGGCCGGAGAGGAGCGCGAGCACGTCGCCAGCCGCCTTGGGAGCCGCGGCCCTTCCGCGGTTCGAGCTCGACACGCTCGAGGGAGCGTTTGCGGGAAAGGCGAGGGCATCGACCGTTCCGCAGAGCGCCCGCCCGTCGTAGAGCCGCACTCTCCCGTCCGTCGTATCGGTGACGACGATGTTGTAGGGAATGTCGATCAGGGAGCTCGCGAAAAATCGCTGTCCCCCTCCCGGGAGAGACGCGGCGTCGTCCATCCTCACGAAGATCTTCGGAAGTGCGGGATCGCCTCCGGCGAGCGTCGGGAAGGCAAAGGAGCCGAAACGGTCGCCGCTGGCGGCCGCTCGGGGCGACGCCGCCGTCCCGGAGGCCGGGTCGATGGCGTGGACCTCCACGCGGAAGCGGGAGCCGAAGAAACAGAGATGGTCGTCTCCGCGCTGGCACGCGCCCGCGGCGGCGGCGGGAAGATCCCGGCGGAAAACACCTTCGTTCGTTCCGGCAAAGAGCGTCCTGCCGGCCGGATCGATCGCGAGAGAGCGGACGCCGCGGCTTCCGAGCCCGGCGTCGAAGGGCCGCCAGGAGGTCCCGGCGTCGGTGCTGCGCCAGAAGCCGAAGCTCGGGAGAGCGGCGTAGAGATTCGAAGGCTCCGCGGCGTCGATCGCGACCGCGGCGACGGCGCCCGGCAGGGTTCCGAGAGGGACCCAGGTCGCTCCCGAATTCTCGCTTCGAAGGATCCCTCCAGACTCGGTTCCCGCGACGATGCCTCCCCGGCGGTCCGTCGCGAGCGCCGTGACCGGGAATCCGAGGTCGGTTTCCGAAAGCGACCAATTGGCGCCGGCGTCCGCCGTCCGCTCGACGCCTCCGCCCCATCCGCCGGGGCAACCCATGCCGGTCAAATCGTCCGACCAGACGAAATTCGTTCCCGCAAAGATCGCGGAGCCGAAAGGGTCGGCCAGAATCGCGAAGATCGGTTTCCTTTTTCCGAAATTCGTGGCGCTCCAGGTCGCACCGACGTCCATGCTGCGCGAGACGGGAGTGTCCACGCCGGAGCAAGCCTCGGTCTCCCGCATCGCCGCGTGAATGCTGCCCGTCGCCGGCTGGACCGCGATCGCCGACACCGGGTCCGTAATTTGCGGCTTGCCGGCGGAGCTCGCCTTCGTCCACGTTGCTCCGGCATCGTGGCTGGTGGCGACGATGCCGTTCGCCGTACCGACGTACACATTGTTCGGGTTGAGGACTCCGACCGCGACGCAAGTCGCGCGAAGGAGGTCGGGGTCGCCGACGCCGAGGGCGGTCCAGGTCTGTCCACCGTCGTCGGTCTTCCAGACGCCGGCTTCTCCCGTCGCGCCCGCGTCCGCCGTGACGTAAAGAACGAGCGGATCGGCGGGGCTGAGACTGATTCCCGTGATGCTCGTCGCGCCGTCGGGCCCGAGGCGTCTCCAGAGAGAACTTTCGGCCTGAACTCCCCGTGAGAGGCAAACCGAAGTGATGGCAAGAGAAAGGAGTCGTATTCCACCTCGTGGACGTCGGAGGGGATGGTTTTTCACCGGGACGCCGGCTCCGCCGTTCGCGGGCGTCATCGCTGCACCGTGAAAAACTCCGCCGGCGGAGGCGGCTCGAAGCCGTCGTTCGTGTGCGCGAATGCCTTTTCGCTGCCGACGATCTCGAGGCGGTTCCCGACTCCCGGATCGCCGTTGGGCGTCGAGCTGTCGGCGTAGATGTTGGATCGCGGACCGCTGCCCCGTGCGTCGCGGACGAGCACGCGCGCCGTGTTTCCGTCGCCTGCGGGGATTCCGTCGACGAACGAGGCCGCGCCGAAGAGGGTCAGGTCGGCGTCCGTCGTGTCGAAGCGCGTGCCGCGAAGGCTCATGTCGACGCGGTTCGAAGAGCTCGGCGCGGTCAACGGGCTGAAACGCCGCCCTCCCATGACCGAAATGCCGGTGACGTACCCCATGATGGCGTCGTGCCGGGAGTGAATCTCGAGCGAGTTGAAAGTCGAAGAGTCCGAAACGAACAGCGGGCTCGGGGCGTCCGCGCCGCCGATGAGGTTCCAGCCCAAGTCCGTGGGTGACGCCGTGTCGGATCGGTAGAGATTTCGAGTGGATCGAATGATGACGCTCGAACCGGTCACGGCATCCGGCCGGCCGACGCCGGCAGTCGCTGTGAGCGCTCCGGCGATCACGTTGCGCTCGAGGACGAGGCCGATCTGCGAATCCGACGCGAAATTGATCCCGAAAACGCCTCCTCCGCCGGCCGGCGAACGAATGATCGAGCTCGCCATCCGAACCCAAAGGACCGAGCCCTCGTGGGGCTTCGGGTCCTGTCCGGCATTCGGGTTTCGGGTGAAAACGGCCACGCTCTCGCCGGTGGGGCCGCTCGGCGCGATTCCCCTCGGGTTTTGGTTGACGATCTCGCATTCGAGAATCGACGCGGAGATGAAATCGCCCGCGGCCCTCGACACCACGACGACCGGGTTTCCCGCCTGAAAAAACGGCACGCTTCGGGCGACGTCTTCGATGACGAGCTTCTGGAGCGTGGCACCATCTCCGAGCGTCAGGACGTCGCCGACGAGATCCGGCGAGCTCCGGAGAACGGTGCGATCGGACGGGTGAATACCCGTGGGCGATCCCGACCCGTCGAAGGTCATGTCGCCCTCGCCGATGAGAGACGCCTGATCCGGCACGGTCAGGGCGTGTCCGATCAGGTACTCGCCGGCGTGGACGAGAATCCGCTTGCCCTCATTGCCCGGAGAGAGGGCGGCCTCGAGCTCGGCCGAATTGGTGACGACGATGGCCGACGGGCGATGGCGGTTCGGCGCCGCGTACAGACGGCGTTGGGAGCCGATCCAGACGGCCGCGATCGACAAGATGAGACCGATCGGAAGGATTTTGACCTTACGGGAGCGGGTTCTCGACATGGCGACCTCCTCAGACTTGCGGGGGTGACTCGATTTCCTTCGCATGGCGCCCAACGCTAGGGTTGAGGAGGCGCCGGAGTCGTTTCGAAAACCAAACGGAACCGCTAGTTTTTCGCGAAGCCGGAGCGCCCATGCGCGATAATTCGATGTCGCAATCCCGGGAGAGCCAATGCAGATTCGCTTCGGGCAGTGCGTGCTCGACTCGGAGACGCGGCAGCTGCACGTCGGCCGAGAGACGATCCACGTCAAACCCAAGGCGTTTCAGTTCCTGGAGCTCCTGATCGAGAACCGTCCCCGGGCGGTCTCGAAGAAGGAGATTCACGAAAAGCTCTGGCCCGGAACCTTCGTCTCGGATGGCGCGCTGACGAACCTGCTCGTCGAAGTGCGCACGGCGATCGGCGACCGCGCTCGGAATCCTCTTTTCGTGCGGACGGTTCACCGCTTCGGTTACGCCTTTTGCGGCGAGGCCGAGGAGCTCCGGCGGCCTGCGTCGGCGGCTGCGCGCGCCCGATCGTGCTGGGTGCTGCGATCGGGCAAGCGGACGGCCCTCGAGGCCGGCGAGACGATCATCGGCAGGGATCCGGGCGCCGGTGTCTTCATCGACGACCCGAGCGTCTCGCGCCGCCATGCCCGCATCGTCGTCGGCGATATGAGCGCCACGATCGAGGACCTCGGAAGCAAGAACGGGACGCACCTGGGGGACCGCAAGGTGGACGCGACGGTAGCGCTCGACGACGGCGCGCGAATCCGCGTCGGCACCGTCCTCTTGACGTTTCGGATGTTCTCCGTGCCGTATTCGACACAAACGGCGGCTGAGCCCTCGCCATGAAGAAGGGCCGCCCTCTCGGTGCCCTGAGCTTCGCCGTCGTCTTCGCATTCGCGCGGCCGGCACAGGGCCAGGGTTGACAGCCCATCCGATTCACGGCGCCCAGTCTGGGCGTCCAGAACAACCCGTTCCTTCCGGCGCAGCGGTGGGAGGCCTCGATCGCGTATCAGTACGCCGACGCGAACGACTTCTACGTCGGAGACCAGCGCAACGACGCGGCGGCTCGCTTCGGCACGCCGCCGCACCGGACGGTGAATCTCCTGAACCTCGACGTCGTGTACGGAGTGAGCAATCGGCTGAGCCTTGATCTGACGGTGCCCTTCGCGATCGGCTCGGCGGTCGTCGAGCAGGGAAGCGACGCGTCGCACCGCCCCTACGGATTCGATGCGGCCGGGGTCGGCGACGTTTCCCTGCAGGCCGAGTACTGGCTCTCGGACCCTGCGATTCCTTCTCGATTCGCGGGGTCGGTGGCCGTCGGCTTCAAGGCGCCCACGGGACGGGACGCCGTGGAAGGAACGATTGCCGGTCAGGGCGGCGACGTTCAGGCGCCGGTGGACGAGTCGGCGCAGCTCGGTAATGGAGGTTGGGAGCTCCTGTTGCGCGCGCAGGGCACGGCGCAGATCGATGGACCGCTCTACGTTTACGCATCGGGCTACTACGGCGTCAGCCTCGAAGAGCACACCGACGTTTTCAACATCGCCGCGCTTCGTTCGGTCCCGGACACGTACTCCGGCCGGCTGGGAGCCGCGTACGTTCTGCCGTCTCTCGACGGTCTCGTCGCCAGCGCCGGCGGCCGCATCAACGGCGTGACCGTCCGGGATCTCGTCGGAGGCGGCGATCTCTACTGGCGGCGTCCGGGCTACGTGATCTACGTCGAGCCGGGCCTGACCTGGACCTTCGGGCGCAACATGGCTTCCGTGAGCGCGCCGATCCGCGTCTATGCGAACAAGCTCGACAGCCTGCTCGATCGCTCCAAGGGCTGGAAGTTCGGCGCGTCGTTCGCACCCTATCTCCTGCTCGCGAGCTACGCACGCCGGTTCTAGCTGTGCGGCGGCGCGCGCTATGATCGGCCGCCGCCCATGTCCCTGAAGCCCGGCGCCCGGCTCGGGCCCTACGAGGTTCTCTCGCCGATCGGCGCCGGCGGAATGGGAGAAGTCTACCGGGCGCGGGACACGCGCCTTGGCCGCGACGTCGCCGTCAAAGTGCTCCCGAGCTCGCTCGCCGCGACGCCGGAGCGCGTCGCGCGATTCGAGCGGGAAGCGCGGTCGGCATCCGCGCTCAATCACCCCAACATCGTCACGATCTACGAATTCGGGTCATCCGATTCCGGGGCCTTCATCGCCATGGAGCTGGTCAAGGGCGACTCGCTTCGAGCGGCGCTCCTGGAGGGAGCCTTGACGACGCGGCGGCTCCTGCAGATCGCGATCGAGGTCGCCGAAGGGCTCGCAAAGGCGCACGCCTCGGGCATCGTGCATCGGGACCTGAAGCCCGAGAACCTGATGGTGACCGAAGAAGGGCACGTCAAGGTCCTCGACTTCGGCCTCGCGAAGCTGACGCAGCCCGACTTGAGCGCGAGCGCCAGTGGAGGCCCGGAGGCGGTCTCCGTCGCGACGCAGGAGGGCACGCTTCTGGGAACCGTCGACTACATGTCTCCCGAGCAGGCGACGGGAGCGCCGGTCGACTTCCGGTCGGATCAGTTCTCTCTCGGCTCGATCCTCTACGAGGCGGCGACCGGGCGATGGCCGTTCCGGCGCGGCTCGGCGCCGCAGACGCTGACGGCCATCATCCAGGACGAGCCCGAGCCGATCGGCACGGTCAACCCCCAGATCCCGCCTCCGTTGCGCTGGACGATCCAGCGATGCCTCGCGAAGGAGCCGAGGAACCGTTACGCCTCGACGGAGGATCTCGTCCGCGAGCTCGAGACGATTCGCGACAACCTCTCCGAGGCGAGCGGCCCGCTCGGCGCGCTCCCGACCGAAACGCCGTCGGCCAGGGGCCGACGCGGTGCGATCGCTATGGCGTCGGCTGCGGCGATTCTGCTCGCGGGCGCGGTGGTGACATGGCGTCTGCGCGAGAGCGACTTCTTCTGGAAGAACCCGCTCGCGGGCGCGCGATTCACCCGGTTGACCGACTGGGAAGGGTCCGAGTTGGACGCGGCGATCTCTCGCGACGGCAAGTTCATCGCGTTCGTCTCCAACCAGGCCGGCCCTTTCGACGCCTGGTTGACGCAGGTCGGCAACGACGAGTTCCTGAATCTCACCCGGGGAACGATTCCGGTGACTTCCGGCAATCGGAGGCGCAACGTCGGTTTCTCGAACGACGATGCTTATGTCTGGGTCGGGATTTCGCCGGGCAGCGCGGGGAACATGAGCGACGTTTTGCTCGTTCCGACGATGGGTGGCAAGGCGCGTCCCTTTCTGCCGGGCGCCGTCTCGGTCGCGTTTTCCCCGGATGGCGCGCGGCTCGTCTACAACACGGTGGATCCCGCTCAGCCTCTATTCGTTGCGGATCGGACCGGTGCGAACCGGCGCGAGCTGCTCGCCGGCCAGCTCGGAGTTCGCAATCACTACCCCGTATGGTCTCCCGACGGGCGCTTCATCTATTTCGCGCGCGGGATCACAAGCACGTACGACATGGACATCTGGCGGGTCCCGTCGGGGGGCGGCCCAATCGAGCGTCTGACGAACCACCACGCGAGGGTGGCCTACCCGGCCTTCCTCGACGAGCGCCGGCTCATCTATTCGGTCTCGCGGCCGGACGGCACCGGATCGGGGCTTTACGCCGTCGACGTCGACCGGCGCGTGCCTCACGCCGTGAGCTTCGGGCTCGAGGAGTACCTCTCGATCTCGGCGAGCGCCGACGGAAGGCGTCTCGCGGCGACGGTCGCGAACCCGACCACGCAAATCTGGACGGTGCCGATCACGGACCAGGTCGCGGACGAGCGGGCGGCCAGCCGCTTTTCGATCCCCGCCGTGCGGGCGGTGGCGCCGCGATTCGGACCCGGCGAGGTCTTCTTTCTGTCTTCCAAAGGAAACGCCGACGGGCTCTGGAGGTTCAAGGACGGAGCCGCGGCGGAGCTCTGGCGCGGCAGCGAGGGCGCGGTCGTCGCCGCGCCCTCGATCTCGGCCGACGGGACGCGGATCTGCTTCGTGGCGCGGCGCGAGCAGCGGGGAGATCTCTACGTCATGGCGGCCGACGGCACCGGATCCCGCCGCATCGGGGAGTCCCTTGACGTGAGCGATTCTCCCTCCTGGTCTCCGGATGGAAAGTGGGTCGCCGCCGTTGCTCACGAAGGAAACGAGCAACCGCTCTACAAGGTCCCCGCCGACGGCGGAGCTCCGGTGCGCCTCCTCGGCGGGGTCAACAACCGTCCGGTTTGGTCGCCCGACGGTTCGTTGATCGTCTATTGCGAGCAGCGCGAGGGGCCCGACTGTCTGGGCAAGGGGATTACCGCCGAAGGCCAACCGGTCCCGTTGCCGGAGTTCAAGACGAATTTTGGGGGCACCCGTTACTGCTTCTTACCCGGGGGGAAGAGCCTGGTCTTGATGATCGAAGGGGAGCGAGGCTTCGACTTCTGGACGATCGACCTCTCATCGGGTCGCCGGCGCCGGCTCACGGATCTGCGCGCAGGCTATGACATGAATAACTTCGACGTTTCGCCCGACGGCAAGCAGATTCTCTTCGACCGGTACCGGGAGAACTCGGACGTCGTCTTGATCGATCGCGCGCTTTGACTACTCCTTCACCCGCACCTGGTCGGTGATCCAGTTCACCTCCCAGGTCTTGCCGCCGTCGTCGGAGAACGACTGCTCGAAGTGGGGCGAGCTCGTCGTCGCGCGCGTCCACTCGTAGCGGACGAGGATCGTCCGGCCGTTGAACGACTCCTGGTCGTAGAACTCGCCCTTGCCGTCCTTGAAAGAGCCGATCGTCGGGACGTCGAGCGTGCCCTTGGCGGCGTTGGCCCAGTTCAGGCTCCACTGGCGGGAGCTCGGGTTGTAGAGGCGAAGCGTCAGGCCGAGGATGTGCCCCGTCGGGCCGTTCACGTCGAACTCGTCGATCTGCGCATTGCCGTTCCAGAGGGGGCGGCAGTCGCCGACGCCGTCGAACTCGATCCAATTCGTCGAGCCGGTCAGCGGATTCTGCAGCCGCTTCAGGTGGTACTTCCACTTGCCGAGGAGGAAGTCGAAGTCGTGCTGCCCATCGCGCAGCGGCGTCATCGCGGGCGTCGGCCTGGGCGGCGGGGTCGTCTCGGGAGCGGAGCGCAGTGGCGCGGCGCCCGAGGCGAGAAGCACGGCGGCGAGGAGAGCGGACGATCGAATGCGCATCGCAAGAACCTCCGTCGGCTCCCGAGTCTCGTCGCGCGGACGGATGTCGGCAAGGTCCACTTCCGCCGAATGCCGGAGGACCACCGGAGGAGCCCCTTGTCATAATCGTCCCGATGTCGGGCTTCGCGTCGCTCCTCGGCGTCCTGCTGATCGCGGTCCTCCTGGCCGCCGCGGCGCGCCGGCTCGGTGCGCCCTATCCGGCCTTCCTGGCGCTCGGCGGCGCGGCCCTCGCGCTCATCCCGAGTGCGCCGAGATTCACGATCGATCCGGAAGTGGCGCTCGCGCTCTTCGTGGCGCCGGTGCTGCTCGATGCCGCCTACGAC
>Ga0335080_10003067_pt1 | contig 16825 bp, 14 predicted proteins | sample Lox_Sample_34_FD_206720 | JGI IMG/M metagenome (GOLD analysis project Ga0335080, IMG submission 206720) | Soil microbial communities from Loxahatchee National Wildlife Refuge, Florida, United States - Lox_Sample_3.4 | ecosystem: Environmental > Terrestrial > Soil > Wetlands | place: USA...
AGCCGCGCTGGAGAATCCGCAGACCCAGCACCGATTCCGGCACCAGCCGCAGCGACTGCTGCTTCTCTTTCGGAAACCAGCCCAGCGCCGCCGGCGGATTGGACTCGCCCGGAACCGACTTCTCCAACGCCGCGGCGAACTGCTTCAATGCCGCCGTGTGATCGCCTTCCGGGTTGGCCGCGATCTCGACATAGTACTTGCCCTTGGCGAAGATCAGCCGCCGCGGCACGACCTGGCCGCCCATCCCGACCCGGTATTCCGGCTGGCGCAGGTCGCGGTTGGCGCTGAACATGCCGTAGGCGAAATCCGCGTCACCCATGTCGGAGATGTCCAGCACGAACGTGATCTCGCCCTGCTTGCACGTGACACCGTGCATTTCCTGAAAATTGTACAGGATGTAGCCTTCGGCGTTGCCGTCCATGTACTCGAACAGATTGTCCGCGGTGTAAGAGCGCGGCGCGCCGGCCTGCGTCCATCCCGGCACCAGGGCGCACGATGGCGCGGGTCCGCCCGCGGCCGCGCAAACACCCGCCATGAGCGCGGCCGCGAGCGCCAGCCTCAGCACGCGAACAGCTCCTGCGCGCGGATCAGCCGTTCGGCCACCTGCACGCCATGGGGGCACTTCACCGTGCATACCGGGCAGTCGTTGCAGCGCACCGCGGCGTGCGCGGCCGGCAGTTCCAGGAAGCGCTCGCGGCCGAGGGCGAACTGGCCGTAGCCTTCGGCGTAGGTCACGAAGCGCAGCACGTCCTGCACAGGAAGGCCCTTGCAGCACGATCCGTCGCACTGGCCGCACATGTTGCAGTAGAACGGCCGGATGACTTCGCGCCGCACTGCCAGCAGCTTCGCGTCCGCGTCGGAGAATGCCTGCACGCCGGCCTTGATGTTCTCGTCCAACTGGTCCATGTCGGTCATGCTCGGCACGGTGGTATGGACATTGGGATTGCGTGTCACCCAGCGCAGCACGGCGGCCATGGCGCCGGCCTGTTTCAGTTTCTCGGCGTTCGGATTGGGGCCGCCGCGTCCGCGCCCGCCGCGGCCGGTGCCGTTGCCGCCGGCCATGATCTTCATGGCGACTACGCCCTTGCCCGCCTTGGCCGCCGTTTCCAGCGCGTCGGTCACCGCGGGTTCCATGGTGAAGTTGTAGGCGCTGAGAACCACGTCGATCTTCTCGTGCTTCGCCAGCCACGGGATCAGCGTGGCCTGTCCGCTGTGTGTGCTGACGCCGGCGAAGCGGATCTTGCCGGCCTTCTTGGCGGTCTGCTGCGCGTCGATCAGTTCGTCGGTAACTTCGTCGGGCCGGCTCTTGGCGTGGAGATACCAGATGTCCACGTGGTCGGTGCCCAACTCCTTGAGGCTGGTGTCGAGATCCTTCAGCGCGTCCTCACGCGTTCCCGCGTGGCTCTTGGTGGAGAGCGTTACCTGGTTGCGCTTGGCCTTCAGCGCCGCGCCTACCATTCGCTCGTTGTTGCCCTGCATGTAGCCGCGGGCCGTATCGAAGTAGGTGATGCCGAGGTCGGCCGCGCGCTCCACCACGCTGCCGTCGGACGTGATCATGCACCCGAAGCCCACGGTTGTGACCTTGAGCCCGGTCTTGCCCAGCGTGCGGTACTGGAACGACGGCCCGGAAGACAACCGGGACGGCGCGGGCGACTGCTGTTGCGGGGAATCGGCCGAGCGGGTCGCGGAAGCGGCAGCCGGAAGGGCCAGACCGGCGGCCAGGAAATGACGGCGGGATGACGGCATAAAGACGACCTCCTTCTCTACTAAAGGATGATAATATCCGGTTTCAGGGTGCCGCGGGAGGGCATATGGAACGAAGGACCTTGTTTCAACTGGCGACGGCGGCGGCCGTCCTGAGGAAGCGCCTGCCGGCTCAGCAGCAGCGCCGCATGGGATTCGGCGGGCATCCCGAATCCTTCCCTGCGGGCGAACAGCGCGCGACGGTCGCGATTGCCCAGGGTGACGAGCGGCGCAAGAACGTCTACGGCGCGCTCAAGGCGATCGACAAGGACTTGCTGGCGAAGATGAAGGGCAAGAAGTACGTTGTCATCAAGCCCAACTTCGTCAACACGCAGAACCAGCTTGCCGCCAGCCATGCCGACTCCATGCGCGGCATCCTGGATTACCTGGGAGAGCGCTTCAAAGGCCCGGTGATGATCGCCGAGTCTTCCGCCGGCGATACCAACCAGGGATACGAGAACTTCAAGTACAGCGCGCTCACTTCGGAGTACCGCAAGCAGCAGGTCAAGCTCATCGATCTCAACGACGAAGGAAAGTTCGAGCGCATTGCGCTGCTGGATGCCGACCTGCACATCGTGCCCTGCCGGATCGCGGCGCGGCTGGTCGATCCGGAGGCGTTCGTGTTCTCGGCGGCGATGTTGAAGACGCACAACACCGTGATCGCGTCGCTGGGCATCAAGAACATGGTGCTCGGCGCTCCATTGCACCAGGCCAAGGGTGAGACGCCGCGCTGGAACGAGAAGCGCAAATATCACGTCGGCCTGCGCCAGACGCACTACAACATGATGGTGACGGCGCAGCGGCTCAACTGGGGCGCGACGCTGATCGACGGCTACGAGGGCATGGAAGGCAACGGGCCGAACTCCGGCACGCCGGTGGCATCGCGGATCGCGCTGGCGTCAACCGACTTCGTCGCCGCGGACCGAGTGGCCGCCGAAACCATGGGCGTCAACCCCGAGTGGCTCGGCTACGTGAAGTATTGCGGCGCGATCGGGCTGGGCCAGTTCGACCCGGCGAAAATCGACGTGATCGGGGCGAAGGTCGCGGATGTGAAGAAGGCATACCGCATGCACCCGGATATCGACCGCGAGCTGCAATGGCAGGGGCCGATGACGGAGTTGCCGTTCAATCTGGGCTGGACGCGGGCGCTCGGCGACGAAAGGCTGGCCTAGAACAGGTTCCAGAGAAACTGGTTGTAGACCTCGTGGTGGTACTGCACCTCGGGCGCCTTCACGAATGTACCCAACAGTCGCGGGCAGCGGTCCGCCGATGCCTGCTTCAAGTCTGCGTAGCGGGCCTTCACGTCCTCGCCGAGCAGCTTGGTGTTCCACTCGGCCGCGCGGAAGTTGGCCATCGCGTCGTAGATGTTGTCGGGAAGATAGCGCGCGGCCTGGCGTAGATTCTTGATGCGGGCAATGTCGCCTTCGAGCCCGGTCTTGAAGACCCCGAGCATCACGAGGTAAGGGTTGGCATCCGGCGCCACTGAGCGCACTTCCACGCGGGCGCTGCGCTCGTTTCCGATCGGAATGCGGATCATCGAGCCGCGATCCACGGGCGAGGCCTTGAGCTGGTTCGGAGCTTCGAAGTGCGGGTCGAGCCGGCGATACGCGTTCACGCTGGGGTTGAGCAGCAGGCAGATATCGTTGCCGTGAGTGAGAATGCGATCCACGAACTGCCACGCGAACTTGCTCATCTTCTCCAGGCCGTTGGGGTCCCAGAACAGGTTCTTGCCGTTCTTGCTCACCGACACGTTGGTGTGCATGCCGCTTCCGTTGACGCCGACCACCGGCTTGGGCAGGAAACTGGCGGTGAAGCCCATCTTGGTGGCCACCTGGCGGCAGATCAGTTTGTAGAGCTGGATCTGGTCGGCGCCGGCGACGACTTCGCTGTAGTTGTAGTTGATCTCGAACTGCGACGGCGCGACCTCGGGATGGTCCTTCTCGTTCTGGAAGCCCATGGAGCGCTGCACTTCAGCGGTCTTGTCGATGAATAGGCGCAGCGGGTCGCCGGGGAGCGAGTGGTAGTAGCCGCCTTTGTTGACGTATTCGAACTTGCCGGTCTCGTAGTAGTGGCGCTCGGCGTCGATGCCCTGGAAAATGAAGCCTTCGATCTCGTTGGCCGCGTTCAGTGTGTAGCCATGCTTCTTGTGCAGAGCCTCCGCGTAGCCCTTGAGCACGCCGCGAATATCGGCGGAGTAGGGCGTTCCGTCCTTATCGATAACTTCGCCGAAGACCAGCACCTTGCCCGGCCCGAAGACGTCGCTGGGGCCCCAGTAGAAGGCGCTCCAGTCCATATGTAGCCGCAGGTCGCTCTCGCGCTGCGCGGTGAACCCGCGGATCGACGAGCCGTCGAACGTGAGGTTGTCCGAGTTCTTCAGCAGGAACTTCTTGTCGTAGTCGAGCATGTGCAGGCGGCCTTCGAGGTCGCTGAACAGCACGGTCACGGCTTTGACGCGCTTTTCGTCGGCGAGGTACTTGAGGCGCTCCTCCTGGAGCTGGTGCATCGGCACACGAGCGTGCCGCTGAGCTTTGGCCTGGAGGTTGAGCTCCTCCAGTTCGGCATACGGGAGGCTCAGGAAATCTTGGAGTTCGGTTGTCATTTTTGGGATGAACCCTTATTTTCGGTGAGACAGGAGAACGGGGCCAATAGATTGTGTTTATCGGACCCCTTCAAGAAGTTTATGGAGCGGCCTGTTACTCTCATGAAAATGCCGCAAACCCTCTTGGACCGGCTGGACGAGTGGAAGCGACGGTTCGGCGGCGCCGAAACCGGCGACTTGGAGCGCCTGCTGCAACGCGTGGCACGCATCCGCATCCGCGATGCCGCGAGCCTGATCCGGCTGCACGAGACGCTGCTCTTTCTGCGGGCGTATCCGCGGACGCCCGAGGTCGCACGCCTCGCGGACGGGATACTGGCCGGCTTCGCGGACCGCGTCGAGGGCGCCGCCCCGGACCCGTTCGAAGATCCCGAGATATCCGGCATCGCAGGCACTTCGCTGACCGCGGTATTCAGCTACGAGGTTGCCCGCAGCCTTCGCGCGCGGCACGGGCGCGCGATCGACATCGGCTGGGACCGCTACGACGAGAGCGACCGCATGGGTCCGGTCATCGCGCGGCTGGTGCCGCTCTCGCGCGAGGACTGGCCGGTGGAGGCGCACGTTCCGTTCCGGCGATGGTCCGGAGATCTCGGGTGGGTGCTGGACCGGCTGAAGGGCCCCGAGGCGGCGCAGCGGTACGACTCGATGTCGCTGCCGCTCACGTGGCATATCGCGCCGCGCATCTCGCGATCGGCGATGCGGCTGCCCGCGCGAAAGCTGTTCTGCCACACCGAACCGCTCATCAAGAGAAACGAGGTGTCGATCGAGCGCGAACTCGAGGGGCAGCCCATTCCCGCCGGGCGCGCCGCGGCGCGGCCGATCCTCGATCTGATCATGGACACCTCGGCCATGCGATACCGCGAGCTTTACGGCTTCAGTCATCCCGACGAAAGCGGCGTCTTTCGCGCTTCGCTGGGGCGCGGCGTGGAAGTCTGCTTCTTCGGAGTGCCGCCAAAATGGCGGCTGCCGCTGCGCGCCTATCACGCGGGCATGTTCTTCAAAAACGGCGTACCCGCGGGATACGTCGAGCTGCTCTCGCTCTTCGACCGCGCGGAGGTCGGATTCAACCTTTATTACACGTTCCGCGAAGGTGAGTCGGCGTGGCTCTACGCGCGCCTGCTGCACCTGTTCCGGCAAGAGCTGGGCGTCAACTGCTTTTCCGTGGACCCGTACCAGCTCGGGCACGAGAATCCGGAGGCGATCGACTCGGGCGCCTTCTGGTTCTACCGGAAACTGGGGTTCCGGCCGACCGATCCGGCGATCGCAGAGTTGACAGCGCGCGAGGAGAAACGGATCGCGATCACGCCCGGATACCGGAGCTCGCGGCGCACGCTGGAGCGCCTGGCGAGCGGGTACGTGGTCTACGATGGGCCCGGCGCCAAACCGGGAGCCTGGGACGGGTTCTCGATCCGCGACTTCGCCCTGCGCGGGAGAATTCCCGGCAGGGCGAAAATAGCGGCGGCCAAGAGTCACGGCCCCGAGGTGAAATACCTGCGCATGCTGCAGAGCAATCCGCGCCTGCGAGAGCAGTTTCTGGCTAAAAGCTGAGGCGCAACGCCAACTGGATCTGGCGGGCGCCGCCGAATGGGCCGGCGGTGGTGCCCACCGAGGTGGCGGTCGCGCTGCCGACCGTCTGGGTGATCTTCCCGAAGCTGGCGCTGCTCTCGTTGCGAACCGGGTTCGAGAAATTGGTGTGGTTGAAAATATTGAAAAAGTCCGCGCGGAACGTCAGCCGGACACGCTCGCGGGTGATGGCGAAGTTCTTCAGCGCGGTGAAGTCGAAATTCACCAGGCCCGGCCCGTAATACTGGTTGCGGCCGGAGGTGCCGACGCGTCCGGCAGGCGGCGTCTTGGAGAAGTAGGTGGTGTCGAACGCGTTATCGGGATTCGAATTGTTCTGGGTCAGCTTGCCGGCGCCGATCACGTCGGGTCGGTCGATGAACTGGTTGAAGCCGCTGTAGTCCGTCGCGCCGTTGTACACCGTGAAGGGCTGGCCGCTCTGCACGCTCGTGATGCCGGAAATCTGCCAGCCGCCGAACACCTGGCGGTTGACGCCGTTGTTCCAGCCGAGCACCTTGTGGCCGGGGCCGATGGGAACATCCAGGTTGTACACGGTCACGAAGCGCTGCCGCGTGTCGAAGGACGAAGGCCCGCGGTCGAAGTTGATGTGGTTGGCGTCGTCGATGCCGCTGGCCTCGCCGGTCGAGCCGAAGAATGCCGAGTTGTTGTCGATGGACTTACTCACGGTGTACGAGGCCTGAATAAAGTAGCCCCGGCCGACGTACTTCAACGTGGACACCATGCCATTGTAGTTGGAGTTGCCGACGTCCTTGCCGGTGCCGACAGCTCCAAACGTGGGATAGGGATAGATCTGCTGGTTGGGTGCGGCGTTGCCGGGCTTGGTGGGATCGTTGACGATGACCGCCGGCTGGTTCTGGTCGATGAATAAGCCGAGCTTGTGGCCGGTGCTGCCCTGGTAGTCCAGTTCCAGCGACAAGCGAGTGGTGATGCGCCGTTGGATACCGAAATTGTACTGATAAATGTAGGCGCTGCGGAGGTTGGGGTCTTCGGCGCTGAATCCGACCAAACCGATGAACGGCTTGCCCGTGGAATCGAACTTGACCAGCGGCACGTTCTGGTTAAAGCCGATGGCCCAGCCGAATTTGCCCGGTTGCGTGACACCCGCGGTTTGCGAGGTGCTCAGGTTGTACGGCGCGTTGAGCCCCATGTTGGCGGGAATGTTGTTGAAGATATCGTCGTACCCCACGCGGAATCCCGCGCGAATCACGGTGTCGTCGTTGCCGAACAGCGACTTCGCAAACCGGGGAGTGTAGGCGATGCCAACCACCGGAGCGAAATTGTTCTTGTCGGAATGGACGCCGCTGTTGGTGGCACTGAACGGCGCCTGCGAGTAAGTTAGCGACGCGTATCCCACCTTCGTGGGATCGATGCCGAGAAGCTGGTTGCTGTCCAGCAGGACTGGTCCCACGCCCGGATAGAAGTTCACCGCCTGGTTGCGGGTCTGGTAAATCGCCGATGGATACTCGTAACGGACTCCATAGTTGATGGTGAGATTGCTCTGCGGCTTGTACTGGTCCTGGAAATAGAGGTCGAAGGGGAAACGGTCCCAGTAAGCCAGCGTGTTGCCGGTCTTGAAACTCGAGGTGTTCACCTGCCCGGCGGCGAAATCGGCCCAGTTTACGAAGCTGAAGCTGCCGCGCTCGACGCTGTCGAGATACCGTCGCGCCTGTTCGCGGCGGACGTGGTAGCCCATGCGCAAGGAATGCTTGCTCTTGCCGAACGGGGCGATCCAGGAGACATTGTCGAACAGTTCGAAGGTGTTGGTGATGCGGCCCTGGGGCAGGTTCGTGGTGCTGCCCAGGGGAGCGTAACCGCCGCTGATGCTGACCGTGGGCAATCCGGAATCCTGAAGGTTCTTGGAGCCATCCACCACTCCGGGCAGAGGCACTCCGTTGATCTGGAAAACCGTGGCCGCGTTGAAGCCGACGTCCTGCACGGTAATAAAGGTCTGGTTGCGCGAGTACCCGAAGCGGAATTCGTTCAGAAAGTTGGGGCTGAAAGTGTGCACTTCGGTGAGAGCCCCGTTGCGGCTCACGGGGGTGTTGCCGTTGCCGCCCTGCTGGGGCAGGGCGCCCGGCGTGAAAGTGGTGCCCTGGTAGTTGGCGTAGCGGCCGGTGATGCGGTCCTTGTCGTTGAACGTATGATCGATCTTGATCAGGCCGGTGTAGTCGAAGGTGGTGGAGCCGACGTTGGCGACGAAGTTGTTCGCCCCCACCGATGTGTTGGCGGTAGGCCAGAACTGAAGCAGGTTCTTGGAGATCGGGTCGGTGACCTGGGCGCGCTCGGCATCGCTCGGGACGCGGGTCAGGCTCACGGTGGGAGCCACCTGGCGGAACTCTTCGTAGGAGACGAAGAAGAACGTCTTGTCGCGGCGGATGGGACCGCCGAAGGTGCCGCCGAACTGGTTGCGGTGAAGCGGATTCTTGGTGGAGCGTGCCTTGTTGGTGAAGAAGTCCGCCGCGTCGAAATCGGAGTTGCGGAGGTATTCGAAGAGCGATCCGTGGAAGGTGTTGGTGCCGCTCTTGGTGACCATGCTGACCTGGCCTCCGGTACCGCGTCCGAATTCGGCGGTAGAAACGCTGGTCTGCACCGCGAACTCCTGGACCGCGTCGCTGATGCGGAAGTTGTTCAGGTTGCCGTTAACCTGTGTGTCGATATTGCTCACGCCGTCCATCAGGTAAATATTCGACTGCGAGCGCGCGCCGGCGACGTTAAAGCTGAAGACCTGCGTGCCCGCGGCGGTGGGGACGACGCCCGGCGTCATGAGGGCCAGATCGAGCGCCTGGCGGCCGTTGAGCGGAAGGTTGGCGATGTTCGAGCTGTCCACGACGCTGCTGAGGGTGGTCTTGTCGGTTTCCAGAAGGGGCGCCGCGGCCTCGACCTGCACGGATTCGGTGATGTTGCCCACTTCGAGCGTCAGATCCACGTGAGTAATCTGATCCACCTGCACGAGGACGGCGGCCACCGAGGCCTTCTTGAAACCCGCCGCTTCCGCGGTCAGCCGGTATGTGGCGGGAGGCAGTTCCAGAAATTGAAACTGGCCTTCGGGGTTCGTGAGGGCGGAGAGTTGAGAGTTGGTGGCGATGCTGGTTAAGGTGAGTTTTACCTGCGGGATCACCGCGCCGCTTGCGTCTTTGACGCTTCCGGCGATGGTGCCGACCGGGGAGGCCCAAATGTATGCCGCGCCGAACAGAGTCAGAGCGGCGGTAGTGGCGATTCGGGAAAAGGAACTCTTCATAGACTAATCCTCTAAGCGCGTGACGTGACGTTAAGACCCAGACTTGACGAGGAACGCGTTACCCCTGGTTAACGGTTCGCTGGGTTGTAATATACACCGCGACGTGGGGCTAAGGGAAGGGGCGCGGGGTAAATTCTGGAGGCGCTCGGGCGGGTGCCGTTATTCGCGAGCGCCCGCGGCTGGCGTCCGCGAGGCGAAATCGGGATGGGAACGCCGCTCGCCGCGGGCCATCAGAGAGCGCACCTCGTCCAGGCCGCGAATGCCTCCGCGCGCGCCGAGGGCGGTGCAATTCAGCGCCGCCATGGCGTTCGACAAGTCGAGCGCCTCGTGTATTTCCATGCCGTGTAACACGGCGTAGCAGAAGGCCCCGTGAAACACGTCGCCGGCGCCGGTGGTATCCACGCAGTTCACGACGAACGCCGGGGCGTAGTGGAACCTGCCGTTTTCGAGAGCGAGGGCGCCGTGCGCGCCGAGGGTCATCGCGGCCACCCGCATGCCGTATTCGCGTTGGATCATCTCCAGCGCGCGGAACGGGTCGGTCTCGCCCGTCCAGGCAGCGGGAAATTCGCTGGACGCCACGAGGTAGTCCACGTTCGGCAGAACGCTATTGAATCCGTGGTAGATCGTATCGACGTCGATGGTTACCGGGATGCCGCGGCTGCGCGCGATGCGGGCGGCTCGCGCCACGGCGGGCGTGTCGTGCCCGTCGATGTGCAGCAGCCGCCCGCAGGCGATCATCTCCTCGCTGATCTCCTCGGGCCTGAGCTTCAAACAATCGTCGCGGCGCCAAAGCACGGTGCGCTCGCCGGTCGAGCGGTCAATCAATATATAAGCCGACTGATTGGCGCAGCCGTTGCGCACCATGACGTGGTCGAGATTGATGCCGGTCCCGCGGAGACTCTCGATCTGGACGCGCCCGCGGAGGTCGTCACCCACGGAGCCGATGTACTTGGAGCGGAGTCCCAGGCGAGCGCAAGCCACCAGCGCCGTGGCCACCTGTCCGCCGGGGCTGAGATGTTCTTCTTCGAACGGCACCTTGCCGGCGTAGGCGGGGAAGTGAGGCACGATGAGAAGTGTGTCGGTGGCGTTGAGTCCCACGCCGACGACGTCGAATTCTGGCATTCACGAGTATTCTAGCGTCTGGCGCGCGTCAGAGCCGGATTTTCAGGCGCTGCGTAAGCGCAACCGGCGTCTTCAGGTTGTAGGCTTCGATGCGGCGGTTCAGATCGGCGGCGAGGCGGCGGAACTCGGATTCGCCGCGGCCGGCGCGTTCGGCGTAGAGGCGGCGCACGCCGGCATCGATCTCGCGCGCCTCTTCGATCCACGCGGGCGCCAGTCCGTTGTTGCGCAGGATGCGGTGCGCCATGCGTTGCGCGGGGTCCTCGCCGGGGTCTTCGTCGAGGGACAGCGGCTTCCCCGCCCCGTCGAGCTGATCGAAGGCGCCCTCCTCCATGGCCTCCTGGATCTTGCGCTCGGCAACCAGGTTCCAGATGTCCATCCGATCCCAGCCTAACACGCCGGTTTGACGCGTTAGCCCTTGATTTGCTAACATTTTAGATAGTTCAACGTGGTACTTCTGCCCCTATACTTTTTGCAACTCCGAACGGTACCACATCACCTTCCGCACGGCATTCCCGGAGTGAAACCTTAGGAAAATTATGGCTTCCAACACGTATTCCCAAGGTGCTCAAGTCGAACACCAGAAGTTCGGCCTGGGCACCGTCCTGTCGCATAGCGACGAGCGTATTGTCATCAAATTCGATGACCACGGCGAAAAGAAATTCGTCACCCAACTGGTGATGGGCAGCCTGAAGAAGAGCGATCGTCAGCCCCCGGCGGAAAAGAAGGGCGCGCGCCGCAAGAAGGCCGCGCCGGCAGCGGTCTGACGTCCGGAATTTTGCACTTGAGGATTATCGTTTGAACGCACGTCAGAAGCGGTTGTTTGAAGAGGCCCGGAAGCGCAACCCAGACCTCAAGATTCCCACCGATACACAGCCTCCCTCCGACTGGTCGGAGGCCGATCTTGCTTTGATCAAACAGGGAGTTGGAGACAAGTCCAGCCGGCCCCCGCAGTCGGCGGCCGAGCAGGGCGACGCCACCGGCGAGGCCCCCGCCGGAGAACAGAGCGGCAGCGTGGTCACGTATTTCGAAGCCAAGGGCTTCGGATTTCTCCGTCCGGACGACGGGGGCCGGGACATTTTCTTCCACGTTTCGCGGCTTGCCGAGGGTCTGGCCACCGACTTGCGGCCCGGCACCCGGGTGCTCTATGAGCTGGGCATGGACCGCACCGGAAAAATGGCCGCCGCCAGCTTGCGCATTGCGCCGGAGGCGGAGAAGGTCTAGCGCGGACCGCGAGGGTCTCCGCGAGTCATTATGTTCGACAATCTATCCGACAAGCTCCAGCGGGTGTTCAAAAACCTGCGCGGGGAAGGGAAACTCTCGGCCGAGAACATGGAGGCAGCGATGCGGGAAATCCGCATGGCGCTGCTCGAAGCCGACGTCAACTTCAAGGTTGTCAAACAGCTCATCGACAACATCAAGGAGAAGGCCCTCGGGCAGGAAGTGCTCACCGCTCTTTCGCCTTCGCAGCAGGTAGTCAAGATTGTCCACGAGGAGCTGATCAAGATCCTCGGCGCGCATGAATCGAAACTGCGCTTCGCCAACGATCCTCCGAGCGTATTTCTGATCGTCGGCCTGCAAGGCTCGGGCAAGACCACCTCGACCGGCAAACTCGCCCGCTGGCTTTCGAAGAATGGCCACAGCCCGATGGTGGTCTCGGTGGACGTCTACCGTCCGGCGGCGCGCGAGCAATTGAAGGTGGTGGCCCGCGACGTCGGCCAGCCGATTTACGAAGGCGTCCCGGGTGAGGCGGCGCCGTTGGACTTGGCGCGTTCCGCGCGGCGCGAAGCGGCCCACACCGGCCGCGACGTGCTGCTCGTGGATACCGCGGGCCGGCTGCACATCGACGATCAACTGATGGTCGAGCTGCAACAGCTCAAGGAACAGCTCAACCCGGTCGAGATCCTGTTCGTGGCCGATGCCATGACGGGCCAGGATGCGGTCAAGAGCGCGGATGAGTTTCACAAACGGCTGGGGATCACCGGCGTGATCCTGACCAAGATGGACGGCGATGCCCGCGGCGGCGCGGCGCTCTCCATCCGGCACGTGACCGGGCAGCCGCTCAAGTTCGTCGGCGTGGGCGAGAAGTCCGACGCCCTGGAATCCTTTCATCCCGACCGCGCGGCCAACCGGATTCTCGGCATGGGAGACATCCTCAGCTTCATCGAGAAAGCCGAGGAGGCTATCGACAAGAAATCCGCCGTGGAGATGCAGCGGAAGCTCATCGAGAACGAGTTCACGCTGCAGGATTTTCGGGACCAGCTTAAACAGATCCGCAAACTGGGTCCGCTGGAATCGCTGCTGGGAATGATGCCGCAGGTCGGCATGTTGAAGGGTCTCAAGGACGTCAAGGTCGACGAGAAAGAGATCTCGCACGTGGTGGCGATCATCGATTCGATGACACCGAGGGAACGCGCCAACCACATGATCATCAACGGCAGCCGGCGGCGGCGAATCGCCAGGGGCAGCGGAACGTCGGTGCAGGAAGTGAACCAGCTGCTGAAACAATACGCCGAAGCGCGGAAAATGATGAAATCGCTGTCCGGCGGGTTTATGGGCAAAAAACTCGGTAAGATGAAATTACCGGGGTTTCCATTCGGAAATTTGCCAGGAATGTAAGTTTGGCGGGCCGCGGGGCTCGAGTGCATAAGACTGGGCGGCCCGGGAGGCCGGCCCGAATAAATGGAGCAAGAATGTTGATGATTCGCCTGGCGCGTTTCGGCGCCAAGAAGAAACCGTTCTATCGCGTCGTCGTGATCGAGAAGGAGCGCGCCCGCAATGGCCGCGCGCTGGAAGTTGTCGGGCATTATAATCCCCTTGCCGACCCCCCGGCGGTAACTTTGAAGCACGACCGGATCGAACACTGGACCAAGAGCGGGGCTCAGTTGTCGGACACCGTACAGCGTTTGTTGGAAAAGAATCCAGCCGTGGCCTCCAGTGTGTAGTTTGGCACTTGACGGCCTGCAAAGTTCTTCCGGGTGGTGCTTGTAACCCGCTGAAAGAATGACCGTTCAGTTACCATTAAGTTGTGGAGGCGGGGTGATGAAGCAGTTGATAGAGGACATCGCTAAGGCTCTCGTCGACATCCCGGAGGAGGTCAGCGTCCGCATGGTCGAGGGCGAACAGGTTACGGTTCTGGAACTCAAAGTGGCGCCCAGCGACCTGGGAAAAGTCATCGGGAAACAGGGCCGGACAGCCCGCTCCATCCGTACGATTCTCGGGGCGGCAGGCATGAAGCTCAATCGCCGGTTCACTTTGGAAATCCTGGAGTGAATGCGGCGGATTCCGGCTGGGTCACGATTGCTCTGCTGCGTAAGACACGGGGCAACCGCGGCGAGATTACCGCTGTCGCACTCAGCAGTAAACCGGAACGGTACGAAAGGTTGAAGGAAGTCTGGCTCTTTGGGGCCGGCGAGCGGTTCGAAGTCGCCGAGACCTGGTTCCATGATGGCACCCTCGTCTTTCGTTTCCACGGCGTGGATTCCATCGATGCCGCGGAATCCCTCAGCGGCTGCGAGGTCCGGATTCCCGCCGCGCAGCGCGTTCCGCTCGAGGATGGCGAGTTCTTTCAAGACGACCTGATCGGCTGCGAGGTAATCGAGCGCGGCAGCGGTTCGCCGCTGGGGCGAGTGACCGGCTTCGACGAGTCCGGCGGGTCGGGAAACCTGGTGGTGGACGGGGTCATGCTGATCCCGTTCGCGCGGGCGATCTGCGTGGAGATCGACCCGGCCGCGCGGCGTATCGCGGTAGAATTGCCCGAGGGATTGAAGGAACTCAACCGGCCGTGACCTTCCACGTGCTCACCATATTCCCGGAGTTCTTTGCCGGGCCGTTCGCACACGGGGTGGTGAAACGGGCTAGGGACACTGGTTTGCTGGATATCCGCATCCACGACCTGCGCGACTGGACCAGCGACCGGCACCGCACCGTGGATGACCGGCCATTCGGCGGCGCCGAAGGCATGGTGCTCAAATGCGAGCCGATCTTCCTCGCGGCCGAGTCCATCTGGTCCGAGCGCCCGGCCGGCAGCAGGATCGTTCTGCTCTCCGCGCAGGGCACGCTGTTCGACCAGGGAGTGGCTAACCGCCTAAAGGATGACGCCGAGCTCATGCTGATCTGCGGCCGCTACGAGGGCGTGGACGAGCGCGTAGCGGAGCACCTGGCCGACGAAGAGCTCTCCATCGGCAACTACGTGCTGAGCGGAGGCGAACTCGCCGCGGCTGTCGTGATTGACACGGTCGCACGCCTCCTCCCGGGCGTGCTGGGGAACGAGGCGTCTTCCGCGTTCGAATCGTTTCAGGAGAGCGGGCACGGAGAAGGCCTGCTGGACTGCCCTCAGTGGACGCGGCCGGCCGAGTTCCGCGGCTGGCGCGTTCCCGAGGTGCTGCTCGGCGGGAATCACAAGCAGATTGCGGCCTTTCGGCGCTCGGCCGCACGCCAGAAGACCGAACGATTGCGGCCGGACTTGCTGGAGAAGGGGACCGGCACCTGTCTCCCCGGTCCGGGCAACTGACGCGCCTGCCGTGCGGATGCAGCCCGGCAAGGTGAACGCGTGGAACCAGCTGCCGCCTCGCCGGACTTACGGGCAGGCCGTCCTCGACGACGGGTCCGGAACATCCGACGGTTCGGGAGCGCTCCACCGCCGCAGCAGTTCGGTCAGCGCCTGCATGCGGATCGGCTTCGTCAGCACGTCGTCCATGCCGCATTTGAGACATTGCTGGCCGCAGTCCGCCTGAGGGCCGGCGGTCATGCAAACGATCGGTATCCGGGACGCGTAGGAGCCCCGCCGAATGCCGTCAGCGGCTTCGGGGCCGCTCATCACCGGCATCTGGCAGTCCATCAGGACGACGTCGTATCGCATCATGCGGAGCATGTCGAGCGCCTCGCGGCCGTTGGCGGCGACATCCGCGCGCATTCCAAGGCTCTCGATCATGCGTACCGCCACCCTCTGGTTGACGGCGTTGTCGTCGGCCACAAGCACTCGCCGCGGCGACGGTTCGGGCCGCCTGCCGTCTCCCCGGACCATTTCGTCGAGCGCTACCAGGGACCGTGCCGAGCGCTGCGCCCATTCGCCGCTCAAAGTCTGGAACAGTTGAGAATGCCGGACGGGTTTCACCAGGCATGCGTCAACCGCCCGGCCTGACATATCCCGAACCGAGCGCCAACTGCCAATCGAGCTCAGCATGATCACGATGGTGTCGCGTGTGGCCGGATCATCCTTGATGGCGGAGCCGAGGCAGGCGCCATCCATATCGGGCATATGGAAGTCTGCCAGGACAAAGTGGTAGGGCTGTCCGGCCGAAGCCGCCGCGCGGATCGCTTCGAGCGCCTGCCGGCTGCCTGCAAAACTGGAGTGGTCCATCCCCCAGCTGCCGGTCTGCTCCTCGAGCACACGGCGATTGATTTCGTTGTCGTCGACAATCAGCACGCGCAGGTTGGCGAGGCTGCCGGCAGCCGGCCCTGCGGCCACGGGTTTCGGATCCACTGCCAGCGGAAGGGCACAGTCGAACGTGGATCCCTGGCCAACCGCGCTGTGCACGGAAATCGTGCCTCCCAGGAGCCCGGCAAGCTGGCTGGAGATGGCGAGTCCGAGGCCCGTGCCGCCGTACCGCCGGGTGGTGGAACCATCCGCCTGGGTGAACTTCTGAAAGAGTATCGGCACCTGGTCCGGCGAAATTCCAATCCCGGTGTCGCTCACGGAAATTGTCACCAGCGCTTCTTCCGGTACGCCGCACAGGCAGGTAATCGAGATGAGGACGTGGCCGGAGGCAGTGAACTTGACCGCGTTGCCCGCCAGGTTGAGCAGGATCTGGCGGATGCGCCCGCCGTCGCCCAGAAAATGTTGCGGAGCGGAGGAGGGGTACTCGACGATGAGGTCCAGCTTTTTCTCTTCCGCGGCCGGGCCGAGTGTCTCGGCCACCTCTTCCACCAACAGGCGCAGATCGAACGGATACGTTTCAACCGCCAGGTGGCCGGCCTCGATCTTGGAAAAATCGAGAATATCGTTGATGACGGACAGCAGCGCTTCCCCGGATGTCCGGACCATTCCGGCATATTCCCGCTGCTCGGAAGTGAGGTCGGTATCGAGCAGCAGTCCGGTCATCCCGAGGACCCCGTTCATCGGCGTCCGGATCTCGTGGCTCATGTTGGCGAGGAATTCGCTCTTGGCCTTGCTCGCGGCTTCCGCCTGGCGCTGCGCTCTTCGTAGCCGGATCGCCAGCACGACCGCGATGCCCAGCGCGAGAATGCAGGCTCCGAGCGCAATCTGCGAGTATCTCTGGTGCCGCAGGCTGTCGTGAAATGCGAACACCGTATTGGCTTCGCTGGCGAGGCGCGAGTGCCAGCGAAAATCGATATCCACGAGGGTGCCGTCGGCGGCGAGTTTCCCGATCCGGTCGCGAAGACGGTTGGCGGCTTCCCGGGCGGCCGGGTTGTTCTTGGCGGCCCCGATCCCGAACCAGTAAGCCGCGCCTTCGAGCGGTTGAATGCGCAGGTCCTGGCTGGCGCAATCCACCCGCGGCGTGCTCACGATGGCATTGACCGAAATC
>Ga0335080_10003068_pt1 | contig 16821 bp, 14 predicted proteins | sample Lox_Sample_34_FD_206720 | JGI IMG/M metagenome (GOLD analysis project Ga0335080, IMG submission 206720) | Soil microbial communities from Loxahatchee National Wildlife Refuge, Florida, United States - Lox_Sample_3.4 | ecosystem: Environmental > Terrestrial > Soil > Wetlands | place: USA...
GTGAACGGGCCGTATGTCATTAAAGAAAATAAGCACGATGTGTCTCCCCCTCTCCGGCAAATGGCCGAGCCCACTCCTCTGGCCAAGAAGATAGTGGAGAGACCAGAGCACGCGGCGCCTCCGGTGCCGTTTAAAGCGATGCCCGGACCCGATCCGGTCATCCAAATGGACGGGGACATTTCCAGCCCGGTTCCAACGAAGAAGGTCTTGAGCTTTGACGGAATCACAGGATCACAGGGCGGTGCCATTCCGCCCGATACCAACGGCGCCGTGGGCACCACCCAGTTTGTTTTGATCACCAATTTTGACTACTCCGTCTACGACAAAACCAACGGACATCTAATTCTGGGACCGACACGGATTCACAACATTTTCAAGGGCTTCGGCGGGCAGTGCGAAAGCGGCGATGGTGGCGACCCGATTGTGTTGTTCGATCACCTGGCCAACCGCTGGCTGGTCCAGCAGTTGGAATACGTCAGCAGCGACCAGATGTGCATCGCGGTTTCCACCAGCGACGACGCCACCGGCAGTTATAACCGCTACGTCTTTACCTTCACTGGGCTGCCGGACTATCCGAAATTCGGGGTTTGGCCGGATGCTTACTACCTGTCATTTAACTTCTTCGGGTCGGGATGGGCCGAGCCCTGTGCCGTAGACCGCACCGCCATGTTGGCGGGGCAGACCGCAACTATCGTTTGCTTCGGCTCCAACGCCCCCAACTTCGGCTTGCTGCCCGCGGACCTCGATGGCCCCACCCCACCACCGGCCGGCGCGCCCAACCACTACGTGGAGTTGGGCAACAGCAGCACAACCTTGAGCGAATTCGATTTCCACGTTGATTTTGCCAACCCCAAGAATTCCACCTTTACCGGCCCGCACAGCATTACCGTGAAGAACTACGTGAAGCTTTGCGGCGGCGGCGGCGGAGCCTGCATTCCGCAGCCACCCGGCGGATCGCTGCTCGATGCCCTCGGCAACGAAACCATGTTCCGCAATGCCTACCGCAACTTCGGGGACCACGAGGCTATGGTCTTCTCGCACTCGGTGGCCCCGGGCAAAGGATCGACGGCAGTGTCGGCCGAACGCTGGTATGAGTTGCGGGCGACCCCGGTGGGAGGCAGCTTCTCGCTCTATCAATCGGGCACCTACCAGAACGCCACCAACAACTACTGGATGGGCAGCATTGCCATGGACAAGATGGGCGATATCGCCCTTGGCTTCAGCGTCGACAACAAGACGAACCTCCCGCCCAGCATCCGTTACACCGGACGCATTCCGAGCGATCCGTTGAACAAGATGCACAAGTCCAAAATGCCGGTTAAAGGCACCAAGGTGCAAACCAGCAGCAATCGCTGGGGCGATTACAGCAACATGAGCGTCGACCCCGTCGATGATTGCACCATGTGGTACGTACAAGAGTATGGCAAGAACGGCGGCGAGAACTGGCAGTCCTACGTTACCGCCTTCAAATTCAACAACTGCAATTAGCCAGGGCACGGGAGGGGCTGCAGAAGCTCCTCCCGATATTCTCCAGCCCGGATGCTTGTATCCAGATTCCGGGCTTTTTCTTGTTGTGAGCTGCGGAACCCTTACAGTGAGAGCACGTCGTCCGGAACCGCGGCGTCCGGCTGGCGTTGTCGCTGCAGTTCAGCCAGGAAGGCCTCCGCGGGAAGCCCGGTTTTGTAGCGAAAGAGGTTCAAGAGCGGATCTTCCACTGGGTCGTCGACACTGGCGCCGGGCTCGCTGTCGGTCTCGAGTCCGACCGGCTCAACCAGCAGCTCGGGCAAGGCGCCATTTCCGTTCATCAGCGCCTGAATGAATTTCTCCAGACCATCGGTCTGCTCAGCGTTCTTGCGCAGGAACTCCACGCCCATGCCGACTTCGGGATGCATCACCCGCACCACGCCCTCGGCCTGCATCTCCAGGTCAGCTATGCGCATGGAGAGCACAACTCGCGTGCGCATGGGGAATGGCGATACGACTTGCAAATAGCAGCCGCCCACGCTCAGATCCGTCAGCTTGCAGCTAACCGGCGGGTCGTCGCGTTCTGCCTCGGGTGCCTGGCGGTTGAGCCAGCTCATCAGCGTATGCTGGCACTCCGGCGACAGGTGCACAAAGCGGATACCGGTGCTCCCCGAGGCATTTTCCCAGGCCACTTCGGCATCGCACTCGATGGCTGGCGTTTGCCCAGGGAGGGTAAACTCCACCCGCGTGGGCACAACCTGTTTTGAGCGTTTGCCAAGTTTGACGGCGATTCCGCCCTCGCTGATGTCGAGGGTCACTGTCTTCTGCGGAGGACCATCGCTCATGCGCACGCTGACCGGAATTTCCAGCGGCAGGCGGACGTTACGGCGGCGCTCGCGCTTCATCAGCGCCCGGGCCGCGCGGAAGCTGGTCTTGGCCCGCTCCATGGAGATGGGTTTGTAGAGGACGAAATGCGCGCCCATGGCGAACGCGTTCTGCAATCCGGTCTTCTCATCCAGAATGGCGACCGCGATCGCGCGCTTGTTGCAGGGTGCGGCGCGGGCACTGCGCAAAACCTGAGACGCGCCGCGCGCCTCGGCGCAATCGACGATCACCGCTTCGAAACGCTGCCGGGTCAGTTTGTGAATGGCGGCGTCTGCCTGGCTGCAGTGTTCGACCGCGATTTCCAGGTCGCTTAGCACGCGCCGCAGCACGCGCACGATTTTCTCGTCGGAGCAGACAACCAGGGACTGCAGACTCATAAGCTTTCCAGCTCGCCGGGGATTTTTCTAGTGGCGGCCGGCCGCGGCCCCTTTCTCCTCTTCTTCTTCGTCGAGCAAGTGGGCCACGTTGCGAAGCTGTTCAGCGGCGGTCTGCAGCTGTTCGATCTGCTTTCCCAGTTGCGCCTGCTGGGCTTGCTTTTTGCGCAGCACTTCGTTGATGTCCTTCACGATTCGCCCTCCTTCAAGGCACTCTAAGGACGCCCTCTCCACCCGTCAACGAACCATGCCCGGGCCGGGTTACGGCAGTAACTTGCCGCGTCCTGCTTAGATACCTAACATCAAGAAGCCGAAGTAGCTGTCCTGTCATCATTTTCGGCTGGGCACCCCCTGGGTCCGGCCCGGCAGCGAACCAGAACTGGGAGTGGAGTATGGATTTCGACACCGTGGAACGGGGTGAGGCCACGGTCCGCCTGCCTGCCAATCATGGATCCTGGGCCACCCACCTGCATTCCCGAAGTTGGCGCCGCCTCACCGAGGTAAACCGCGAACTCTGGCTGTTGCTTTCCCTGTTTCTGCTGGCGGCCCTGCTGAATTTCCTGCTGGACGCCCACCGCATGGTGCTGGGGCTTTATACCCTGCCCACCCTGTTTTCCGCTTACGTCTACGGGCGCCGCCACGCCACGCTCACCGCCCTAAGCAGCGTGCTGATCGTGTTCCTGGTCACCTATTTCAATCCGGCGATCTTCTCCCATCGTGTCGAGAACCTGCCGATCGCGGAAAAATGGTTCGAGATCACGGTATGGGGCGGAATTCTGCTGGTCAATGCCTACGCCATGGGCACGCTCTACGAGCACAAGGAAAATCACCTCAAAGAACTTCGCACCACCTACAACGGCATCCTGGTGATCCTCAGCCAGTTCATCGCCAAAGACAAATACACCCAGAACCACTCCTACCGGGTGTCGGTGTACGCCACTCGAATCGCTGCCCAGATGGGGCTCTCCATCGACCAGGTGGAGGACGTTCGCGCCGCAGCCCTGCTGCACGACCTGGGTAAGCTCGACGTCAGCCGCGAGATCCTGCATAAGGCCGCGGCCCTCAGTAGCGAAGAATATGGCGAGATGCAGAAGCACGTCGACTTCGGCGTGCAGATGCTGCAGCCGGTGGGTGGGCCTCTGGCGCGCGTCATTCCCATCATCCTCGCTCATCACGATAAATTCGATGGCACCGGCTACCATCCAACCAGGGGCGAAGAAATCCCTATCGAGGCGCGGATCCTCTCGGTGGCAGACGCCTACGATGCCATGACCAGCGACCGGCCCTACCGCAAGGCCATCTCCGCTTATGAAGCCAAGGAGACCCTGCAAAAGCTCGCGGGATCGGACTTCGATCCCAAGGTTGTCGAAGCCTTTCTGAACTGCTTCCGGACCGGCCTGATGGAAGTTCCGGAAGTCCTGGTCTAACCGAAGTCCTGATTTAATCGCTGCGCAAGAACCCTGCTGAGGCGCGTTCTCTCGATATCGACCTGATTCTGACCGCCCAGGGGGCAATTACTCTAGGAATTCATCCTAAATAGTTGATCGCAAACCAGATGGCGGAAGTTGCACGGGTTGGGTCTGGAAATAAATGTTGACTTTGGAGATAAACGACCCTAGAATACCCAGCTTCCAGTTAAGCCATTGGGCTTGAGCCGTAGGAGTCTCGGCTGGTCGTCGAGTCTGCGGTTTGGTGTGAATCCTCTGGGTTTACGGCCGAATCAAATTATGTAAGGGTTTTTAGAAGTATTGATTCTAATTTCTTTGGTGTGAGGCGCATTTTTCATGGCAAAAAGACGCGGCAATCCTAACTGGGGAAAGCCCGAACCAATCGGGCCCATCACCCCCACCGTAACCGAATTCGAGCAGGTCGTGCGCGAGTACAAGCTCTCCCCCGACCAGTATCTGCGGTCCACCCGCCTGCGGGAGTGGGCTCGTCGCAACAAGAACTCGAAGTATATCCCCGAACCCCTTCTCGAAGCTTGGGGATTTGAGATCGAGTCAACTCTGTAATCTGCAACCGAGGTTCCCAAGGGTCGCCGTTTCCGGCGACCCTTTGATTTTGGACGGGCCAACTACCTGCGGTTTCTACTGCAGCACGCTCTTGCTACAATTTCCCTATGGCATCGCGTTCCGCTTTTACCGACGTTCCCACCGCAATCGAGGAAATTCGTGCTGGCCGGATGATCGTCGTCGTCGATGACGAGGACCGCGAAAACGAAGGCGATCTCACCCTGGCCGCGGAGAAAGTCACTCCCGACATCATCAACTTTATGGCCAAGTATGGACGCGGCCTGATTTGCCTGGCCATGACCGAGGAGCGCCTCGACCACCTGCGCATTGGTCCCATGACCGCGGAAAACACCTCCAACTACGGCACCGCGTTCTGCGAAGCGATCGACGCGCGCGATGGCGTGACCACGGGCATCTCCGCCTACGACCGTTCCCGCACCATCAAGATCGCGATCGACCCAGCCACCCGGCCCGCTGACCTGGCGCGCCCGGGACACGTTTTCCCGCTGCGCGCCCGTAAGGGCGGCGTGCTGGTCCGCGCCGGTCAGACCGAAGCTTCCGTCGACCTGGCTCGGCTGGCGGGACTGGTTCCGGCCGGCGTCATCTGCGAGATCATGCGCGACGATGGCACCATGGCCCGGGTTCCCGATCTCACCGAATTCTGCCAGCAGCATGAGATGAAAATGCTGACCGTCGCGGAACTCATTCGCTACCGCATGGCGCATGAGCGATATGTCCATCGCGTGGGCGAAGCGCTGTTGGATACTCCGTTCGGTGAATTCCGGCTGATCGCCTATGAGAGTGAAGTCGACGGCGGCGAATCTCACGTGGCCCTGATTCGCGGCGACGTTGAACACGAAACCGAGCCGGTGCTGGTCCGCATGCACGCCCATTGCCTCATGGGAGACGTGTTCGGAGCAACCGCCTGCGACTGCCGTCCCACGATTGAGGGCGCCATGCGGGCGATTGCGCTCGAAGGCCGGGGCGCGCTGATTTATCTGCACCAGACCTCGAAAGGCTTCTCCGTCGACAGCATTGGGAGCCAGACCGTGCTGAGCTTCCATCGCGACAAGCGTCTGCCTTCCCTGCCCGAGAGTGAGCGCAAGACCCAGCGGGAAATCGGTATCGGCGCGCAGATTCTTTCCGATCTTAACCTTCGCCGCATTCGCTTGCTGACCAACCATCCGCGCAAGGTTGCCGCCCTCGAAGGATTCGGGATCGAAATCGTCGAGCAGATTCCGGTGGCCATTGAACGAGTAAGGGTAGGCCGGGGCTGACGCTAATATCCGAGCACTTTCCCCTCCCCGAGGCGCTTCAGCCGGGGCGAGAGTCTGTCCTGAACCGACCCGAAGCCGATCTGGCGCTCCCGTCTAAGGTCTGACGCCCAAAGTCCGGCGCAGTGTTTTGCCAAATGCTCCCCCCACGTGCCATCATTCGTACCCATGAACACCCGATCGCTATGGTTAATCGCGGCTTTGGCAGCGTCCGCCTGGGCCCAAAATGCGGCCAGTTCGCAAGAGGTGGAGAGCACTTATGCGGCGGCACAGGCTTTGTATCTGGATTTGCACCAGCATCCGGAGTTGTCCTCGCATGAGACCGAAACAGCAGCGAAGCTGGCCCAGCGGTTGCGCACGCTCGGATATGACGTCACCGAGCATCTGGGCGGCACCGGGGTGGTCGCTCTGCTGAAGAATGGCGCCGGGCCGACGGTGATGCTGCGCACGGAACTGGATGCGCTTCCAGTCGAGGAGAAGACCGGGCTACCCTACGCCAGCAAGGTGCATGCGAAGAACGATGCCGGGCTGGATGTTCCGGTTATGCACGCCTGCGGGCACGATGTGCATATGGCGTCGCTGGTGGCGGCGGCGGAGATCATGGCCCACGACCGTGCGCGCTGGCATGGCACCCTGATGCTGATTCTGCAGCCCGCCGAGGAGACGATTTCCGGAGCCAAGGCAATGATCGCCGACGGATTGTTTACCCGCTTCCCCAAGCCGGACGTAGGTTTGGCGCTGCATGTGGGAAACGATCTTCCCGCAGGCGCGGTCGGGGTTGGGCCGGGATATCGCTACTCCAACGCCGACTCGCTGCGCATCACCATTTACGGCAAGGGCGGGCACGGGTCGGAGCCGAACAGCACCGTCGATCCCATCGTGATCGCGGCGCGCACCATTCTGGCTCTGCAGACCATCGTCTCGCGCGAGGTCAAGCCGGGTGAGGTGGCGGTGGTCACCGTCGGCTACATCCATGCCGGCACGAAAAATAACATCATCCCGGATCATGCCGAAATGGGGCTCACCGTGCGGAGCTACAAGCCGGAGGTGCGGAAGTTAGTGCTGGCGGCGATTTCGCGGATTGCGAAGTCGGAGTCCGAGGCCGCAGGCGCGCCGCGTCCACCGGAAGTCCTGCAGTACGAAGCCACCGACGCGGTGTACAACAATCCCGCCTTGGCCGAGCATATGAAGGGCGTGCTGGTGGCGGCGCTGGGCGCGCGCAATGTGATCGACGATCCGCCCGGTTTGGCGTCGGAGGATTTTTCTTATTTCGTGGAGCAAGGTGTGCCGTCGTTTTATTTCAGTCTGGGCGGCGCCGATCCCCAAAAACTCGCGGAGGCGAAGGCCCAGGGCGTGAGTCTGCCATCGAACCACTCACCCCTGTTCGCGCCGGACTACGATCCTGCGATTCATACTGGAATTGCTGCCGAGGTTGCGGCGCTGCGAGACTTGTTGAACAAATCGGCCGTGGAACTGCACAGCATGACAACCAAAGGTGACGGCGACCAGTAGATTAGTTACGCGGCTCTTCGCCCGGCGGAAGTTCGCTTTCCAGCACGCCCATGGTCTCCAGCAGTTCGTAGGTACGCCGCGCTTCTTCCGCATCGACGCGGCTGATAGCGAAGCCCACGTGAACCATCACGTAGTCGCCGATCGCGGCTTCCGGGACAAAGTCGAGAGAGGCCTGGCGCGTAATCCCGCCAAATTGGATCTTGCCGACAATCACGCCGTTAACGTTCGCCCGGCTTAGCACTCTTCCGGGAATCGCCAGGCACATAGAGTCTCTCCGCTCCAGCGCGCCCACCAAGGACGCTCAGCATCCGTTCACCGTCTGCATGCACTATTTTGCCGCAACCCTAAACCTTTGGCTGTGATCTATGAACATGGCAGTAAGATACGCGTTCCCAAGCAGATGTGTACTGCGAGCCCGGCGGTCAGCGGTTAAGCGAATGAGCACGTTCAGCGTTTTACCTGAGGAAATCTTGGACTTGCAGGCTCGCTGGACTTCTGCTACTGTTTGCCTTCCTCAAGGGTTAATAAACGCAAGGAGCCCCCAGCCATGGATTTTTTCCATCGTTCCGTGTCGATTGAATCACCCTCGGGCCGGCCGTGCCAGTTCTGCAAAAACCAGGATCCTGAATTCGCCCGCCGTGCCAGCTCGGACCAAATGGTGCGCGATCGGGATCTGGCAATTTCCCACATCACTGAGAACGGACATATCCAACATCGCCTTCTTGAACTGAAGGGCAAGTTGGCGCAAAAAGCGCCGAATCGGCCGCAATTGGTCGCCTAGAACGTTAGCCGCCCTGGTTCAGGTCTACTTGGGCTTTGCGGTGCGATAAAACGCTGCCTCCACCGGACGCGCCACCCGTGGAAACCACAATGGCCGCCGCAGCGCTCCCTCGGCGGGGCGGGCCAGCGCCTTCCACCGCTGGTACACCGCGAAGGATAGATTCGTATCCACGAAGATATCCCCATAACGGTCCTGCGGTCCCGCTGGTTCAACCCGCACCATCTGGTGCCAGCAATGCATGCCGCTGACCGGATCAGGATGCACCGGGAAGGTAATGTCCTGATGGACGCCGGAATCGCTCCACCACACGCGCTGGGAATCCGGATCGGGGCTCTCGTAGGGTGATATCCCCGCCAGTTGCCGCATCTTCCACTGCCCTTTACCGACTTCCTGCAAATCCACCCAGGCGCTGGACATGCGCTCTACCTGCTCGTCTTTGTTGATGCGCCACCGGCCCAGGTGGTGTGAGCAGGCCACCACCCCCGGCATCAAGCCTTCCGTCACCCAGGCGTGCAGCACGAAGTAGCCGATTTCAGTATGGACCTTCAGCAGGTCCCCGGTCTTTATGCCGACTGTCTTGGCGTCAACCGGATTTACCCACAGCGGATTCTTGTGCGAAATCTCGTAAAGCAGCTTGGCATTGCCGGAACGAGTGTGAATCAGGTTAGGCAAGCGGAAGATGGGCAACAGCGTGAACACATCGCCGTGCGCGTCTTTCGGCCATTCCACCTTCGGCATATGCCCGGCATCGAAGACCGCATCGGTTTCACCGGATGAAACGGCACGCGCGGAGCGGTGTATGTGGCTGCGGTAGTACTCCGGCAGCGAGAATTCCGGCCATTTCCAATCGGCCATCGTCTTCGAGAAGATCTCAAGCTTGCGGGAAGGAGTGCCATAGCCGACCACCGCCTTCCCTTCCACCATGACACCGACGCTCTTTCCATCTGTTGTCACGGTGCCATTCGGCTCAACCTTCGATCCACTCAGATCAGTGCTCGAAATCGGCTTCTCGTTCAGCTTGTGAACCTCTGCCTTGATTTCGTAAGCGCCGTACTTGCGCATATAGTCGAGAGGAGTAAGATTTTCTGCACGCGCCGCTTCTGGCAGTCCCGGCACGGAATTCTCGAAGATCCAGCGATAGTACTCATTGACCGTGAGCTTCTCTCCCGGCCGGTAGGGCGATTCGAACCATTGCCGGATGCCCATCGAGCCATCGGGATCGATCGCCCAAGAGAGGTTGATCCAGAACTCATCCTCTTCCCACACTTCGCCGGGATTGGTTTGGTACGTGTACTCGAATTTCTCTCCAGCTCTTTCCCGCAAGACCCGCGCCACGGGCTGGCGGAAGCCGATCCACTGCCCGGAGTGGGTCTCCTGGCTCATCAGATCATGGCGCTCCGGGCTCATTCCCATCGGCAGCACATAGTCAGCAAACCACGCCGTCTCGTTCCAGGTAGGCGTGAGTGCCGCGTGCAGCCCCAGTTTCTCTTCATCGCGCAACATCTCGATCCAGGAAAATCCGTCCGGATAGGTCCAAACAGGATTGAAGACGCGCGTGAAGTACGTGTCGATAGCCCCCCGGCCTTCTTTGAGAAAGTGCGGCAGCAGGAACGACATCTCATGCGTGCACAGCGGCCACTCTGGTGGATAAAGCAATTCATTCCAGCCCTTGACCGGCGGCGGCACCGAGAAGGGCTTGGGAACAAACTTGTTCCATGAATTCAGATTGTGTCCGCCTTCGGTTCCGACCGATCCGGTGAGCACATGCAGCAGCATCAAAGCCCGCGCGGTCTGCCACCCGCCGAGATTTCCCGAAGCGCTGCCCCGCCACAGGTGCGAAGCGAACCGGCTTCCCGCCGCAGCAATCTCACGCGCCAGCTTGACGATGGTCTCCGCTTTGACTCCGCTTTCTTTTTCGGCGAACTGCGGCGTGAATTCTGCGTAATGCCTCTTCAAAACCTCAATGGCTGACTCGAAGCTCTGTCCTTCCGCTTTGAAGCCATCGATTTCCAACTCTTCCCAGTTCGTCCAGCTCCGCACGAAGGGCGCGTCAAATCGATTCTCATCCAGAATCACTTTGCACATGGCCAACAGCACCGCCGCCTCGCTGCCGGGATACGTCGGCATCCAGTAGTCCGCCATGCTGGCCGTGTTGGATAGCCGCGGATCCATCACCGCCAGCTTTGCCCCGGCCATTTTCCCATCAATAATTCGCTGCGCGTGAGGATTGAAGTAATGTCCCGACTCCAGGTGCGCCGAGAGCAGCAAAATAAAGCGAGCGTTGGCGTGGTCCGGCGAAGGCCGGTCGGCATAGTGCCAGAGCATGTAGCCGAATCGCGCCGAAGACGAGCAGACGTTGGTATGAGAATTATGTCCGTCGATGCCCCAGGCGCGCAGCGTGCGTTCCATGATGAAGTCATGTCCCGGCCGCCCCACGTGGTACATCACCTCTTCACCGCGTCCGTCCTGAAAAGCCTTTCGCATGCGAGTACCGAATGTTTCCAACACTTCGTCCCACGAGGTCCGTGTCCATTGGCCGCTGCCCCGCGGTCCATTCCGTTTCATCGGGTAGAGAATGCGATCGGGATCGTGAATCTGATTGATCGTCGCCGGACCCTTGGCGCACAGCCGCCCCCGGCTCGCCGGATGCTTCGGATTCCCTTCAAACTTCTCGATCCGTCCAGTTTCCTTATCCACATACGCCACCAGCCCGCAAGCCGACTCACAGTTGAAGCAGATGGTCGGAACCAATTGGTAGTGGCGAGCCACGCGGCGCGGCCATGCCGCCGGATCGTACTCCACCCAGTCGTCCCACTTCTCCACCGGTGGCGCGAACGCCAGATGGCTGCCGTCGCGCTTGAAATCGGTCATTGCCAGATCTCCATGATCTCTTCCCTAGCTATTGGGCACGCTAGCTATTGGGCACGCTCTGCCCGGCCATGATGAAACACCACTCAAAAGCAAATAGGCCCGCCAACGCAAAAATGCTCGCCCCTGCAATCGCAAAAACAGTCCGCGAGGCGGCCAGCAATAACAGCGGCAGGACCCCGCCAACCCCTACCGCGCCGCCCCAGAACAACCTTCGAAACGGCCCATGCGTGATTAACCGCACCGCATACCCGGCATTGTCCGTGACGTGTGGCATGACCAGCTCACAGCCGACCAGCAGCAAATGCAAAACAATAAACAGCGCCAGCGTCCCCGCGGCAAACCTGTGGGTGTACGGGCTAGCCCCACGAAGTGGCGACGGCAACAGCGCGAATAGCGATGCGCCACACAACAACGCTTGCACCAGCAGGTGCACCGGCAATAGCGGCGTTTGCCACAAATCCCGCCCTTCACACTGTCCAAAGAGGAATGCCGTGTACACCGCGGCAAAGAAACCCGCCAATATCGTCGGCCATATCAAAACCGAGGAAACACCCGGGTGGTCAAGCGCGCGGCTCAACCAGAACAACCCCGCCAGCGTGCTGTAGCCCATGAGCACGTAGGTTCCCCGCGCCAGCCACGACTTGTTCTGCGGACGCAGCAAGATGCGCAGGAAGCGATCCTTTCGCGTCAGATCGGCGATCAGGCTTATCGCAGTCGCGGTCGTGAACACCAGCGCGACCAGGGAAAGAAACATGTCGCGCATCCGGTTCGGCGCCAGCCATCCCAGAGCCACACCCGCGGCGGGCAGAGCCAAGGCTCCAGAACCAATGGATTTCAGCCATAAATAGAGCGGCACCAGCCATCCCCAGGGACGCTCATGCGAAACGTCGTATGCCGCCACCGCATTCTTCTGCAGAAACGGACTCTCCGGCAGGTACACCGCGCCGCCGCCATGCAGAGCCTGGTTCCGCTGCGACCACATATAAAACACATCGTGGCGCGCCGCCGTAGGCACAATCGCGCTCTCGTCCCCGTCGATGTAATAGAGCTTGGGCCGGGTTCCCTGCTCCGGCTTGCGCACCCGGACCGGCTTACGCGACCGTAGCTGCGCTATCTCACTCTCGGGATCATCCAGATCCCCGGCCACAATGGCGTGCTCCGGGCAAACCGTCACGCAAGCCGGCTCCAGCCCGACCTCCGTCCGATGAGCGCAGTAATGGCACTTGGCAGCCGTATTCCGCTCCGGATCGAGATAAATCGCGTCATAAGGACAGGCCTGCATGCAAGCCTTGCAGCCGATGCACATGTCGGAATCGAAATCCACAATCCCGTCCTTCCGCTGGTACATCGCGGATACCGGACAGATCGTGACGCACGGCGGCTTCTCGCAGTGATTGCAGCGCGTAACCTGAAACACCCGCCGCGTATTGGGAAACTCGCCCTTCTCAACATACTTGACCCAGGTGCGGTTCACTCCCAATGGAACCTGGTTCTCGGTTTTGCAGGCCACGGTGCAGGCGTGGCAACCGATACACTTGCGGTTATCAATAATGAAGGCGTATTTCATCGCTCGAAGGCAAACCCTTCGAGTGTCACATCAAAGGAACAAACGGTCAACTGAGGCGGGAACTAAATAGATCGGGTTTACTCAGGCTTCAGGCTTCAGGCTTCCTTATTCCGAGCGTCATCCCGAGACCCGGCGCTTTCTCCAGCCGGGTGAGGAGTTTTACGGGCAGGGCCGTACTCTCGTTTTCAAATCTGATAATCGATATCATCCATAATCCGCTGCAGCGACGCCGGCGCCGGCTCCCCCACAACCCCCTCGATCTTTTGCACGCGCTCGCGCAGCTTGTTGACTTCGGTAGCCACCGCCGCCAACGCTTCCGACAGCGGATCGTTGATCTGCTTCGGATCGGTGATGACCACCCGCTTGCCGTCCCGAAAAACAATATGACCCGGCACACCGACTACGGTGGAATCCTCCGGCACATTCCGCAGCACCACGGAACCTGCGCCAATCCGGCAATTCCGCCCGATCGTGATATTCCCCAGAATCTTCGCGCCGCCCCCGATCACTACGCCATCGCCGATCGTAGGATGCCGCTTGCCGTGCTCTTTCCCGGTACCGCCAAGCGTCACTCCCTGATACATCGTCACGTCGTCGCCCACAATCGCCGTTTCCCCGATGACAACGCTCAGCCCATGGTCAATGAACAATCGCCTGCCAATCTTCGCGCCGGGATGGATTTCAATGCCTGTGAGAAACCGCGCCACCTGCGACATGAACCGGCCGGCGAAGTAGAGGCCGTGGCTCCACAGCCAGTGATTTGCGCGGTGAAACCATACCGCATGCAACCCTGAGTAGCAGAACAAGACCTCCATCCGCGACCGGGCAGCCGGATCCCGCTCGAATACGGTAGCCACGTCCTCGCGAATGAGTGATGCCAGATGCGGCATAAATCACGCCGCCAGCGCTGCGGTCGGTATCTGCAGAGCCTCGTTGCGTAGAGCGTCAAACAAAACGCTGGTCAGATAGCGCTCGCCGAAGTCCGGCAAGATCACCACCAGAAGTTTGCCGTTGTTCTCCGGACGCCGCGCCACCTGAAGCGCAGCTACCACTGCCGCCCCCGACGAGATGCCCACCAGCAATCCCTCTTCCTTCGCCAGCCGCCGAGCCATGTTGATAGCATCATCGTTGGTCACCGTGACTACCTCGTCGATGTAGTCTCTCCGCAGAATCGACGGCACAAACCCCGCCCCGATGCCCTGAATCTTATGTGGCGCGCCCGCCCCGCCCGACAGAACCGGGCTATCTGCCGGCTCCACCGCCACTGCCTTGAACGAAGCCTTCTGGGGCTTGATGTACTGGCAAACCCCGGTAATGGTTCCGCCCGTGCCCACTCCCGAGACCAGGATGTCCACTTTCCCGTCCGTATCTCTCCAGATTTCGGGTCCCGTAGTTTCGAAGTGAATTTTCGGATTTGCCGGATTGTCGAACTGCTGGAGCATGTAGCCATCCGGAGTCTGCGCCAGAATCTCCTCCGCCTTCGCAATCGCCCCCTTCATACCTTTCGGGCCGGGGGTCAGCACAATCTCGGCCCCGAAGGCGAGCAGCAATACCCGCCGCTCAAGACTCATAGTCTCAGGCATGATGAGAATAAGTTTGTATCCCTTGACGGCGGCCACAAACGCCAGTCCAATCCCTGTATTGCCGCTGGTCGGTTCGATCAACACCGTCCGCCCAGGCGTGATCTTGCCGGCGCGCTCCGCTTCGGCAATCATGCTCACGCCGATTCGATCTTTCACGTTGGTGCAGGGATTTCTGCTCTCCATTTTGGCCGCGATCTGTGCCACGCAGTTGTCATTCACCCGGTTCAGCCGCACCAGAGGCGTGTTCCCAATCAGTTCCGTAACGTTATTCGCAATATTCATGTTTGGTTGGCATCCTTCCCTCGCGTGAATCGCGCCGAACCAGCCCCGGCCTCATCGCGACTCGGTCGACAACAGCGCTAGTCCGACACATCATACGCTGTGAATTGATGCACGGTCCAAAGCCAGGGATTCGTGTTTAAGCCCAAGATCACGCAACTGGACAGCGGCTCGCTGTGGAGCCCGGCGTGGCGTCGGAGCGGCTCAGCCGCAACCATGATTCCTGGACCGCGTCATCGGCGTCGCTAATCCCTGATTCGATGGATCACCCCCGATTCCAAATTACGAATGGGCCCCTCGGCTCTACGCGGTCAAATCGAGGAGGATACCGCGGCAGGAGATGTGACATTTCTGGTCGTGGGAACCGCGGCTCGGTTAGTACTGGTGCCGTCGATCCCCTGCCGGAAATCAACGGACTCTGCAAGGAGTATGGGCTCTGGTTTCACGTTGACGGAGCCTATGGCGGCTTTGCGGCTGCCGTTCCCCAGGCGCAGGACGATCTACTAGGCCTGTCCCTGGCCGATTCGGTCGCGGTTGATCCGCACAAATGGCTCTACGCGCCGCTCGAGGCCGGGTGCGCGCTGGTAACGCGATTCGGAAATGCTGTGCGCCGCTTCCGCGTATCACCCTCCCTACCTCCATTTCGAGGAGAAGGGTACGAACTATGTCGATTGTGGTCCCCAGAACTCGCGACGTTTCCGTGCCCTGAGAGTCTGGCTTGCACCAAAGCACGTCGGAGCTGTTGGTATCGCAACGTGATCGCGGAGGATAATCTCGGCATACCGCTTCATATCGCTTTCAGTCGACAATTCGTCGCCCCAACCGCTCCGAGCGAGCAACGAGGAACTCCAGGGTCTGCCGCCGGCTGTCGTCATCACCGCTGAAAACGATCCACTTCGCGACGAAGGTGAAGCTTACGCGCGGAAACTCGAGGACGCTGGTGTTGCAGTCACTGCGACTCGCTACAACGGAATGATCCATGACTTCGTGCTCCTCAATGCCATTCACGACGTGGCCGGAGTTGAAGCCGCCATCCAACAGGCTAACGATGCAATTCGTGCCGCATTAAAGCCAAGCGACGAAGTCCGTGCTGCTCTGAAGCAGTAACCTGCAATCGTGATCTGCCGGGCGGTTTGCGCCGCTCGGCAGAATGTTAGAAAGCCGTTTGTTTAGGGATCCAAGCGACCACAGGTGTGAAATCACAGCTGTGAAATCTCGGGCCGGACTGCTAAACCATTGAGAGATATGGTGGCCAGGGACGGAGTTGAACCGCCGACGCCAGCCTTTTCAGGGCTACAATCAACAGGCCTAACTATCTTTTCAATCAACAACTTAACTCGTCAAGATGGCCGATTTATTGTGACCATTCTGTGACCAAGCGCCGATGTTCGCCTAAGCGTCGGCAGAAGAATTGACAAACATCTATCTTCGAGTAATATCCCGAGACAATTCAGTGCAGGAACCGAAGTCTGTCTTGCCGCACTAGACCACCGACACCAAGGTACACCCACAGCTTGTACGACCGAACGGCACCCGCACCTTGTTTGGAGTCAGGCACCCCTTCGTCGGTTTAAATCCGCCTTGATAGGCTACGTCCATCGCGTCAGCAGATGACTGACGACCATTGCCCCCACGTAGGCCACGCTACTCATGTAAACAAACTGGATCGCAGGCCAGGCCCAACTGTTGGTCTCGCGGCGCACGACGGCTAGAGTTGATGTGCACTGCATGGCGAAAGCGAAGAAGATTAATAGCGCCATCGCTCCGGGGAAGGTTAGATCCTGTCGCAGAGCCGTCTGCAAGGACATGGAATGAGTCGACGGGTCGGTGGCGTACAACGTCCCGAGTGTTCCGACGATCACCTCGCGAGCCACAACTGAGGTCAGCAGTCCGACCCCGATCTTCCAGTTGAAGCCCAGCGGCTGAATGACCGGTTCAATGAACAGTCCGATGCGGGCAATGGCGCTGTGTTCCAGTTGTGGCGGTTGGCCATGCTGAAGCGGGAGATAAGTCAATGCCCATATCACGAGCGACACGGCCAGAATGACGGTCCCCACTTGCCGTGTGAAAACGTGCCCGCGGTCGAGCAACCGGAGGCCGATGGACTGCCAGGTGGGCCAGCGATACTCAGGCAGTTCCAGGACAAATGGGATTGAAGCGGACTTAAGCACCGAAGACTTGAGAATCTTCGCCGTGCCAATGGCCACCAGGAATCCCAA
>Ga0335080_10003069_pt1 | contig 16816 bp, 16 predicted proteins | sample Lox_Sample_34_FD_206720 | JGI IMG/M metagenome (GOLD analysis project Ga0335080, IMG submission 206720) | Soil microbial communities from Loxahatchee National Wildlife Refuge, Florida, United States - Lox_Sample_3.4 | ecosystem: Environmental > Terrestrial > Soil > Wetlands | place: USA...
GCTGGTTGCTGCTGGAACTGAAGCAACGCTTTGCCTTTTCGCTCGAGGAACTAGCCCGACGCTTCGGGCGTTCGGTGAGCTGGGTGAGCCGGCGACTCGCGCTGGTGCAGGAACTTCCCGATGTGGTTCAGCAACGGGTACAGCGAGGAGAGATCGTGGCTCATGGAGCCGCGAAGTATCAAGCGGATGCGATCTATCGAAAAGATTGATAGCCGCTTCCCCCCAGTGCCGATGAATTCCTGACGAGATTCAAATTGACCGTAGAAGCCTCAAGCGAGTGGTCGTGCCACCGCTCGATTGACACCGCTGGAGTGGGGCCCCCTTTCCCCAAAAAGGCGGAGCGCCCCGAGGCACTCCGCCCTGAATGGAAGGTCGGTCTTAGGCCACGGCTTCGGCTTTGGGCTTGACCTTCTTCTTATCCCGCTTAGCGGCGAACTCCGCAGCGACGGCCTTTTGTAGCTTCTCGACATCCACCCGATAGCGCTTCGCAACGCCCAGAAGAGTGTCTTCGCCGTCGGTGGCGGATCGCCGATAGGCAGAATCGAGCAGACTGATTTCGAGCAGTACCCTGCAAAGTTCGGTTTCGTCGTAATTCCCTACCTGCTTCGCCAGAAGCTCCTGCCCAGAATCCGAATCCTTCTTGACTTCGATCTTGTGGCGTTTCGCCACAGCCGGAATCTGGTTGTAGGAAAGACGGCTAATCAGGTAGTGAGCGACGGTCAGCAAGTCCGCCTTTTTCAGGGGCGCGGACACACGTTGAAGGATTGTAACCAGCACGCGATGGCAACGGATCATGGGTATTCCATTGAACGGGGGCGATGCAGCCGAGATCGCGCGCATCCCCGGAGACGGGATTGTGGGAGAGATGGATGTTTCTCATGACGGAAAGTATCTGGCGTTTCCCTGGGAACAGTACAGTCCAGCCCCCACACTCTGGCTGGGGGTAGTCTCTTCGAGCAGCGGAGCGCTGGTGCGATCGATGAAGGCGCCGCCCGGAGTCTACCGGATGGAACGTCTGCACTGGTCCGAGAACGATTCCGGGCTGCAGTATCTGCTAACACGAGTAGGAGTGACCAATCTCTGGGAGCAGCCGCTGTCCGGAACGAGACCAAAGCAGCTGACAGAATTCACCTCCGATCGGATTTTCAGCTTCAACTGGTCTCTCGACCACAAACGGCTTCTCTTGGCACGCGGCAATGTAACCAGCGACGTTGTGCTATTCAGTAATCTAAAGTAAACTTTCCTACCCACGCGGGGTCTTGCCCGAGGTCTGGGATCACTTCAAGCCGTCCACCAGAAAAAGATCTGATGTAATGCGGGCATAACCATACACGAATGTCTTCTCATCGTGCGCAACCAGAATTCGGTTGATTGCCATGAGTCCGGCTTCGTCTGAGGGGCCGACAGATCGCAGAGATTTCTTTTCTCCTGTTGCGATGTTCCATCGATAGATCTCCACGGGCGATTTTCCGTGGCGGAGATATAGGGACTTGCCGTCTGGACTCCATTGAATCGGATGATATCCAGGATCAAGCTTCGGTAAAGGGCGGAAATCACTGCCGTCTACACGATAGAGAGAGTACTCGTCGTCGGCTGGTCCCTCGGCAAGAATTTGATTTTCATCAGGAGAGATCGACAGTCCAACGACTTCTTCAGGAGTGAGTGGCCTGGGCGCGACCTCATCAGCCCCCTGGATATATGAGCGAATCGGTTTGCCGGGGGCGTGTCCAGTGATCAAAATGCGGTTGCTCTTCGGAAACCAGCGAGCCCACCGGGGTGTAACACCCTTGGTCGGCAACTCTTTCGGGGTTCCAGGACCAGTAGGAAGGAGCACGATTCTTCCCACTTTGCCGGTTGAGTCTGGCAACACAGAAAGCACCCATTTCTTATCCGAGGACAAACTTGTCGGCATTCCCTCGCCAAGGCGAATTGCGGCTGAACCGTCGAGCCTGCGAAGGCATGCCGAATAATTTGGCCCTGCACCCTCGCCTTGTTCACTGAAGAGAATCGAATCACCGTCGGGAGAGAGGTCGCCGGTGAGATGAGAGTAGTCGAGCCAACCGAGATCCATCTCTCGGTTGGAATCAGAAGAAAGCCCTACGATGCCGAAACGAACGTTCTCTTCTGTGAGCAGAGCGTGCCCTGTTTTCGATACGTCCTGCAAAACCAGTCGGACTCCCGATCGCAGAATAGTCCGCTGATGTCCCTTCAGATTCACTCCGTAAAGTTGGTTGCCACTTCCGACAGGAGAAGCGGTAAACCAAATCTCATCGCCCTTGGGTGACCAAGCGAGCCCATCTATGCCTCCCATCCATTGTTCAGTAAGCACGCGGCGCTTTCCGCCGGAGTCAATGAGTTCTACGGCGCCACGGTCGTCGCCGGGCTGAGGATGATCGAGGAAAGCGACGGACTTCCCGTCAGGAGAAATTCTGGGGTTGCTGATGTAACCGATGCTTTGAAACAGAACCTTGCCGACAGGAAACTCAAGCTGGTAGTGATCGCCATCGATCCTTACTATCGCCATCTGCTTGCCGTCAGGGGTCCAATCCGCACAGACTACGTTTTGAATCAGGTCGCGCGAAGGTCCGCCGGCTAATGGCGCGAGTGCCAATATCCCCGCGAAGTTCCCGACGTGCAAAGCGGCAAAAGGGTTGCGTGCAATGGCGATCTGGCCGTCTGTGGATATGGCCATTAGATTTGCAGGGCCTGACGTGAGGGTTCGATATCCGGGATAGTCGGCACGCGTCGAGAAGACTTCGGGTTCGCGTCCGTTCCACGCCGCGCTGTAAACAATGGTCTGACCGTCGGCCGAAAACCGCGCGGCAGATATGTAACCGCGCTGAAAAGTCATGCGCTGAAAGAGGGGTGGCTCTGAATGAAACCAGTGGCCGCCGCCGACAACTCCGGCCGTAACCAGAACGACCGCGGCAGTTGCTGCCATCGCGTATCGGACGAAGACTCGGCTCGATCGCCCTGCGGTCTGCTCGGCCCGCCCGACCTCCGCAATCGGCACCGCAGTTTGTTTTGGGCTCCGGGGTAGTTGAGAAATTTCCGGTGACAATCGTGGCTCCGCTAACGATTCTGGATGTCTTCCATGGTTGACGTCCCATTGCACGGGAGCGATCCAGCGATAGCCTCGGCGGGGCAGAGTCTCAATGAAGCGTGGACGCTCGGCATCATCTTGCAAAGCGTCCCTTAAGCGATTGATGGCTTTGTTCAGGCCCTGGTCGAATTCCCCAAAAGTGTTCTCGGGCCATAGCTGCTTTTTTAGTTGCTCCCGTGTCACCAACTGCGCCGGATGTTCGACAAGTACACATAAGACTTGGAAGGCCTGCCCCGGAAGCACAATTTTCTTTTCGGCGCCGCGTAATTCACCCGTTTCCAGATCCAGCTCGAAGCCGGCGAAGGAGGCACGTTTAGGGAGTTGAGCAGGTGAACTCATGACAACAACCGCGTGGTGGACAAGTTTACCATCGCTAGAATCCACCAGGCTTACTGCGTTGTTGCCTCCTAAGTCCTTGGCGCAGCAGCAGAAGACCAGAGGAATGGAAAAGGAATAGAGGAGGAATGCGAAAGTTCGTGTGCCGCCATTGACCCAGCGCGTGGGCTCACCGACACTCCCGCCATCCCGCTTGGCCAAATTCCCCATGGCTGAGGAAATTTGGAGGTGGAATATGAGCAGTTACGCAACTGCATCGATGTTAGTTCTTCTTGGCGGCGATGGGCACAGGAGACCTGATCAGGAGGATTCTATGAAGTGGAATAGTCGATTGGTCACAGCGCTATCGATGATGGCAGTCGTTTTCACCGTCGTGCCCACCCATGCCACCTCATGTCGCAAGAACGGCCGGATCGTCTGGAAGGGGTTTGTGTTTGCCGACTTCAGCACGTCCGCCATTTACGCCTCCGACGCGGACGGAGCCGATGTGCAGCAACTCACCTTCCCCGATGCTGGCACCGAAGATGATCTGCCCAAATGGTCTCCCGATGGATCAAGGATAGTTTTCGAACGAGGGTTTCCAACTGGACTACCCGCGCTGGTTATCGAGGGAATGAAGTGGGATGGAACTGGGCTCCACGAAATCGGCGACTGCTCCGGCAACTGCCTTGGGAACCTGGGCCCCGACTACTCGCCCAGCGCTGCCGAAATAGCTTTTGACAAGGTGCTTGGTACAGACGCCGATCACGCGACAAACGAAAACATCTGGGTCATGAACGCTGATGGTACGAACCCGCGCCAACTTACCAAAGAGACGATAGATCAGGCGGCGGATGTTGAGCCAGCATGGTCGCCTGATGGCAAGTGGATTGCCTTCACCCGCCAAACCCCGACGGCACAGGCACTTTTCTTGATCCGTCCCGATGGAACAGGGCTCCATCGACTCACGAAGTGGTTTATTAACGCCGGCGGAGCTGACTGGTCTCCAGATGGAAAGTTGATCGCTTTTGAGTCTTATCGTGACTGTTGTGCTGGGCACGTTTCGCAGGTTTACACAATCTCCACTGAAGGATCCGGGACGATGCACCAACTGACAAGCGATGGGCGAAACATTGAACCGGGCTGGTCTCCCAACGGCAAAAAGATCGTCTTCGCTCACCAGCCAGGAAAGGGACCAAACCAGTTCGCGGATATCTACGAAATGAACGCTGACGGCACCGACATTGTGACGATCATTACAACCGACCTTTGGGAAAGTGAGCCTGAATGGGGTACGCATACCGAGGAGAATTCGGAATTCAGGTGAACTGCAGAGTTTAACTGCAACGCCGTGAACACCAGACGCATGAACTGCCAGAGACTCCGTCCGTTCCGTCTGCCAATTCCCTCTGGATCGGACGATAACTTGGAGAAGGAAGATGAAAAGGTACGCCGCTGGATACATGCTAGTTTTGATTTCAATTGTTGGGACTCTCTGCCGCCTCGACGCACAGACCACAAACCAAGTGGGACACACGCGATATCGGTTGGTCGATCTCGGGACCCTGGCTGGCCCTAACAGTGGTGTGAACTTCTTCTCGCAAACGGCGAATCTACATCACACCGCGACGGTCTGGGCGAACACAAATACACCCAATCCTAGCTTCGGGAACCCCAACCCTCTCTTGGAGAATGGCGGTGCGCCGGATCCCTTCGTAGAACACACGTCTAACTGGAGCAATGGCATTCTTCATGACTTGGGTGCGCTGCCCGGCGGTTACAACAGCCAGCCCACGTGGATCAATGAGCATGGCACGGTCGGCGGCATCTCAGAGACTGGAGACATCGATCCCTTGCTGGGTGGCGTGCCCGCGACGGCGCCCGTCATCTGGAGGCACGGTCAGATCATCGACTTGGGAAGGTTCGGCGGGTTCGAGGGCGTCACCTGGTCCATCAATGATCACGATCAGGCCGTGGGGATGGCCACGAATTCGGTTTCGGACACATTCCCCGATCCTGGTCTATTCATTGCTTTTGGCGCGCAAGTTCGAGCCTTCGCGTGGGAGCGAGGCGGAATGACGGACATGGGCACTCTGGGCGGGCCCAGCGCGGTTCCATTTCAGATTAACGCGCGAGGACAGGCGGCGGGAGTCTCCTACACAAGTTTCGATCCCGGCCCACTTGGAATACCGCCGGTCGACCCATTCTTCTGGGATCGTGAACACGGAATGATCGATCTTGGTAGCCTTGGCGGCGTCTTCTCGTTCCAATCTTTCATGAACAACCGCGGATGGGTTACCGGAGCGTCGAGCTTGGCTGCTGATCCTGTAGCGTGTTTTGGGCGCGTCGGTGTTCCGAACTGCCACGCGTTTCTCTGGCGTCCGGGCGACAAATCGATGACGGATTTGGGCACACTGGGCGGCGCGTACTCCGATGGACTTTGGGTGGACGATTCTGGAGCGGTCGTCGGATCGTCGACTACGCAAGGAGATCAACAGCTTCGACCCTTCTTCTGGAAGAATGGCCGTATGACGAACCTCGGCAGCCTGAACGGAGATCCCTGCAGCCGCGCTTTCAGCAGCAACTCAAAAGGCCAAGTTGTTGGTGTTTCTCTGTCCGACTGTGACGTGACCGGTCACGCTTTTCTGTGGGATAACGGTGGTCCGATGGTCGATCTAAACTCGTTGATTCCGCCGAACCCCGACTTTGTGTTGCATGAGGCCAACTTCATTGGTGGGAACGGCGAGATAACTGGAAAGGCTCTGCTCCCCAATGGCGATGCGCATGCATTCTTACTGATACCAGAGCGTTGCGATCATCCAAATATGAAATGCGACGTCTCAGTCCCTACAGAAGAAGCATCAAGCTCTCAAGGCCGCACAATCACGCCGGGAATGCGCGAGGCAATGCAGCATCAACGAACACGACCAACTCACTTTATCGGGAATCTCCGATAGAACTGCTCAGTGGGTATTGCGTCGTACAGAACAGCCGTCTCACAGATTCTTGGGGCCACCGCTCTGGGGTACCGGGCCTAGTCGCATAGCGACGTATCCGAGTGGCGGGTGCGATTTCGGGTCCGCGCGATCAGGGCGGACCATTAGTTTTGAGAAATCTAAAGTGTCGGTTTAGTTTTCTCATCAGCGAATCTCATTCGCTTGCTCGTCGAAAAATTGCAGACAATCCAATTTTGGCGAACCCGCCCCTTCCTCTCGCTTCACTCGCATTGTGATCGCTTGCGAAACGACGTCCCTTGCTTATTAAGACATGATGCCATATCTTTTAATAGCGAGAGCGCTTATTAAAGGAACCCTTCATAGCGCGAGTGGTCACTGAAGACAAGTCGAGGCTGGGGACCTACGTGACAACGACAGTCACTGGAGAACCAGTGCGGGCCTTAATCCCGCCAGGGCTGCCGCCTAATCCACCTGTGGAATTGGCGGGGCTGTATCAGCATCTTGACCGTGCCAACCAAGCACTGGGCAGACTCGATGGCCTGACCACCTTGCTTCCAGACACCAAGTTCTTCCTTTACCTCTACGTCCGGAAGGAAGCGTTGTTGTCGTCCCAAATCGAGGGAACGCAATCGTCGCTTTCGGATCTATTGCTGTTTGAAAACGACGCCGAACCCAGCGTTCCGATAGATGATGTCGAGGGGGTCTCAAACTACGTTGCGGCGATGCAACATGGTCTTCGTCGAATCGCCGGCGGATTTCCCCTTTCGCTCCGGCTGATCCGCGAGATTCACGCGATCCTGCTACGCGGGGGACGTGGGGCCAACAGAACCCCGGGCGAATTCCGCCGATCGCAAAACTGGGTAGGCGGAACTCGTCCGGGTAATGCTGCATTTGTTCCGCCTCCGCCAGAGCGACTGATGGAGTGCCTCGACAGTCTTGAACGTTTTTTCCACGACGAGGAACACAAGTTGCCCATCTTGGTTGAGGCAGGATTGATTCACGTTCAGTTTGAGACCATTCACCCCTTCTTGGATGGCAACGGCAGACTCGGCCGCCTGTTGATCACACTCCTGCTTTGCTCCAAGGGCGCGTTGCGCGAACCTCTCCTGTACCTCAGCTGGTACTTCAAGGCGAATCGCGATCGGTACTACGAGCTGCTTCAGCGCGTACGAACACACGGCGTCTGGGAAGAGTGGTTAGCGTTCTTCCTGGAAGGGACGGAAATCACAGCTCGCTCCGCCGCTGACGCCGCGAAACAGATTCTGACTCTATTTGCGAAGGATCGAGATCGCATTCAGACTATTGGACGCGCCGCGTCTTCTGCGCTGCGTGTTCATGAGTATATGCAGAAAAAACCACTGGTCGGTATTGGTGTTGTTGCCGAGGAGCTTAAACTGTCGATCCCAACGGTGACGGTTGCCTTGGATCACCTGGTTCGCCTCGGCATAGCCAGGGAGGTCACCGGAAAGCGCCGGGCCCGCATCTTCGGATATTCACGTTATCTGAAGATCCTGAGTGAAGGAACAGAACCCCTTAAGCAGTAGCAGGGACCTTTGTCATTTCCCCACTCGAACGGTAGTGAGACACCGACCGAACCAGATCGAACCCTATTCGAGCTTGTGCGAAGAACATCCGAATCAACTCGGGTTTATCGCACCGGACCTAAGCCGAAGGCTTAGGGATGGTGTCTCGTTTCTCATCGCTCTCATCTTCTTCGTTCTTGAAGTGACGATACCACGTGCGCCGTGATCGCGCCGCGGCTAGGCTTCGCGTCGCAGCGGAGATTTGGCACGGAGAGGGCGAGAATGACGACTGACGAGCGGTGCGATGTCAAGGACTATACGCGCCAGCGTCGAACGCGACCTTCCCGCCATTTGTTTGCGGTGGAACGTTAGAAGGAAATAGCGGCTGTATCTGTACTAAGCTACTAAGCACTGTCGAACCATCTGTTGGAGTGTAGGGAGCCGGTTCGCGTGATCTTGATTGGTAGGACTTAGCCACACTCGTCTGATGCCACCGCGACGAAAACAGAAGGCTCGATGAGAGTGGCGGCGAGAAAGCGGCGTCCCGATGCCAGACGCGAGCAGCCGCCAAGCCGAACAAAGTTTAGGAAAGTTCAAGCAACCTCTGCCATTTTCCTCATGCGCGTCGATTTGCCCGGCTCACTTCGTAGGGTATCGGACGGCGATTCTCCGAAACAGCTCTTGTAGTCGTTCGAGAAATCTCCGAAGTGCCAGAAGCCCCATTTTAGAGCCTCAGCCGAGACCGTCGTCGTCCGGCGAGTGCCCGCTCTCAGGGCTTGATGCACACGATGCAAGCGTACGCGACGCAAAAACGCCGTTGGGCTCGTCTTCAGGATCTCCTTGAAGGCATATTCCAAGGCCCGCTCACTCACCCCGACGAGCTTGCAAAGCTCTGTGACGTGGAGGGTGACCTCCGATTGTGCTAGCACACATTTCTCGGCGCGCTGGACAATATCGGCGTACGCCTCGTGTGTTTTGTCGGAACGCGTGAGCACGTAATCCTGCAATGAGGCGATTGATTGTAAGAGCATCTGCACAAGTTCGACGCCGGCTGCGACACACACGACTTTCCGTTCATTAAACAGATCTGGCTGCCGGGCAGCAGTGACAGCCAGGCGCTTGCCTAAAGCGAAGAATTCACGGGTTTTTGTCGCGTCGCATTGAAGCAGGCGCACAGTGCGGTGGGGCGGAAGCGGATCCTTCATCTGCCGGGCCGTGAGATGTGCTTCGAAATCTGTTCGCGGAACGGTAACCGTGATGCTCTCGTAACCAGGCTCTACCACGAACTGGCACTGGGTATCCTCAGCGGCCATCAGCATGAGATCAGCATGAATGGATAGCCCGTTGATGGTGCCCGCCGCTTGCGGGCCGAAGGCCACCACCCCCCTCAGACCGGGCATAAGGTGCGTACGCGTCCGAACGGCGAGGTTTGTGGAGTGGTAAATCAGCACCGCGGGCTCCAAGTAAACGATTACGCGCCTTCCGCGCAGAGGCTCGGAACGGAGCTGAACCAAATCCTGATGGATGACCTCGATGTCCTCTCCCGCAGTGGATGGATCCCAAATCTCAACGACAGTGACGTTGGGCTTAGGCGGTTCGACTCTACTCTGCGAACTCATGACACTTTGCGGAAATTCGATAGACCAGGCACGCCATCAAGCAGGAAGATTACGCGTGCTCTCATGTATTTTGGGTCGCAATCTTAGAATACGAGCGACATATACATAGATTCCGGCCGCACAGCGCCTGTCAAATCTGACAGGGCAATGGTCGGGAGTTCGCACAATTGGTTACTTGATCGAGAAGGAATCCGACCTGATGGAACTAAAGCAAGTCAGCGACAACTGCTTTGCGGTCCTGAATGAGAAAAATCGCGTGTGCGATGCCAATTCTGGTTTCATTAATCGCGCCGGTGGCGTTGTGATCGACACGCAGTCAGACCTGGCTCATGCGCGACAAATGATTGAATTATTCGGCAAAGTGTGGTCCGCCATGCCGCAGCGTGTTATCAATACGCACGAAGACGCAGACCACGTGTGGGGCAACCAGCTCTTCGAAGGCGCAGAAATTATCGGGCACAGGTCGGTCCCTGAGCGAATGAAGCACGTGGCCGATCCGAAGGAGAGTCAGAGACTTCTGCACGGTGTCCGCCACTTCCTCTCGCGCTTGATCATCAAGGCTCTCCACCCCGGCATCGCGGCTGCGGGACAGCAGTTGCTGGAGGACTATAACTTCGACGGGATCGAACTGGCACTGCCGACGACATTATTTGATACACGCTACGAGCTGAACCTGGACGGCGCAGAGGTTCATTTGATCTACGTGGGACCGTGCCATCAGGTCGGGGACACCATCATCCATGTACCCAAGGAGCGCGTGCTATTCGCTGGGGACGTCCTGTTCCGGCAATGTACGCCGATGGGCTGGACGGGATCGTATGAAAAGTGGTTCCAGTGCCTCGACCTGATCATTGAACTCGATCCAGAAGTCATCGTTGCCGGCCATGGTCCCCTCTGTGGAATTGAAGGGCCGATTGAGATGAAGGCGTATCTCGAGTACGTCCGTGACGAGTCAGAGAAGAGCTTTGAGGAAGGTCTCAGTTCGCTGAATGCTGCAAAACAGATTGAGTTCGGTCCATATGCCGAATGGCGTGCCCCGGCCCGGCTGTATATGAACGTCGAACGGGCCTATCGCGAGTTCCGCGGCGAACCTCCTGATGCACCCTGGAACATGGCAGCCACTTTCGACGCCATCTACAAAGTGGCAAAAGCAAGAGGGATCGAGGTCGAATACTGATTCATTGCAGGCACAGCAAAGGAAGGTTGCTGTGAAACTGATCCGCTTCACCACTGTCGCCTCCCAAAGCCCTCATTTCGGGGTTGTCGTCCAAGACCAAGCTGTCCCGTTCCAGGCGCTGCAATGCAAAGCGGGGGAGTCCTGCCCACACCTAAACGATAGCCGTTCTTACCTAGCCAATCTTCCACAGAGCCAGCGAAAGGCAAGGAGGTTGTTCGACTGGTGTGAACGAAATCTCGGAGAACTCGATGTTTGCGAACGCTTCCCTGCAAACGAAGTCCGCTTGCTGGAGCCGGTTGAGGTCGCGGCGTTGTTCGATTTCGGTCTGACGCCGCGCCACCTCAAGAACTCTGCCGAAATCCTGATGAAGTATGAAAAGGAGAACCCACAGACCGCGCCATTGTTGCAGGCATTCGCCAAAGCCATTTTATCCCCAAAGCCGAAACTCGGCGCTGGTCGGGCCGTACCGCTGTCTTATTACAAGTGCAACATGAATTCCATCGTTGGCGATGGGGAAACTGTGCCCTGGCCCGTTTACACTTCGCGGTTGGATATCGAGCCTGAACTAGCTGTTGTATATGGGAACGAAAAGCAGCCTGTCGCGGGCTTTTGCATCTTCAACGACATCTCGGCCCGCGACGTTCAGGCCACGGAGTTCGTAGGCGGATTCTGCTTAACCAAGGATATGGCGAAGGGTAACCAGCTCGGGCCTTATCTAGTCACGCCGGACGAAGTTGGTGATGTGTACAACCTCAAGGTGACTGTTCGGGTAAATGGCGAAGTAAAGTACCGGGGCTCAACATCCGAGATCAGCCACAAGTCGGAGGACATGTTCGCGTGGTTGGGTTCCATTGCTCCTCTCAAGCCCGGTTCTGTACTGGGGTTCGGCACCATTCCCGACTGTACCGGCTGTGACCACGACGACTTCATCGATCCCGATGCCGAGATTCAGATCACTTTCGAACGCCTCGGGACGCTTCACTGCCGCTTTGCCGAACCTGCTGGAAAGCTGCTGCCGAGCCGCTGGCCAGTGCGCGAAGCTCTGAAGAAGTACAGGTCGAGGAATTGAACCCGTAAATGGAAACTCGGTATGACACACTTGTTATCACTTATCGGGTTCGGACTGATCTTCACCATTTTGCGACCATCACTCGCAGCCCAATCACTCCAAAGCTGGCCTGAGGTAGACACCTACCTTCAATTGAATTCCAACGTGCGGCTTTCATTTTTTGGCTCACTTGCGCGAGAAAATGCTGAGGGTTCCAGTGCAGAGATTGGACCCAACATCGACTTCTTCTTCAAGCCCCTGGTTAAGCTGAAAAGGATCACGGCATTCGAGTTGGACCAATCGAAGTCCAGGCCGATAATGTTGAGACTGTTATACAGATATCTACCCGCAGTTGAGGGACCTACTGAACGTCGTGTCGGACTTGAGGCTACAGGTCGCTTCCCGCTTATTAGGGGGGGTTGCTATCCGATCGGAACCGCGCTGATTTGAGAAATATCGATGGCGTATTTTCCTGGCGGTATCGTAACCGGTTTTCGGCAGAACGAACTTTCTCTCTGCGTTCCTATCACTTCGCACCATATCTCCGCGCTGAAGCTTTTTACGATAGCAGGTTTGAAAAGTTCAGCCGGACGGAGTTGACCGCCGGTTCTACATTCCCGATTGGCAAACACTTTGAATTGGAATGGTATTACATGCATCAGAATGATACGGCCAAATCTCCGAATCGACAGGTTGACGGCTTTGGATACGTGCTCTCTATGTATTTTTGATAGGGGTGCTAAGGTGGCTTCTTGTTTGAGGATCGAAGTGCGATCTTCCACTCGTCCAAAGTATCAACGGGATTTCTTGCTCCCTATCTACGGTGCGGGTTTCTCAATCGCTCCCAAGTTCATGAACAAAACCAGCCGCGAATCACCTCTCACAAAGTTGCTTACGGTCAGCTAGGGAACCTCTGAAATACTCGCCGATCCACAGCTTGCGCGGGTAGTGTGTAAGTCGGAGGGAAAACACGAGTGCGACAACAGACTCTGGCGGCGCAGAGCGGATTCGAGAAGTACGGACGGAAGTCGAAGCGGGAACAGTTTCTCGAAGAGATGGAGCAGAGCATCCCGTGGGCGGAGTTACAAGCGTTGATCGAACCACACTATCCAAAAGGAGAGAATGGGCGGCCGCCGGTGGGGTTGTCGATCATGCTGCGGGTGTACTTTTGTCAGCAGTGGTTCAACCTGTCGGATCCGGGTGCGGAAGAGGCGCTGTATGAATCGCCCGCGCTGCGGCGCTTTGCTGGGGTGGACTTGGGACGCGCGCCGGCACCGGACGAGAGCACGATTTTGCAGTTCCGCCATCTGCTAGAGAAACACAATCTGGGCGGAGCGATGTTGCAAGCGGTGAATGAATATCTGGAGAGCCGAGGCCTACGCATCAGCCGGGGCACAATTGTGGACGCGACCATTATTCATGCGCCATCGCCGACCAAGAACCGCAGCGGAGAGCGCGATCCGGAGATGCATCAGACGCGCAAAGGCAAGCAGTGGCACTTCGGGCTGAAGGCGCACATCGGGGTAGACTCCAAGCAAGGCCATGTGCATTCGGTGTGTACCTCGGCGGCTTCGGAGGCCGACAAGCACATGTTGCCGGACTTACTGCACGGCGAGGAGCGCAAGGTGTGGGGCGACGGGGCGTATCAGGGACAGGGAGAAGCGATCCGGCAGGCGGCTCCCCAAGCGCAAGATATGACCAGCCGCCGCGTGCAGTACAAGAACTTTGGGCTCTGCACAAGAATCTGTAAAAGTGCGCAATTGGCGCGGGTTTCCGAAAAGCGAATTTCTTGGTATCTGACAGTGGTCGACGACAGATTGTGACGAAAATGGGCAGAATCTTTAGGTTCTCGCAATGGAAATGGCGCGCCGGGGGAAACCGTGGCAACTCCCAACCCGAAGATCGACCCCTCCCCGGCGCTTGGAAACCCGCACAGAACGCGGGTTCCCACATTTCCACAGCGACCACGGCGGGTGGACTCCTATCAGGCAAGAAGACGAACCCCGCCAAAATCTTGGGCTCCGTCAGATTCCTGCACAGAACCGAACTTTGTGGACGAGTTACAAAAGGCGAAGAATCGAGTGAAGGCGCGAGTACGAGCGAAAGTAGAACATCCATTTCGCATCCTGAAGCGCATCTTTGGTTTCGAGAAAGTGAGATACCGGGGACTGAAGAAGAACCACCAGCGGCTGTGCGCCTGCTTCGCGCTGGTGAACCTGTATCTGCACCGCAAGCGGCTGGCAGTGGCGTAGGCCGTAGTGTGTCTGAAGTCCGCGTGCATCGCAGGCTTCAGCAAGATCGCAGGAAAGTCTGAGAAGATCTGCTGGCTATGCCGTCTAGCATTTGGACGACACCCAAAAACGACAAGTTGCTCAGAGATTCCCTAGACGCCAGCAACCTGTTGCCGCGTCTGCTTTGCGAGCAGTTCGAGTTTTGCAGTATCGAGTAAGTCGGCAGCACTAGCTCGAGCAAACAGATCCAACATTCGAGCCACGATCCCGGTCCAGTCGGTTTGATGACTGGCCCCGAGGCCAGCCCCATTGTCTCCGTGAAAATATTCGTAAAAGAGGATGTAGTCGCGCCAGTGCGGATCTTCCTGGAACTTTCTGCTTCCACCATAAACGGGTCGCCTGTCATTGGCACCTTTCAGGAAAATACTCGACAGTCTACGGGACAACTCCCATCTCGCGCGTGTCATTCAGGCGCCGTTGCTCGTTTGTCTGGCGGGAATCGGTTGGGAGCTGTTCTGATTTCATATCTGCATTTCTGCCTGTTGAGGCAACGAGCACGTTGGAGGCGCTCGTAGCGCAACGAAATCATAGTTGAGATTTGATGGGCGAGAGACTGACAAAAATAACAGCTTCGAACTTGGACTGAAGTTGCAAACCGAGTGCGGAAAAGAGAGTGTTCGTTTCGGCTAGCTCAACGACCGTACCGTTGGCCTGAGACGCTCCGGCGCATCTTGCCGATTGTTCATACTCTGCGGAAATCCGATAGACGGGCCGACCGTTAAAGCACAGGATTGCAGCGATACCGAGAGCGAGAGCTGATGCAGCATCCTGGCAAACGAAATATATGACGTAACAACATGGTTTTTGGACCGTGGTTCAACGGCTGGATTAACGATTCGGAAGGAATGAACCAATGCAACCATACATCAGCTGTCGAGTATTGGCGTGCCTAGTGTCCGCGCTCTTTATGACAGCATGTTCGCAGGATCCGCAGCCCGGCACGCCCGAAGCTGCGGCCGCAAGCGAGCGCCTCATGCGTTCAATGAGCGACACCTTGGCCCACTCCAAGGCGTTCACCTTCGAAACAACCGAGCGGATTGAGGTTATTGCACCCCCTGGGGATAAGCACGCTCTGCACTTCACTCGCAAAGTCGCGGTACGAAGGCCGAACGCCCTCTTCTTCGAGCTCCGAGGGGAGGACGGCAAGGCGTTCGACATCGCGGCTTACTACCACGATCAGTCCCTCATGCTCAGCGAAAAACTGGACGGAACGTGGGCGCAGACGACAGTGCCGGGCACCCTCGACGATATGCTGGACGACGTTATCCGGAAATTCGGACTGCCGGTGCCGATCGGTGATGTGGTCAGCGCCTCACCCTACGATGCAATCGTCGCAAGCGGCGCGCGCGGCGCGCGAGGCGGCCTCGCGGCCTGGGAGACGATCGACCAGGTTCCTTGCGCGAAGCTGGATTATGGAGATGCCGTCGTGGAGGTGAGGCTATGGCTTCCAAAGTCGGGTCTGCCGCTGCCCCACCGCATTGAGATTGTCTACAAGCACGCGCCCGTCCCGCTAGTCTCACAATTGAATTTCACGGACTGGAAGCTCGACGCGCCGGTCACAGATACTACCTTTACCTTCCAGCCGCCTGCTGGCCGTAATCCGATCGAGTTGCGCGATCTCGTTTCGACGCTGGTTTCGCGTACCTTGCCGTCGGAACTTCAGGCAACTGCTCCGTCGACTCCCGCAGGCAAACAAGGCGAGCCCGCGGCACGATGAACATTCGAGTGAGGAGGATTTGGCCATGAGTGCGCAGCGCGGTATTGCCAACATTCGGTGGTGGATAGCAATCGTCACGATGGTGTTTTCACTGGCCGGCTTGACACGGGATGTGCAAGCGCAGAGGGACCCCGGCTTGAACCAACCTGGAGTCGTAGGAAACCGTGGTCGTGATCCGGGGATAAAACAGCCGGGAGGGGTGGGAAACATCGGGCGTGATCCTGGCCTTAACCAGCCCGGGGCCTTGGGAAACCGTGGCTATGGAATGGGAGGCTCGGCCCGGCAGACCCGCCTCGCCGATCCTGGGATCAACCAACCTGGAGTCGCTGGAAACCGTGGTCGTGACCCTGGAGTCAATCAGCCAGGAGCGGTCGGAAACGTCGGTCGTGACCCTGGCCACAACCAGCCTGGAGTAGTGGGAAACCGCCGGTAGGGAGGGTGCCATGGGCAAAGCGATGTGCGTGCTCGCCATTCTTATGTTTGCCCTCGAGACGTCAGCGCCCGCACAAAATGATGACTCGAGTGCCTCGGCCCAGAAATCCAGCGCACTCTCCAAAGGCATCGACTATGTCTTCAATTACCTGAATATGGCCGGCACGACGAAGTCTAACGACTTTCGGCCCTTGACTCAGGAGGAGCGAACCCATCTGTACCCAAAGACGATGGCAAACCCGCTGGGTTACATGAAGGCTGGATTCTCCGCAGGAATCGATCAATGGAAAGACGGCTCTGCACAAGAATCTGTAAAAGTGCACAATTGGCGCGGGTTTCCGAAAAGCGAATTTCTTGGTATCTGACAGTGGTCGACGACAGATTGTGACGAAAATGGGCAGAATCTTTAGGATCTCGCAATGGAAATGGCGCGCCGGGGGAAACCGTGGCAACTCCCAACCCGAAGATCGACCCCTCCCCGGCGCTTGGAAACCCGCACAGAACGCAGGTTCCCACATTTCCACAGCGACCACGGCGGGTGGACTCCTATCAGGCAAGAAGACGAACCCCGCCAAAATCTTGGGCTCCGTCAGATTCCTGCACAGAACCGAACTTTGTGGACGAGTTACAAAAG
>Ga0335080_10003071_pt1 | contig 16814 bp, 19 predicted proteins | sample Lox_Sample_34_FD_206720 | JGI IMG/M metagenome (GOLD analysis project Ga0335080, IMG submission 206720) | Soil microbial communities from Loxahatchee National Wildlife Refuge, Florida, United States - Lox_Sample_3.4 | ecosystem: Environmental > Terrestrial > Soil > Wetlands | place: USA...
CTGCGGGACTCACGATTCCGCCCAAGGCCTCGACGCAGTTTTCGGTCGCGATGACGCTGGATTCCGACGCGAGCCTCGCAACCGCCGCCGCCGCGCAGCAAACGGGTACGGGAATCGCACCGGCGACCGTGCTCAAGACAGGCAGCACGCTCAATTTTAACGACGGCACCAACAACTTCACGTACACATCAGCCGCGGGAGACACGCTGAACTCGCTGGTCACCGCGATCAACGCCAATACCAACTTCACTGCCAGCATCGCTGGCAATTCGCTGATTGTTACGGCGAAGAACGGCGGGGCCGTCAACTTCACTGCAAACACGCTCACGGACGCTGCGGCGGGAACGGAAGCCGAGACGTTCGCGACATCCGGTACCGCAGTTCCAGCCGGTTCCTTCAGCACGCCCGTCACGGTGTACGATTCGCTCGGCGCCACGCACGTGCTGACGGCGAATTTCACGAAGACCGCCGCCAACACGTGGAACTACACGCTGACGATCCCGGCTTCCGATCTCGGCCAGACGGGTGCTCCCGTCACCGTGAACAGCGGCACGCTACTGTTCAACGGCAACGGCCAGCTCGTTTCTCCGGCCAGCAACGTAGCCATCACGATCAACAACCTTGCGGACGGCGCCAGCCCACTCGGCGTGACCTGGAATCTGCTCAACCCCTCGGGCGGAGCAATGATCTCTCAGGTTTCCGGCCCTTCGGCTGCAACGGCAACCCAGACGGACGGCTATGCGAGCGGCGCATTGCAGACGATATCCATCGCAGCGGATGGCACGATCAACGGCGTCTTCAGCAACGGTCAAACGCTGGCGGTCGGGCAGATCGCACTTGCTTCGTTCGCCAACTCACAGGGCCTGATGAAAAACGGCTCGAATACCTACCTGGCCTCGCTGGCTTCGGGGCAGCCGACGATCGGCGCGCCGAACGCCGGTGGCCTCGGGTCGGTGACGGGTGGCGCGCTCGAGCAATCGAACGTGGACATCGCAACCGAGTTCGCAAACCTCATCATCGCGCAGCGCGGATACCAGGCCAACGCTCAGACGGTCACGACGCTTGACCAGGTGTCGCAGTACGCGATCAGCATGATTCAGAACGGATAACGGAGGCTAGTAACGGTCGTTCGTAGCGCGATCCGCGCCTTGCGCCTCATGCGCAGGGCGCGGACTCGCATCATTCTAAGCGCCCTTTAATGAGAGTCCGTCGATCTGCGCCAGCCGAAAAGTAACGGCCCGCCGCGGAAATTCGTGATTCGATTTTCATCGCCTTCAACACCTGTGTTTTCTGCATTCTTGGGCGTGTGTACTGAACGCTATGCACACGCTCGTCCCGCCTTTGGTTCGGCTCGCTAATTGCATTCCTCGGTTCCGCCATGGCTGACGAACCTAAGAATGCCGCAACACCAGCAGAGGCGCCCAAGAAATCGAAAGCGCCCATTCTGCTGGCGATCATCGCCGTCGTGCTGCTAGGCGGCGGAGGCGCCGCTTTCTACCTGTTGCACCACAGCAAGACTGCCGAAGCCGCGCCGGAGAACAACGCAAAACCCGATGCGCCAGAATTCGTTATTCACCTGGATACCTTCACGGTGAATCTCGCCGACCCGGAAGAGGGTCACTTCTTGCGCGTCACGATCGACTTGGGCTTGGGCCATCCACCGAAGGGCGCGGCGGAGCGCGGCTACGGCGATTTTCCGATGGCACGCGCGCGCGACGCGATTCTCTCTGTGCTGACGGTCGGCAAAGCAGATGTGCTGCTGACGCTGGATGGCAAGAACCAGCTGAAGCGCGATTTGGTTCAGACGCTGCAGGACAAGGTGCCGGAAGCGGATGTCCGGAACATCTACTTTACGGAGTTCATCGTTCAGCGCTAGCCATGGCCACCGTTCTCGCACTTCCGAAAGCGGACGAGCCCGGGATCTCCGAGGCGGCATGGCGTGAGGCTAGCTGGCTGCCGTGCCGAGTGACGGCAGAGGTCGCCGTAGCCCGCTTCACGATGGGCGACTTGATGAGTCTTGAGGTGAATTCCGTGATTGCGACGCGCACACCGACATCGGCGGACATTCTCGTAGGCGTCAATGGAGAGCTCGTGGCGCGGGCCGAGATGGACGCTGTTGGCGACCGCATCGCCGTACGGATCGCCGAGGTCGCATGAGCGTGGCCCGCCCGTCAGAAGGAGGAACGATGTCGAGCACTCCTGCCGTGGCTTCTGCGGCAAGGTTCGGATCTCTGCTGACCTCGATCTGGCCGCGAATCGGCGCCGCGCTTTCGAAAATGGCGGCTGGCAAGCGCCGCGGCCTACGTTTGTGCGAAAGCCTTTCGCTCGGTGAAAAGCGTGTCGTGGCGATCATTGAGTGTGATCGACAGCGGTTCCTGATTGCGGCTACGCCGCAGAATATCTCTCTGTTGCAATCGCTCGGTCCCGCAAAGCCCGACGATGCGGAAGAAAAGTAAACCGGATGAATCGACTTCTCAAGTTCGCAGCGCGGGCGGCCTGCTTGCTCGCACTCCTGCTCGCGATCGGCGGCGCCGCTCCGGCGCATGCTGCTGCGGCTCCTCAAGGTGTGTCGATCCAGATCCCCGGATTCAGCATGCACGGCGATTCGGCCTCCTGGACGATCGTCATACTTCTGACGCTCCTGACGCTGGTGCCCGCCCTATTGTTGTCGATTACGCCGTTCGTTCGAATCCTCGTCGTGTTTCACTTTCTTCGCCAGGCGCTCGGCACACAGAGCACCCCTTCGAACCAAACTCTGATTGGACTGTCTCTCTTCCTGACCTACTTCTTGATGCAGCCGGTGGCCGTCGCCGTGAATCAGCAGGCCATCGTGCCGCTGGAGAACGGAACGATCAGCGCGTGGGAAGCGCTCGATAAGGGCTCCGTGCCGGTGCGGCAGTACATGCTCCAGTACACGCGCGAAAAGGACCTCGCCCTGTTTGTCGATATGGCGCACGAGGCGCGCCCAAAGCAGCCCGCCGATCTCTCGATGCGTATCGTGATCCCGGCCTACATCCTTTCCGAGTTGAAGACAGGGTTTCAGATCGGCGCCATTTTGTTCTTGCCGTTTCTTGTGATCGACATGGTGACGGCATCCGTGACGACTTCGATCGGAATGATGCAGCTGCCCCCAGTCGTGATTTCGACTCCTTTGAAAATTCTGCTTTTCGTGGTGGCAGACGGCTGGAATCTCGTCGTCGGCTCCATGCTGAAGAGCTTCCATTAGGAATTGCGAATGACGCCCGAACAACTGATCGCCATCACGCGCCACACGCTCGAAGCAGCGCTTTGGGTAGCCGCGCCGATCCTGCTATCGGCCACTCTGATCAGTCTGTTGATCAACATCGGGCAGGTAATGACATCGATTCAGGATCCGACGGTTTCGACCGTGCCGCGGCTCGCGGCCGTCGGCACGATTTTGTTCTTGCTGATGCCCTGGATGCTCCATTACCTGCTGAGTTTCACGACGAGTTTGCTGGGAGATTTCAGCGTCTTCGCGCGTTGAAGGAGCGCACCCAAATTGTCGCCGCTGCTCGAACATTTTCTGGCGCACGCGCTGCCGATCGGTCTGCGAACCGGCGGCTTGATGACGTTTGCGCCGTTCCTCGGTGATGAAGCGATTCCGGCGCGCGTGAAGGCGGGTTTCACCCTCGTCCTCACGGCGATGCTCTATAGCGTGTGCCCCGTGCCGGATTTCCAGCTCGACGCGCTTCACTGGACGCGAATCGTGGTTGGTGAGGCAGGAGTCGGCCTGTTGATGGGGTTATCGGTGCGGCTGGTGCTTGAGGGAATGCAGATTGCCGGGCAGTTGGCTGGCGCGCAGCTGGGTTTTTCTTTGGCCGCGATCATTGATCCTCAAACGAACATCGAAACGCCGGTGCTCGCGGTGTTTCACCAGATGATCGCGCTCCTGATTTTCCTTCAGCTCGACGTGCACCATTGGATGCTGCGCGCGATCGTAAGGAGTTTTGACTACCTTCCCGCGGGCGCGCTCGTTATGACGCGCGCCACGGTCGAGGAGATGGTTCATGCGGCTGGAGGCATGTGGCTGATCGGGGTGCAGGTTGCTGCGCCCGTATTGCTCGCCACGATGCTCGTGGACATCGCCGTCGGGTTCTTGAGCAAGGCTTCACCGCAACTTCCCGCGCTGTTCGTCGGTATGTCGGCGAAGAGCTTGATCGGATATCTGGTCTTGGCTGCGGCCGCCGCTCTGTGGCCGCATTTGCTCGAAGGTCAATTTGCACACGCGCTGGGATGGAGCGAGCGAATGCTCCATCTGGCGCAATAGGCTGAAACGATCGTGGCGAGCGAAAACAGGTCGGAACGAGCCACAGCGCGGCGGAGGGAGAAGGCGCGCGAGAAGGGACAGGTTCCTCGCTCGCGCGATCTGGTCACGGCGCTCACTCTGTTGACCGTCACGCTGATGCTCTCGTGGCAGCCGGAAGTGTGGATCGGGCGGTGGCACGACTTCTTCGGCCGCCTGCTCACCAGCAGCTACGCCGGGGACATCGGTCTTGGCAGCTCGATATTTTCCTGGACCGCGCTGACGATCGTTCAGTGGATTGCGCCGATTCTCCTTCTGGCCCTGGGCGTTGCGGTTTTTTCCAGCGCGGCGCAGGGCGGCTTCATCTTCGCGCCAGATGCCTTCAAGCCAAATTGGAGCCGGTTGAACCCGGCCAGCAACATCGGCCAGATGTTTTCTTTCGCGGGCCTGAGCCGGGCACTACGGTCGCTGATCCCCGGCAGCGCGATTCTCTTCATCTTAGTCAATGTTTTCCAGCGTGACATCGCAAAGATCGTTCACCTGTCGCGCTTTGGTCCTCGGGCGGTCCTGACGCAAGAAGGAAGCCTGCTTTTCGAACTCGCCTGGAAGTGCGGCCTGGTAATGCTCGCGTGGTCCGGCGCCGACTATTTCTTCCAGCGCTGGAACTACGAGCGCTCCCTTCGCATGACCAAGCAGGAGGTGAAGGAGGAGACCAAGGACACGGAAGGAAATCCGCTGATCCGCGGCAGAATGCGACGAATCCGCCGCGCTTTCATGCGCAAGATTCTGACGAAAGACGTGGCGCGCGCCACCGCCGTCGTCACCAACCCGACGCACTACGCGGTCGCTCTCGAATATCGACCTGAAACGATGTCGGCCCCCGTGGTCGTGGCCAAAGGCCGCAACCTTCTCGCCGAGCGGATCAAACAGATCGCGCGCTGGCACGAAATTCCGATCATCGAAAACCCGCCGCTCGCCCAGGCGCTTTTCAAGGCCACGGAAGTCGGCCAGGCCATTCCGCCGAAGCTCTACGTCGCGGTGGCCGAGATTCTTGCGTTCCTCTACCGCACGAAATCGCGCATGCAGTCCATTCAACCTAGGGCGGGGGCGTAGCGAACACGACCATGGCCGCAGCCGCTCAAGCCCAGCCGAGGATCCTGCGGAGCGCCTCCGCCGACTGGCTCGTTCCCGTCGCGACCGTCGCCCTCGTTTTCATGATGCTCGTGCCCGTGCCGAGCTTCGTGCTCGATATTTTTCTCGCGACGAGCGTGACTCTTGGAATTGTCGTCCTCTTGTCCGCTCTGTACATTCTCAAGCCCGTGCAGTTTTCAGTATTTCCCACGTTGCTCTTGTTCCTCACGCTGTTCCGGATTTCGCTCAACATCGCCAGCAGCCGTCGGATTTTGCTGCATGGCAACGAAGGCGCCAGCGCCGCCGGCCACGTGATCGAGGCGTTCGGACAATTCGTCGTCGGCGGCAATTACGTCGTTGGCTTCGTGGTCTTCCTGGCGTTGATCGCGATTCAGTATCTGGTCATCAACCATGGTGCGGTGCGAACCGCCGAAGTGGCGGCGCGCTTCACTTTGGACGCCTTGCCGGGCAAGCAGATGGCGATCGATGCGGACATGAACGCCGGTCTGATCGACGAGACGCAGGCGCGCTCCCGCCGCGAACAAATCGCCCGCGAAGCGGAGTTCTACGGCGCGATGGATGGAGCGGCGCGATTCAGCCAGCGCGATGCTCTCGCAACCATCTTGATCACGGCGATCAATATCATCGCCGGCTTCCTGATCGGCGTGATTCAGCTGCACATTCCCTTCGATCAGGCGCTCAAGACCTATACGGTTCTCACGGTCGGCGATGGCCTGGTCACCATGATTCCCTCGCTGCTCGTCTCGGTCGCGGGCGGCATGGTCGTCACGCGCACGTCGACGGACAACGTGCTGGGCGTCGAGCTGGGCAAGCAGCTCTTCAGCAAGAAGGTCCCGCTGCGTATCGCCGCGGGAGTGATGTTTTTTCTCGGGCTCATTCCGGGCCTTCCCAAGCTGTCGTTTTTCCTGCTGTCCGCGATCTCTTTCTATCTGTCTTCGCGCGCCTCCGATCAAGCCGCGACGCCCGCGCAAGAGAGCAGCGCCGGAGGCGCAAAGAAGGATCCGAAGGCAAACGCACAGCAGCAAATTGAGCAGCTGCTCAAACTCGACGAGCTCAGCCTCGAAGTGGGCTACGCGCTCGTCTCGCTGGTCGATCAGGCGCAGGGTGGGCAGTTGCTGCAGCGCATTCGCGCGCTTCGCCGCCACCTGGCCCTGCAGCTCGGCTTCCTGGTGCCTTCGATTCACATCACGGACAACATGAAGCTCAAGCCGCGCGAGTACGTCATCTATCTCCGCGGCGTCGAAATCGCCCGATGGCAGATGTACCAGGACCACATTCTCGCCATTAGCTCGGAGCCAAACCCCGCGCCGCTCGATGGTTTTGACGCGCGCGAGCCCGCCTTCGGCACGCCTGCAAAGTGGATTCCGCCGGCTTTGCAGGAGCAGGCGATCGCCAAGGGTTACGTCGTGGTGGACCAGACGTCGGTGCTTGCCACACACGTCGCCGAAATCGTGCGCCAGTTCGCTTACGAATTGCTGACGCGGCAGGAAGTGAAGCGTCTGATGGACGCCCTTGCCGAGACGAAGCCGAAACTTGTCGACGAGCTCGTGCCGCGCCTGCTCACGATGGGCGAGGTGCAGCGAGTGCTGCAGCAGCTTCTGCGCGAGCAGGTCTCGATCCGCGACCTCTCGACGATTCTCGAAGTGCTCATCGATACGGCCCCTGTCAACAAGTCGCAAGTCGCGCTCGTGGAGGCCACGCGGCAGGCGCTCGGCCGCGCGCTCGTTCAGCCGCTGCTCGGCGACGACCGCAAGCTGAAAGTGATGACGCTCGATCCGATATTGGAGCAGCAGATTCAGCGGAGTTTTGAGCCGCAGCCCGCCGGCGAGCGCACCGCCCTGGCGCAACCCTCGCCGTTGCGCCGCGTGCTCGAAAGTCTTCAGAAGGTCGTCGGAGACAAAGTGGCGCTGAATTCCATGACGCTGCTCTGCAACAGCCCCGCGCGATTTCATCTGCGCCGATTGCTGGAGCCCTTCCTTCCGCGCGTCGTCGTGCTTTCGCCGGCTGAGATTCCGGCCAGTGTTTCGATTCAATCTCTTGGAGTCGTGCGATGAGTGACCGCCGCAGGTGCCACATGAGAATTCAAGGACGACACAGCCGATGACCAGGGACCCCAACATCGAGAACAACGAAGCCGCGCTCAGCGCCGCCGAGCGAGAGAAACTCGTGCTCGAGCATCTGCCCGAAGTGCGTTACATCGCCCGGCGAATTCACGAGCGCCTGCCTGTGCAGGTTCCGTTCGAAGATCTCGTGCACGCGGGCATTATCGGCTTGATGGAAGCGCTGCAGCGGTTCGATCCCAAGAAACAAGTTCACTTGAAGAGCTACGCGAAATTCCGAATTCGCGGCGCGATTCTCGATAGTCTTCGCACGACGGACTGGAGTCCGCGCAGTCTCCGCAAGCAGGCACGCACCGTGGAAAGCGCGTACATGGCGCTTTCTTCCGAGCTCGGCCGCGCTCCATCCGAAACGGAACTCGCGAATCGGCTCGGAATGGACCTGCTTGCATTTCAGCAGCTCCTGGGGGACCTCCACGGACTCAACATGGGCAGTTTGCAGGCGCTGGCCAGCGAGGATCTTCCCGAAGAGGAAGCGTGCATTTATCAACCCAACGGTCCGGACGAGGATCCTTTCTTCCAGTGTCTTCGTTCGGAGCTTCGATCGCAGCTGGCCGAGGCCATGAACACACTCGACGAGAAAGAACGGCAGGTGTTGGGTCTCTACTATTTCGACGAACTCACGATGAAGGAAGTCGGCGCCACGCTCGGAATCACGGAGTCGCGCGTGTCGCAGATTCATTCGCTCGCGCTCATTCGCCTGCGCACTCGGATTCAAGAATTGCTGGACGCCCGCAAGGCCGCCGCCGGCGAAGCTGACGCAAACTCGGCGGCGCCAGCGGTCGAGTCAATCTCATAGAAATCAGGAGCCAGAATGCCGCAGACACCGAGCCAGGAACAAATCAATGCCCTCCTTCAGGAGGCACGGCGCAGCGCGTCTGCCGTCCAAGTGAGCGCGGATGCTACGAACGTGTCCGCCTTCGATTTGCGGCAGTCGAAACAGATTTCCGAAAGCGGCACGCGAGGCGTCTCTGCGATTCAGGAGGCGTTTGCCCGCCGGCTGACCGAGTCGTTCAGCAGTTACCTGCACGCCGCCTTCGAAGCCAAACTCGCGTCGGTTGAGCAGAAGTCGCTTGCTGATTTCGCGAAGGAGTTGCAGTCGCCAGCGTATCTGGCTTCGATCCGTTTTCCATCATTGGGCGCGTCCGCGCTGCTTCTCGTCGATCTTCCCCTTGCGCTGCAGATGCTTGACCTGATGTTGGGCGGAGATGGAAAGGAGCAAGGGGAGCGGCGTGACCTGACCGACATCGAGCAGGAGATCTTCGAATCCGCCGGACGCCTTTTGTGCGAGGAGTTGCGCCTGGCCTGGCAACCGGCGCTCGACACCGAGATCCGGTTCGAGGCGCGCGTGCAAATCGATGGGTGCGCATCGCTGATGCCCGCATCGGAAAAGCTCATGCTCACAGCCTTCGACATCACGCTCGCCGAGAATACGGGCAAGCTCACTCTTGCGATTCCCGGTGCCGTGTCAACGGCGCTGACTCGCGAAGCGGCTCCGGCCCTCGTGCCATCGGTGCCGGCGAACTCGCAGAAGAATCGCGCGCGATTGCAGGAGCTGCTGGGAAATTGCGCATTCGACACGGAGCTGACCCTGCCGCCGAGCCCCGTTTCGGTACGGGAAGTGTTTGATCTTCAGCCGGGCAGCATCGTCGTTCTCGGCGTGCGCGCAAGCGAGCCGATTCAGCTGAACGTCGCCGGGAAGAACATGTTTACGGCCGTGCCTGTCGGATGCGGCTCCCAGCGCGGTGCGCAGATCGAGCGCGTGCTGTCCATCGCGCCCGAGAAGAACGGAAAATAACGTGTCCGCGGAATCCAGCTCGCCGTTCGGGAAATTTATCGAGGCGTGGTGCCAGGGCTTCGCTCGCACGCTTTCCGAAGCGGGCCTCAAGGACCCCAAGATCGAATTCATCGACGCGAAGAGCTGCGCCGATCGCGTTCCGAAAGCCGGTGAGAAAAGCTATCGCATGACCTTGATTGGCGGCGGGCTGTTGCGCGGGTCGTTGAGCTTCCTAGCCTCTGAGCCGGAGACTCTGCAACTCGCCCTGCTCTTGGCTTCCCCGGCCGAGAAGGGCGCCAGCGAATTCGGCGACCGCCAGCGCGATACGGTAACAGAGTTGATCTCTCGTGCCGCAACGAAGGTCACGGCAGCATTCGGCGGCGACCGAGGCAAGTTGGAGCTGGCCGCTGCGAACGCCGCGGCTGGGCCCGTTTCACTTTTTGGAGGTCTGCGAATCAGCGCCCCGAGTTTCGCGCCTGTGCTGATTTTGCTGGCGTCCTCCGCCGAATTTCTCGAATCCGTTCGCGGACTGGAAAAGCCGGCGTCGGCCCCGAGTCCTCAAGTTTCACAAAAAGGAGCAACCGCCATGCCCGCAAATCAAGCCGCAGCCACAAGCTCGAATCTCGGTCTGCTTTTCGATGTTCAGTTGGACGCGACGATTCGCTTCGGCGGCAGACAGCTGCTCCTGCGCGATATTCTCTCGCTTTCGCCCGGCTCCGTGATCGAGCTGGATCGCCAGGTTGGCGAGCCAGCCGAATTGTTGGTGGCGGGCAAACTCGTGGCGCGCGGAGAAGTTGTGGTCGTCGACGGCAACTTCGGCCTGCGCGTCACGGAGCTCACGAACCCGGGCCAGCGCGGCGAGTTAGCGCAAGCTTAGAAAGCTCTCATCCTTCGCGCTCGTTGAGTTAGTACCAAACCCACCGTCATTGTTCCGCACTCGCGCGGACGTTCGTGCCGCAATCTCCGCCTGCCGCCCTAAAGGTCTCCGTACAACTGCCGATGGAGTGGGTGAGTCGAAAGAAACGAGACGAGCAAACTTTGCGAGCCCACTCCGCAAAACCGCAAGCAGAGCCGGCACTCGAAACCGCACCTGAAATCCGCGAGCGCCGCAAACGCCGCGTCGCCGAAGTCGCCGCGCAGACCCTTGCCGGGCTTCCTCGCCATATCGCGCAACTGGACGCGCTACTGAGTGCTACCCCGGTCGACCTCAAGCAAGTCACGAATGTGATTCGCATCGACACCGAAATCTGTGAGCTTCTCTTGAGCCTGGCGAGCACCGAACTGTTCAATCCGGAGCCGAGCAATCTCGCGGTGCCGGAATCCGTCGTACTGCTGGGTTCCACGCGCCTGCGCGCTCTCGCGCTCAGCTGCTCGTACATGCGTTCCGCCGGCGCACGGCTGCCGAATGACGATCGCCGCAATCTGTGGCAGCACAGTTTCCTCACGGCGGCACTGAGCGAGAGAACTGCGCGGCAAGTCGCCTATTCCGAGGCGGGCCAAGCGTATCTTGGTGGCCTATTGCACGACATCGGTCACCTGCCGTTGCTGATCGTCGCCCGCGAGGAGGAAGCAGCGGGATACACTCTTCCCGCCGAGTGGCAGGACATTCCGGCCGTCGAGCGCGACTGCTTCGGCGTCAGCCACTGCACGATTGGCCGCTCCATCGCGTCGGCTTGGAATCTGCCTGGAGCGCTGATCGACGCGATTGAGCATCACGACGTGCCGGCGCATGCGAAAAACGATCCGGCCTTGGCGGAGATCGTCGCCGCCGGTGACCGCTACTCGAATCTGTTGGCGCCCTTTCCGAGCCCGGGACGACTGCAGGCCACAGGGCCCGTCGACGCGCTGCTCCGCATGTGCGTTCCGTCACTGTGGGGTGAAGACGCAACGGGCCTTGACAATTCCGTCTGGCCCGAGGATTTCGACGGAGCCGACCTCGGCCGTTTCGTGCACTAGCTCGGTTCGCCATCGGTACGTGGAATATTCTGCCTAGCTCGCTGGGCAACATCGCGCCCCTCTGCGCGTGGTCGTGTTGCCGAAGTCCCAACATCCTCGCAATTCTCACACTCTGCTGAGCTTGTCTCGCATTGCAGTCTCCTAATGTGGCCACGCACGTGCTTCCTCACAAGCGGGGAGAAAACCGGATGGATAGCGGCTTCTATTCTGCGTTCACAGGGCTGGCTGCGCGAATGCAGTCTCTCGACGTCGTCGCGAACAATCTCGCGAACGTCAATACGGCTGGATACAAGGGACAGAAGGAGTTCTATCAGTCCTTCGCTGCCTCGCTGCAAAACAGCCGGCTCACTCCGCTGAATCAGGCGGTCAACGACTTCGGTCTGCTCGGCGGCGCGCGCATCGATTTCTCCGCCGGCTCGCTCGATACCACCGGCAACGACACGGACATGGCCATCGACGGGGCCGGTTTCTTCGTCGTCAAGACGAAGGCAGGCGCCGAGCGTTTCACGCGCAACGGGAATTTCACCCTCAATACGAAGCGTCAGCTCGTCGATTCGCAAGGGAATCTCGTTCAGGGCGACGACGGCGCAATTCAGTTGCCGGCGGGCAAGCTCACCGTCAGCACGGACGGAACAGTATCCGTCGATGGCGCGATCGTTTCGAAAATGAAGATGGTGGACTTTGCGCCGGGCACGCAGCTTGTTCCGGAAGGCAATACGGATTTCACGGCGCCCCCGAATACGGCCAAGCCCGCCCTCGCCGCGCAACTGCGGCAGGGAATGCTGGAGGCTTCAAACAGCAATCCGGTGATGGGCGCGGTTTCGCTGATCGATCTTCAGCGGAACGCCGAAATGATGCAGCGCGCGCTTTCGATCTTCAACAGTGACTTCAACCAGACCGCCGTGCAGGAATTGCCGCGCGTCTAGGTCCAAGGAGAACAACAGGATGTTTCGCGCACTCAACACTGCCGCCAGCGGCATGATCGCCCAGCAGCTCAATCTGGACAACATCGCCAACAACCTCGCGAACGCGAGCACGGCCGGCTTTCGCAAGCGCCGCCTCCAGTTTCAAGACTTGCTTTACCAAAATTTGATCATGCCCGGCGCGGCGTCCACCCAGCAGACCACGATTTCCGCCGGTTTGCAGATCGGTTTGGGATCGCGCTCGGCCGCATCGGAAATCATCCAGGCGCAGGGAGACTTCGATTCAACCGGCAATCCGCTCGACCTCGCGATTCAGGGGCAGGGATTCTTTCAGGTTCAGATGCCGAGCGGCGATATGGCCTACACGCGCTCCGGAACATTCCACCTGGACTCGCAGGGCAACGTCGTGACGGCGGACGGCTACTCGCTCCAGCCTTCGATCACGATTCCGCAAAATGCGACCAGCGTCACGATCGGAACCGACGGCACCGTCAGCGTCAGCCTGCCCGGGCAGCAGCAGGCGCAGCAGGTGGGCCAGATTCAGCTCGCGGGCTTCGCCAATCCCGGCGGTCTCAACAGCGTGGGACAAAACCTGTTTCTGCCGACAACGGCCTCCGGCGACGCACAGCTCGGCACTCCCGGCGGCACGGAAGGACTCGGCAGCATCCAGCAGGGTGCGCTTGAGCAGTCCAACGTCAACGTGGTCGAAGAATTCATCGAAATGATTCTGGCGCAGCGCTCCTACGAGTCGAATTCAAAGGTCGTGCAAGCCGCGGACCAGATGTTCCAGGACGTCAACCAGATGTCGCGGTAAGAGGATCACTTTTGCGAAGTCTTTGCATTCTTGGGTTATCGACCATCTTCGCCGTCGGCAGCGCCTTCGCTGCCCCAGTCGAACACGTGTCGCGTGTGTCGCTGCTCGAGCAGGTCGAGGTGCGCGGCAATTCCATCTTTCTTTCCGATCTGCTGCCCTTGCAAGTTCCGGCTGTGATGCGAGCTTCGGCGCAAGGCATCCTGATCGGCATCGCGCCGCAGCCGGGCAGCACGCGCGTTCTGGACGGCGACAAGCTGGCCGGCATGATCGGCGCCGCAAATGGCGTCGACGAAATCGACATTCCGAAGGAGATTGTCGTCCGCCGTGCCGGCTGCAAAATCACACGCGAGGAAGTGATCGCCGTGATTCGAGCCGCGCTGATCCACAGCGGCCTGCCGGACGCGGATCTGCGGCCCGACGATTTGCGCGTTTTTCCGTCCGTGATGGTTTCCTCCGCGGACACTTCGCTACAAGTCCGGCGCGTCGACTTCGACGACACGCTCAACCAGGCTAAGTTTCTGATGGCCGAACGCGGCTCCGTGCCTTTCCTGGTCACTGCGCAGTTCCGCGACACGAATCTGATGCGGGCCGCGACGCAAGAGTCGACGCCTGCTCCAGTCGCCGCCCCGGCCAGTGCTGCTCTGCCAGCCGCCGTCGCTGCAAACGTGGACGTCGCGGTGCCTGCGGTTCCTGCCGCGCGCCCAATGCTGCGGCTTGCTTCCGGCTCGCTGGTTAGTGCGAGTCAATTTGCAGGACCGCCGCTCGTGGAGCCCGGAAAGGCGGCTGTTCTTTTCCTGAATTCCGGCACGATGCGAATGCTCTTGGATGTGACGGCGCTCGAGCGCGGTTCGCTCAATCAGACTGTTCGCGTCCGTCTTCCCGGCACCGGCAAGATTCTTCACGCCCAAGTGACGGGCGAACGCCGTCTGGTGGCGAGTTTCTAGGGGGGCACGGCTCAATGAGGATGCGAGTTCAATTTCGAGGGGCGCTCGCGCTCGCGGCGCTCCTTTCTCTTTCCTGCGCTGCGAGTGCGGAGAAGAACAAAAGCAAAGTGAAGAAGTCCAGCCCTCCGGAAACGTCGCTCGACGACTACATTCGCCGCATGAGTGCCGCGGGAGTCGAACAGCCAGCGACCACGGGCAGTCTCTGGGTGTCGTCGGGCCTCCTTTCCGACGCCGCTTCGGATTACAAAGCGCGCAGGACGGGAGATCTGATCGTCGTCCGCCTCGTGGACACGTTTTCGGCTGCTACGAGCGGCGAAAACAAAACGTCGCGCCAATTCTCAACACAGTCGGCGATCACGGGGCTTCTGCGCAGCGTTCCTGCGAACAATGCCATGCAGAACCTCTTCAACGCGAATTCCAATACGGCCCTCGATGGCAAGGGTGCTTCGACGCTCAGTTCCAACCTCCAGTTGAATCTGGCGGGCCGCGTCGTGCAGGTGATGCCCAATGGCGTGATGGTGATCGAAGCCTCGCGCGACTTCACCGTGGGCAACGACCGGCAGACGGTCGTGCTCCACGGACTGGTTCGCCCGGGGGATCTCGCTCCGGACAATTCTGTTTTGTCCAGCTCCGTTGCCGGTCTCGAGCTGGAAATCAAGGGCAAGGGCGCCGTGGCCGACGCGACGGCGCGGCCCAATTTTGTGATCCGGACTTTGCTCAAGCTTCTCAGTTTCTAAAAGGAGCCTTTCGGTGCCACGCACGTTCATACTCCTGCTCCTGACTTGGCTCTTGGTTGCGCCCGCGGCGCTTGCCGATGGAGACCAGCCGCCTCACGGCGTCCGCATCAAGGACATCACAACGATCGAAGGCGTGCGCGACAATCCGCTGATGGGTTACGGCGTCGTCGTGGGCCTGAACCGCACGGGCGACAGCCAGCAGACAGTCTTCTCCACGCAGACTCTCTCAAATCTCTTGCAGCGGATGGGCGTGCAGATTCCCCCCGCTTCTGTGCGCGTGAACAATATGGCCGCTGTTTTCGTCACCGCGACTCTTCCGCCGTTCGCTCGCCCTGGCATGAAGATCGACGTGACGGTTTCCTCAGCCGGCGATGCAAAGAGCCTCGCAGGCGGTTTGCTCCTGCTAACGCCACTCAAGGCCGCGGACGGCAACGTCTACGCCGAAGCGCAGGGACCGCTCACGCTCGGTGGATATAGCGCGGGCGGTGGCGGCAACACAAAGATCGTGAACCATCTCACCGTCGGCCGCGTGCCGGAGGGCGGCATCGTCGAGCGTGACACCGCCGTCAGTCTCGCGTTGATGAGCACCGTCTCGCTGCTCCTGCGCGATCCGGATTTCGCCGCCGCCAGCGACATCGCTACGGCCATCAACAAGGAGCTCGGCAAGGACGCCGCGAAAGTCGTCGACAGCCGACGCGTGGACATCACTGGAATCACCGGAGGCCCGGGAGCCGTTCCCGCCCTCATGGCGCGTGTGGGCAGTCTCTCGGTAACGTCGCATCCGCCCGCAAAAGTCGTCGTCAACGAACGCACGGGCACCGTCGTGATGGGCGGCTCGGTCACGCTCGGTGCGTGCTCGATTCTTCACGGCAATCTGGCGATTGAGATCGCCACGAAGTTCGAGGTTTCCCAGCCGGCGCCGCTTTCATCGGACAAAGCGCAGACGGTCGTCGTGCCGCAAACGCAGGTGCAGGCCACGGAGACACCCGCGCAGGTGATCAAGCTCGACGAAGGCGCCACAGTAGAGCAGCTGGTCCGCGGACTTCAGACGATCGGCGCCACAGCTCGCGACGTCGCTTCGATCCTGCAGGCAATCAAGGAAGCGGGCGCGCTCGACGCCGAGCTCGAGGTGCTCTGATGACCGCGATCGACAGCACGCTCGGCCCAGGCGCCACCGGGATCTCCGTTTCGGGCACGCAACTCACGCTCGGCAGCCAGGCGGGATCGGCTGACTCGCCAGACGAGCGGAAGCTGAAGAAGGCCGCGGGAGACTTCGAATCCATCCTGCTCGCGTCGATGTGGAAGTCGATGAAGGACACGTTCGGCAAGTCGGACTTGGAAGGTGACTCGGACCCGGCGCACGGGACGCTGGAGGATTGGGGTATCGAGCTGATGTCCAGCGCCGTTGGCAAGGCGGGAGGGCTGGGGATCGGGAAACTGATTCTAAAGCACTTAGCTCCACATGACCATTCCGGCACACAAGACAGTTCCGAACCGGCACATTCTCCTAAAGTTCTGGGAAATTCGGCCGATAAAGCCAAGGAAGAGGCAAGGTGACCCTGGGCTCCAAGGGGTTTTGCGTCACCGGCTTCTGGAGAGCGGACCGGGGGCTACGGGCCGCCCAAGAGGATGACAGATGAGAATTGATCCGAACCAGTTTTTGGGGAATCTCCAGTCGGATAACGTCCAGCCGACGAACGGGAAGTCCACGCAACCGGCACAGGCCGATGAGGCGCACGATTCCGGCGCCGTCGATACGGACGACCAGTTCCAGCCTTCGCAAACGCTCGACTTTGTGCAGCGGCTGAAGACGCAGCTGGCGCAGCTGCCCGAAATCCGATCCGATCGCGTTTCGGCGCTCGGCCAGAAGATTCAGCAGGGCACGTACGCGCCCTCGAACGATCAGATCGCCGGGGCGATCATTTCTGAATTGGGCAGCAGCAAGCGGAGCTAGTTTGGGTCGACTGAATTGAGAGACCATGGCCGAACTTACGCCATCGCGGATCGAACCCCTCGGAGGTTCTCCGGACAGTCCTGCGGAGAACCCCAACCGCCAGCCGGGCTCGAAGCAGAAGGCCGTGCAGAAGCCCGCCCCAGCTCCTCCGCCCATCGACGCTGACAGGGAAGAAG
>Ga0335080_10003073_pt1 | contig 16807 bp, 13 predicted proteins | sample Lox_Sample_34_FD_206720 | JGI IMG/M metagenome (GOLD analysis project Ga0335080, IMG submission 206720) | Soil microbial communities from Loxahatchee National Wildlife Refuge, Florida, United States - Lox_Sample_3.4 | ecosystem: Environmental > Terrestrial > Soil > Wetlands | place: USA...
TAGCGCTCGAGAATCGTGTGGCCGGTGCGCGCCTCGAAATCGCGGTGCGTGTCCGGCAGGAGCGGCGCGGATCCCGACACGAACAGGCGCATGCCCGCGGTCGCGCGCCGGTCGAGGCCCGCCTGCGCGAGCAGGCGCGGGGAGTAGGGCGGGACGCCCCTCAGTACCGAGGCCGACGGCAGCAGCCGCAGCACCTCGGCTGCGTCGAACTTCGGCACCAGCAGCAGGCTTGCGCCGGCGGCGAGCACCGTGTTGATCGAGATGAAGAGCCCGTGCACGTGAAAGAGCGGCAACGCGTGCAGCAGCACGTCGTCGGCGCCGAACCTCCAGACGGCCGCGAGCGCGGCACCGTTGGAGGCGAGGTTGCCACGCGTCAGCATCGCGCCCTTGGAACGGCCGGTCGTTCCGGACGTGTAGAGGAGCGCCGCGAGCGCATCGGCCGGGAGCCGCTCACGTTCCGCGGACGGCGCGCGCACCGCGCGCGCGCGCTCGAGCAGCGAGCCCGTGCCGTCGGCGCCGAGCGTCTCGACGCACGGACAGCCGGCGTCGCGCGCGAGCGGCCCGAGGCGTGCCCGCTCGCTCGGCCGGACGACCGCGAGTCGCGGCCGCGCATCGGCGAGGAAGTACTCGAGCTCGGCCGGCGTGTAGGCCGTGTTAAGCGGCAACAGCACGGCTCCGAGGCGCAGGCACGCCACGTACAGCACGACCGCGTCCGGGGACTTGTCGACCTGCAGCGCGACCCGGTCGGCGGGAGCGACCCCCACGTCGGCAAGCGCGGCGGCGAGGCGCGCGCTCTCGCGGTCCAGCTCGCGATAGCTGAGGCGACGGCCGCTCGGGGTCGTCAAAAAGGGCCGGTCGGCGCCGCGCGCGAGCGCGGCGTCGAGCCAGGCGCTCGGGTCAGTCTGCGAGGCTGGATCTGCTGCGGGCATCGGCGGCGTCGGGCGCTCGGGAACAGGGCAGGTGGCGTGTGCGACTCGCAGTCGCGCGGGCATTGCACAGCGTAACCGAAGCAACCGCCGCGAATCGCCCCGGAGGGATCGGGAGAAGGGTGCGGCAAGGTCCAGCGCCGCGCGCTGACCGCGAGACCGCGTCGCGTCACTCGATTCGAAATCTCAGTGCGTCAGGAGGTTACCGTGCTAGCGCGAGCCGTAGCGCAGGCCCGGACACCGCCGGGATCCGTTAGACGGATCTGGCCGGCCCGATGGCATGCGAGGTCGCTACCCGCTCGGGGCCGGTCAGCGGCGTGATTGCCGAGATCGCATCGCCCGGCGCGCGTCCGAGAGCCAGCGGGCAACCGACGGCCGCGCTGGCCGGACTCCTCACGAATCTCCCCGAGCGCTACCGGTGCGACGGCGCGCCGGTGCATTCGAATCGCACGCACGCACGATCTGATCCGTGCCGGCAGCGGCGTTACGGCCCAGCAGGCGAACGAGCAGATGGGCGAAGCGAGGCGGCTGCGCATCAGGCGGAACAGCAACTGATCGAGCTCGAGCGGCGTGCGCAGCTGCGCATGACGGCGCTCGCGGACCCGGTCGGCGCGGCGGACGGGGTCGGACTTGCGATCAATCTCGCGCTGCTGATCCTCGTTGGTGGCCCGCTCGCGTGGGCCGCCCGGCAGAGCGCTCACCCGGCGACGACGGAGCGCTAGCGCCGCAGATCACCGGGCGCCGCGGGCGCGGGGTCGCCACAGGCATCCCGCGGGGCCGCAAGGCCGCTGACGTCTGATCCTCGGAAACATGGTCGGGGTGACAGGATTTGAACCTGCGACCTATACGTCCCGAACGTAGCGCTCTACCAGGCTGAGCTACACCCCGTCGCGTGCCGCGATCCGCGGGCGCCGTCAGTACGAGCGACTGATCGCAAACCCCGCGAGCTGCCTGAGCGCTTCGCAATGAACCGACTTGGGAAGTCGTTCGAGCGCCGCAAGAGCCTGATCGGCCTCGCCTTGAGCGAGTCGCGCAGTGTACTCAAGGCCCCCCGACGATTCAATCGCCTTGATGACCGCCGGGAGCTCCTCGAGGCCGCCGGTTTCGATCGCCCGGCGCAGCAGCGCCTGCTGGTCGGCGGTGCCGTGGCGCAGGGTGTGGATCACGGGCAGCGTCGGCTTGCCCTCGGCGAGGTCGTCGCCGATGTTCTTGCCGCGCTCGGCGGTGCTGCCGCGGTAGTCGAGCGCATCGTCGACCAGCTGGAACGCGTTACCGAGGTGACGCCCGTAAGCGGCGAGCGCGCGTTCGACTGCGGGCTCGGCGCCGGCGAGCACCGCGGCGATCGCGGCCCCGGACTCGAAGAGCCGCGCCGTCTTGCGGTAGATCACGTCGAGGTAGCGGCGCTCGGTCGTGTCGGGGTCGTGCGCATTCATCAGCTGCAGCACTTCGCCCTCAGCGATGATGTTGGTCGCATCGGCCATGATTTCCATGATGCGCGGGCTCTTCAGCCGCACCATCATCTGGAAGGCCCGGGAATACAGGAAGTCGCCGACCAGCACGCTCGCGGCGTTGCCCCAGACTTCGTTCGCGGTGTCGCGGCCGCGGCGCTGGTGGGAGCCGTCGACGACGTCGTCGTGCAGCAGCGTCGCCGTGTGGATGAACTCGATGACGACCGCGGCGAGCACCTGCGGTCCGAGCGGCGGGGCCCCGGCCGCGCGCGCGGCGAGCAGGACCAGCAGCGGCCGCAGGCGCTTGCCGCCGGCGCCGATGATGTACTCGGAGACCTGGTTGACCAGCGCGACGTCGCTGGCGAGCTCCTTGCGGATCGTCGCGTCCACGGCCGCGAGGTCCGCGGTCACCGTGCCGCGGATGCCCTCGAGCAGCGTTGGTTGTTCGGCCGCCATAGGGCTCGGGATCCTACCGGCATTCCCGGACCGGGCCAAACGGCCCGGGTGCCCCGGGTGTCGTCCGGGTTTGACGCAACCCCGCGTCCTCATTAGAATTCGCGGTTCCGTCGACCCGCCCGGGCGCAAGGTGCCCGGGATCCGGCGGGTCCCGTTTCGAGGTGAGTGCCACATGTTCGCGGTCATCCAAACCGGCGGTAAGCAGTACCGCGTCAGCGAGGGCAGCGTCCTTCGCGTCGAGAAGCTCCCGGCCGACGCCGGCGCCACGGTCGAGTTCAGCGACGTGCTGCTGGTCGGGCAGGGCGACAGCGTCAAGCTCGGCAAGCCGTACCTCGCGGGCGCCAAGGTCACGGCGACCGTCCAGTCGCACGGCCGCGCGGCGAAGGTTGCGATCGTGAAGTTCCGGCGCCGCAAGCATTACCTGCGCCAGGGCACGCACCGCCAGCCGTACACCGAGGTCAAGGTCACCGGGATCAGCGGCTAAGGCCGAGTCCCCCGCATCGGAGTTCATCCCCCATGGCACACAAGAAGGCAGGCGGCAGTACCAAGAACGGCCGCGATTCCCAGTCGAAGCGGCTTGGCGTCAAGCGCTTCGGCGGCGAGCAGGTACTGGCCGGCAACATCCTGGTCCGCCAGCGCGGCACGCAGTACAAGGCCGGCCGCAACGTCGGCGTCGGCACCGACCACACGCTGTTCGCGCTCGTCACCGGCAAGGTGGCGTTTGCGAAGAAGGGCGCCGAGCAGCGCACCTTCGTCAGCGTCGTCGCCGACTGAGGCGGCTGCAGCGCCCATCGAGGAGCCCCGGCCCCGCGCCGGGGTTTTTCGTTTGGGGGCCGCGTGCCCCACTTGGCTAGACTCCGGCCATGAAATTCGTCGACGAAGCGCTGCTGCGGGTCCAGGCCGGCCACGGCGGGCGCGGGTGCGTGAGCTTTCGCCGCGAGAAGTTCGTGCCCTTCGGGGGGCCGGACGGCGGGGACGGGGGGCTCGGCGGCAGCGTCTACCTGCGCGCGCAGCCCGGCATCAACACGCTCGCCGACTTTCGGATCCAGCGCACCTACAAGGCCGAGTCGGGCACCGCCGGCAGCGGCAACGACTGCACCGGTGCCGGCGGCGCGGACCTCACCGTCGCGGTACCGGTCGGCACGACCGTCATCGACGATGAGACCGAGGAGCAGCTCGGCGACCTCACGAGGGCCGGCGACACCGTGATCGTCGCGCGCGGCGGCAAGGGCGGGTGGGGCAACACGCGCTTCAAGTCGAGCACCAATCGTGCGCCGCGCAAGGCGATGCCGGGGCTTCCGGGCGAGAAGCGGCGGCTCAGGCTCGAAATGCGGGTCATCGCCGACGTCGGGCTCCTCGGCCTCCCCAACGCCGGCAAGTCGACGCTGATCCGCGCGGTGTCGGCCGCACGGCCCAAGGTCGCGGACTACCCGTTCACGACGCTCTACCCGAACCTCGGCGTCGTCAGCGTCGGCCTCGGCCGCAGCTTCGTGATGGCGGACATCCCGGGACTCATCGAGGGCGCGGCCGAGGGCGCCGGTCTCGGCATCCGCTTCCTCAAGCACCTGCAGCGCACGCGCGTGCTGCTGCACATCGTCGACATCCTGCCGCCGGATCCGGCGGCGGACCCGGTCGCCGATGCGCGCGCGATCGTCGCGGAGCTCAAGAAGTTCAGCGCCGAGCTCGGCAAGCGCGAGCGCTGGCTGGTGCTGAACAAGATCGACCTGCTGCCGGCCGCGGAGGCGGAGGCGAGGTGCCGCGAGATCGTGCGGCGGCTGCGCTTCAAGGGGCCGACGTTTCGGATCTCGGCGGCGACCGGGGCCGGGACCCGGGAGCTTTGCGAGGCGCTGATGCGCCGGATCGAGGGCGAGGCCCCGGCCGGCGACGACGCGGGCGCCCCCTAGAAACGCAACGGGCCGGTCAGTGCCGGCCCGTGTGCCAGACGCGCCTCAGCGCGATCGGGTCACTTCAGCGCCTTGACGAGCGCCGACAGGCGGCTCTTGTGGCGCGCCGCGGTGCTGCGGTGAATGATGCCCTTGTTGACCATCGAGTCGATGACCGGAACCGCGGCCTTGAGCGCCGCCTGGGCGCCGGCCTTCTCGCCGGTCGCGATCGCGGCGCGCGCCTTCTTGATCGCGGAGCGCATCTTCGAGCGCAGCGTCATGTTGTGGGCGCGGCGCACCACGGCCTGGCGGGAGCGCTTCTCGGCGGACTTGATGTTGGCCAAAGGACCGGACCTCGGAAAGCAGTCGAATACGGAGCCCACTATTTTGCTGACCCGCGCATACCGTGTCAATTTCGAGGCCCGGCCGACGGCCTGCGAGCCCGGTATAGTGCCCGGCCGATGAACCCCGCGATCGCGATCGAATGAAAGGCGGCTTCCTGAGGAGCACGACGATCGTCGGCGCGATGACGCTCGTCTCGCGGGTGACCGGCGTTGTGCGCGAGACGGTCTACGCCGCGATGCTGGGCGCGAGCCCGGCGATGGACGCGTTCCTGGTCGCGTTCAAGATCCCGAACTTCCTGAGGCGCATCACCGCCGAAGGCGCGTTCTCGCAGGCCTTCGTGCCGGTCGTCTCGGAATACCGCCAGAAGCGCTCGCCGCAGGAGGCCGAGCGGCTCGTCGCGGGCGTCACCGGCACGCTCGGGCTCCTGCTGCTCGGCGTGACGGCCCTCGGCATCGTCGGGGCGCCGGTCGTGATCTACCTGTTCGCGCCGGGCTTCGACCAGGCGGGCAGCCGCCACGAGCTCGCGGTCGAGATGCTGCGCTGGACGTTTCCGTACATCTTCTTCATCTCGCTGACGGCGCTCGGCGCCGGCGTCCTGAACAGCTACGGCAAGTTCGGCACCGCGGCGTTCAACCCGGTGATCCTGAACGTCGTGATGATCGTGTTCGCGGCCTTCGTCGCGCCGCACTTCGAAAAGCCCGGCCTCGCGCTCGCGATCGGCGTGTTCGTCGCCGGCGTCGTGCAGCTGATCGCGCAGTTCCGCGGGCTCGCCAAGCTCGGCATGCTCGGCCGGCCGCGCTGGGCGTGGTCGGACGAGGGCGTGCGGCGCGTCGGCCGGCTGATGCTGCCCGGCATCTTCGGCTCCTCGGTCGCGCAGGTCTCGATCCTGCTCGACACCTGGATCGCGACCTTCCTCGTGACCGGCAGCATCTCGTGGAACTACTACGCCGACCGGCTCGTCGAGTTCCCGATGGGCGTGTTCTCGATCGCGCTCGCGACCGTGATCCTGCCCCGGCTCTCGGCCCACCACGCTCAGGAGTCGCCGCAGCACTTCAATGCGACGCTCGACTGGGGCCTGAAGCTCACCTGCCTCGTGTCGCTGCCGGCGGCGGTCGGGCTCTTCATGCTGGCGGGGCCGCTGAACGCAACGCTGTACGGCTACGGGCGCTTCAACACCCACGACATCTGGATGACCAGCATCGCGCTGATGGCTTACGCGCTCGGCCTGCTGGCCTTCAGCCTCGTCAAGGTGCTCGCGCCCGGTTACTTCGCGCGCCAGGTGGTCGGGCCCGCGGTGCGGGCCGGCGTGATCTCGCTGATCGTCACGATGGCCTTCAACGTGGGGGTCGCATTCCCGGCGAGCCGGCTCGGCGTGCCGGCGCCGCACGCGCTGCTCGCGCTCGCGACCGGCATCGGCGCGTACGTCAACACCTGGCTCCTGTACCGCGGGCTCAGGCGCGCCGGGGTCTACACGCCCTCGCCGGCGTGGCGGCGCCTCGCGGCTCAGATCGTGCTCGCGAATCTCGCGATGGCGCTGTTCCTGTGGTGGGCGGCGGGCAGCTGGGCCGACTGGCCCGAGTGGCGGGCGATGGCGCGCATCGTGCGGCTCGGCCTGTGCGTCGCGGGCGGCGGTGCGGTGTACGGCGCGACGCTGTGGCTCGCGGGCCTCCGGTACCGCGATCTGCGGGCCGTATAATCCGGCGAACGACCTCGCCCTCATGCACCTCTATCGCGGGCTCAACAACTGCAGGGTCGACGGCCGCGGCGCTGCGGTCGCGATCGGCAACTTCGACGGCGTGCACCTCGGCCATCAGGCGCTGGTGCGCGCCGCGCGCGAGCGGGCCCAGGCGACCGGCGCGGCGCTCGCGGTGCTGACCTTCGAGCCCCATCCGCGCGAGTACCTCGATCCAGGCGCCGCGCCGCCGCGGCTGATGCGGGTCGGCGAGAAGTGCGCCGCGCTCGCGGCGGCGGGCGTCGAGCGCCTGGTCGTGCTCCGGTTCGATTCGCGCCTGCAGCACCTCTCGCCCGAGTCCTTCATCGACACGGTGCTGCGCGACGGGCTCGGCGCGCGCCACGTCGTCGTCGGCGAGGGCTTTCGCTTCGGCTGCCGGCGCGCCGGCACGATCGAGTCGCTTCGCGCGGCCGGCACGGCCGCGGGCTTCGAGGTCGTGGTCGTGCCGAGCGTCACGCTCGACGGGCAGCGCGTCTCGAGCACGCGGGTCCGGACGGCGCTCGCGGCCGGCGACCTCGACGGCGCCGCCCGGCTGCTCGGCAGGCCCTACACGCTGACCGGACGCGTGATCGCCGGCGAGCGACTCGGCCGCCAGCTCGGCTACGCCACCGCGAACCTGCGCCTGCACCGGCGCATCGCGCCGCTCGGCGGGGTGTTCGCGGTCGACGTGCGCGGCATCGACGGACGGGGCGCGGCGGCCGCCGTGGCCTCGCTCGGCACGCGCCCGACGGTCGGCGGCGGCGAGACGCTGCTCGAGGTCCACGTCTTTGATTTCGACGGCGACCTGTACGGCCGGCGGCTGGCAGTCGATTTCGTCGCCAAGCTGCGCGAAGAGGAGAAGTTCGCGTCGCTCGATGCGCTGGTCGCGCAGATGCACGCCGATGCGGCCCGCGCCCGTGAGATCCTAGCGGCTCGTGCCGCCTGACGAGAGTCGCTGTGGACTACAAGCAAACGATCAACCTGCCGCAAACCGACTTCCCGATGAAGGCGGACCTCGCCAACCGCGAGCCGCGCTGGCTCGGATTCTGGTCGGGCCGCGACATCTACGCGAAGCTGCGCGCAGTGGCGCGCGGCCGCCCGGTGTTCATCCTCGCCGACGGCCCGCCGTACGCCAACGGCGCGATCCACATCGGGCACGCCGTCAACAAGGTGCTGAAGGACGTTGTCGTCAAGTCGCGCACGCTCGACGGCTACGACGCACCGTACGTGCCGGGCTGGGACTGCCACGGGCTGCCGATCGAGCACCAGGTCGAGAAGTCGCACGGCCGCGTCGGCACGAAGCTCGACGCCAAGGCGTTTCGCGCCGCGTGCCGCGAGTACGCGGGAAAGCAGATCGATGCGCAGCGCAGCGACTTCGTCCGGCTGGGCGTGCTCGGCGACTGGGGGCGCCCGTACCTGACGATGGCGCCGGCCTACGAGGCGGCCCAGCTGCGCGCCTTCGCGCGCATCTACGAGCGCGGCCACATCTACAAGGGCTACAAGCCGGTCCACTGGTGCCTCGACTGCCGTTCGTCGCTCGCCGAGGCCGAGGTCGAGTACGAGGAACGCACGAGCCCGAGCATCGACGTGCGCTACGCCGTCGTCGACGTCGCCGACCTCGCGCGGCGCAGCGGGCTCGATCCCAGCGACCTCGCGAGCCCGAGCGTCGTGATCTGGACCACGACGCCGTGGACGCTGCCGGCGAGCCAGGCGGTCGCCGTGCACCCGGAATTCGACTACGTCGTGCTGCGCGCCGAGGGCGGGCGGGGTGCCGAGACACTGATCGTGGCCGCGGACCTGGCGGCGGCGGTCGCGACGCGCGCCGGCTTCGACACCCAGGCGCCGCTCGCGCGCTTCAAGGGAGCCGTGCTCGAGGGCCTGAAGCTCAGGCACCCGTTCTACGACCGCGAGGTGCCGGTGATCCTCGGCGGGTACGTGACGCTCGATGTGGGCACGGGCGCCGTGCACACGGCCCCGGGCCACGGTCTCGACGACTACATCGTCGGCCAGCGCTACGGTCTGCCGGTCGACAACCCGGTCGGCGGCGACGGCCGCTTCCTCGCCTCGACGCCGCTGTTCGCCGGGCTGCAGGTGTTCGAGGCCAACCCCAGGATCATCGAGGTGCTCGCCGAGCGCGGGCGGCTGCTGTCGCACGCGCCGTACCGCCACAGCTACCCGCACTGCTGGCGGCACAAGACCCCGGTGATCTTCCGCGCGACGCCGCAGTGGTTCATCAGCATGGAGCAGGAGGGCCTGCGCGCGCAGGCGCTGTCCGAGATCCGGCGCGTCGCCTTCACGCCCGGCTGGGGCGAGAACCGCATCTACAGCATGATCGAGAGCCGCCCCGACTGGTGCGTATCGCGGCAGCGGACCTGGGGCGTGCCGATCCCGTTCTTCCTGCACCGCGAGACCGGCGCGCTGCACCCGCGCACGATCGAGCTGATCGACGCGGTCGCGGCCCGCGTCGAGCAGGGCGGCATCGACGCCTGGTTCGACTTGAAGCCCGAGGAGCTGCTCGGTGCCGAGGCTTCCGCGTACGAGAAGTCGACCGACGTGATGGACGTATGGGTCGACTCCGGACTCTCGCACTGGTGCACGCCGCACGAGCGTCCCGAACTGCGCTTCCCGGCGGACCTCTACCTCGAGGGCTCCGACCAGCATCGCGGCTGGTTCCACTCCTCGCTGCTGACCTCGGTCGCGATGCACGGCCACGCGCCCTACCGCGGCGTCCTGACGCACGGGTTCACCGTGGACGAGAAGGGCCGCAAGATGTCGAAGTCGCTCGGCAACACGGTGGTGCCGCAGAAGGTCATTGCCTCGCTCGGCGCCGACGTGCTCCGGCTCTGGGTCGCGGCCACCGACTACGCCAACGAGATCGCGGTCTCCGACGAGATCCTGAAGCGGATGGCGGACTCGTACCGGCGGATGCGCAACACCGTGCGCTTCCTGCTCGGCAACCTCGCCGGCTTCGCGCCGCAGCAGCACGCGCTGCCGGTCGATCGGCTCGTCGAGCTCGACCGCTGGGCGATCGGGCGCGCGCACGCGCTGCAGCAGGAGGTGATCGCCGCCTACCGCAGTTACGAGTTCCACCTGATCTACCAGAAGGTCCACAACTTCTGCGTCGTGGACCTCGGGGCGTTTTACCTGGACGTGCTCAAGGACCGGCTCTACACGACGCCGGCCGCCGGCGCCGCGCGGCGCTCGGCGCAGACGGCGCTCTGGCACATTGCCGAGGCGATGGTGCGCTGGCTCGCGCCGCTGTTGTCGTTCACGGCCGAGGAGATCTGGCAGGCGCTGCCGCCGCTCGAAGGCCGCCCCGAGTCGGTGTTCCTGTCCGAGTGGTACGCGCTGCCGGCCGCGGTCCCGGGCGCCGGCATCGACTGGGACGCGGTGATTGCGCTCAAGGCCGACGTCAGTCGCGAGCTCGAGGCGCTGCGCGCCAAGGGCCTGATCGGCGGCCCGCTCGACGCGGTCGTCGACGTCTGGGCCGAGCCCGCGGTTCACGCGCGCCTCGCACCGCTCGGCGATGAGCTGCGCTTCGCGCTGATCACCTCGGAGGCGCGCCTGCACGACGCCGCGACCCGCCCGGTCGAGGCGGCGCCGGCGCCGAGCGTGGCCAAGGCCGGCGTCTACATCGCGGTGCAGCCGAGCCGCGAGCGCAAGTGCGCGCGCTGCTGGCACCTGCGCCCCGACGTCGGCCAGGATCCGCGCCACCCGGAAATCTGCGCGCGCTGCGCGAGCAACGTCGAGGGACCGGGCGAGACGCGGAGGTTCGCATGAGCACGCCGCTGCCGCCGGGGAGCGCGCTGCGCTGGCTGTGGCTGAGCGCGCTCGTGGTCGCCGTCGACCAGGCGACCAAGGCGCTGATCGTCGCGCGCTTCGAGCTGTTCGAGCGCAAGGCGCTGCTGCCGGTGCTCGAGCTCACGCGGCTGCACAACAAGGGCGCGGCATTCAGCTTCCTCAGCGACGCCTCGGGCTGGCAGCACTACCTGTTCCTCGTGCTCGCGGCGCTCGTCAGCGTCGGCATCGTCGTGTGGCTGTCGCGGCTGCGCGGCCCCGGGCACCTGCTGCTCGCCGCGGGGCTCGCGCTGATCCTCGGTGGCGCGGTCGGCAATGCGCTCGACCGGCTGCTGCGCGGCCACGTCGTCGACTTCATTCACTTTCACTGGTACGAGCGCTGGTATTTCCCAGCGTTCAATGCGGCCGACACCGCGATCACCATCGGCGCGGGGCTGCTGCTGCTGGATTCGCTGCTCGAGTCGCGGCGCACGCGCGCGCCGGGACCGGCGCAGGCGGACCCGCCGTGAAGATCCACCTCGCGAACCCGCGCGGGTTCTGCGCCGGCGTCGACCGCGCGATCGACATCGTCGAGCGGGCACTGAGCCTCTTCGGCGCGCCGATCTACGTGCGCCACGAGGTCGTGCACAACCGCTACGTCGTCGACCGCCTGCGCTCGCTGGGGGCGCGCTTCGTCGAGGAACTCGACGAGGTGCCGGACGGCGCGACGGTGATCTTCAGCGCGCACGGCGTGTCGCGCGCGGTCCAGGAGGAGGCCGCACGCCGCGGGCTCAACGTGTTCGACGCGACCTGCCCGCTGGTCACCAAGGTGCACATGGAGGTCATGCGCTACGCGCGCGATGCGCGCGAGGTGGTGCTGATCGGCCACGCCGGGCACCCGGAGGTCGAGGGCACGACCGGGCAGTTCGACCGCTCGCTGGGCGGGGAGATCTACCTCGTCGAGACGCCCGAGGACGTTGCGCGACTCAACGTGCGCGACCCTTCGCGCCTCGCGTTCGTGACCCAGACGACGCTCTCGGTCGATGACACGGCGCGCATCGTCGCGGCGCTGAACGCGCGCTTCCCCGGCCTCGCCTCGCCGCGCAAGGAGGACATCTGCTACGCGACGCAGAATCGCCAGGACGCGGTCAAGGAACTCGTCGGCTACTGCGACGTCCTGGTCGTGGTCGGGTCGCGCTCGAGCTCGAATTCAAACCGCCTGCGCGAGATCGCCGCCAAGCAGGGCGTGCCCGGCTACCTGGTCGACGGCGCCGACGATCTTCAGCGCGAGTGGTTCGAAGGCGCGCGCGCCGTCGGCGTCACGGCTGGCGCCTCGGCCCCGGAGATCCTCGTCCAGCAGGTCGTCACGCGCCTGCGGGAGTGGGGTGGGGAACCGGCCGCCGAGGTGCCCGGACGCACCGAGCACGTCGTGTTCGCGTTGCCCAGACCCCTGCGGGACGTCGCCAAACCGGCCTGAGGTCGGGGTGCGTTGGCGCTCGCCAAGCGCATTCCGTATACTGCGCCCCCCTCCGCGCCGGTGTAGCTCAGTTGGTAGAGCAGTCGCTTCGTAAGCGAGAGGTCGGGGGTTCAAGTCCCTCCACCGGCACCAGACTCCCAGGGCGGCGGCAAACTAATCGAAGACAGCGCTCCGGCGGCCGTGCCCGGCGCTCGCCGCCGCCGTCAGCGTAGCTCGATCCGGTGCAACCAGAACTCGCGCGGGCCGTCCGGCCCGGCGCGAAACAGCTGCAGGTTCGCGATGTGCGCGAGGTCAATGGAGCGCCCGCGCGGCGCGTCCCGGATCGCGGCAACCGGAAACTCGAGCACCTCGCGGCGGCCGGCCGGGACCGTCACTTCCGAGTTGAAGCGGTCCGCGTACGTGAAGTCGTGGGCGCGATCGTGGACCCGGACGCTGAGCGCAAGGTCGCTGCGGCCGGGGTTGGTGAGCTCGACGACGAGCGTCGCGTAGCCGCGCCAGTCGGGCGCCGGCTCGTCGAGCGAGACGCCGGCGTAGGGCCGCGCGATCAACGGCACGCGCAGCGCCGTCTCGCCGGCCGTGCGCGCCTGCGCGGCCGGGAGCGCAAAGCGCTCGATCTTGCCGCCCATCCCCGACACGAACAGGAGGTCAAGGCGCGTCGCCGGCACGAACAGCGCCGGGAAGCGTTGGCTGCGCAGCGTGTAGCCGGCGAGCGTCCACGCCAGCGGCGTCAGGATGATCGCGAGCAGCACGAGCGCGGCGCCGAGATACAGCGCCCGCCACTGCGGCGCGAAGCGCCCGGGCCGGCAGCGCACGTCGAACGCCGCGGCGAGCGCGAGCGCCGCTGCGGCGCCGCGCGCGTCGAGTCCGACGTCGCGCAGCGATGGGTCGCGGTGCGTGAAGATCTGGCCGAGCTCGGTCAGCGCGCCGATCGTGAGCGCGATCGCGAATGCGGCCAGGTAGTCGATCGCGGGACCGCTGGCGGGCGCCGGGCGCTGGCGCGCGAGTACGAGGATCCCGAGTGCGATGACGCCGAACACGCTCGGATGGCCGAGCTTCTGCACGACGTGCAGGATCAGCGGGCGACCGGGCAGCTCGCCGAACACGACCAGCAGCGCGAGCGCGAGTATCGCCGTCACGAGGAACGGCGGGCGGATCACCGTCAGGCGCGCCACGTCGAGGCGCGGCGTCGAGGCTGCGGGAACGGGCGTCCGTGCCACGTCGGGGGTCGGGGTGCGGCTCAGGCGCGCTGCGCCGCGAGCTTGGACTCGACGTGCCTGGCGAGCGCGGCGACCGTCGGGTAGTCGAACAGCTCCGTCAGGTCGACGACACCCGGGTACTCCTTGTCGATCTCCTCGTGGATCTGGATCAGCGTCAGCGAGCTTGCGCCGATCTCGAACAGGTTGTCGTCGAGCTCGACGCGCTTGTCGGGCAGCGCCGCGTCGCAGATCGTCTTGATCCTGGACTCGACGCCCGCGCCGGCGTCGCGATGCGCGTGGTGCGCCTCGCGCAGCCGCGCGAGCGCCTGCAGGTCCTCGGCGAACTCGCCGGCGACGAAGGCCTCCTCGAGTTGCACGCGCTGGATCTTGCCGCTCGTGGTCTTCGGTATGCGCTTGACCGGCACGACGTGAGCGACCTCCAGTCCCGCGTGCTCGTTGACGAGGCGCGTGACGGCGGCCGCGACCGGCAGGAAGTCCTCGAGCGAGCCGCGGTGCAGGATGAAGAGCGTGAGCTCGTCGGTCTCGGCACCGGGCGGGCGGCAGCCGGCGGCGACGACCTTGCCGAGCTCGAGGCCGTCGGCCCGCTGCGCGATGTCCTCGAGGTCGTGCGGGTAGTAGTTCTGGCCGTTGACGAAGATGATCTCCTTGGCCCGGCCGGTGATGTAGAGGTCGCCGTCGACGACGACGCCGAGGTCGCCGGTGTCGAGCCAACCGTCGGGGGTGATCGCGCGCGCGTTGATCTCGGGCGCCTCGTAGTAGCCCTTGGTCACGTTGTCGCCGCGGATCAGCAGGTGGCCGACCGTGCCCTGCGGCAGCTCGCTGCGGTCCTCGGCGGCGATGCGCACCTCGGTGCCGGGGAGCGGCCGGCCGACGTTCATCAGCGCGAGCGCGTCGCGGGTCGAGGCCGCCGCGCGCCCGGCAACCTCCCCGATGCCCAGCCGGTGGCGGTCGAAGCTGAGGGCGGCGTAGTCGCTGCCCAGCGGCGGGAACGTGACGGCGAGCGTCGCCTCGGCGAGTCCGTAGACCGGGAACATCGCGTTGCGCCTGAGGCCGTAGGGGCGCATCCGCGCCATGAACTCGTCGCAGAGCTCGACCGAGATCGGCTCGGCGCCGTTGAAGATCAGCCGCGCGGCGCTGAGGTCGATGCCCTCGAGCGGGCGGTCGCCGAGCACCTTCAGGAAGTGCCGGTAGCCGAAGTTCGGGGAACTCAGGATCGTTGCGCGCTTCGCGCTCGCGAACTTCGGCCACAACAGCGGCCGGCGGATGAACAGCTCCGTCGGCATCAGGTGGTTCTCGATGCGGTTCGCGAACATGAAGATGTGCTTGCCGATCAGCCCCATGTCGTGGGTCAGCGGCATCCAGCTCAGCGACACGTCCTGGTCGTTGAAGCCGGCACTCTCGCTCGCGCCGCGGCAGTTGGCGAGCACGTTGCGGTGGGTCAGCACGACGCCCTTCGGCGCGCTGGTCGATCCCGACGAGAACTGGATGAATGCGACGTCGTCCGCGGTCACGCGCGCGGCGCGCCCGGCGCGCGAGGTGTCGGCGCCGGCGTCGACGAGGAACGCGCGGCGCTGCAGGCGCTCGAAGGTCGCGGACTCGCCGACGCTGGCGGCAAAGGTGCCGATGCGCTCGAGGTTCTTCTGGTCGGTGTAGAGGTACGGGTCGCCCAGCAGGCGCGCGATGCGAAGCAGCTTGTGGCGATGCTCGTCGGAGATGCCGACCGCGAGCGGCACCGGGATGATGCCGCCGCTGAGCGCCGCCCAGAAGCCGTCGATGAAGCGCTCGTTGTCGTTCAGGAAGATGATCAGCTTGTCGCCGCGCGCCGCGCCGCGGGCCTGCAGGTGCCACAGGATCCCGAGCGCCCGCTCGTAGAGCTCGCCGAACGGCACGACGTGCTCCTCGTGCTCGCCCTCGAGGTAGTGGATCGCGCGCGGCGCGCCGCGATTGGCCTCGAGGACTTCTATCAGGGTCGAGTGTTGCATTCGTCCGGGTCCTTGGCGGCGCGCCACGGCGCGCGCGATGGGATCAGTGTCGGGGCTTGAGGCGCATCCGCAGGCCGCGGCGCGTGCGCAGGTTGATCGCGGCCTCGATGCCGATCGGGCCGTCGTCAATGTACTCGAGCCGCCACCGACGCGCGACCTTGGAGACGTGCACCGTCATCTCGTACATCGCGAAGTTCTCGCCGACGCAGTGGCGCGGTCCGGCGGCGAATGGCACGTAGATCCACTGATCGCGCGGATCGACGCTGGCCTCGATGAAGCGTTCGGGCCGAAACGCCTCCGGCTCCGGCCAGTACGCCGGATGGCGCTGGATCAGGTAGGGGCTCAGCATCACGTCGGTGCCGGCCGGCACCGCATGGCCGGAGAACACGTCGGGTCCGATCGTCCGCCGCGTCAGCAGCCACCCCGGCGGATACAGGCGCATCGCCTCCTTGAGGACCGCCTGCGCGTAGCGCAGGCCTTCGCTGTCGCCGAAGGTGAGTCCCGTCCGCTCCGGCGTCGCGTCGAGTTCCTCGTGCAGGCGCGCCTGCGCCGCCGGGTGCGTGGCGAGCAGGTACCACGTCCAGTTGAGCGCCGAAGCGCTCGTCTCGTGGCCGGCGACAACCAGCGTCATGACCTCGTCGACGAGCTCGCGCTCGGCCATCGGCTCGCCGTTCTCCTTGTCGCGTGCGGCGATCAGCATGCCGAGGAAGTCGGCCTGCTCCGAGCCCTCGGCGCGCCGCCGGGCGGCGAGCTCGCCGACGAGGCGCGCGAGCGAGCGGAACCGGTAGGCGAACTGCAGGTCGCGCGCCGCGTGCTCGGTGACGATCGCGAACGGGTTGCCGCCCATGCGTGCGGCGAGCCACTCGAGGTCCGCGCCGAAGATCGCGCGCAGGATGATGTCGAGCGTCAGCGCGCTCATTTCCTCGGTGATGTCGACCGGCTCGTCGCGCGCAACGAACTCGGCCCAGCGCGCGATGCGCGCATCGACGCAGCGCTCGATCAGCGGGCCGAAACCCTCGGTGACCCGCCGGTGGAACAGCGGCTGGATCATGCGGCGCTGCCGCCGCCAGAGCTCGCCCTCGCTCGTCATGATGCCGTTGCCGAGCAGGATCTTGACGCGGTCGAGGCCGACGCCCTTGGTGTAATTGCGGTGGTTCGTCACCAGCACGCGCTTGATGTCGGCGGGATTGTTGACGATCCACGTGTCGGAGCCGCGCCCCGGTGCGTGGATGCGAAACACATCGCCGCAGGCGGCGGCGGCCGCGGCGAGTCGCTCGAGCGAGTCCGGGGTCGAGCCGACGTCGAAGGCGTCCGGGGCCAGCGGCGGCAGCTGGGCACCCGCGCTATGCTGGTCTTGAGTACGTGGCATGCGGGCGGATCAGCGGCGACCGGCAGTCGTGGACGAGTGCGTCAGTTTACATTACACGGCGGTCCCGGCGCAGCCGTGGCCGGCGCTCGAGGCCGCATGGCTGCCGCGCGTGCCGGCGGGGAAACGCGAATCGCTCGCGCGCCTGCGCGCGCCGGCCGATCGCAATGCGAGCCTGCTCGGCATCGCGCTGCTCGCACGCGCGCTCGCGGCGCGCGG
>Ga0335080_10003074_pt1 | contig 16797 bp, 12 predicted proteins | sample Lox_Sample_34_FD_206720 | JGI IMG/M metagenome (GOLD analysis project Ga0335080, IMG submission 206720) | Soil microbial communities from Loxahatchee National Wildlife Refuge, Florida, United States - Lox_Sample_3.4 | ecosystem: Environmental > Terrestrial > Soil > Wetlands | place: USA...
AGGTGTCGAGGTAGCAGTTCGGGTGCTTCGCCACGAGGTCGATCCGCTTGAAGATGTGGTCGTACTCCCGGTCGTCCCCGAAGTGGGGGAACACGATCGTCGCCTCGGGGAACTTCGAGACGATGTAATCGATCTCGTCGTGCTCGGTGTGGACGTCGAGGACCATCCCGAGCCGCACCACCTCCTTCACCAGCAGCTCGAACTCCCTGATCGTGTACTCGTAGGGCGCCATGTAGTTGCAGAGCTCGCCCACCCAGACGAAGCCGAGCTGCTTCCGGCAGTACTCGACCTCCTTCAGGGCTTCGTCGACGAACTGCGGGTTCACGACGCAGGCCCCCAGGAACCGGCCCTTGTGCTTCTCGACGAACCGCGCCACCTCGCGGTTGCCGGCCACGAAGTCCGCGGGCTTGCCCCCGTTCTCCCCTTGGGAGCGCTGGGAGTTGACGATGCCGCGCTCGACGCCGGTCTTGTCGAGGTAGGCCACGAACTCATCCAGGTTGCGGGTGACGGTGTGCCACTGCCAGAGCTCGCCCTTCTCGGCCGGGCAGTGCAGGTGCGCGTCGAAGACATGCACCGGCCGGACCGCGGCCGTTCCGTCGAGTGCCGTGGTCCGGCCGGACCTCAGCAATCCCAAAGCTCCGGCGGCCGTTCCGGCTCTGCGGACGAACTGGCGGCGGGTGTGGGTCGGGCACATGAAGGCCTCCTTCCAGGATCGGACCGGCCGTCCTGCGCGCGGCGCGAGCGCCGCCCGCTTCGTGCGTGCTACCGTCCGTGCGGCGGCAGAGGGGAGGCCGGCGTGCGGCTGCTCGAGCGAACGGTGGACCGGGTGAGGGAGGCGCACTGGGAGCGCGTGGGGGTGGCCATGGGCCTGCTGGCCTGCGCGTCGATCGGCTCCCAGGTCCTCCACGAGCTCGCCTCCCCGCGCCCGAGCAGCCTCTCGTGGCCGTTCATCCTCGGGTTCGCCGTCGTCTACTCCTTCTGGTTCCTGTACGGCCTCCGGTTCCGGCGCCTTGCCATCTGGCTCCCGAACGCCGCCGCCGCCGTCCTCCAGGCCGTCCTCGCGCTCGCGGCGGCGCTCAAGGCGCGCGCCGGCTGAAGCCACCCTTCGGCTACTCCTCGTACTTGAGCTCGTGGGTGTCTCGCTCGAGCCCGGTCGGAACGCACAGCTCGCGGTAGAGGTCGGGGCGGCGGGCCTTCATCCAGAGCCGGCCCGTTGCCTTCTCGAGCAGCGAGGCGTCGAGGTCGGCCACGACCATGTCGTCGTCGGTCTTCTCGGTCTCCGCGAGGATCCGCCCGTAGGGGTCGAGGACCATCGCGTTGCCGGTCCGGATCTCGTCGTCGTCCACGCCCACGCCGTTGCTGAAGACCAGGAAGAGCGCGTTGTCGTGGGCGCGGCTCGGGAGCCAGCGCATCAGCCAGCCCCGGCCCTTGTCTCCCCGCAGCTCGGCCTCGATCGCTTCCGGGTGCTCGTGCCGCTCGTCCCAGAGCCGCCGCTCGACGAGGCCCATGAGGTGCGGGTTGGTGGTGCGGCAGCCGCCGGTCTGGTGCGGGGCGAGGAGGACCTCGGCCCCCCGCAGCGCCGCGACACGGACGTTCTCGACGATGTTGTTGTCGTAGCAGATGAGCAGGGCGGCGCGGAACCCGTGCGGGGTGTCGAAGACGGTGTGCTCGGACCCGGCGCTGATTGCGGGGTGCTCGAAGGCGTGGAGCTTGCGGTGGCGGACGACCCTCCCGTCGGGCATGGCCACGACGTAGGTGTTGTGGAAGACGTCGCCTCCCGCGGCCTCGACGAGGCCGGCCCCGACCGTCAGGCGGTGCCGGGCCGCGAGCTCGAGGAGGCGGGCGCAGCTCCGGCCCTCCGGCACGGGCTCGGCGAGGTCCCGGAGCTGGGCAACGGTCAGCCGGCGCAGGAACCAGTACCCGGTGAGGCCGCACTCGGGGGTGAGGAGGACCTCCACCCCCCGGCCGGCCGCCTCCTCCGCGAAGCGAGCGACCTTTCGGACGTTCGCGTCCTTGTCCCCGGCCGCGCTCTCCATCTGGACGGCGGCCACGCGCACGTCCCGCATCACTCGCCTCCTCTCGCCGGCGCCTCCGAGAGCGATGGCGTCACGGCGCGGGCACGGCCTCGACGAGCAGGTGGCCGGTGAAGGACGCGTCGAGGAACGGCCGCCCGCCTTCCACCACGCCGAGGTCCCTTCCCTCGACGTAGTCCCGGACGGCGTAGCGGCCCGGGGCCAGGCCGCGCAGCTCCAACCGCCCCGTCCACGGCACCGCCGGGTCCGGAGCGAAGAACGCGTAGTGCATCCGCCCGTCCTTCGCGACCGCGTAGCCCTCGGGGACGTCATAGCCGTGCACGTAGAGGTTCAGGAACGTGCCCCGAGAGAGGCGCTTCTCGTTGTAGAGAGAGGTCCACTTCTTCCAGTGGGCCTCCTTCGCGTCGTCGAGGAAGACCGCCTTCCGCTTCGGCCCGTAGTCCGGCCACGTGAACTTCGTGCCCACGACGCCGCCGGGACCGATCGTCGATGCGAAGTCGCGGCCGATCTCGGCCCACTCGTCGGCCCCGGTGCGCTTCATCTCCGACAGCTCCACGTGGTCCCCGTAGACCGCCGCCTCCGGCCCCAGCAGCGCCTTGTACATCTTGATCCGCGGGCGGACCTGGCGGGCGCCGACCGGGTCGGCGGTCACCGCCTGGTCCATGTAGGGGAGCCAGGCCACGTTGGGCGGCGTGCCGCAGGGGCAGATCTGCGTGACGCTGTCGGGCTTCAGGGCGCGGGTCGTCTCGAACACCACCTTGTAGGCGTCGCCGAGCGCGTCGACGGCCTCCTGCGGGGAGCGGTGGTGGTGTGCGGGGTTGTAGCAGGGCGGGAGGCTGAACACGTTGTCCAGCTTGTGCCCGTCGAAGCCCCAGTCGCGCACGAACCTCTCGGTGAGGGTGCGGAGGTATTGCCGGACCTCGGGCAGGGCCGGGCAGAGCGCGGCGAGGTGGCGGGCCATCCGGGCGTGGCCGCCCTTCTCGTCGAGGACCAGCCAATCGGGATGGCGGGCGACGACGTCGCTCAGCCCGTATCGGTGCGACTCGTACTTCGCCTCACCGTCCTCGACGGCGAGGGGCAGCCACCAGAGCTGGACCTTGATGCCTTCCCGGTGGAAGGCCTCGACCATCGTGCGGATCGAGTCTCCGGGGAACGTGTCGGACCGGGGCTGCCAGTCGCCGTAGCTCGCGAACCACCGGTCGTCGAGCGTGGCCCAGGGGATCCCCAGCTCCTTCAGTTTGGGGATCGTGCCCAGCATTTCGGCCGGTGTGACGTCGAACTCGTAGCCCCAGCCGCACCAGGCCGGCTCGTACGCGGCGTCGGACGGACGCGGGATCGGCCAGCCCTCGCGCTGCCGCGCCAGCGAGTAGAGGCGGAGGGGCTCGTAGAAGTCACCGGCGAAGACGGCCAGGAAGCTCCGGGGCGCCGTGTACGCCTCGCCGGGGGCGAGCGTGCGCCGCGGCTCCACGACCAGCGACGTCGCGACGCGGCCGTCCTTCTCGACCGAGACGGGCAGCGAAGCGACGATCGGGAAAGGATCCAGGTGCCCGACGGCCGTGCCGACCGTGGCCGTCCAGAACGCGACGACGGGCACGCCGCCCCCCTGACCGTTGGCGAGCTGGGCACCCAGGACGTTGGGACGCGAGAACCCCGGCGCGAGCGGCAGCAGCTCGTCCTGGCCCCACTCGACGCTCGCCCCATGGAAGGACCAGAGCGAGTACGGAGCCGCCTTCGCGTCCGCGAGCGAGGCGTTCAGGCGGTGGCGCTGCTGCACGACCTTCGCGAGGCGAAGCGCCTCCGGGCCCGCGTTCTTGAACGTGACGGTGCTGACGGCGAGGCCCGGGAAGTCCGCGTACACCTCGATCGCGAGGAGCTGCTCGACCGGCGTCTTCCCCCGGCTCCGTCCTCGCGCCTCGATGCGCTTGCCTTCCCCGAGCGGACCACGCACGTCCGTGACCCCGGCTCCGGCGAGGTCGAGGGAGAACGCGAGGACCCCCGCCCCCGCGACCTCGACCGAGTCGCCGGGCCCGCCCGCCTCCTGCACGCCGAGCCGTCGCCCGTTCACGAGAAGAGCGCCCTCGACCTCGCCCGACGGCGTCAGCCGGAACTCGGCCGCCTTCGTCCGCAGGGTGATCGGACCGGCCGGATCGCGAACGACGGTGACCGGCTCGGCGCCCGAGCCGGCGGTCGCGCCGCCCGCGAGGAGAGCGAGAGCGAAGAATCCCGTGAGACTCCGCATGGCCGTCACCTCCCGGCCCGGGAGGCTTCCCCCCGGGCCCTCTCCGCGACGCGCTGCGCGTTCGTCCGGTAGAGCTTCTCCAGCACCGGCGCCTCGAGGCCGAAGCCGGAGTAGCTCCAGTGGTAGTCGAAGATCGGCGCGTAGAAGTGCTCGTCGAGCGTCTCGAGGATGCGGAAGGTCAGCCGGTACATGTCGACGTCCGCGCCCATGTCGGTGCCGTAGACGAGGCGGTCCTGGTACCTGGTGAAGAAGAGCGCCGCCGCGCGGGGCGTCACGGCCGTCTCCGCGTAGCGGGCGGCGAAGTCGCCGTAGAGGTTGGGCAGGCGGTCGAGGAGCTGGCCGAAGCGCGCGAGGTCGTAGTCGAGGTTGGCGAGGTGGCAGGCCACGAACGTCGTCCGCGGGTGGGCGCGCACGGCGCGCTCCAGCACGTCGACCATGCCGGCGTGGTCGACGATGCCCGGCTTGTCGTCCAGCCTCCAGTTGACCGCGTTCATCATCCCGTCGTTCGTCTCGTCCATCCCCTGGTACATCCAGATGGGATCGGCGACGTGGATGTTGATCGGCAGGCCCAGGTCCGCGCAGCGGTCGAGGAGGCCGGCCATCCGCGCGTCGTCGAAGTGCATCCCCTTGGCCTCGCCGAACCCCATGCCCAGGCCCTTGTCCCCCTCCTCGCCCACGCCCTTCGCCCCCTTCCGGGCGCAGCGCTCGAGCTCGGCGACCGCGGCCGGACCGTAGCCGGGCTTGTCGTAGCCGGTGTAGTCGAGCCCGCACCACAGCTCGAAGCGCGTCGGGTACCGGGAGTAGAGCTCCACGAGCCGGTCGAACTCCTCGCCGTGCGCCCCGGTCAGGAGAACGGTCTTCTCGATCCCCACCTCGTCCATCACCTTCACCCACTGGTCCACGTCCGCAGACGTCTTCCCCTCGGGGTGGGCGTGCATGTCGATCACGGGGCAGCGCGCCCGAGCCACCGTGGTGACCGGGATCCTGTGAAGGGAGACCGGCTTGTAGTCCTTCAGCAGGATCTGGTCGGGCGGCTTCGCGCCCGCCGGGGGCGTCTGGGCTCGCGCGACCGCCCCGCCGACCCCCCACAGGAAGAGAGCCAGGAGGGCGAGGGCCACGGGAGCGGCGAGATCCGACCGCCGCACAGGTCGAGGGCCAGCGTCGAAGCTCCAGGGACGCGGGAACGAAGGACCTCTCATGACGTTCCTCCTATGGCTCCAGCAGCGCGAGGCGTGCGACGTGGTGCGGCATGCCCTTGTCGGGGAGCGTGAAGACCTGCCGCAGGGCCGCGTTCCCCTCGGCCGTTCGGCCCAGGGCTCGCAGGAGCAGCCCTCGGGAGCAGGTGGCGACGGCCGGGTAGTGGCCGCCGCGGAAGAGGTAGGTGTCGGCCTCGGCGAGGGCTCCTTCGAGCCGCGGCCGCCACTCGGCCTCTCCCGCCTCGCCGAGGCGCTGCGCCGCGCGGTAGGCGAAGAAAGCCTGCCGGAAGTCGCGGCCGGCCTCGGCGCGCCGCCAGTGTGCGCGGGCCGCCGCCTCGTCGCCGAGCTGCGCCTGGAGCTCGCCGCAGAAGTACTGGAACCGAGGCGCGTCGACGAACGCCCTCATGCCGTCTTTCGTGAAGTCGAGTCCCGGCTCGGGCCGGCCGAACGCCTCGGCGAGGGCCCGCGCGTCGGCCTTCCGGCCCTCGCGGGCGAGGGCGAAGGCCTCCCGCAGCTTCACCTCGAGGTAGACCTGGCGCACGTTCGTGCCGAACTCCTCGCGGGGGAAGAAGCGTCCGGGGAAGAGCCGCTCGGCTTCGGCGAATCGAGAGGCCTCGGCGAGGGCGAGCGCACGCTTGTAGACGAGGCGTGAAGGCAGGGGCGTCAGGGGACAGCGGCCGAGCGAGGCGATCCGCTCCTCGGCGCCACGGCCGAGGAGGCTCAGGGCCTGGTCGGCCCCTTCGTAGAGCTCGACGTTCGTCGGGTCGGTGCCCATTCCCTCCTGGAAGGCGGCGAGCGCGTCCGCGGCCGCGCCGCGCGCGTAGAGGAGCGTGAAGCCGATGTTCCGGTGGAGAACGGGGAGCCGGGGATCGAGGACGCGCGCCCTCTGCCACTCGGCGAGGGCCTCGTCGGCCTGGCCGCCGGACAAGAGGAGCGACCCGAGGAGGAAGTGGGCGGTCGCGTCGTCGGGGCTCGCCTCGAGCGCCCGGCGGAGGACGGCGGCGGACTCGGGCCGGTTGGGGAAGACGTAGCGCGTCGACTGCCGGGAGCCGAGGGCGAAGTCCTCGCGGCCGGAACCGCCCGCCTTCTCGGCGCAGTAGCCACGATAGTAGGCGACGAGCGGGTAGTCCTGGGGGAGGACCATCCCCGGCTCGGCCACGACACCGGCCCTCGGGTACGGACGGGCGAGCAGCGCGCGGGCGTCCTCCCAGAGGCCGAGGGCCATGTAGTCGACCGCGATCTCGAGGACGCGCTCAGGGTCACCGGCGAGGTGTGTCCAGAGCCCGGCGTCGCCCGCGCCGAGCAGGACCGCCTCGTGGCGGAGGAACGAGCTCGGCGGGTCTTCGGACTGCCAGTGGGCGAGCCGGGCTTTCGCCTCCGGGACCTGCCCGACGTGCCGAAGCAGGGCGACCTCCATCCCTCCCGCGCGCACCATCCCGGGCGACTCGGCGAGCGCCAGGCGGACGAGACGAAGACCCTCGACCGGATCGCCCTCCCGGGCGGCGAGCCGGCCGAGCTGCAGCAGCGACGCGGCCCGCCAGCCGGGGAGCGTGGCCGCCTGGTCCCACGCGAACCGGGCCTTCTGCGTCTCGCCGAGGGCGGAGTGGGCGAGGCCGACGTAGTAGAGGGCCTCGGCGTCGTTGCTCGCCCACGCGACGACCCGCGACAGGTGCGGGACGGCCTCGGCGTGGCGCTTGAGGCCGACCAGCAGACGGCCGAGGGCGCGGCCGAGGGCGGGGCTGTCGGGGAACGCGGCGAGGGCCGCCCCATAGACCTCCCGCGCCTCGAGAAGCCGGCCGTTCAGCTCCTGATGGCGGCCGAGCTCGACCCAGTCGCCCTCGCTCCGTCCCTCGGGCGGGGGAAAGACGAGAGGGGGCTGCGGTCCCGTTTTCACGTCGGACCTCGGAAGGACGTCGTACCGGCCCTCCGTGTGGGCGAGCAGCACGCGGCCGGCGCCGTCGCGGACCTCCACCGTGTACGGTCCCGGCGCGGTGAGGCCGCCGAACGTCCGGTCGACGAACCCGGAGGGGGCGAGGGACAGCGGCTCCTCGTGCACCGTCCGCGTCCCGTCCCGGACGACGAGCCGGCCGTGGACGTCGCGGGTGACGTTGAGGCCGACCTGGAGCGCGCCCGCCCCGCGTCTCACGTGGACGACGCCCTCATCGTTCGCGCGGGAGAAGCCGCCGATCCTCCGCACCGGCTGGTAGGTCTCGCGGAACCGGAGCCGCTGCTGCGGCTCGAGGAAGGCGTACGTCTCCTGGTTCCGGAAGAGGCCGGCCTGCACCTCGAGGTACGCGCTCTCGTCGTCGGAGAGGGCGCGCCGCCAGTCCTTGCCCTCGTCGTCCCAGCCCCAGGACCAGATCTTCTTACCCGGCATCTCGTGGGGCTCGGCCACGTGCACCATGCCCGACTGCGTCGCCGGCGAGTAGACGCCCATGAACGCCTCGCGCGTGCCGTACGCGAAGCGGGACACGAAGCCGGCGGTGTGGTTGCGGGGGTAGCTGAGATCGGTCCCGGTGGAGTCGACCGGCCAGGTGTCCACGTCGGCGAAGTAGTGCGACGCTGAGAGCTCCATGGGGTAGAGGACGTGCGTGTCCCCGTCGGCGCGGACGGAGGCCGTCGTCCACCAGTAGAAGCGGTGCCGGACGTCGCTGCGGTTGTAGAGGGTCGTCGTCTGCTCGAGGAGCGAGCGGCCGGGCCGCAGCCGCAGCTCGACCCGCCAGGTCATCCCGTACGGGCGATCGGTGTTGCCCACCCAGACGGAGGCGCTCCCGTCCTCGTGGCCCGTCGTGCCGAAGTCCACCGGCGACACCGTGACCCAGTTGTGGGAGACGGGGAAGTTGAACTCGACGCCGAGGGCCACCCAGGCCCCGCGGTAGGCCACGTCGGCGAGCTTGATCGAGGCGTTCGCGTAGAAGAGATCGGCTCCGGTCGCCTTGTCCACGCAGCTGTAGATCCGGCCGCCGAGGTCGGGCAGGACGACGACCCTCAGGTACTCGTTCTCGAGGACGAGCGTGCGCCAGGTCCTTTCGCTCCGCCGGTCGGTCAGGTTGGTGCGCGCCGTGTAGGGGTAGATGAGGAACGGCCGGCGGGCGAAGAGGTCGAAGCGCGGATTCACCTCGGGCGGGTCTTCCTCGTAGGTCGGGAGTGTCACCGTCGATTCGGCGGCGCTCACCACGGACCGACGGGCCGCCGAGTCGACGGACCTGGCCGCAGCCGGACTCGCCAGGAAGGCCAGGAACGCCAGGAAGGCTGACCAGAGTCCCCACTTCCGCTGACTCGTCATGGGCTTTCCTCTGCTGCTCGACGCCCCGTCGCCCTTCCCCTCACGCCCCGCACCACTCGAGGGCCGCGGCCAGGTAGACCTCCGCCGTGTGGAGGAGGGACGCGACCACGACGTGCTCGTCGGCGTTGTGCGCCCCCGCGCCGCGGGGGCCGAAGAGGAGGGTCGGGATGCCGAAGTGCTTCTGGTTCAGGAACGCGTCGCACGGCCATTCCGACGCGGTGAGCGGCGCCCGCTCGCCGAGCACGGCGCGCGCCGAGGCGTGGAGGCAGCGCGTCCACGGGTGATCGGCCGGGAGTTCGTGCCCTTCGAGCGGAGGGTCCACGAGGCGGCGCACCTCGACGGGGTGGGCGTGAAAGAAGGGGTCCGCGTCACAGAACGTGCGGAGCGAGGCCTCGATCCCTTCGGCGGCGGCGCGGGCGTCCTCGTGGGGGAGGAACTGGAAGTAGACGCGCACGCGGGCCTCGAGGGGCACGCTCCAGGGGACGTCGGGCTCGAGGCGGTTGGCCTCGAGCGCGAGGACCTGCACCGGTGCGGGGTCCGGGAAGCCGCGGTAGGCCTCGCCGCGCTCCACGTCTCGCCGCTTCGCCGCCCAGCGGTCGATCCAGCCGAGGAGCCGGCCCACGGGCACGGCCGGGCTCAGGACCTCCTCCTTCGAGAAGTAGGCGGAGGCGTCGCCGGCCCGGCACACGAGGTCGAAGAAGTGCCCGCCCCGCGACGCCCGCAGCACCTCCTCGTTCGTGGGCTCCGCGATCGCGCACGCGTCGGCGGTGACGCCGCGGAGCCGCGCGGCGAGCGTCCCCCCGCCTCCGGCGAACTCCTCGTCCACCACCGACTCCACCAGGAGGTCGCCTCCCGGCCTCGCGCCGGCCTTCTTGAGTGCGATCGCCACTGCGCACTGGGCAGCAAGGCCGCCCTTCATGTCCCAGCTCCCCCGGCCGTAGAGGCGGCCGCGCCGGACGACACCCGACCACGGGTTGTCCCGCCACCGCGTCCGGCCCGGGGGCACGGTGTCGACGTGGCCGCTCAGGAGCAGGCTCCGCCCACGCCCGGTCCCGGCGAGACGGACCACGAGGTTGGGTCGGCCGCGGTAGTCGCGGTCCCGGCGCACGTACGCATGACGGGAGCGGGCGAGGAAGGCGGTGTCGTAGAGCTCGACGTCGAGGCGGTGGCCCTTCAGGGCGCGGGCGAGGACCTTCTGCGCCTGAGCCTCGCGGCCGCGGGGTGGGGAGGAGACGCTGTCGACGCGGACGAGAGCGCGGGCGAGGGCCAGGATCTCGTCCCGCAGGGGCCGAAGGAGCCGCCGCGCCTCGCCCGCGGCACCGCGGCCGCCCGCCTCATCGCTCATGCGCGTGCTCCGGGGAGCCCTCGGCGGCGAGCAGGCGGCGAAGCCCCGCCCCGAGGGTCAGGCCGTGCTCCCGGACGAAGGCGGCGAGGACCGCGGGAGACAGGCCCGGCGGGATCGTGTGCGGCGACGTCACCTTGAACGCGGCGAGGAGGATCCCCAGGTCGAAGGCGCTCGTGAGCGGGCGATCGGCGAGTCCCGCGCGCCGGGAGCCGTGGTCCAGGAAGGGGAGGCCGGCGGCGAGGCCGGTCAGGACGCCGCCCAGGAGCGCGTCACCCGCACCCGCGGTGTTGACGACCGGCACCGGGAGCGCCCGAGCTTGGGTCCAGGACTCCCCGTCGAAGGCGAACGCCCCCCGCGCGCCGGCGGTGACGATGAGGCGGACGCCGGCTCCCGTGGCCTCCGCGCAGCGTCTCAGGAAGGAGGTCTCGGCTCCCGCCGGGAAGGGCACGCCAGCGATGGCCGCGGCCTCGTCCTCGTTGAGGGCGAGGAGGTCGACGAGCTCGAGGAGGCCGGCCTGCCGGGCCTCCGCCACCTCGGCCGAGGTGAGCGAGGCGGCGCGGAACGCACCTCGCTCGGTGGCCCGGCGGAGGAGGTGCAGCCGGGCGGCGAGGGGAACCTCGGGCACGGCGAGGGCGAGGGTCTCGCGGTCGACCCAGGCGAGCGCGCGGTCCACGTCCTTGGCGGCGAGGAGCGCGGCCGCGGAGTCGATCGTCGTGATATTGCCCCCGCTGCCGTCGGGGTACTGGAAGCAGACGCTCAGGAGGGTGGGCCGGCCGGGCAGGGTGTCCACGAACCGCGTGTCCATTCCGGCCTGGCTCATCTCGGCCCGCAGCCGCAGGCCCACCTCGTCGATCCCGACCTTGCCGACGGGCAGGACGAGGAAGGGGCTGCCCTCCGGCCGGGCCCCGAGGAGCACCGCCGGGTAGTGGGCGACGATGTGGAGCTTGCAGTAGTCGCGCACGTCGAGGAGCCGGCCCGGCCGGCTCTCGTTGCGGCCGAGCTCGTGGGTTCCCTCGAGGACGAAGAAGATCCCGGCTCCGATCCCGCCCACGCCCACCAGGCGGCGATAGCGCGGCGCGGGACCCGTTGCCGGCGGGTGCGGAGTGGGCTTCACAGCAGCTGCCATTGCGGGTTCTCGCTGATCGGGTGCCGCGCGGTCTCCCGCGTGGCGGTGAGGAGGGCGTCGGGGTGGCGCTGCAGGAGCGTCAGCGGGTACTCGGGCACGGGCTCGGAGAAGAGAGCCACCCGCAGCGCCGTCTGCTTCCAGCTCCCGGTGTCGCTGAAGACGCGGATCCGTCGGGCGGAGAGGCACTCCTTCATCCCGAGCGTCACCGACATCGGGGGCACGAACTGCCAGGCGGCTCCGAACGTGCGCTGGGCGAGGGCGAGGATCGTGTCGAGGTTGTTCTCCTGGATGCGGACGGTCGAGGCGGCGAGGTCCTCCAGCCGGAGGCGGTGGAAGGGGTGACGTCGGGCCTGGTTGTAGGCGACGTGGCCGTCCTGCCCCCAGCCGCCCAGAACGAGGTCGACGGGCGCCCTCCCGATCTCCTCGCGGACGCGGTCGATCGTCGAGGGCCGGAGCCAGAGGCGCTGCTCCTCCGGCACGTTCAGCTCCGGCCGGATCCCGCCGTAGAAGTGGCGCTCCATGAAGGAGCGGAAGTTGTAGGGGTGGCCCTCCGGGAGGGGGCGGGCCTGCCAGTCCAGGCACTCGTCCATGTGGAAGACGGTGAGCCGGCCGAGCGACACGCCGCGCGCGTTCACCATCTCCGTCCACGGCGCGTACCAGGCGTTCGGCCCGCACGGCACGATGGCGCGGGACGGCCGGCCCTCGGCGTTCGCCGACGCCACGAGGTCGACGAGCTCCTGCGCCATGAGCCGACCCATCTCGGCCGAGGTCTCGACCATCCGGAACGGGACGCGTCGGGCCGGGTGGGAGGCCAGCTCGTCGGCCGGGATCCGGCACCACTCGAGGAGCCGGTGCGGGTCGACGTGGTCGCTCACGTCGCCCTCGAGCGCAGCGCCCGTCGGCCCCGCCCGCGCGCCGGCGCGCGTCCGTCCACCACCTCGTAGACCTCGGTCCAGGCCTCGAGGAAGAACGGGAGCTGCCGCTTCAGCAGGCGGGCGTGGTCGGGGTCCCTGCCCAGCGTGGCCAGCGTCTCGTTCACGGCGCCGAAAGTCGGGAGTTCGCACTCCCAGACGAGCGTGTTCCCCGGCTCGCGCCCGGCGATGGGCCGGCTGCGGCGGCCCCGCGGCCAGCCCTTCCGCCGCTCGAGGGGCTCGAACTGCGCCTCGATCGCCATGAAGGCGGACTCGTCGGCGGGCCGGAAGCGCTGCACGAGCCTCAGGATGTAGGCCATGGGTTCCTCGCTTTCGTCAGCGCGCCCGCCGCCGGCGTTCCAACTCGAGGGCGACGAAGAGCTCCCGGATCTCCGCGATGCCGCGCACGGCGATCAGGAGCGAGATCACGCTGAACGCCACGAAGGCCACGACAAACGACGCGAGCCAGAAGAGCGCCCAGGTCATGGCCTCTTCTCCGCCCCCCCGGTGACCGGGCGGCTCGGCACGAGGACCGACCCCGCCACGAACCCGCCCACGGCCAGCGCCCAGCTCAGGTTGCCGGCCGTGGCCACGCCGACTCTCAAGGACGGCACGAGGTACGCGAGCGAGGTGAGGGCGCCGAGGACGAAGGCGAAGGCGGCGCCGGCGGCCGAGGCCCGCCGCCAGTAGAGCCCGCCCACCACCGCGACGAGGGTGGGGGCCATGAACAGGTTGGCCGTGACCTGCAGGTAGAAGAAGGCCGGCCCCGGCAGGTGGTAGACGAGGCTCCAGACCATGATGAAGAGGGTCAAGGCCACGATCGTCACCTGCGTCAGTCGGAGCTGGGCCCGATTGGAGAGACCGGGAGAGGGGAGTGCAAAGGAGCCAGGGGGTACTGCCGGCTCAGAAACGAGACCTCCCTCGGCGCCCGACACGACCGGTGCGCCTCGGGAGAGCAGGGGTCCCACGATGTCCTGGGCGATGATCGCGCTCCAGCCGAGGAAGTAGCCGGCGTAGGTGGAAATCGACGCGGCCAGCATCCCCGCGAGCATGAGGCCGAGGAGGCCGGAGGGGAGGGTCGCGGCCAGCATCCAGGGCATGGCGAGGAGGCCGATCTCGCCGCGGCGCTCGCTGGCCTTCTCGACGAACCGCGCCGCCTCCGGGCTCCGCGGCTCCTCGGCGCGGGCGAGCCGGTCGAGGAGCTCCACCTGCGGCAGAGCCCTCTCGAGGCGTCCCTCGTCGAGGTCCCGGGAGAAGGTCAGAGCGAGCCGCGCGTCCACCTGCGCGATCCGGGCGATGGGCGTCGGGGCGGGCGGGACGACGGCGGGCGTCGCCCGTCCCCAGAAGAAGGCGAGGGCGGCGATGCCCCAGGCCATGGGGAGGATCGCGCGGCCGAGGAAGAGGAAGCCGGTGAGGGTGAACATCCTCTTCCCGACCGCGGCGTCCCGGGTCGAGAACGTCCGCATGGCCACCGACTGCCAGACCGTCATGAGCGCGATCCAGAGGAGGACCTGCCAGAAGATGAAGCCCACGCCGAGGTCCGCGATGGGATCGAAGCCCTGTCCGCCCCCGTGGCTCTCGACCGCGGCCACCATCCCTCCCCAGCCCACCTCGCGCAGGCAGACGAGGGTGACGATCACCGTGCCCGCGGCGAGGAAGACGTACTGCACGTAGTTGGTGACGATCAGGGAGACCATGCCGCCGATCGCGGTGTAGGCGAGGGCGATGAGAAGGAGGGCGGCCATGGTCCACCCGACGTACCGTGCGGGGATCCCGGTGACCACGGCGAGGAAGCGGGCCTCGATGATCGGGAAGATGCCGAGGTTCAGCGATCCCCCGAACGCCATCAGGACCCCGGCCAGGACCCGCACCGACCGCCCGTACCGCTTCTCGAAGTACTGGGGGACGGTCAGGATCTCCATCTCCCGCAGGCGCGTGATGACGAAGCCCGTCCGGCCCACGAGGAGGCACACCGCGAGCGTGATGAGGCCCACCGCGAACGCGGAGAAGCCGGCCACGAAGCCGAACTGGGCCTGGTACATGTAGGTGATGATCCCGACCTCGGTCGAGAGGAGTGAGGCGGCGCCGACGTAGAGGCCCATGCCGCGGCTCGCCACCAGGTAGTCCTCGATCGTCCCCACGTACCGCTTCACGCGCAGGCCGATCCAGACCGTGACCACGAGGGAGAGGACGGCGATCGCCGCGTCGAGGGTCGAGAACGCGGGCCCGATCGCGGGCGCGCTCACCGCAGGTCCTCGACCCGGGGCTTCTCGACCGCAGTCACGCCGAGGAGGATCGGCCGTGCGTTCGACGGGCCCGGCGCGCCGACGAGCGTCACCGAGGCGATGGGGACGTCGGGCCGCGGGTTCCGCCACTCGCTCGCCCAGACGACGGCAGAGCGGCCGTCGGGCAGCCTTCCCGCCACGAGGGGGCGGGCGAAGTAGAAGGGCAGCGCGAGGCCCTGGTCCCAACGGCCGACCGTCTCCTCGTAGCGGATCTCGTGCGCCTGCACGAGGTCGTCCTCGAAGCGGATCTCGTAGAAGCCCAGGAGCTCCGACGACTCGTGGGGGAAGTGGGTCTGGTCCCCGGCGTGGACGGTCGGCCGCCCGGGGCCGGTCGCCGACTGGACGAAGACGAGCGAGGCCCAGCGCCCCCGGATCGGGAGCGGCACCCGCGTCGGCTCGTCCGCGGCGCGCCTCCCCGCCACGACCACCGACCGGCCTCCCCACATGACCGGGTCCGCGATCGCCCAGGGCAGGCCCTCCACGTAGTGCCGCCCGGGCTTCAGGCCCGAGAGGTCCCAGCCCTCGCCCTTCGGGGGCTGGTTGAAGGCGGAGGCCAGGTCCAGGACCTCGAAGCGCATCGGGTCGGCGGCGGCGGAGGGAGGCGGCGAGGCCGAGACGAGGCCGCGCACCGCGGGCAGCAGGTCGCCGACGTGCTCGAGCGCATCTTCCTTATTGGCGTCGTGGCCGGACCAGAGGAGGTTGCTGCTGTAGACGGCCTCCGGGATCTGGAGCTTGCCGAGGACGAACTCCTCCCAGGCCCCCCACGACGACACCTCCCCTCCGAGGGCGCCGTGGCGGGCCACCCGGCCCCGCCAGTCCTTCTCTTCGCTGCCGGCGAGGTTGCCGACGACGAAGGTCCACCCCAGCCGGTGGAAGAGCGCATCGCCCTCCTCGTCCGACCAGTTGAAGACGTGGATCTCGCCCGTCTCCTTCGCGACCCGATCCCGTGCCGAGGCCGTGTCCGGGCGCTCGTAGCGTACGACGCCGCCCTCCGACCACTTCTTCCCGAATCGGTTGTGGCCGTCGACGAAGTGGTCGCCCCACATCCAGGTCTCGATCCCCTTCTCCTTCAGGTGGCGGTGGATCTTCAGGACGTCCTCGGCGTAGAGCGCGCCCGGGTCCTTGCCCCGGCAGCGCGGGCAGAAGGCCCCCGCCCGCCACTCGTCGTGGCCGATGTGGACGCGCTTCGGGCGCAGCACGTCCAGGTACTCGTCGAGCACGTCGAAGTAGACGCGGTAGGACTCGGGGTTCGACGGGCAGTAGGAGTCCGGCCACGGCATGTCGGGGTCCTCGGCCAGCTCGTGGTGGGCGGAGGCGATGTAGTACGTGTGAGTGAGAGCCTGGACCTCGGGGACGATCTCCAGGCCGTAGAGATCGGCCCACCCTGCGAGGCGCCGCACGTCGTCTTTCTCGATGAAGGCGCCGCCCCCGACCCCGACGTGGAGGGAAGCGGCGAAGCGGCGGGCCGTCCCGAGGGGGATGCCCTCGCCCAGCTTGTCGATCGTCTCGCCGTGGGCGTACCACTCCGCCACCGTGCGCTTCCAGCCGGCGCTGATCTCGGGGTGGCTCTGGAGCCGCATGCCGCCCCCGACCTCGAGGACGATCCCGTTGTACTTGAAGCGCAAGAGCACGTCCCGCATGTACCGGCGGGCGAAGTCGAGCTGGTCCCGGCCGGGCAGGTAGAGGTGCACCCAGCGGACGGGGAGGAACGGCCAGTCGCGCACGACCGCGCGGCGGGCGGCCACGCTCTGCTTGCCCCAGCGATGGACGAGCTGGACGAAGGAGGAGACGCCGTAGAGGGCGCCCCGCCGGTCGCGGCCGGCGACGACGGCGCCCGATCGGCCGACGGCGACGAGGTATCCCTCGGCCGCGTCCGGCACCGCGGAGCCGACGTGGCTCGCCGCCGCCGACACCGGCTCCGCCGCCACTTCGCCCACCACGATCGGCGTCCGCCCCTCGGGCGGCTCGCCGGCGACGACCGGGAGCGTCACGCCGAACTCGTCGGCCACGATCTCGGCGAGGACGCGGCCGGGCTCCTGGCTGCGGGCGTCGCCCGGCGGGACCACGATGACGGCGTCGGTCAGCAGCAGCCGCTCGTCCTCGACGCGAGCCTCCCGGGGGATCGGCCAGATCGGGTAGGGCGGTCGCGCGGCGCCGGGCGAGGGCGGGACGGCCCCCACGGAACTCGCCGGCAGGGCGGCGAGCAGCAGGCATGCGAGCGGGGCGAGTCGGAGCGTCATGGGCAGCTCCGGGGCCGGATCACGGCTTGCGGATCTCGAACGAGGCCTCCTGCCGGAGCGTCTGGTTCGCGACCCTGTCCGTCACGTCGAGCCGCACCACGTAGGCCCCCGGCGGGTAGTCGGCGAGCGGGATCGG
>Ga0335080_10003075_pt1 | contig 16797 bp, 16 predicted proteins | sample Lox_Sample_34_FD_206720 | JGI IMG/M metagenome (GOLD analysis project Ga0335080, IMG submission 206720) | Soil microbial communities from Loxahatchee National Wildlife Refuge, Florida, United States - Lox_Sample_3.4 | ecosystem: Environmental > Terrestrial > Soil > Wetlands | place: USA...
AGAGCTTGGGACGGGGAAACTCGCCCCTGTCGGTCAGGGAACTGCGCCCCCACTTCCCTGACTCTCCGGGGGACCCAGATGGATCTGGGTCCCCCGGGCTTCTTAACGGGTCCGTATCCGGCGGCGTCTTTAATGGGCTGATGTCCGCGCTCGCAGCAACGGCGGTCTCGGCGGCGAGCGCCGACCACTCCTCCTCCATCGGCTCGACGGTCACCAGCCTGCTCGACTCGGTCGGGACGTTCTTCTCGCAGCTGGCCGGGCTGAGCTGGGGGCCGCTGCTGCTCGGGCTGGCGCTGTACGCCCTGTATCTGCTGCTGCGCTCGCGCGCCCTGTTTAACGCGCTGCGGGCGGCCTACCCGCGGGAGCGGATCCGGTGGCGCGACGTTTGGGGCGCGTACATGGTCGGCTACGCGATCAACAACGTGTTCCCGCTCGGGGGCGGCAACCTCGCCCAGCTGTTCCTGACCCGGCTGGCGATCCCCCGCTCGAGCTATCCGGCGGTGGCCGCGGGGCTGTGGACGGGCACGATCTTCGACTGGTTCATGGGGCTGCTGGTGATGTGCTTCGCCTTCACCCAGGGCGTGTTCCCCAAGCCACCGGACTTCTCCAAGCTTCCGGCGTTCGACATCAGCTTCTTCGCCTCGAACATGCGCTTCACGCTGTTCCTCTTGACCGTGCTGGCGCTGGGGTTCCTCGTCGCGTTCGCGCTCCTGTCGGCGCGCGTCAAGGCTTTCTGGGAGCGGATCCGCCAGGGCTTGACGATCCTGCATGATTGGCCGCGCTATCGCCGTGAGATGGCCAGCTGGCAGCTCGCCAGCTGGGTGGCGCGGTTCGCCTCCTACTGGGCGCTGCTCGACGCGTTCCACATCGGCGGGTCGGTGCGAAACGCGCTGCTCGTGCTCGGCGTGCAGGTGGTGGCGTCGGTGTTCCCGTTCACGCCCGGCGGCGCCGGCGTTCAGCAGGCGCTGCTGGTCACGATCTTCGCCGGCAACGGCTACGTGGCGTCGTTCTCGGTCGGGCAGCAGATCGCCACCGCGGCGCTCACCACCGCGTGCGGGTTCGCGGCGCTCGTGCTGATCTTCCGCTTCCGGAGCTTCCGGGAGGTGATGGAGCGGGGCAAGGCCGACCGCCGCGCCGTAGGCGACCCGCCGACCCCCGTGCCGAGGGGCGACGACGTCCCGGTGAGCGCTTGACGGTCACCGCGGGCGATTGTTACCGTCGCCCCGTGACTGCCCTACCGAGCGCGTGCGTGATCGGCGCCGGCTCGTCGGGCATCGCGGTCGTCAAGGCGCTGTCCGAGCGGGGGATCCCGGTGGACTGCTTCGAGAAGTCCGACCGCGTGGGTGGCAACTGGGTGTTCGCCAACAAGACCGGGTCCTCGGCGGCGTACCGGTCCCTGCACACGAACACCTCGCGCGAGCGGATGGCCTACTCGGACTTCCCGATGCCGCGCGAGTATCCGGACTTCCCGCACCACACCCAGATGGCGAGGTACTTCGCGGACTACGTCGAGCGGTTCGGGCTGGATCGCTTCATCACGTTCGAGACGGGCGTGTCACGGGCCGAGCGTGGCGCGGACGGCGTCTGGACGGTCGGGCTCGACACCGGCGAGACGCGGCGCTACGACGCGCTCCTGGTCGCCAACGGCCACCACTGGGATCCGCGGTGGCCGGAGCCGGCTTACCCAGGGCGGTTCGACGGGGTCCAGATGCACTCGCACGGGTTCGTCGACGCCGCCGATTTTCGCGACAAGGCCGTGCTAGTGGTCGGGATGGGCAACAGCGCGGCGGACATCGCCGTCGAGTCGAGCTTCGTGGCGCGCCGCACGTTCGTGTCCGGCCGGCGGGGCGAGCACGTGATCCCGAAATACGTATTCGGACGGCCCGTCGACCAGGTCGCGGTCAGCCCGCTGACGCCGCTGGTGCCGTTTCCGCTGCGCCACGCGCTGTTCCGTGCGATCTACCGGGTGGCGGTGGGACGGGTCGAGGACTATGGGCTGCCCAAGCCCGACCACCGGCTGCTCGAGTCGCACCCCACGCTGTCGGCCGACTTCCTGGGCCGCGTCGCCCAGGGCGAGGTGACCTGGAAGCCGGCCATCGCGGCGCTCGACTCCGACCGGGTGCGGTTCGTCGACACAAGCGTCGAGCCGGTCGACGTGATCGTCTGGTCGACCGGGTACAAGGTCACGTTCCCGTTCTTCGACGAGCACTTCATCTCGGCGCCGGACAACGAGCTTTCGCTATATCGCCGCGTGTTCAAGCCGGGTATGGACAACCTGTTCTTCATCGCGCTGCTCCAGCCCCTCGGCCCGACGATGCCGATCGCCGAGGCTCAGGGGCGCTGGATCGCCGCGTACCTGCGCGGCGAGTACGCGCTCCCGTCGATCAGCCAGATGGAGTCGGAGATCGGCCGCGAGCGCGCGCGGATGCGCCGGCGCTATGTGGCCTCCAAGCGCCACACCATGGAGGTCGACTTCGACGACTACCTGTACGCCCTGCGCCGGGAACTCAAGGCGGGCGCGGCGCGGGCCGCCGCCGCCGGGTTCGTCCCACCGGTGCAGGCGCGCGCTCAGACGGTCGCGGCAGCCGTGGGGCCGGGGGGTTGACGGGTCCGCGTATCCGCGGGCTGCGCTACGGTCGGCGGCATCATGTTCAGTAGCGGCGGAACGACGGCGAGCGACGGGGAGCGGGCGCTGGCCGCCGGGATCCAGGAGCAGGCCACTGCGCCGCTCCTGCGCCTGGTCCTCACCGGCTCGGTGGACGACGGCAAGAGCACGCTGATCGGGCGGCTCCTGTACGACTCCAAGCAGATCCTGACCGACCAGCTCGAGGCCCTGCGCGCGGCCTCCGCCCGGCGCAACGGCGAGGATGCCCTCGATCTCTCGCTGCTCACCGACGGCCTGCGAGCCGAGCGCGAGCAGGGCATCACGATCGACGTCGCCTACCGCTACTTCCAGACCGCCCACCGCAAGTTCATCATCGCCGACACCCCGGGGCACGAGCGCTACACGCGAAACATGGTCACCGGGGCCTCGACGGCGGATCTGGCCGTGATCCTGATCGACGTGCGCCAGGGGGTCGTCGAGCAGACGCGCCGCCATGCCTTCATTGCCTCGCTGCTCGGGATCAGGCACCTGCTGGTGTGCGTGAACAAGATGGACCTGGTCGACTATGCGCAGGACGCCTTCGAGCGCGTCGAGCAGGACTTCCGCGAGTTCTGCGCCCGCCTGGAAGCGACCGATGTCACCTTCGTCCCGATCTCCGCGATGCACGGCGAGAACGTGGTCGAGCGCTCGGAGCAGATGGATTGGTACCAGGGGCCGGCGCTGCTCTACCACCTCGAGCACGTCCATATCGCCTCGGACCGCAACCTGATCGACTGCCGCCTGCCCGTGCAGTGGGTGATCCGGCCCGGTCCGGGATCGGGCACGGCAGCCGGGCCGTCGGTGTGGCCGGGGGCGGGGATCGGCGCCGGCCCGCGCAAGGGCGACGGCGTTCCCGACTACCGCGCGTACGCCGGGCAGATCGCCGCCGGCGTGTTCCGGACCGGCGATCCGGTGCTGATCCTGCCTTCGGGGGAGGAGACGCGGATCGCCTCGGTGGACAGCTTCGACGGGCCGATCGCCGAGGCGTGCGCGCCGATGTCGATTGCGGTGCGCCTCGAGGACGACCTCGACATCTCGCGCGGCGACATGATCTGCCGGCCCCACAACCGCCCGACCGTCGATCGTCACATCGAGGCGATCGTGTGCTGGATGTCCGACGAGCCGGTCGTGGCCGGCCGGCGATACGCGATCAAGCACACCACCCGGTCCGCGCGGGCGATCGTGGAAGAGGTCCGCTACCGGATCGATGTCAACTCGCTGCACCGGGACGAGAACGCCCGCCAGCTCGGGCTGAACGACATCGGCCGTATCCGCCTGCGTACGACGGCGCCGCTGATCTTCGACGAATACCGGCGCAACCGAACCACCGGCAGCTTCATCCTGATCGACGAGTCGACCAACAGCACGGTCGCCGCCGGCATGATCATCGAGGCGCACATGGACCGGCCCGGGGGCGAGGGCGGCCAGGTCACATGGGACGTCCGGCATCTCGAACGCGGCGCGCGCTACGCGCTGCTCGGCCAGCGCGGCGCCACGGTGTGGATGACCGGACTGCCCGCCTCGGGCAAGTCGACGATCGCCGGGGCGCTCGAGGAGCGCCTGGCGCGCGACGGCTACCGCGCCTACCGACTCGACGGCGACAACCTGCGACACGGGCTGAACAGCGACCTGGGCTTCGACCCAGCCGACCGCGCGGAGAACATCCGCCGGATCGCGCACGTCGCCAGCCTGTTCGCCGACGCGGGGACGATCGCGATTGTCAGCGTGATCAGCCCGTACGCCGTCGACCGCCAGCTGGCGCGCACGGTCCACGACGGGCACCAGCTCGAGTTCCTCGAGGTGTTCGTCGACACGCCGATCGAGGAGTGCGAGCGGCGCGACCCCAAGGGCCTCTACGCCCGGGCGCGGGAACGGAAGATCCGCGGCTTCACCGGGGTCGACGCGCCATACGAGCCGCCGGTCGAGGCGGACGTCGAGCTGCGGCCGGTCGAGCGGTTGCTCGACGATGTCGTGGACCAGCTCGTGGCGGCGCTGCGGGCGCGGGGCGTGATCTAGCCGGCGATTGGCCCGAGGGCCGGCGTGCGGCCGTAGGTGCTGAACGCCCGGAACCGAGAGAACAGACGGTGCTCGGGGCCGTGAAAGTCCGACGAGCCGGTGGTGAGCAGGTCCAGCGTGGCGCAGCGGTCGGCGAGGAGCTCGGCCTGCTCGCGGGTGTGGGTGGCGTAGAAGCACTCGACGCCGTCGAGGCCGTGGGCGCGAAAGCGGTCGATCGCGTCGAGCACGTCGCCGGGATCGGAGACGTCCCAGAACGGATGGGCCCAGACGGCCACGCCGCCGGCGTCGTGAATGGTGGCGATCGACTCGGCGATGGTCGGCTTGGTCCGGGGCCGGAACGCGGGCTTGCCATCGATCAGGTAGGCCTCGAGAAAGGCCGATCGCTCGTTCAGGCCCTCGGCCTCGAGGCGCTCTCGGTTGGCCGGGTGATGCACGACCGCGTCGGACAGGTGCGGGCGGCCGATCGGCTTGCCCTGCGCCCGGCGGCGCTCGAGCTCGGACTCGTCGACTTCGTAGCCGAGCCCGCGCAGGGCCTCGGCCATCGCCTCCGCCCGCTGCTCGCGGTCCCTGCGCCAGGCCGCGAGGCGCTCGCGCAGCACCGGATCGTGGTGATCGATGAGGTACCCGAGCACGTGCAGGTCCTGCTGCTCGCCGTCGACGGAGGAGATCTCGACCGCCGGCACCAGCCGGATGCCGAGGTCGGCCGCGGCGCTCGCGGCCGACGGCACGCCGTCGACCGTGTCGTGGTCGCTCAGCGCCAGCAGTTCGACCCCCGCCTGCGCCGCCGCGGCCACGACCCCGCTCGGCTCGAGCGAGCCGTCGGAATGCAGCGAGTGGCTCTGCAGGTCGAAGGTGGGCGGATCGGTGCTCAAGCGCCGAGAGGGTACGCTCACGGACGTGCCAACGTTCTGCCGCCACAACCACCTGATCCAGAACTGCCCGATCTGCTCCCGCGAGCAGGCGATCGAACTGCGCCCGATCGTCAGCTCGAGCGCGCCCCGCACCACGCAGCCGCGCCCGAGTACGCCTCGGCCGAGCCGGGCGCGCCCGGGCGCAACCCCGCGCGGGTCCGGCGGCCGCGCGGTCACCGTCCGGCGGGTCGCCCGCGGCGCCGACGACGGATACCACAACCCGCTCGTGATCGGACTGAGGTCGAGCACGGATGCCGGGCGGCTGGCCGAGGAGATCGCGTTTGCCGACCACCGGTTGAGGGTGCTCGAGAACGAGCCGCCCGGTCTGTACGCGGAGGTGGCCGGCGCCGCGGACGAGGTGGAGGAGCGCAGCTGGCTGGCCTTCCTGATCGCCTACCTGTGCCCGCTCGAGACCGACGATCCGTTCGCCGAGATCGCCCGCGTCCGGACTACCTGGGCCTCCGGTGAGGTCCCCGACCTCGACGGCGTCGTCACCGGGCCGCGCAGTGCGCACGACCCGGCGCGAGGCGCCAAGACGCTCGAGGCCTACCGCACGTGGGCCAAACGGTCCGGCTCTCAGTCCGCCGCGTACACCGGCGACCCAGCCTGGACGCCCGAGCGTCGCTTCGCTCGCGCGTTCGAGCGGCTCTCGCTCCCCGGGCTGCACCGCGACGCTCGATTCGACCTGCTGGTCACGCTGGGCCGGCTCGGCGTCTACGGCATGCAGGCCGGCTCACTCGCCCTCGGAGGGGCCAACGACGTGACCGTGGGGGCCAAGCGGGCGCTCGGGATCGGCGACCCGCTGTTGCTCGAGCGCCGCGCCTCGGACCTCGCTCAGGCCTGCGCCGTACCGCTCGAGGCGCTCGACCTCGGTCTGCACAACTGGCAGCGCGGACAGCGCGCCACGCTCGGGCTGGGTCCGGACGCCGAGCCCGAGCCGGAGTTGCTGGCCGCGGCGCAAGCGGCGCTCGGTCTGTGAAAAGCGGCTAGGCTACGAACGTCGCCTCGCCACCGTCTGAATCTGCGATGCGCCGTTCAATCGTCCTCATCTCCTTCGTCGTCGCCGCCGTCGCGCTCTCGATGCTCGCGCCGGCCAGCCCCGCCAGGGCGATCATCTGTCCGCAGGCGAGCCCGCCCTGCTGCCCGGTCCCGACGCAGGGGGCCCGCTCCGTCCACGTGGCGCCGATCTGCTGCCAGCCCACGACCTGCTGCGCCACCGGCACGACAGCGTCCACCGTGTGCTGCGCCACCGGCACGACGGCGTCCACCGTGTGCTGCCCGTCCGCCGGCTGCTGCACCCCGCCGTGCGTCGCCGGCACCCTGACCATCGGCTCTTCGCCCAACCCCTCGAAGGCGGGCGCGAAGGTGGTGATCTCGGGCGCCATCACCGGCAATCCGCAGTCCGGCGCGCAGGTCGTGCTGTGGCGCGAGCCGGCCGGCCAGTCGAGCTTCAAGCAGATGTCGCAGACCACGACGGACGGCTCCGGCCACTACACGTTCACGCTCGGACGGGGCAAAGTCATGGCCGATCAGGCGTGGTACGTCACCTCGGTCGGTCTGCGCAGCTCGACGGTCCAGCAGCGGGTGAACGCGGTCGTCGGCCTCTCCTCGTCGGCGCGCTCGACCGTCGTCGGGCACGTGATCCGGCTGACCGGGCGCGTGACCCCGTCACACGCCGGCGAGGTGGTGCTGATCGAGGCGCGCCGCGGCGGCGGCGCGTGGCACGTGATCCAGAGGGCGCGCCTGGGGCATGGCTCGAGCTACGCCGTGTCGGGGCATTTCGGCCAACCGGGCCCGGTGCAGGTGAAAGCGGTCCTCCCCGGCGACGAGCGCAACGCGCGGTCGACCTCCCCGACGGTCACCGTCACCGTCAAGGGGTAACGGCCCCACCCACACGGCTGACCCAGCCGGCCCCATCCACCGGTTACGTCCGGTCGACCGCCTACCTTCTGCGGCGTTCGCATAACCGCACCGGAGCCGCAATGTCACTCTGCTTCATCGAACCTCAGGACGCAATCCGCGTGATCGCGGAGTCGGTGGGGCGCGAGGCGCGCCGCCAGATCCTCGGAGAGGTGGTCCGGGCGTGGGTCGACGAGATCCCGGACTCTGAGCTCGAATCGCACTACGCCAAGGCGCTCGCCGACCTCGACGAGCACGACCTGTCGCTGCTCGCGGCGTGGCACGCGTCGCTCGAAGTGGGACATCCGCTGCCCAACCGCGAGTTTCTCGTCAACGTGTTCCCGTCGCTCGGCGATCACCGGCGCGAGGCGCTCAAGATCGCCGCGGGCTTTCGCGGCGAGGAGGCGTTCGAGGCCGGCGTGGGGGAGGACCAGGCGTTCGACACCGTGCTGCCGTGGCTGTCCGAGGCGCGCTGCATCGAGCTGGCCAGGGAGTGCCTCGAGCTGTACTGCTGGGATCGCCTCGGCGCCGAGAACTGATCCGCGCGGGAGGCGGACGCGGACCCGGCGGCCTCGGGGTCAGCCTTCGGCGGCCGCGACCGGGCGCTCGCCCGGCTCGGGCTCGGGCTCGTTGCCCGCCGCCAGCAGGTCGTTCGCGACGTCCAGCTCGAACCAGACACAGAAGCCGTCGCGTTCGTCGATGATCACGCGCTGGGTGCCCCAACGGCTCGAGAGCCCGTCGACGACGACCAGGCCGTGCCCTCCCTCGTCGCGCCGGCGTCGTGGCGGGAGCGTGCCGTAGTCGAAGCCCGCCCCTGCGTCGCTGACCTCGACGCGGACGCGGTCGGCGTAGGCGGTGAATCGCAGTCCGATCGATCCGCCCACCCCCGAGCCGGGGTGGATCACCGCGTTGGTGACGAGCTCGGAGGTCAGCAGCGTGAGCGTGGCGCGGTCGGACTCGCCGAGGCGTCCGCCGAACGCCTCGCGCAACTCGGCACGGGCACGGGCCGGCGCGGTCGGCTCGCGCGGCAGCGCCAGTTCGATCCGTTCGATGAACGGCGCCGGCGCCGAGGCGCCGGCAGCCTGTGTAGCCATGTTGGCGCGGTTCGTGAGACCGGTGACGGCCAGGAGGTCGGTGAGCGCCGCCGGGGGCGACACGATCGTCAGGGCGACGTCACGCTCTCGCGCACTCCGCTCGATCAGGATGATCGCGCGCATCCCCGTGGAGTCGATGAACGACACGTCGGACAGGTCGAGCACGAGGTCGCTGGCGGGCGGACCCGCGGCCAGCTGCTCGAAGCGCGCCGTCACCGCATCGGACGTCGCGGTGTCGAGCTCTCCCCCCAGCTTGATCGTGATCCCGGATTCCGTCTCGATCGTCTCGATCCGGAAGTTGGGTACCGCCGACATTCTCGCCGCCTCCTGTCTCTACACAGGAAGGGTACGGGCTTGGTCCCCCGGATGCGTCTCGCGGGCCGGTACCGTGCCCGCCGGCGAGACCGGCCGGAGGGCGAGGGCCGCAGTGTCGTCGGCCTGCGTCCCGACCTGAAAGCGGTCGAGCGCGGCCTCGAGCTCGGACAGGATCCGCTCGGGCGACCGGCCGGCGTGGTCGGCCAGCAGACGCTTCAGACGGCGTGGGCCGAAGCGCTCCGCCTCGCCGCGCGTGTCGAGCACGCCGTCGGTGTACAGGAACAGCGTTTCGTCGCCCCCGATCGGGACCGCGTAGTCAGTCCAGCTCGCGCCCGCCCAGGCGCCCAGGATCGGCCCGGCGGCGCCGATCTCCCGGACGCGGCCGTCGTCGCGCACCACCAGCGCCGACGGGTGCCCGGCCGAGGCGATGACCGTGTGATCCCGGTGCAGGCGCACGCACAGCGCGGTGCACAGAAGCAGGCCAGGCTGCTCGCCGAGCGCCGCGTTGAGCCCGGCAAGGATGCGGCTGGGTCTGCGCTCGTAGCGGCTGAGGAAGCGGGCGCCGTGCCGCACCAGGGAGGTGAGCGAGGCGGCCTCGATGCCCTTGCCGGTGACGTCTCCGAGCAGCACCAGCCAGCCATCGCTCTCGTAGAAGTCGTAGAAGTCGCCGCCCACCTCGACCTCCTCCGCAGCCCGCGCGGCGCGGTACAGGGTGGCGACGCTCCAGCCGTCGATTCCCGGCACCAGATCGGGCAGCAGGCTCTTCTGGAGCGTGCCGGCGGTCTCGCGGCGGGCCGTGGCGAGCCTCGCGTTGTCGACGGCGATGGCCGCCTGCGCGGCCACCTGCTCGGCGAAGTCGCGGTCCTCCTCGCCGAAGCGGCGCATCGACTCGGCGTTGACCAGCGTCATGACGCCGAACGTCCGGCCTCGTGCCTTGAGGGGGACGAGGATGGCCGATCGGAGTCCGACCGAGCGCAACAGCGCGAGGTGCTGGTCGTCGATCGCGGCCCGCACGAGCGCCTCGTCCGGGATGTCCTGGGAGAGCACCGACTCGCCCGTCCGCAGGACCTGGCCGACGCCGCGCTCCGGGTCGAGCCGCTCGGGCTCGTAGCGCCGCAGCTCCTTGGCGAGCTCGACCTTGGCCGGGTCGCGGTGGGCGACCACGAGCTGCTGACGGGCGCCGCGCTCGTCGATCAGCTCGACCGCGCACCAGTCCGCGATCTCGGGGACGGCCAGCCACGCCACGTTGCGCAGCGTCTGCTCATAGTCGAGCGAGGTCATCAAGGTCTCGGAGGCGCGGGCCATGAACCGGTCGCGCAGCTCGGCCAGGCGCTCGCGCGTGATGTCCTCGATGATCGTGACCGCCGCGATCATGCGCCCGTCGGCGTCGTGGAGCGGACTCGACTTCAGCAGCTCCCAGCGCAGCTCGCCGGTGGCGCGATGGATCGTGCGCAGCACCAGCGGATCGCCGGTCTTGCCGGCGAGCAGGCGCACGGACGGAATTGCGTCCATGGTGAGCGCGTCGCCGTGCTCGTCGTGGACCAGGTATTCGGCGAAGATCGCGCCGGGCGGGGTGCGCTGCAGCTCCTCGAGCGAGGCGAAGCCCATCGAGCGCAGCGCGGCGCGGTTCGCGTACAGGATGTGGTGGTGGGGGTCGCGGATCGTCACCGCCTCAGCCAGCGCGTCGAGGATCTCGCCAAACCCGGGGTCGCGCCCGCGCAGCTGACCCTCGAGCTGGCGCAGCAGCTGCGCGCGCTCGGACACGTCGTCGATCCACGCGTGGAAGAGCGGCGCGTCGCCGTCGGTGACGGCGGCGATCGTCACCTCGACGGGGATCTCGCTGCCATCCCGGCGAAGCGCCTCCACGATCAGCCGCCGCGTGCCCGGCGCCGCAGTCCTCGCCGCGCGCAAGCCGGCACGGTGGCGCTCGCGATAGCGCGGCGGCACGATCAGCTCGCCCAACTCGGCTCCGAGGGCCTCCTTCCGCGCGTATCCGAACAGCTCGGTGGCCCGGTCGTTCCACTCGAGCACCCGGCCCTCGCCGTCGAGCGAGACGAAGGCGTTGGGCGCGATCCCGAGGATCGCCTGGGCCGATTCCGGTCTCACGGCCTAAGGCCTAAGTGTGGCCTCGATGTCCTCGATCGCCTGATCAGTGGAGCGGAACCGGATGGCGCGCATGCCGATCTTCCGGGCGCCCTCGCAGTTGGCCTCGAGGTCGTCGATGAACACCGCGGCCCCAGGGGGGGCGCCGAGTCGCTCGAGCGTGATCTCGTAGATCCGAGGCTCGGGCTTGCGGCTGCCCACGAACGCCGAGTCGACGACCACGTCGAAGATCTCGTCGACGGGAAGCATGGCCCGCCAGAGCTTCTCCCACTCCCGGATGTTGTTGGTGCAGATCGCCATCTTGTACCCGCGCTCGCGCAGCGCGCGCATGTAGTCGATCAGCCGCTCGTTCGGCTTCAGGTAGCCGAAGTAGCGCTCGCCGAACCCGTCGAGGTCAACCGCGCGCCCCACCTGCTCGGACAGCTGGTCCGACAGCCGGCCCATGAACGTGGCCACGCTGACCCGCCCGGTCTCGAGGTCGAACAGCGGATTGGCGCCCTCGCGCTCGGCGATCGCCATCATCGCCTTGCCCAGCTCCTCGATCGACACCCCCGAGTGGTCGAGCACGCCCACGAACGACTCCGTCATCGGCGAGGTGAGCACGCCGCCGAAGTCGCTGATGACCGCTTGGATGGGGACCTGCTCGCGCGGGATGGGAACCTGTCCATCCTCCCTGGGAGGATCCGAGCTCATCGCCGGCGCGCCAGGAGGTAGGCGCCCGCGCCGTCGCGGCCGCGGCTGTGGAACCGGAACGGCTCGGCACGCAACTCGAGGGAGCCGGAGAGCGCCTCGACCCGCGCACCGGTCGCCTCGCCGGACGCGCGACGGGGGTACTGCTGCTCAGGCTCCTCGCCGGCCAGCCACAGCTCGAGTCCTGCCCGCGCGGGCCACCCCTCGCCCTCGTACGTCGTGGACAGGCGCGGGTCCTCGACCGTCGCCGAGACGTCCGGCGCGATCACCGCGCCGGCCACCACGTCGCGGTCGTGCGCCTTCGCCTTCCGCGGGCGGAACGCGGTCACGGACAGCCCTTCGTCGGGCTCGAACCACACCGACACGGCGCGGATCGACTCGTAGCGCTCCACGTCGACCGCGCCCGACCACCAGCTCCGCAGGCCGAGGCAGTCGACCGTGTGCTCGGTGCCGTCGCGCTCGAACCGGCCGGTGACGCGGCACAGCTGGTCCCAGCCGTCGATTCCGTCCTCGGACGCCTGCACGGCGACCTCGTTGCCGGCGGGTGCGACGAGCAGCGCCGCGGCGGGGCCGTCGAGTTGCCATTTGCCGCCGTCGGCTCCGCCGGAGAGGTTGAGGTCCGACAGGGCGGCCGATGCGCCGCCCGCTCCCAGAGCGGTGAGCACCGGGCCGTCGGAGCTCGGGATCCAGGCGGCTCCCCACACGCCCGCGGGATCGAGCTCGCCGAACGCGAGCGTGCACAGTGGCGTCATGGGCGCAGTTGCGCCTGGTCGACGTCGGTGGCGGTCGAGTCCACGTCGGAGGGCCGCGAGGCGTTTCCGAACCGGGTGGCGGACACGACGAAGCGGCTCTGCAGGTTGCGCGCGAGTCCGCCGCGCAGGAGCGCGCGCGTCGGGGGCAGCAGCGCGAGCGCGCCCACGATGTCGGAGATGAAGCCGGGGACGATCAGGAGCAACCCGCCGAGGAGGACGAGGACGCCGTCGAGCACTTCGCGCCCGGGCGAGCGACCCGCCGCAACGGCCTCCGACAGCCGCCGCCACGCGGCGCGGCCCTGCGTCCTGAGTGCCCACGCCCCGATCGGCCAGCTCAAAATCAGAAGCAGGATCGTGGCGCCGACGCCGATCGCGCCCGCGACCTCGATCACGACGAACAACTCGGCCGCGAACCAGGCGAGGAAGAGCAGAAGAATCACTGCTAATAGGCTAGCTCGCGCAAATCCTCAACATCCCTTGAGCGACCTTGACCGGGGGCGTACCTTGATCGTAAGAGCTCGACGCAAGCGAGGAAGGGAGCTTTGGGTCATGGCGCGTTCGGAGATGCGGGGAAGCGACTCTGGCAACGGTCCCGGCGCCGCGGTCTCGGCCGAGGTCGAGAGCCAGACCGAGGAGCTGGTCGGCGCGCGGGCCAAGGACGACGAGCGGTCGGGGCGGCGGTTCGGCGCCGGCCGCGTGCTCTCGCCGGCCGATCGGGACCGGATCCTCAACGAGGCGCGCGACGTCGAGTTCCCGGCGGCGCTGCGCGGGTACGACCGCGCCGCGGTCGACCGCTACGTCGAGCGGATGAGCCGCCTGCTCACCGAGCTGGAGATGTCGTCCTCGCCGGAGGCGGCCGTTCGGCACGCGCTGGCGGAGGTGAGCGACGAGACCCGTGACATCCTCCAGCGGGCCCATCAGACGGCCGACGAGATCACCGCGCGTTCGCGGGCCAAGGCGGATGATCGCCTCGAGGCGGCCGAGCGCGAGGGCCAGGAGCTCCGGGAGAAGGCGCGCCGCGAATCCGACGAGATGCGGGACTCCGCTCGCCGCGAGGCGCAGGACACCATCGAGTCGGCCGAGATTCGCGCCCGCGAGTTGGCCCGCAGCGCCGAGACGGTCTGGCGCGAGCGCCGGCGCCTGATCGAGGACATGCGGTCGGTCGGGGAGCAGCTCGTGACGATCGGCGAGGCCGAGGGCAAGCGCTTCCCCCGCTTCGGCGAGGAGGGCTCCGAGGTTTCGGAGCTGCTGCGCGAGCCGAACGGCAGCCCCGACGCGGTGCCCGGCTAGCTCGCGCTCGCGTCCGACCGCCCGCGGGGCGTCAGGCGAGCGCCGGCGAGGGCTCGAACCGCACCGCGGGGAGGCGGTGCAGTCCGACGTGCTTGATCAGCGCCTGGACCTGCGGCTGGGCGCCGTGCACCAGGAGCTCGCGGCCGCGCACCCGCAGACGGCGGGCCAGGACGGCGAGGTCGAGCATGACCGAGGAGTCGGCGAAGGCCAGCTCGCTGAGGTCGACCGTGACGTTGGACTGCGCGCGGATCGCGCGCACCAGCGCCTGCCGGCGACTCCCCTGCGTGGACCGGTCCTCGTCTCCGCAGCAGCGCAGGGTCGCGGAGGTTTCATCGAAGTCGACGATCGGCAAAACCTATACAAAATGGTGCAGTGCGGCAAGTGCGAACCGCCGCGAACCTCCTAAACTGGTCTTTCGATGGCAACTGTCGAAGATGTGACCGACGCGCTGCGCGACGTGATCGACCCCGAGCTGGGGCTCGATTTCGTCGAGCTCGGGTTGATCTACGACGTGGAGGTCGAGGGCGGCACGGTCCGGGTCACGTACACGCTGACCAGCCCCGGGTGCCCGATCGGGCCGCAGGTCTCCGAGCAGATCGAGGAGTTCGTGTCGGAGCTCGAGGGCGTCGAGGATGTCCAGTCGACGATGACTTTCTCCCCGCCGTGGACGCCCGAGCGGATGAGCGAAGACGCTAAGTTCGCGCTCGGGTTCTAGGCGGCCGCGCCCCGGCGCAGTTCCTGACCGAGATCGATCGCGCGGATCTCGTGCTCGCCGGGCAGTTTGTCCAGGACGGCCGAGACGACCTGCTTGACGTCGCTCTCCTCGTGGCCGAGGTCGTCGAACAGCGACTTCAGAGCGGTATGGACGATCTTGAGCTGGGCGGCGGTCAGGTCGAGCCTGAACGCGGTCTCGTTGGGCTGTATCAATTCGTCCACGTCAACTTGGAACGGTAGTCGTTTGCAGGCGAAACGGCAAGCCCGAACCGTTACTCCGCCGCCGGTTTACGTGGGGAACCTGAACGCCGGGATCGCTTGCGCATGTCGGCCGCGGGGCCGCGCTCGCGCCGGGTCGAGGCGGTCGGCAGGAGCGGGGCGGCGTCGCCGTTGCGGGCGATGCCGTTGTCGTTGCCGGCGCTGGCCGCCCGCGGCTGGGCGGGAAGCTTGGATTCCCCGGACCGGCGCGCTCGGGGCGCGGCGTCGAGCAGCTCGTGCAGCGAGGAGTCGATCCCGTCCGCGATCAGGTCGATGTCGGGCAGCGCGTCGTAGTCGCCCAGCAGCCCGTAGTCGATCCCGCCGTTGTAGGACATGATCGCCACGGCCAGCGCATGGTTGCGCGGGAGGAAGGCGAGGGGGAACAGGTCCTCGAGCTGGCGCCCGAGCACGTAGAGCGGGAACTGCGGCCCCGGGATGTTCGTCACCAGCAGGTTGAACAGCCGGGTGGAGAACTGCAGCCGCGACGCCTGGGCCAGGATCGTCGGCGGCGCGAGGTCGTTGACCGCGGCCAGCGTCGCGGCGCCGACCGCCTGCTTTGACTCTTTGAGCCCGTCCATCGCGCGCCGGACGAACTGGAGGCGTGCCACCGGGTCGTGGATGTAGACCGGCAGCGGACCACGCATGGCCGCGAGCTGGTTGCCCAGCGTTCCGCGCTGTGACTCGGTGCGGACCGAGACGGGGACCAGGGCGCGCATCTCGAGCCCTTCGGTCCGTACCCCGCGCGACTGGAGCCACCGCGCCAGCGCGCCCGAGACGACCGCAAGCACCACGTCGTTGACCGTCCCGCCGAACGCGTTCTTCACCGCCTTGTAGTCGTCCAGCTGGTGGCGGACGACGGCGTACCGGCGATGCGGGCCGATCTCGACGTTGAGCGGGGTCTCCGGCGCCGGGTTCAAGCCTGCCCACACAATCTCGCCGACGCCCTCGGCGGCGTCACGCAGCTTGCCGAGCGTCCGCCCGGGGCGGGTGGCGGCGGATGCGGCCCGCGTGATCATCCCGGTACTCACCCCCATCATCCCGCGCACGCCGGCGGCCACAAGCTCGACCGAGGATGGCTCGGGGCTCGGCTGCCAGGGCTCGAGGTCCCCGGAGGCGGGCTGAGGCGAGCGTTCGAGATCGAGCAACACGGAAGCCAGGTCGACGCCCGAGATCCCGTCGACCAGCGCGTGGTGGGTCTTCGAGATCAATGCGAACCGGTCGCCCTCGAGCCCCTCGATCAGCCAGTTCTCCCACAGCGGCTTGTCGCGGTCGAGCTGCTGGGAGGCGATTCGTCCCGCCAGCAGGAACAGCTGCTCCTCGGTTCCCGGCGCGGGGAGCGCGGTGTGGCGCACGTGGTACTCGAGGTTGAAGTCCGGATCGTCGACCCAAAACGGGCGGCCCGTCTCGAGCGGCGGGGTGATCAGCTTCTGGCGGTAGCGCGGGACCAGGTGCAGCCGCCCGCGCACGTGGTTCAGATAGTCGATGAAGGGGGGCGGAGGTCCCTCGAACACGAGCACTCCGCCGACGTGCATGTGCGAGACGGGCCCCTCCTGGTGGAGGAACGACGCGTCCATCGAGCTCAGGCGGTCCAGGTGGCGTTGGGGCATGGGCGGCGGGCTCCGTGCGGCGAGGGTCGGTAAGCGCCCAAGGGTAGCTTCTCAAACCTGGCCCCTACACTGCTTGCCGTGGGGTCGACGCCAGAGAAGCTCCTGCTCGCGGCGCCGCGTGGCTACTGCGCGGGCGTGGACCGGGCCGTGCAGACCGTCGAGCGGGCGCTCGAGCTGCACGGGGCGCCGGTGTACGTGCGCAAGGAGATCGTGCACAACAAGTTCGTGGTCGAGCAGCTGCGCGAGCGCGGCGCGGTGTTCGTCGAATCCGAGCAGGACGTGCCCGAAGGCGCCACCGTGGTGTTCTCCGCGCACGGGGTCGCCCCGAGCGTGCACGAGGGCGCCCGCGCGCGCTCGCTGCAGACGATCGACGCGACGTGCCCGCTCGTCACGAAGGTCCACGTCGAGGCCAAGAAGTTCGCCGCCGACGGCTACACGATCGTGCTGATCGGCCACGCCGGCCACGAGGAGGTCGAGGGCACCATGGGGGAGGCGCCCGATCAC